>JACDJB010000529.1_pt1 | contig 39654 bp, 24 predicted proteins | sample 7454121 | NCBI WGS metagenome assembly JACDJB01 (sample SAMN14253290, study PRJNA609438) | sludge metagenome | isolation source: sludge after 25d culture with pyrite | collected 2018-12-20
CTGAACCATTTAAAGTTGAACGATCAAATCAAGATCAGGCTGACTGACGATGAGAAAGCAGAGATACTGCGCAGGTGCCGTGAAGAGGGCTTCAGAACCATGAGCGACTATGCCCGCACCCGGCTCTTCAAAAAACGGCAGGTGAAACGCATTGAGGTGAGTGATGAGTTTATACAAGTTTTTCGCACACTGGATTACGATCTGGTGAAAATCGGCACCAACCTGAACCAGATAGCGTATAAACTCAACAGCTACAATACCTACATGTTGAGCGAAGAGGACAAGCTGGTATTCAAAGGTGTGCTTAAAGCGTTAACGGCTTGTTATGCATTGCTTGAGCACTATTTGGATATGATCGGCAAATAAGCAAGGAATGGTTATCGTTATTCATCAATCGGCCAATACGCGGTCGGCCCTTCAATACAACGAGCAAAAGATAAAAGCCGCGAAAGCCCGGTTCTTTCACCACAAAAACACACCGGAGGTCACCCCCTTTGTATATTCCCGGGAGCACCGGTTGAATACTTTGCTGAATATCGAGAAGCACAACACCCGGGTAACAAAGAAGTGCCTTCATCTTTCCATCAACCCCACAAAAAGAGACCTTGAAAAAATAGGAGAAAAGAATCTTCGCACCGAGATCGATAACCTGATGGAGCACCAGGGGTATGGCAGGCAGCCTTATTTCGTCTATAAACATGGCGATCTGGAGCGCATTCACTTTCACGTTCTCTCTACCAGAATTGATGTTAACCCCTGGAAGAAAATAAAGGACAGCTATGAGAAAGATAAAACCCGTCAGTTCATCCTGCAGTTAGAACAAAAGTACGGCTTAAATATGGGGGCCCCGAAAGCCACCCAAATAAACTTGCTGATCTCTTCCAAAAGTGAAAACCTGAAAGAGACCCTCCAGCAAATCATTCACCTGCTCAACAACTCAAAAAACATTAGTTCTGACCAGGAATATAGGGACATCTTAAAGGCCCTGAACATTGAGATCAAACCGTGCGAAAACGGGAAGATTGTTTTGGTAAACGACCAGGATGGCCAGCCGGTTCGTCATCCGTTAAATCAATCAGAGTTTGAGGAGCAACCCAGGCAGGAATTTGTGCAATCGAAGACTCCCGAATTACTTAATAATGAAGAGCAACTGGTGAAGGGCGAAGTACAAAAAGTGTTGAAAGAGCTTTACCATCAATATCGGTTCTTCACGAAACAAACCGCAAAGGAGGCCTTCCTGAAACACAACCTGGTGCTCTATCAACCCTCCAAAAACGGAAACTTTAATATTTACGCCCCCGGAAAAGCGACTGGTTTGTGATGCTCAGTTCACCTTGAGGAAACATTTTGTAAGGCTGAAAGACTTTTCGCTGACCAATGATGAGTTTTTTGGTATTATAAGGGAATACAATAGCGCTTTGTTGCAGAAGAATGATCGTTTATCACAAGCACTAATTGATTCCGAACAATCAAACATTGACCCGGTAAGCGTGAAACAGAAACTGGTGCTGAAAAAATTGAATTTGCAATTGAGTGAAAAATTTCGGGAAGTTACCGCTGGTTTGAGGCATTCTGCTATTGGGGATATCGAAATGGCTGTGAGGGGGTATTATGAGTTTAGTATTGAAAAGAAAATGGCAAGGGAGGAGGCGAAAACGATATTGGCAGCACATAGACAGGAGAAGGGGTATTGGGAGAAAGTGGGGGTGATTTTGATGAGGGAACTGGTGAAGGGAAGTTGCGAAGAAAATAAGAATCAAGTTATTAGAGTAGGGAAGAAGGGTCTTGGTCGAAAAAGGAACCATTTCAGAAAGCCTGGGTAATCGTCCGAAAAAGGGTGGAACCAAATTCATAAACATTTACCAAGCAGTAAAGTCTCTATGCCTACTTATCAGAAAGGTTGGGAAGAGGTGGAAAGCCCGCTCAGTTAATAGTGAGGGTAAAGAATACCTTTATCAATATAGGCAAATATCTACATACTACTATCATCCAATCGTTTTTGCAAAACTTTTTATCTGTTCCTTTTTCTATATTGAGCCGGTGATTGTCCCATGATCTTTTTAAATATTCTTGAAAAGTAGAAGGCATCGTTATAACCCATCTCCCAGGCAATGTTGGCAATGTTCTCTCTTGAAATATCAAGACGGTGACAAGCTTCCTGTACTTTCAGTTGATTGAAGTATTCAACCGGGGCGTAGCCTGTCTTTTTTGCGAAAATTTTTGAGAAATGTGACGGACTATAGCCGACATGTTGAGCTATGTCCTTTAATCCAATAGGCTTGGTGATGTTTTCACGCATATAGCGAATGGCTATGGAAGCATAATCTTTTTCGGGCCCCTTTAAAACTTGTCTGAATTGGGGGATGTACATGAATGAAGCCAGAAGATGCCAAAGACAGAGGTTGACATACTCCAGGTTTTCACGGCTGTAACCCATCGACAGGTTCATGAGCAGCTCGGTGAAAAGGTCTATTCGTTCTTTGGTGCGCGAGATAGGAGAAGGGGTTATTACGTTTAGTCTGCCGAATATCTTTGAGAAGTGAGCCGATTTCTCTCCGTCGAAGTGTACCCAATAGATGCTCCAGGGGTCTTCTTTGTCTGATTGATAGGTGTGTGGAGTTCAGGCCGGAATCACATAAAAGTGATTGGGTAATATCTCGTACTCCTGGGAATTGATACTGATCTTTCCCTTTCCTTCGAAATTATATATGAGAATGTGCTGTTTCGATCCCTTTTTCCGGTCTAAATAGTGATATCGGGCCCTTGGATAATAACCAATGTCAGTGATATACAAACTGTTGATAAGTGGGTTGTTTTTCACCTCTTCAATTATTTTTTCCGGTAGCACGATGATAATTTCTCCCGGAAAACCTTCTAATTTCTTGATCATAATCGGATAATAATAAATTTCCTCTTCGTTTTGTCTATGGTTGCCTGGTTTCTGATGACTTTTACAAAGTTACGTTTTCTTCTAATGAATTGTAGGCTAAATCATCAGCAATATAATGCAATACATAGCTTTTATTTGATTTTTTCAATAAACAATAAGAAAGTTCATGTTTTCGTAAAAAAGGATATGGCTTTTAAAAAACTGAGTCTCTATCTTTATCCATGAAAAAAGTTGAGTTTACTATTTTATCCTTTTGTCTTATTGCAGCAAATAGGCGAATATTACCTGCAAAGGTACGCTCTTAAATAAGCATTCAATTTAACTGCTATAATAGGAATTTATGAATTACAATTTCAGATACATCTGGGGCATCACCTTAGTTTCGGCCATGGGTGGATTGCTGTTTGGCTACGACTGGGTAGTAATAGGAGGGGCAAAGCCCTTTTACGAGCGGTTTTTCGACATTGTGAACTCACCGTATCTCCAGGGATGGGCCATGAGCAGTGCTTTGCTGGGTTGTATCGCCGGGGCGATGGGGTCGGGTTGGTTGAGTGAACGTTTCGGGAGAAAACCTACTCTGATTATAGCGGCTTTTCTCTTTACGCTTTCTGCACTTGGGACCGGATGGACCAATAACTTCGATTTCTTTATTGCTTTCCGTTTGTTAGGCGGTCTGGGAATTGATCTGGCCTCCTCCATTTCTCCCATCTATATTGCCGAAGTGGCTCCGGCGGAGATGCGTGGTCGGTTCGTTTCGCTCAATCAATTGACCATTGTAATTGGAATATTGGCGGCACAAATAACCAACTACCTGATTGCCCAACCTGTGGCCCCGGGGGCAACTTACATGCAAATATTGCATTCGTGGAACGGCCAGATGGGATGGCGATGGATGTTTTGGGCAGAATTGATTCCAGCTTCCATGTTCTTTCTGCTCATGTTTTTGGTGCCCGAGAGTCCACGTTGGCTCACCAAAAATCATAAAAAGGACGATGCTGCGAAAGTCCTTTCCAGGGTGGGTGGCCATGATTATGCTCTGAAGTATTGTTCAATCCTTAAAGGGGAGTACTGGAAAAGTACGCGTGAAAGACCTTTTGGACGTAAAGGTGCGGCCTGTATTGGTCATTGGGATTGTACTGGCGGTGTTCCAGCAATGGTGTGGCATAAATGTGGTGTTTAATTATGCCGAGGAAGTTTTTAGTGCAGCTGGTTTTGGGGTGACTGATGTGCTCTTTAATATTGTGGTTACTGGAATAGTCAATCTTGTGTTTACATTTATTGCACTTAAAACAGTTGACAGCTGGGGACGCCGTAAGTTGATGCTTTTCGGATCTGCCGGACTGGCGGTTACCTACCTTCTTTTAGGGGGCAGCTACTTTTTTGAACTGAGTGGTTTTGTGGTATTGCTTTTTGTAGTACTGGGTATTGGCATTTATGCAATGTCGCTGGCCCCAATAACCTGGGTGGTTCTTTCCGAGATTTTCCCCAATAAAATCAGGGGAACAGCTATGGCCGTGGCCACCTCTTCGCTCTGGGTTGCCAGTTTTGTCCTCACTTACACCATTCCCCTATTGAATAGTGCTTTGAATGCTTCCGGCACGTTCTGGGTTTATGCACTGATTTGTGTGGGTGGTTTCTTCTTTATCTTCCATAAATTACCGGAAACAAAAGGGGAAACATTGGAAGAGATTGAGGAGTATTTTGGGAACGGTGAAAACAGTTAAAGATGCTTACAAAGGCGCATAGGAAGACGGGAAATATTTTAACCTTTTCTATGCACTATTTTGCTGTGCACGAACATGCACAGTGCAAATAAGGAGGTTTTTCAAATTTCTATAGACCTTCCTGCCAATTGGTTAGGTGGGGATGGGCACATGCAAATATAAAAGTTTTAAAATATATATTATCATGAATTTATCAAAAAAAGTAAAAGTCTGGTCGCAGGATGAAGTAATCCCAACCTATGGAATAGGCCATCCGGAGAAGAATCCCATGTTTTTAGAAAAACGGGTATATCAGGGAGGCACAGGTGTTGTTTATCCTTATCCTGTTGTCGAAAAAATTTATGACACTAAAGAAGATGTGACTTATCAGGCCTTCTACTTGGAGAATGATTACATCAAAGTGATGGTATTGCCTCAGTTAGGTGGTCGGATTCAAATGGCCTATGACAAAATTAAACAACGGCATTTTGTCTATTACAACCATGTGATAAAGCCTGCCCTGGTGGGACTTTTCGGGCCCTGGATATCGGGAGGTATTGAATTTAACTGGCCACAGCATCACCGTCCCTCGACCTATCTTCCAGTGGATTGGCGGGTTGAAGAGAATGAAGATGGGAGTGCCACAATATGGGTCAACGAAGTTGAGCGCATGTTTGGTCAAAAGGGTGCTGCCGGTTTTACACTGCATCCAGGAAAAGCTTATCTTGAAATTAAGGGGCAGCTTTTTAATCGCACGCCTTTTCCGCAAACCTTTTTGTGGTGGGCCAATCCTGCAGTAGCGGTCAACGATCACTATAAATCGGTTTTTCCACCTGATGTGAACGCAGTTTTCGATCATGGCAAACGTGAAGTCTCTACCTTCCCTATAGCCACGGGAACCTATTATAAGATTGATTATTCAGCAGGTGTCGATATCTCGCAATAAAAAAAAATATTCCTGTGCCTACCTCTTACATGGCCATCAAGTCGAGTTATGATTTCGTTGGTGGTTATGAAGACGATACCCGCGCCGGGCTGTTGCATGTGGCCAACAATCACATATCACCCGGAAAAAAACAGTGGACCTGGGGGTGCGGTGAATTTGGGTTGGCCTGGGATCGTAATTTAACCGACGAGGATGGTCCTTACATAGAATTGATGACAGGGGTCTTTACCGATAATCAGCCTGACTTTACATGGTTGATGCCTGGTGAAGAAAAGACTTTTGTACAATACTTTTTGCCCTACAGAGAGCTGGGTGCTATAAAGAATGCCAATAAAGATGTATTATTAAATTTGGATATTGAAGGTGAAAAGATACGGTTGAAAATTTTTGCCACCTCCCACTTCAAAAATGTCAAAGTGGTGTTGAATTGCGATCGGGATGCAATCTTTGAAAGTGTACTGGATCTTTCCCCTGAGACGGTGATGGATGAATTGGTCGATGCAAAGGCTACTTCTTTACAAGGGTTGTCTGTCGAAATATATTCGCAAGACGGAACTGAATTACTCAGTTGGAAGCCCGAAAAGGATGAAATAAAAAAGCCCGCCGAGCCCGCCAAACCGGCTCTCCAACCCAATGAGATACAGACCACAGAGCAGCTTTATCTCACTGGCCTCCACCTGGAGCAGTATCGCCATGCCACTTATTCGCCTGTCGATTATTACCGCGAGGCTCTGAAGCGTGACCCCTCGGATGTGAGAAACAACAATGCCATGGGGCTTTGGTTATTGCGGCGTGGAAAATTTGCCGAAAGCAAGCCCTATTTCTGCGCAGCAATTGAAACCCAGCTGCAACGTAATCCCAACCCCTACGATGGTGAACCTCTTTACAACCAGGGCGTGGCATTGTATTATCAGCAACTTTTTGCTCAGGCCTACGAGAGTTTTTACAAAGCCACCTGGAATGCGGCCACCAAAAGCAGCTCATTTCTTTTCCTGGCCAGGATATCTGCCATCAAAGGGAAATATGAAAGAGCCATGCAGGAGGTAAATCAGGCACTGGCCGGGAATGCTCACCATCATCAGGCCAGGCACCTGCAAACGGCCTTGCTCCGTAAGTTGGGTCTTAAGGAACAAGCGCTCGGAATAGCAAGTAATAGCCTGGAAATAGATGGATTCAACGTGGGTTGTCTTTACGAAAAGTGGCTCCTCTCGGATAATGCTAAAGACCTTGAACAGTGGCAGCATTTGATGAGGGACTCGAACAACAATTACCGCGAACTGGCTCTGGATTATGCCTCGTTTGGATCTTGGAACGAGGCCCTGTCGGTAATGCAAACAGCCATTGATAGATGCTCCGCCGACAGCATGGATCACTATTATGCCGGGTGGATATGTGGAAAGTTAGGGCAGAGTGCCGAATGCAAAAAACATTATAAACAAGCCGGAAACGCTGCCGAAGTTCAGTACTTCCCCAACAAGATACAGGAAATTGATATCTTGGCAGATGCCATTGCGGAGTATCCAAACGACGGACGAGCGGCTTAGCTCCTGGGCAACCTTTGGTATGATAAAAAACAATACAGCGATGCCATAGACCGCTGGGAGCAATCGGCAAAGGCTAATCCAAGCTTCCACAGGGTACACCGTAACCTGGCACTGGCATATTATAACAAGCTGGATGAGAAAGCAAAAGTACTACACGCACTGGAGAAAGCCCATGAGCTGGATTCCTCCGATGCAAGAATCGTGATGGAGCTGGACCAACTCTATAAAAAACTGAATAAACCCTTTGATTTTAGATTGAAATTCTTTCAGGCACATCCCGAAGCATTGGATTATCGAGATGACTTGTACCTGGAACAGGTGACCCTTTTCAATCAATTGGGAGAGTATGCCAAAGCCAAAGAGTTGATTGCAACCCGTAAATTCCATCCCTGGGAGGGCGGAGAAGGAAAAGTGTCCGCCCAATACCAGATATGCCGACTTGGCTTGGCCCGTGAAGCTTTATCTAAAGAAAGATTTTGCCCGAACCGTGCAATTGATGGAGGAATCATTAGTTTATCCGGAGAACCTTGGGGAAGGGAAACTCATAACCGCCCAGGAAAACGACCTATACTATTATTTGGGATTGGGCTATGAGGGCCTGGGAGAGAATGAGAAAGCAAAAGCGTGTTTTGTTAAGTCTTCCGAGGGCCTTAGCGTACCATCAGATGCTATCTACTACAACGATCAGGAACCTGACAAGATTTTCTACCAGGGACTGGCGCTGCTCAAATTAGGAGACGACAATGCTGCTAAGAGTAGGTTTAATAAGCTCATCTCTTACGGTGAAAAACACTTGTTCGACAAGGTAAGGATTGATTATTTTGCCGTCTCCTAACCCGACATGTTGGTGTGGGAGGAAGACCTGGAGGTGCGCAATAAAATTCATTGCTACTATCTGATGGGCCTTGGTCATCTGGGACATCAAGATATGGAAAAAGCAAGTGAATTTTTAGGCGAAGCTTATGAATTAAATGTGAACCACCAGGGGGTGCAGAGGCATTTGGAGATGGCTGGAGAATTGTAAAGCCCAAGATACGCGGGTCTATATCCGGTTAGCGGTTTCAAATCGCTAACCGGTTAAAGGTGCCCGTGTTGAATACAGGGCACTATTTGTAGCAATTTTTTTTAACATTTTGATGTTTATTTGTGCTTATCAGATAAAGGGGGATTTAGCCCTTCCTGGATTCTGATGATTTCACCAGATTTTTTTATTTTCAATTGTCTCTTGGTTGGTAAGTGATTCTTAATCAGCAGCAAAAAGCTTGTGCACTATCAAAATACACTTGTTCGCTAAAAGAAATAAAAGTAAGAATGTCCATACATTCGCAATCAAATGCGTGGTTTTTAACACAATCTATCCTTACTTTTGCTACGGATATAAATTCTAAATACCATCAACAAGGCGGGCCTGTAAAGCAGACCCTTATAATGTATAATATTACATAAGTGATTATCGTATGTGGTTGATCATCAGCCTTTTGTTGAGACCGCTAAAGCCGTACACGAAATGCCTGGTCGCGATTATAAAATAAAAGCAGCGTGCCTGGATTTTTTGGGTAGTCTCGGGTTGGTTCCAAATAATTATGAGTATAGGGAGTAATCAGTTCTTCCCCAGATTATTTTTTCGGTAGCTGGTTGGTGTTACACCATACTCTTTTTTAAAGGTGTAGCCAAAGTAGCTTACATCTTTAAAGCCACACTTAAAGGCTATTTCTGAGATGGAGATGTTGTTTTCAATGAGCATTTCTTTAGCTGTTTGTAGCTTTATCTTTCGAATAAAATCATTGGGGCTGATACCCAGAAGTTCCGATACCTTCCGGTAAAGCATAGAATTACTGATGGCCATTTCACGGGCAAGCATTTGTACGCTCAGGCTGGAATCCTGGAGGTGTTGTTCTACAACTTCTTGAGCTTTTGTCAAAAAAACGTCGTCCTGGGATGGCGTTTTGAATCCTTTCTCTTTAGAATATGAGTTGGAGTTGCTAATTTGGTTCCGTTTTTGCCGATCGAGCAGAGCCTGTATCCTCGATAGAAGTGTTCGAATGTTAACGGGTTTGGACATGTAACTGTCGGCTCCTGCTTTGTATCCTAGGGCTCTTTCTTTTTCAGAAACTTTTGCTGTAAGCAGTATGATGGGAATTTGTGATGTTTTGGGGTCGTTTTTGAGCTTTTGACAAAGTTCAAGTCCACCCATTTGGGCCATGACAACATCCGAAAGGATGAGGTCAACCTGTTTGCCCCGGATAATTTTAAGTCCCGATACACCGTTGGTAGCCTCCAATACATCAAATAATTTTTCCAGATGCGATTTTAATACTTTTCTAAATCCGGCATGGTCTTCAATAATTAAAATTGAAGGCTTGTGTCCGTAACCTTTATTAAGATTCCTGATCTTCAAAAACATCTCCTCTTCAATATCTTCGAGTATGAGCTGATGTGAAGGCGTTTTTCCTTTTAAAGAAGTGTTGATCTCTTCCGAAGTAAAAGCATTTTTGCTTACTGGCAATAGAAAGGTGATGTGGGTTCCTTCTCCCGGAGAGCTGTTGAGAAAAAGTTGACCTTTATGGGCTTCAATCATCGATTTGGTAAGCGAAAGACCGATGCCAAATCCTTTGTTTTCGGGTTTATTGTTCTTGATGGAATAAAAACGGTTGAAAATCAAAAGTTGATTTTCCCGTTCAATGCCGATTCCGGTATCGGTAATTGAAAAGTGAGCATTAGTTTGGGCTTCCTTCGTGGAAAGCCTCATCTCAACTGCTATTTTTCCATCGGGGGGTGTAAATTTGAAGGCATTGGAAAGTAAATTGTGAAGAATGATGTCTATTTTTTCAGGATCGAACCAGCATTGTTGGTCTGAAGGACTGATGTTACAGTTGAATTTAATATTTTTTTTTCGTGCCAGAGGAATAAAGTTTTCACAGATATTGTCGACAAATTTATTAAGGTTAGCCTTACTCACAGATAATGAAAGTTGCTCCAGTTCTGCTTTGCTGTAATAAAGGAACTGTCTGTTAAATCGCGTGAGTCGTTGAATGTTTCTTTCGGCCAGGGCAATATCCTGGTTTGTGGGCTTGTTTTTTGGATGTTTCCATTCTTCAATAAGGAACGATAAAATATTGAGAGGGGTGAGGAATTCATGGGAAATGTCTGCAAAAAGATCTTGTTTGAAACGGTTTAACTTGTCGGATTTTTGTCGCTCAATGTGCTCAATTTCCAGGGCGTGTTTCACCTTCTGATTTTTCCGGCTCATTCTTATAGCGAAGAACAGAAAGCCAATAAATAAGAGCGCGTAGATCGAAAATGCCCACCAGGTTTTATATGGCGCAGGCCTCACTCTTATCCTGAGTGTCGCCGGTTCCGGATTCCAGTAACCATCGCTGTTGGTTCCTTTAATTTTCAGGATGTAAACTCCGGGTTTTAGGTGGGCATAGTTGGTTGTCCTCATGGAAGCATCCACCACTCTCCAATCATCCTCCAAACCTTCAAGTTGAAGGGCGTATTTGTTGTTTTCTGGTTGTGAGTAGGAGAGCGCAGCAAAGGTGACCGAGAAATTATTTTTCAAATGACTCAATACAAGTGGTTTGTCAGGGTCGGCCAGCAACGAAACTGGTTGATTCATCACCTCCACTTCAGTAATGACTACTGGTGCCATTAAAGTATCGATAAAGATGGTTAATGGATCAAAATAGTTGAAACCGTTGTTACCGCCGAAATAAAAATAACCTGATGAATCTTTGTAAAAAGAATTCTTAATAAAAATGTTCCCCTGAAGTCCGTTGTCCTGAAGGAAAGTGTTAAACTTCAAGTCATCATCTTTTACATTCAATTTAGTGAGTCCTCTGTTGGACGATATCCATAAGTTATTTTCCGCATCCTCAGAGATATTGAAAATCACGTTGCCCGCAACTTCAGCATTCAATGTTTTGAAGCGCTTTTCAACAGGATGCCATCGGAGAATGCCTGCTCCGCCTGATCCTATCCAGAGATACTTTCTGCTATCCTCGAAAAGGGTGAGGATATGGTCGGTAATGAGCCCGTTATTTTGTTCATCGGCCGACAAAAATCTTTGGAAAGTTAACGGGAAGTGCGTTTGAATATTTGAGGTGAGCCTGTTCAGGCCGCGGTCGAAGGTGCTTACCCATAAAGTTTCGTTGCTGTCCTCCAATATCTTCGATATCCGGTCGCTGCTCAGGGAGAAAGGGTCACCAGGGTTGTGAGCGAAGCGGAGAACACTGAATTCATGAAACTCTCCGTTACCGTAAGGAATGATTTTATAAAGCCCGTTTTCGGTTCCTACCCATATAAAACCTAAATGATCCTGATAGATATCAAAGACTTCTCTCGACTCGAATCCGTAAGCACCCGTTATTTTGTTCATTTCGACGTGCCGGCCCGTTTCGGGGTTGAATTTAATAAGGCCCCTGTATCTGGTTCCCAGCCACAAATTACCTTTGTTATCTTGGAAGAAGCAATTAATGGTATTGATTTCAGGGGAAAGTACTTCGTAGGGTGGAAGGTCGGAAAAGTGAACAAAGTTTCCGGTATTTAAATCATAACTGCCAAAGCCCAAACTTCTCACCCCCACCAACAGTCTTCCCCGTCGATCGGTTGTAAAAGCCGTAACCGACTGACTGAGCCTCGAGGGGAAGATATCAGGGATGGTATAGGTTTTGAACTTTTTTATTTTGTTGTTGATTTTATTTACACCCCCTCCCAGGGTTCCAATCCATATTAAGCCCCCATTGTCACAGAGCAATGCGTAGGTTTCGTTTTGGGAGATCGACCTTTGGCCGGTTTGGTGCTTGAATTGGTGAAAAATCGGGCTTGAGCTTTCCGGGTTTTCGATGCGGGTGAGTCCGTAGGGCGTTCCAACCCACAAATCATTCTTCTTGTCTTTAATCACGTCATATACGATATTTCCTGCAATAGAGTTTTCAGAACCCTTTTTCAGGTATACGTGATTCTCAATGGAAACCGAGTCGTTATTGTGCAATTGAAATTTCAACAGGCCCCCTTCCCATAGCCCGAGCCAATAATGATTTTCAAAACTTTCAAGAAGGCTGAAGGGGGAAAATTCGGGGACTGAGATATTTAATTCTTTATTGGTCCACGATTTTAATATCTCTCTTTTTTGATTGATAAGCGAAAGCGATCCCTGCCAGGTGCATATCCAAATATTATTTTGGCTGTCGGCTAAAATCTTGGTGATCCAGTTTGAGTTCATGCCCAATTCAGGCGTGTCTATTGAAAAATGATCTATAATACCATTTTCGGGTGAAAAAAGATCGATTCCATTTCCTGCTGTTCCCACCCAAATTTGTTGGTCGTGATCGATGGCAATAGAATTGATATAGTCGAAGGAGAGGCGAAAGGAATCGGGTGATTGAGTATTATAGAATAAAAATGTCCCGGTTGTCGGGTCCAGTCTGGAAATACCCCTGTCGGTAGCACACCACAAGTGACCTTCCTCGTCTTCGGTAATTTCATTAAAGCTGTTGGTGATCAATCCTTTGTCGTGATAATTTGCTATGGAATAGGTTTTTAAGTCATAACCATCATACCGAATGAGTCCTTCGGTGGTGCAAAACCATAAGAAACCTTTTGAATCCTGAAACAGGTCTCTGACTTCCTCGGATGGAAGGCCATCGGAGCTGCTTATCACTTCAAATTCGTAATCGGCGTTTTGGGTATAAGCCCTAGGCACCCCAAAAAATGTGGTCATGAGAATCGTCAATCTGGCGAATACCCGGAAATATTTATTTTGAAAACTCACTCTTTTTAATTTTCGTTGATGTTTCCTTTGCTACATAGCAAAGATAATTTAAAAAACTGATATTGTTTTAAGGAGAATAGATTGCGGGAGTTTGCCCGAAGCAATCTCAATCCTCGACCTTTCAGTCGAATATTTTTTCCAAATGTCTTTTTTCTACCCCATTAATCATTCAATGCATTTATTAATCATGAATGATTTTTCATAGCCTGACTCAATGCGTTGAATGATAGATAGATGGGTTTAAGTATGAATGAATATCTTCAAATGTTAAAGATTAAATTTTGAGAATTACTGAATGATTTTCGATGTTTTTCGAGATTTATATTAACGATATTTGTGAGTGGAATTTTAATTTTAACACCAATTTGCAAATGCAGAAAGTAATTTTATTCTTAAGCATGTTTGTGCTGGTTATAGCAGTTAGTTGTAGCCGGGACGTACGAAAAGATGCACAAAAAGTCTTGGAAATCAATGCCGATGAGGAATTTCAGGTGATGCACTCCTTTGGAGCTTCAGACGCTTGGCGTTGTCAGTTTGTAGGCGCCAACTGGCCGGAGAAAAAAAAGGAGCAGATGGCTCGGTGGCTGTTTAGCACCGAATCCGATTCACTGGGAAATCCTCTGGGCATAGGATTGTCTATGTGGCGTTTTTATATAGGGGCAGGTAGTATGGAACAAGGTGAAAGCAGTGGTATTGTCAATCCCTGGCGCCGTGCAGAGTGTTTCCTCGATACCAACGGCAATTACAATTGGTTGAAACAACAGGGGCAACAGTGGTTTCTTGAAAAAGCCCGTGAGTATGGTGTCGATTATACAATGGCCTTCACTATTTCTGCTCCTGTGCAGTATACCCTTAATGGTAAAGCCTTTTCACCAAAGGAGAGAGCAAACCTGAATATTCAGGATGATAAGCTTGACGACTATGCCGGTTTTTTGGCCGAGGTATGCCTGTATTTCGAGCAGAAAGAGCTTGGCTTCGATTATTTGAGCCCGATTAATGAGCCACAATGGGATTGGAGCAAGCCCACCCAGGAAGGTACACCGGCAACCAATGAAGATATTTTCCGCTTTTCAAATTATCTGGATGAGGCAATTGTCTCCAGGGGGCTTGATGTGAAACAGGTGTTAACTGAAGCCGCGCAGTATGAGTTTTTAACTCAAAGAGTGAAGAAGTATGGAAGCAGCACCGATCAGATTGCTGCCCTATTTACTCCGGAGAGTCCGCTTTATATAGGTGGACTTAAAAGTGTAGCTCCGGTTGTTTCGGGGCACAGCTACTTTACTACCTGGCCCGTAAAAAAAATGATTGACGTGCGCCGCGATTTGAGGTCGAGGCTTGATGAAATTAATCCTGAGATTGACTTCTGGCAGAGTGAATTCTGTATTCTCGAAAAGAACGATGATATAGGTGGCGGCAACCTGCGCGATCTGGGCATGGGTACCGCATTATATGTAGCCCGGGTGATGCATTATGACCTTTCCCTCACAAATGCTTCTTCGTGGCAGTGGTGGACTGCTATTTCGCAATGCAACTTCAAGGATGGACTGATCTATCTCGACAATGGTAACAATGGCATACCATCGCAGCAACACCCCGATAACGAATCGTTGAAATACGACGGCTTTTTTCACGATTCAAAGCTGATGTGGGCAATGGGCAATTATTCCCGGTTTGTGCGGCCTGGTATGGTTCGGGTACATGCAGCCTTGAACGACAGCAGCGGTGTAACCGAAGAGGCCAACGAATTGATGGTAACAGCGTTCAAGGACAATGCTAAAAAGCAATTAGTTCTGGTATTGGTTAATTACTCGGCTGAAAAACAGCAAATTGCCATAAAAGATGCCGATCGCTTTGCTTCTGAGATAGCGGCTTATGTGACATCGGAAGATAATAACCTCTCGTTTCAAATGGCGGATATCTCCAACCTGGAAATAGAACCAGGAAGTATCAAAACGTTGTTGCTAAAGATGTTGTAAGGCGATATTATATTAATTTTGTATAATCATTTAATAACTTGGATTTTATGAAGAGAAATGTAATTCAATGGATGTTGTCTTTGTCATTCATCCTGGGGTTAACCTCCATAGGTTGTGACGAAGATGACGAGAAAAAGTGGAATGTGAACAGTGACCCGGTGCTTCAGTTGAATGCTGAAGAGATCCACTCTCAGCAGGGAAGAACCATCCGTATCGAAGGCAGCGTCAGTGATGAAGTGGGAATAAAAACCATCAATCTGAACATTGATGACTGGTTTCTGAACAGGGATATCGTAGTCTCTACCAACGATTCCCTGGTGAAAAACTATGATTTGTGGTACGATTTTGCCGTGCCTGCCGATGCCCCGGATAAAGGACATACGGTTAAGGTTACCGTTACCAACATGGGCGACCGTTCGGTGAGCCGGGATGTGACTGTTTACATGGATGGCGATTTTTCGCCTCCCTCCATGACCATAATGCAACCTGTGAATGGATTGACATTGCCACCCGACAATGAAATTCCCATAGACATTAATTGTGAACTCACCGATAATCGTCAGCTTGGCTATTTTGTGGTGCAGGAACCTGCCATAAATTTTTACGACAGTGTCTCATTCATGGGGACCGGTCAAATGGCTTATACCTACCAAAACACTGCTACGTTGCCGGCTGTTCAGGGAGAATACAACTTTATGTTTACTTTGGCTGACAGCGCCGGAAATATGGTTAATGACAGCCGCCTGGTTAATGCCTCCTTCGATTTTGACAAAATGTATCTGGCCGATGTCGACACCGATGCAGAATTGGTTTCCGACTTGTTTGGCGTGCCCATGTTGATATCAAAAAAAGCTCCATATAATTTTGAGGCGAAGTACTATGCCGAATCGCCAAATGTTGAGATTCGATTTATTCCTCAAACATCAAGCTTTGCACCCCATTGCTATGGTCTTGATCCGGATAATTCCTCCATGCTTATCAACGATCCCGACAGGGCGTTGCCTATTGTACTCGGAGATGAGGGTTATTACCGGATTACACTTGATCTGGAAAATCTGACCTACCAGGTTGAGTCTTATGTGCCCGATGACTGGTACTTCGAGCCTAAGATGGAACACCCCGACGATGATACGTATATTGAGAATGAATACGTAGGCAAATTGGGTCTTGTAGGCAGCGGATTTCCTGAGTATCCCGATCAAAACTGGGCCACATGGGCTTCTATTTCCTTCGACCGTGATCCCAATAATAACTACCGGTTCTACAAAACCCTGGATATGGAGGGTAATGTGCAATTTATTTTCCAACCAGAACATCCCTGGGGATGGTGGCCTGAGCCTTTCTGGCGTTTCGACAGGGCCGTAGACCCCGAAAAGACCGTTCTCAAGGGGGGAGACAATGTGAATATGGAGGTTCCTGACCGAACAACCTACAAAGTAACTTTCGACAGCCACCTTAACCGGGCAAAAGTGGTTCCGGTTAATTAACCTGTTTTTGGTATGAATCCTTCTCCCGGTTATTTGTCTGTGTTTTTCGGCAACCGGGATATAAAAAATTATAATCGATAAAATTGAATTCTCATGAACAGATATATGCATAAATCATTATGGCTCCTGGCTTTCATCTTCTGCTTCTCAGCCTCCATTTTGGGGCAGACAAGGATGATACAGGGGAAAGTTACTTCTACCGAAGGTGAATCTTTACCGGGGGTATCTATCGCCATTAAAGGCACCACAACCGGCACCATTACCGACATGGACGGTAACTTTCAGATTCAGGTGCAACCCTCAGATGTTTTGCAACTGAGCTTTGTAGGTTTTAAGGATGTAGAAGTGCCTGTGGAAAACAGGAGTGTCTTGAATATTGAGATGGAAGAGAGTTTGATCACTCTTGATGAGGTTGTAGCCATTGGTTACGGCCAGGCAAAAAAGAGTGACCTGACCAGTTCGATCACTTCGGTGAAAGGTGAGGATATGAAAACCATGAGCGTGGGTAATCCCATTGAAGCGCTTCAGGGAAAAGCCCCTGGTGTGCAGATCGTGGCCGGCAGTGGTCAACCCGGAGCAGCTCCCAAAGTGCTGATTCGGGGTTTCACCTCACTCAACCTCTCAACCGATCCGCTTTACGTGGTGGATGGGGTGCCCATGGGTAGCAATCTTAATTTTTTAAATACCAACGAGATAGAGAGCATGGAGGTACTCAAGGATGCTTCCGCTTCTGCTATCTACGGAAGCCGTGCTTCCAACGGCGTTATTTTAATTACGACCAAACGGGGCCAGGCTGGTAAAGCTCAATTCTCTGCCGATGCATCTTATGGATTTCAGGTTTTCGAAAAGCCTTACGATATGGCCAATGCCGCGGAATATGCCCGCATCATGAACTTGTCGTTGGTCAATGGCGGATTATCAGAGCGTTTCCCCAATCCCGAATCGTTGGGCGAGGGTACCGATTGGTGGGGTGAGGGTGTTAATAAAAGCTCCCCCCAGCGCAACTTTAGTTTTCAGGTTTCCGGTGGAAATGAGAAACACCGGTATGCAGCAAGTGTGAACTACTACGATCAGGAATCATTCTACAATTCGGGCAACTGGAAAAAGTTTACAGCCAGGATCAGTTCCGACTGGGACTTCTCAAAATGGATAACTGCCGGGGTGATGCTCAATCCGCGTCGTGAATTTTGGAACAATACGCCCGACTGGTACAGGGATTATCTGACCATTGACCCCATTACTCCTATATACCGGCCCGAGGAGGAACGTGAAGGCCTGAATGAGTTCAGCATTTTTCAACGTTCCTATTATACTTATACCTGGAATCCTATTGCCCGCGATGCCCGTAATTTTGGAGAGGGAGGTTACTATGCCATGGCCACCAATCTGTATGCCGAAATAAAGCTTGTCGAAGGTCTGGAACTCAGAACCCAGATCAGTGGCGATTTCAGCTTTAATCACAGCGACAATTTTAATCCCGATTTTGTGATTGATGGTGCACACGAGAAAAACGAGATCAGCTCCGTTTCGCGCAATCATAATTTTAATTCTTATTGGAACTGGACAAATATTGCCACCTATCAGTTCGATGTTTATGATCACAGTTTTTCGGTTATGGGCGGGGCTACCATGGAAAAATGGGAAGGCAGAACGCTTTCTGGTAATAAAGACGGCCTCCCCAATAACTCAGATGTGCTGCGTGAATTGGATGCGGCCACCGAAAATCCCGAGGTGGGAGGTAACCGGTGGGGCACTTCCATTGAATCTTATTTGGGGCGCTTATCCTATAACTATTTTAACCGTTATTATTTAACGGCTACTTACAGGGTGGATGGCTCCTCGAAATTCCTGGCCAATAACAAATGGGCCTCCTTCCCTTCAGCCTCTGTGGCCTGGCGCATATCCGACGAGAATTTTATGTCGGGGTTATCCTTTTTGGATGACTGGAAGATACGAGCCGGCTGGGGAAGACTGGGGAACCAAAATTTGCCTGCAAATGTCTATAATTCGGGCATTGGTCAGGGCTACTATGTGTTTGGTCCCGGGCAGGGAAGCCTCGTCAATACCACCTATCCCAGCAGCATGAAAAATGAGGATATTAAATGGGAGACCGTGGAAGATATTAACCTGGGAACCGATTTTACCTTGTTCGACAGCAGCGTAAACGGTTCGCTCGAATATTATCAAAAGAAGACCAAAGATATGATCTTTCAATTGCCCTACCCCAACTACAGCGGCTATCCAAATGATGCACAAATATGGTCGAATATCGGCTCTATGGAATCGAAAGGTTTGGAAATGGCCTTGAACTATCGCAACCAGAGGGGACGTTTTAAATATGATTTGGGTATTACTTTTACAACCGTCTCTGTGGAGGCCACACAATTACCCGAGGCCACGCCTGTTATTTACGGCAGCAATGAGTATACGCGAACTGTGGAGGGTGAAGAACCCGGTTATTTTTATGGTTACAAAACCGATGGAATTTTCCAGAACTATTTTGAAATTAATTCACATGCTAGTGAGCACGGGGTCCTGCTTCAGGATAAAGCCAGGCCGGGCGATATCCGGTTTGTGGATGTAACTGGGGATGGCCGCCTGAACGGGGAAGACCGGACAAAAATAGGAAGTCCCTGGCCTGATTTTACAGGTGGGTTTAATATGAATCTGGCTTATGATAATTTTGACCTGGTGGCCAATGTATATGTGAGTGTCGGCAACGACCTGGTAAATTGGTTGCGCAATGATTTGTACAACACGGCAGGCTCCGACAACAATGTGATCTCAGGGCTTCTCGATAAGGCCTGGAGCGGAGAAGGAACCACCAATAAGTATCCACAGGTCTCGCATACCGATCTGAATCAGAACTTCGGGCGATTCAGCGATTACTATGTGGAAGATGGTTCATTTTTGAGATTGAAGAACATTCAGTTGGGTTATTCATTGCCTCTGGATGTCACATCAAGAATCGGGCTTAACAAATGCCGCTTCTATGTGTCGGGTCAAAACATCCTTACCCTAACCGGCTATTCTGGTGTCGATCCTGAGGTGGCCGGAGATGTTCTGAACTTTGGGTTTGCAGGCTGGACTTACCCGGTGTTGCCCACCTACCTGGTTGGGGTTAATATTACTTTTTAAAAAAAGCATTTTGATAATCAAATAAATAATTGTCAATTATGAGAGTTAAGATAGTTAAGATAGTTAAGATAGTTTATGTATTGCTGGCGCTGGTTTTCCTGGGGGGCGTGGCTTGTGAAGATTTTATTGAAATTGATCAGCGGGGCACGCAAAACCTGGACAACTACTTTGCCAATGAAAAAGAGGCTGAAGCGTTCGTCAATGGTATCTATAAAGGGTTTTCCGGTTGGGACGACTGGTGGCCTCAATTTCAGAGGATCAATAACATCATGTCAACCGACGATGCCTGGATGGGCAATTTGCATCAAAATAACAGTGACAGTTATGCTTTTGCACACTATTTTGTGGATGCGTCCAATGCTCCCTGGCCACTTAAAACCTTTTACGAGCAAAAGTATTTGAATATTGGCGCCTGCAATATTGCCATTCAACGAATCCCCGATGCGCCCGTTTCTGAAGAAATGAAACAAAGGCTTGTGGCTGAGGCAAAATTTTTCAGGGCCTTTGATTACTGGGAACTGATACAAAATTTTGGAGATGTGGTTTTACTGACCGAACCTCAGGGTACCGCGGGCCTAAATGTGAAAAGAACGCCCAAGGCCGAAGTATATGCACAAATAGTGAAAGATTTGCAGGAAGCTTCGGGGGTTTTACCAGGCTCATACAGCGGTGAAGATCTGGGCCGTGTTACCAAATGGGCCTGTCATGCACTTTTGGCGCGCACTTATCTTTTCATGGAAGATTATGGCAAAGCTTTTGCTCATGCCGATTCGGTTATTGAGATGGGCTCTTACTCCCTGGAGCCCGATTTTGTCGATATCTGGAGTGTCTATAACCACAACGGTGTGGAGTCTATTTTTGAGATTCAAACCAATAGCGATCAGAACTATAATGTGGGTAACCGTTTTTCAGTGGTTATGTGTGCCCGGGGTGAAAGGTGGCCTGAAGGCGAAGAGGATAAGATCATGGATGGCTGGGGATGGTGTGTGCCCGCCTCCCACCTCGAACAGGCTTATCTCTCCGAAGGGGATGAGATCAGGAGAAAAAGCACCATCATCACCATAGGAGAGGCTGTTTACGGCGATGAAGAAGAAAATCCCAACTATCAGTTTGATGTAGACCTGAACAAATCCGGTCGGGTATGGCGCAAATATTATGTACCCATCGACATGCGCCGTCAGTTGGTTCAAAAAGACCGTCACATACCCCTTCCAATGGTGCTGCTCAGGTTGGGCGAGGTGTATCTGAACCGGGCAGAGGCTGCCTTCCGTAATGGTGATGAAGGACAGGCCAGGAGCGATATCGCCACCATTAGGGCCAGAGTTGGGCTGGAAGGGAAAGACGACCTTTCGGGGAATGACCTGCTTTACGCCATCTGGAAAGAGCGTAGGTTGGAACTGGCTTCCGAAGGGCTGCGTTTGTATGATTTGCGGCGCCAGAAAGACCCGTTAACCGGTAAACCCCGCATAGCCATGGCTATGGGGCCCAACGGGTATTTTGTGAAGTATAACCTGGAGGAAAGTACCGACCCGTGGGAAACCATTCATCCCGAAGAGCGTCAGGATAAGGGTATCAGGTTCGAGGAGAACCGCCACGAACTTTGGCCCATTCCCCAGTCGGAAATCGATCGCAGCAACGGCGTGATCTCTCAAAATCCGGGCTATTAATGTTCTCATGATGTTGGCCAGGCAAACGACCCTTGATTCAGGTGGCTACGAACAGGGCTTTGCGGCCTGGGTTGCCAATGCGAAAGGGGCCGCCGAAGGACCGATGGCCGTTGGTTCTTTTGGATTTGGAGGCTTTTTCGACACCTACAGTTGGGCCGATCCACAGAACGATTTTGTGGCTGTGCTGCTTTTGCAATCTTAGCATCTTACATCTTAGCATCTTATATCTTACATCTTATATCTAAATAAATATGAATCAAAATAATTCAAGACCCAATATTCGCCAAAGAAATCCCATGAAAAATTGTATAGCCTGTCCTCTGCGAAGACAGGCTATGGTAGTAGATGGTTTTCCGGTAAAAACTTTGATGATTCTATTCGCTTTCGTTTTGTCGCTCATGTCCTTGTCGGCTCAGGTATCGTTTGGCGATCCGCAAAAGATTAATCAAGGCTGGAAATTTCAAAAAGACGACATTGAAAACGCTTCGTTGCCGGGCTTTGACGATTCCCAGTGGCGACAGTTGGATTTGCCTCACGATTGGAGCGTTGAAGGACCCTATAGCCCCCATCTGGCCAGCGCAACCGGTTACCTTCCGGGTGGTATTGCGTGGTACCGGAAAAATTTGGAGGTGCCCCTGGCGAAGAAGAGTGCGAAGGTTTACATCTATTTTGAGGGTGTTTATCGAAATGGGGAGTTATTTGTAAACGGCACTTATGTGGGGATGCGACCCAACGGTTATACTTCGTACATGTACGACATCACGCCTTACATCGATTTTGGCAAAACCAATACCTTGGCCATGCGGGTCGATCACAGCAAATACATCGATTCGCGTTGGTACACCGGCTCGGGCATCTACCGCGATGTGTACCTGGTGTATGCCAATCCTGTTCATATTGATCAGTGGGGTGTTTTTTATACCACTTCGCTAATAAAAGGTGGCAAAGCCGAAGTGTCGGTTCAGTCATCGGTGCAAAACACCACCAACCAAAGTGCTTGGGTCACCGCGATTCATGAAATTCTGGACAACACAGGGAAAAGTGTTACCAGGAACTCACGAAAGGTTAAAGTCCCGGCAGGAAGTGTGGAAGCTTTAACCCAAAATCTAAGGGTGAACCAACCCAAATTGTGGTCGCTCGAAAGTCCTTATCTGTATCAGCTCAGTACTTCGCTTTATAGCGATGGAGAGCTGATTGACCACTCTGTTGTTAACATAGGCATCCGGACACTTGATTTTGATGCCAATGAAGGGTTTGCATTAAATGGCGAGTCAATAAATCTGAAAGGGGTTTGTTTGCACCACGATGCCGGAAGCCTCGGCTCTGCCGTTCCCCGCGAAGTGTGGGAACGCCGGTTGATCAACTTGAAATCACTGGGCTGTAATGCCATCCGAACCAGTCACAATCCTCAGGCACCCGTGTTTTATCATTTATGCGACAGCTTAGGGCTGCTTGTGATAAATGAAGCTTTTGATGAATGGGAATTCCCAAAAAAGAAATGGGTGAAAGGTTGGAACGTGGGGACTCCTGAGCTTATTGGCCCGGCTGAGTTTTTTGAAGAATGGGGCGAGGCCGATCTAAAAAGCATGATTCTCAGGGATAGAAATCATCCGTCGGTGATCATGTGGAGCATCGGAAATGAGGTGGATTATCCCAACGACCCTTATTCTCATCCTATCCTCGACGAGGAAGGGATCCAGCAACAGCATACCAGCGGTTATTTGCCCGATCAGCCCAACGCTGAGCGCCTGGGAGACATTGCCAAACGACTGGCTGCCGTGGTTCGCGAATTTGACCCGTCCAGACCCGTCACTGCGGGTCTGGCAGGGCCGGTGATGTCAAACGAAACGGAATATCCCGGCGCCCTCGATGTGGTGGGATACAACTATACCGAGAGTCGCTACGAACAGGATCACAAAACCTATCCCGAACGTATCTTGTATGGCAGCGAAAATGGGCATTCATTCGAAGCCTGGAAAGCCGTCCGTGACAACGATTATATATTTGGCCAGTTTCTCTGGACTGGCATTGATTACCTGGGCGAGTCACATCGCTGGCCCTCGCGTGGATTCACTTCGGGGTTGCTCGACCTGGCCGGGTTTAAAAAGCCCCGGGGTTACTTCAGAGAGAGCTTGTGGTCCAATGAACCTATGATTTATCTGGGGACTTATCCCAACACTGGTAGCCGTTGGAATCCGATAATCGATGCCCCTTCGTTATGGAATTATGAAGAAGATGATACAATTAACGTTGTAAGCTATACGAATTGTGAAAAGGCCCAACTATTTTTGAATGGAGAGAAGGTGGGCAATGAACAGGAACATGACGAGAACACAGGCGTCATTACATGGCGTGTGCCCTTCGAACCAGGTAAGATAGAAGTGATTGGTTATAACGCTGATGGTGAAGCTGCCCGGTACTCCGTTGAGACGACCCAAAGACCTTACGCCATAAACGCTAAGGTATGGGATGAGAATCTCCTTAAGCCTGATGATGTGGCTCAAATTGAAATTCAGATAGTGGATGAAGATGGAAAGTTTGTTTGGCGGTCCGACAATGAGATCACCTGTGAAACTTCCGGGCCTGTCCGGCTTTTAGGTCTGGAGGCCAGTGACCCAAGCGATATGGGCAATTACAACGACAACCGGCAACGGGTCTATCATGGAACCATGATTGCCTATGTTCAGGCAACCGAAAAAGGGGAGGCTACAGTCACTTTTACTTCTCCCTGGTTGGAAAAATCCGTGGTGGAGCTGGAGATAAAATAGATTACTATGAATTATATATTTCTTAAACTATTCCTGGTCTTTTCTTTAGTGTTATCCGCTTTATCATGCAAAGAGGACAAAGAAGACGATATAGACAAAGGCAGCTCTTCGGGTGAGGCCATCTATATTGATCCCTCCACCCCTTTACAAACCATGGAAGGGTTTGGTGCTTCAGACAGTTGGCGGGTACAGTTTGTCGGGAAAAACTGGCCGCTCGAAAAGCGCAACGCCATTGCCGACCTGTTGTTTAGCAGGGAGCTGAAAAGTGATGGAAGCCCCGCGGGTATTGGTCTTTCCATGTGGCGGTTTTATATTGGGGCAGGAAGCGCCGAGCAGGGAGCGGCCAGTGATATTGCCAATTCATGGCGGCGGGCCGAGTGCTTTTTGAATGAAGACGGCACCTACAATTGGGACAAACAAGCCGGCCAGCAATGGTTTCTGCGCGCTGCCAAAGAACGCGGGACTGACTCTTTCCTGGCCTACTCCATCAGTCCGCCGGTATATTATACAAAAAATGGGAAAGCCTACTCTCCAGGGGGCGAAAGTATCAACCTGGCCCAGGGGCGCATGTCCGATTTTGCCGATTTCCTGGCCACTGTTTGCGGGCATTTCAAAGATGAGGGATTGGGCTTCGATTATGTGAGCCCCGTTAACGAGCCCCAATGGGACTGGAGCTCACCCGGACAGGAGGGAACACCGGCTACCAATCAGGATATTGCAGAACTGGTGCGGCAATTGTCGTCCCGTTTAGATGACAAAGCGCCCACCACAGAAATAGTGGTGCCCGAGGCTGCAGAGTTGCAGTTTTTGTACACTACCAATGGAAAACCTGGCAGGGCGAATCAGATCGATGCTTTTTTCAAAAGCTCCTCCAACCAATATATTGGCAATTTGAATAATGTGAAGAAGGAGGTTTTGGGACACAGTTATTTTACCACAGCGAATATCGCCACACTGGTAAATGTGCGCAAAAACCTGGGAAGCAAAGTATCTTCTTATTCCGGTGACCCTGGCTATTGGCAAAGCGAGTTTTGCATACTCGAAAATACCGACGATATAGGCGGAGGCTGGAACAGAGACCTGGGGATGGGCACCGCCCTGTATGTAGCCAGGGTGATCCATTCTGATATTACCCTGGCCAATGCCGGATCATGGAGCTGGTGGACCGCCTTGTCGCAGTACGATTATAAAGACGGGTTGATCTATCTCGATAATGGCAACGATGGGATTAACGGCCCTTCCCATCCCGATTCAGAACTCCTGAAGCAGGATGGTTTTTACCGGGAGTCCAAGACCCTATGGGCTCTGTGTAACTATTCCAGATTTGTTCGACCAGGTATGGTTCGGATAAAAGCAGGTTTTTCAATCCCAAAATCTGAGGAGCTTCAGGCCACTAATCTGATGTTTTCGGCCTATAAAGACCCCGGGTCAGACCAGTTGGTGGTTGTCTTTGTCAATTATGCCCAAACCGACAAAGAGGTGCGGATAGGAAACCTGGGCGAATCTTTATCCATCGAGAACAATATGTTCGACAGTTTCACCACTTCCGAAACCGAAAACCTCACAAAAGGGACAATGGCAGTTGATCAAATGGTGATCAAAGCCAGGTCGGTAGTGACGTTGGTGGGAGATACTCATTATTAAAGGCCTGGAATCGGGAAGTGGCGATACTTATCTGGCGCATGGGGCATGAAGGTGGAATAGCAACCCCGCTAATAGGTTTTAACGTGGAACAAACCCCAACCCGTAGAGTGCTCAAAACAAAAATAAGAAAGTGAAGAAAATTTCATTAGTTTTTGTTCTATTCTTGTGTGGATTTATGATAAATGCCAGGTGTGAAAAGCATTCTACAGTAAATCAAAAAGGGACTATACGCACCGGTTCAGATAAACCCAATTTCATCCTCATTGTAGCCGATGATCTTGGATTTGCCGACGTGGGGTTTAACGGCAGCACCCAAATCAAAACCCCTCACATCGACCGGCTGGCCAATACCGGGGTTAATTTTACCCAGGGGTACGTATCCTCGGCGGTGTGCAGTCCGTCCCGGGCGGGTATGCTTACCGGCATCAACCAGGTGGAGTTTGGACATGATAATAACCTCGGGGGCCCCCGGCCCGGGTTTGACCTTGATTTTAACGGTTTGCCACTGTCTCAAAAAACCATAGCCGATCGCCTGAGTCCTTTGGGATACACCTGCGGACTGGTAGGGAAGTGGCACCTGGGCGACAGACCCCATTTTCATCCTTTGAAAAGAGGCTTTGACGAATTCTGGGGATTTACAGGCGGCGGACACGATTACTTTTCGTCAAAGCCTGACGGGAGAGGGTATATGGCACCCATTGAAAGTAATTATAAAACCCCTCAACCCATCACTTACATCACCGATGACATGGGCGATGAATGTGTCGATTTTATCAAAAGGCATAAAGACCACCCTTTCTTTTTGTTTGCCTCATTCAATGCGCCGCATACCCCCATGCAGGCTGTAGATAAAGACCTTAAACTCTATAAGCACATCGGGGATAAAAAAAGACGCACTTACGCTGCTATGGTTCACCGCCTAGATGTAAATGTGGGTAGAATACTTGCAACGCTCGAAAAGGAAGGATTAAAGGAAAATACCCTGGTGGTCTTTCTGAGCGATAATGGAGGACCCTGCGATCAAAACGCCTCCTTAAATGCCCCTTACCGGGGTCAAAAAGGAATATTGCTGGAGGGCGGGATGCATGTGCCGTTTGTTCTGAACTGGCCGGGAACCCTTCCTGCCGGTCTCACCTTTCACCACCCTGTTATTTCGCTGGATATCCTGCCTACTTTTCTCGAGCTGGCCGGCGGTAACATTCAGGAGGAAGATAAGTTCGACGGAGTGAACCTGTTGCCTTACCTCCTGGGTGAAACTGATGAACCACCGCATGAGGAATTAAAGTGGCGTTTTACCATCAGTGCAGCCATCCGTCGTGGTGACTGGAAACTGATAAGACTTCCCGACCGTTTGCCCATGCTCTATCATTTGCCAACCGACACATCGGAGCAAAACAATGTGGCGCTAAACAATCTGGAAAAAACTAGAGAATTGTTGAGAATATTAGGCGATTGGGATATTTCCCTGCCCTATCCGATAATTTTGGAAGGAATCAAATGGAAACGTGTTCAGCTTGACTTGTATGATAAAGAGTATCAACTCCGGCAACCGGATAATTTTGCTTTTTGACAGGTGATCGGTTATCAGGAGTTGGGGTTAATGTTCGCCGATACTTTTAATCTATTGACATATTGTTATGCAACGAAAAATGAATAAGATACATAAAACAAGTGGTTTCAGGGACAGGGACAACGTTTTACCTTTGAAAAAGCATCTCTATGGGTTAAAGTTTTTGGCTGTGCTTTTTTTGCTAACGATCCTGGTTGCTTCCTGCAACAGCGAGGTTAATCAGATTGACCTGTCAGGGGATTGGAGCTTTGCCCTCGACTCCACGGATGTTGGCATTACAGAGAACTGGTTTGAGAAAGAGTTGTCGGGAAGCGTCAGACTGCCCGGCATCCTTGATGATGCCGGAATCGGAAATCCCAATACGCTGGAACCAAAGCTTGAAAAGCCTCAGGTTTTGCGTCTTACCCGGAAACATTCTTACAAGGGGCCGGCCTGGTACCAGAAAAAAGTTATGATCCCCGAAAACTGGAAAGACAAAAATGTAACCTTAAAACTGGGCAGAGTGATTTGGGAAAGCGGAGTGTGGATCGATGATCGGCCGGTCGGCTTTAAAGAAAGTCTGATAACTCCTCATTACTATGATCTTTCAGAGGCTTTAACGCCCGGAGAACATCTGATCACCATCCGGATCGACAACCGGAAGAAGTACAGCATTAGCGTAAAGGAGCTGGCCCATGCCTATACCAACGAAACCCAGATCATCTGGAACGGAGTAATTGGAGATCTCACGCTTACAGTTTCCGATCCGGTTTTTGTTTCCAATATTCAGGTTTATCCCGATGTGGCAAATAAAACCTGCAGGGTGGTGTGTACGGTGCATAATAAAACGGGACGACCGGTGAGCGGCGATTTGAATATTTGGGGGCAAGTAAAAGACGGTACCGAAAAACTACCCGAAGTCACCCGCGAACTATCCGTTTCTCCCGGCGAACAGAGCATTGAGCTAACCTACCCCATGGGCGATAACATGAAGCTTTGGGACGAGTTTAACCCGAACCTATATGTGATGAATGCAGGCATTGAAGGTGAAAACTTTACCGATGAAGAATCGGTCATCTTTGGAATGCGACACATCACCAACAACGATGCAAAGTTTCAGATCAACGGGCGACGCATGTTTCTGCGCGGCACGCTTGAGTGTTGCATCTTCCCGCTCACAGGGCATCCGCCAATGGATGAGGCAGGGTGGCGAAAAGTATTTTCAACGGCAAAAGAGTGGGGCTTGAATCATTTGCGTTTTCACTCCTGGTGTCCTCCCGAGGCGGCTTTTGCGGTGGCCGATGTAATGGGGTTTTATCTGCAGGCCGAGTTGCCGGTTTGGACACTTGATATCGGCGAAGATATGCCCACCATTGAATTCTTAAAAGATGAAGCCGATCGCATGATCCGGGAATACGGCAACCATCCCTCCTTTAGCTTCTGGTGTCTGGGGAATGAGTTGCAAGGTGATTTTGACATTCTGGAATCTATCCTGGTTGATCTTAAGACACGCGATAATCGTCACCTGTATGCAACCACTGCTTTCACTTTTCAACAAGGGCATGGAAAATGGCCCGAACCCAACGACGATTACTTTACCACTCAAATTACTAAAAAAGGATGGGTGCGGGGTCAGGGGCTTTTTGACACCGAATACCCCAGTTTTGACAAGAAGTACACCGAATCTATTGAAGGGTTGCCGGTTCCGCTGGTCACGCACGAAATAGGGCAATACGCCGTTTTTCCCAACCTAAAGGAGATTGATAAATATACCGGAGTTTTGATGCCTCTAAATTTTATGGCTGTGCGAGACGATATGCAACGAAAAGGCTTGATTGAACGCGCAGATGACTATCTGATGGCCACCGGTAAATTTGCCGCCATATTATATAAAGAAGAGATTGAACGTGCCATTAAATCCGATGGTTTAAGCGGGTATCAGCTTCTTGATTTGCATGATTTTCCAGGGCAGGGCACGGCGCTGGTAGGGTTGCTCGATGCGTTTTGGGACAATAAAGGTGTCATAAGTCCGGCTGAGTACCGGCAGTTTTCCTCTCCCGTTGTGCCGTTTGCCAATTTTCCCAAAGCAGTTTATCTCAGTAATGAAGAGTTTAGCGCTGTTTTGGCCGTTTCCAACTATTCGGATAAAAAAATAGAGGATCCCGTTTTATTTTGGGAGCTGACATCACCCGAGAGTGGTTTCAGAAAGAGTGGAACGGTTAAAACATCTGAGATTAAAATAGGGGCAAACCCTGATCTTGGGCAGATTTCGTGCAGTCTTAGCGAATTGAAAGATGCGGAACAATTAAAGTTACGAGTTAAAGTGGGTGACCAAATCAACAGCTGGGACGTCTGGGTTTATCCTGCTGAACTTAATGTGGATATGGGTGAGGTGCTTTACACCCGGAATTTATCAGAAGCGACAAGCGCTTTAAACCAGGGCAGAAAAGTGCTTTATAATCCCGATTTTAAGAAGATAAACGGGCTGGAAGGGAAGTTTGTGCCTGTATTCTGGAGTCCGGTCCATTTCCCAAATCAGGCAGGGACTATGGGGTTGTTTTGCGATCCAGAGAATGCTGCCTTTGATGATTTTCCAACCGATTCTCATTCTAACTGGCAATGGTGGGATTTATGCAAACGCTCCAGGGTTGTTTCATTGGATAGTATTCCCGAAGCAGATCCTTTGTTGATCAACATAGATAACTTTAACCGGAACAGTAGTTTGGCCTCCGTTTTTGAAACTAAGGTGGGAGAGGGACAACTGCTTTTTTGTAGCATGGACCTGTCAACGGATATTTCTAACCGCCCCGTGGCCAGGCAATTGCTTTACAGTTTGCTGAATTATATGAACAGTGAAAGTTTTAAACCTGAAGGGGTAGCTTCCATTGATGATATCAAAAGACTGATTAGCCGGAGTAAATCTGATATAAACAGGGGGAGTATTTATAACCATTAAAAATAAAACCCCACCGAAGCTTGTAATTCCGAACCACCACCCAATTTTCATTGGGAATTAAGAAGGAATTAAACTGACAGTATTGATGTTAATAACCAATATGAAAAAAATCCTATCAGTCATTCTTTTATCCTTTACCATCCAGGCCGGGATAGGTCAAGAGAATCATGATGATTATTTAAAAAACTTCAAGGAGCAGCTTGAAGTGAAGTGGCCGGATAACAAAACCATCAACATCGTGTTTCACGGGCACAGTGTCCCCTCCGGGTATTTCAAAACTCCGGTTGTAAATACATTGCAGGCCTATCCCCATCTGTTTTTAAAATATTTGAAAGAACAGTATCCATATGCAGTAATAAATGTAATCACCACCTCAATTGGCGGCGAGAATTCCGTGCAGGGGTCCAGGCGCTTTAAAGAGGATGTGTTGGTGATGAAACCCGATTTGCTGTTTATAGATTATGCTTTAAACGACAGAGGCATAAGTCTTGAAGCTGCAGAGAAGTCATGGAGACAGATGATTGAGGTGGCTTTGGCGGCAGATGTAAAAACCATACTTTTTACTCCGACACCTGATTTAAATGAAAATATACTTAATGAAAATGCCCCACTCGTAAAATACACCACCATGATTCGAAAATTAGGGGAAGAGTATCATATTCCAGTGATTGATAGTTATAAACACTTTAAAACCTTAAAAAAGGAAGGTTCTGATTTGTCCGAATACATGGCCCAAAAGAACCATCCCAATGCTTTGGGGCATATAGTGGTTTTAAAGGTTATGGTGACGACGTTGTTTGAGGAAGATCGTTAGATAATGAGATATTATGAAATACTTAAGCCATACCGCAATCCTCTTCTATGCAATCTTAATCTTAATCTTAATGGGTTGTACTCAAAAAGAATTGGAGAAGAAACAACCCAACATCCTGCTGATTGTGACCGACGACCAGGGGTTTGCCGATTTGAGTGCCTACGGTCACGTTTCCCCGAATTGTCATACTCCCAATATGGACCGCATAGCCAAAACCGGGATTTTGTTCGATCACTGCTATGTGTCGGCACCGGTGTGCAGCCCGTCGCGCGCTGCCCTTTACACCGGGAAATACCAGGAACGTTGGGACCCCAAAATGTCATGGGGAACCGGTTTACCGGTGAATGTGAAGACCCTGGCCGAAAGACTGAAGGAAAACGGTTATGCTACAGCACGCATCGGTAAGAGCGACTACGGACGCAACTACCACAATCCGGCTTCCCGCGAATTCCCGGTTCATCATGGTTACGATCACTTCCTAGGCTTCAGCGCGCATGCACACGACTATTTCCTTCTGGATAAAGAGATTGAAATGGCTACACCCGATCCCTATGGAGAGAGTGCCTCATTAGGCCGCTTATACCGCGACACCCTGAAGGTGGGATTTGAGGATACTTATTCCACCGATCTGTTTACGGATGAAGCCATTCAATTTGTAAAAGAAAACAGGGATAATCCTTTTTTCCTTGATCTGGCATATAACTCTGTTCATGAACTTATTCATGAAGTGCCTGACGAATACCTCCAAAAATGGGATGTTCGTAAAATTCCGAATTACGACCCATCCTATGGAAATTATTCCCAATACTATTGGGACTATACCCAGGCTGGCGAAATTACGGATGAGGAGAAAAGAAAGTTGTATCTGGCAAATTTGAATTGCCTCGATGATAATATTGGCCGCCTTCTTGATACGCTCGCCGATATGGGATTACTCGAAAATACGTTGGTTTTATTTATTTCCGACAATGGCGGCGAACCGCTAACCGGAGCCAACAACCTGCCGTTGAGTGGCTCGAAATACACCATGCACGAGGGAGGCATCCGCGTTCCGTTTATGGCCTCGTGGCCCGGTATCTTACCCGGGGGGAAATTATACCGCCACCGGGTTTCCGCATTCGATATTGTTCCCACCTGTCTTGAGGCGGCCGGAATTCAAACAGGCGACTCCATCTGGTTCGATGGAGCCAGTTTTCTGGAGCCGGTCAAAAACAACCTTCCCACAAAAGCCGCCAACGAGCCGCTTTGTTTTCAGTTCGGCAATCAATGGGCTATTATCGACGATGGCTGGAAACTGGTCTATGCCGAAGATTATAATCCGGTGAACCGGCCAATTACCTCACAGATAGTGCTGGGTGCCAGTAGCGGGCAGGTAGCGCTCTACAATCTTAAAGAAGATGAAGCAGAGCGAAACAACCTTATTAAAAGAGAGCCGGAAAAGGCGGAATATCTGAAACAACAATTTGATAGCTGGATGGACAATATGCGTGAGGATCATGAGAAGTATGAATTTTGGGAAAGTAATAGCTTAGCAAAAGGAAAATAAGTTTCTTCCTGCATTGCCATTGATAGGATTGGTCCCATAATTATCATTATTGGACCAACGAGATGTCTCACTTCCTGCCTACCGGCCAATGTCAATTAGTTAAGAAAATCAACCATTGATATTTCTTCTGTTCTCCCATTCGAGGTCGTTTCTCCGGCCTGGGAGGTGGTCGTTGAAGGCTGGAAATTACCTTGCTTTCGTTTTTCTTTTATTCAGGTGAATGCTTCATTCGCGAGCGGTTTATGTTTTCCTGTTAATTTTCACCATTGAGCGTAACTCGCCCAATCATGCTTAAAGCATGGCAATATAGCGTCATTCTTTAAATCCTATTCTCCGGGCTATAATTGCCGATATGTATTATGGTATATTTTACGTTTGCCCTTTTTCCTGGGAAAACTTCTTCCCGGACGTATGGGCTCAATATTTGACAAAAACATGCCGATAAGTCGCTCTATTATAGATATAATTTCGGCAGTGGCTATTCTAAACAGCAAAGCAATTGTGTCCCTTACTTTTGACAAAGCGGTGGTGACATTCACTTTATAGCGGTGTTTGGTGTGTTGCCGATTCTTGTTGATTTCCTCTTCTGTGCCCCAGCAAAGGATAGATGTGATATTGCCTAACAGGATATTGGCATGAAAATCCTGCAATATTGCCAGAACACTGGTGCCCGAAAAGTTTTCGAGCAAAATCCTGTGCTTGTCTTTTTTATAGGATTCTTCCACTCCCCATCTCATATGATACAGTGCTTTAAATACTTTATACGGATATTTTTCCATATCCAGTAAAGAGGTAATCAACACTTCTTTTTCTCCCGACGGGAGTTCAATACAGATAAATCTGCACTTGATCGGTTCCCAAACAATGTCTTGCTCCTGGTACTTCTTTTTGATTTTCCAACCCGGGGTTATTTCACCTATGAGTTCCCTTTGACCCGATTCGACAAGTTCTTTAGCCAAACGCCAATTGCTCACGGGAACCCTTGCACAAAACTGGACATCTGTATCAAGAGTATTTCTAAATAAATCATAGGATGGGTAACCCCTGTCGTACAGCATTAAATCACCAATACCAAGATATTCAAGATGCTGATTAGCCAGGCTGTGCTCTCCTATTTCGGTGCACGATAACCTGGCATCAAGACTCATATCGTTCAACACATCATACGCTTTCGACAAGCGTGCCAGCACAATTGTATCATCCATCAAATTGGTGGTGTACTCCCCATACTCTGCAATGGTTTTTTCGTTCTTTGGCAACATTACTAATGAACCGTCAATGGCCACCAAACGGAAACCGTTCCACTTCTTTGCCTTGTAATGACTATAAAAATATTGGGCAGTATCATCACACAATTTCTTGAATCCCTCGGGCTTAATCTTTTTACGAGCCTGTGAAAAAGCGCTCTGGGATACAAATTGTTCTGGCATCAATTTGTTGTGAAATGTCATAAAAAACCTGTCCAAATCCCTTTGGATTGAACTTTGTATGGAGGAAATAATAAACAAAGCCAAAGTTTTAAAGGTGAAACACCTTTTGCGCGTAAAATCCGATGGTTTGCTACGGAAATTCGAAATAAAATCCGGATTTTCTAGTATTTCCCCCAGGAAATCAATAAGTTTGGCATGATTTTTTTGCCTCGACCATTTCGGTCGAATGTTCTACATAAATTTTCCATGTCTGTTCCTTTTTTGGTTTTACATACTCAAATATAATAATAAATCTGCTGACAACCAAGCTTTTATGTGACTATTTTTCTTAACTAATTGACATTGGCCTGCCGGCAGGCAGGCGTTCGACAAGACCGTAGCATTAGGGAAGGTGGGGCGTGAGGTAGGGAGGATGAAAGTGGCTCTGCCACTTTCATCCTCCCTACCTCACGATATTCGAGCCCAACCCTTGTCATTCCGATCCGGCAGTTGCCGGAGAGGAATCTGTTGATAATGTGAGCTTTACAAAAAAAATGTGTTATTGGCCCCGAAGGCAGAAATCTTATTTTCAAAATGAAGAAGTCATTTTGAAAATTCATGGTTTTTTACCAGAAATAGATAACTTTACTTTAAACTTAAACACCCTTTTGATATGAAAGTTTTTCAATTAAAAATAATGACAGCCCTGCTTATTTTGACCATTACCGTTTTGGGCTGCACCAACCAGGCAAAAGAAATAGACCTGGCAGGCGCCTGGAAGTTCAAAATGGATGAACAGGATGCCGGCATTACCGAAAAATGGTATGCCGGTGATCTGCCGGAAACAATCCAATTACCGGGTTCAATGGCCATTAACGGTAAGGGAAAGCCGGTGGGTTATGATACAGAATGGACCGGTAATATCTGGGCAAAAAGAGATAGTGGTAAACACTGGTATGACGATGAAAACTACAAACCCTATTTAAAAAAGGATGAGTTCCTGTTTCCCTATTGGCTCATAGCCGACAATCATTACACTGGGGCAGCCTGGTATCAAAAGGAGATAGAGGTTCCGGAAGATTGGCAAAACAATAGCATTGAACTGTTTCTGGAACGTTGCCACTGGGAAACACAGGTATGGGTGGATGAAATTTTTGCCGGACAACAAAACAGCCTGGGTACGGCTCATTGGTATGATCTTTCCGGCTATCTTAGCCCGGGGAAACATACAATTACCATTCGGGTGGATAACCGGGTTAAAGAGATTCAGGTGGGGGATGATGCACACAGTGTGACCGATAATACCCAGAGCAACTGGAACGGAATTGTGGGAGATATTAAACTCATTCAAAAGAGTCCTTTATCGATCTCACGCGTACAGTTATTCCCGGATGTTAAAAACAATAAAGCCAGGGTAGTGGTTGCCGTGAAGAACATCACGGGAGCGGCGCAAAAGGGAAAACTTAAACTGACGGCCCAAAGTACTTCCACCGGTTCACCTCAGAATATTAAATCATTGCAAAAGGATTTCACCATTCAGCATGAAACCGATACGCTGGTAGTGGAATATCCAATGGGCGATGAGGTGCGTTTATGGGATGAGTTTAATCCCAATTTATACGATCTCACCGTTGAGCTTGATGCCGGGTCGTACTCGGACCTGCATCAGGAGAGGTTTGGAATGCGCGATTTTCTGGTGAATGGAACCCGCTTTACGATAAACAGCCGACCGTTATTTTTACGAGGGACTCTTGAGTGTGCCATTTTCCCGAAAACAGGTTATCCTCCTACCGATGTGGAGTCCTGGGAGCGAATTATCAAGGTGTGCCGGGCCCATGGGTTAAATCACATCCGGTTTCATTCCTGGTGTCCGCCCGAAGCGGCTTTTGAGGCTGCTGATAATTTAGGATTCTATTACCAGGTGGAAGCTTCTGCCTGGGCAACCATCGGGAATGGGGAACCCATTGACGAATGGATATACAAGGAAAGTGAGCAAATTGTTTCTGAATACGGAAACCATCCTTCATTTGTCATGATGGCCTACGGTAATGAACCGCATGGGGACAATCACCAGGATTATTTAACCCGGTTTGTTTCCTACTGGAAGAGCAAAGATGACCGGAGGGTATATACCAGTGGTGCCGGTTGGCCCGCATTGGGAAATAATGATTATCATAACTTACCACAACCACGAATACAAAGATGGAACGAACAGCTTAACAGTATTATAAACAGTGAACCTCCTTCAACCAGTTATGACTGGTCTGAACGAATTGCGTCCTGGGACCGTCCTGTTGTCAGCCACGAAATAGGGCAATGGTGTGTTTATCCAAATTTCAATGAAGTTGAAAAATATGATGGCGTTCTCAAGCCGAAGAATTTTGAGATTTTTAAACGAAGTCTTGAAGCGCACAACCTCATTCATTTGGCGGATAGCTTTTTGCTGGCTTCCGGAAAATTGCAGGCTTTATGTTACAAAGCCGACATCGAAGCGGCTTTGCGAACTTCCGGATTGGCAGGCTTTCAGCTACTCGACCTGCATGATTTTCCTGGTCAGGGAACTGCTTTGGTGGGAGTCGTTGATCCCTTCTGGGAGGAAAAAGGATACATTTCTCCTTAAGAATACAGACGCTTTTGCAATGAAACGGTTCCCCTGGCAAGATTTAAGAAACGGGTTTTTAGCAGTAATGAGACTATTGAAATAGACATTGAAGCGGTCCATTTTGGAGAAAAAGAACTGCCTTCTGTTGTACCGTCGTGGAAAATTGTAGATGGCGAAGGTAACGAGGTGTTCAGCGATGAGTTTGCTCAAACCGAATTAACCTGGGACAATGCCATCCGGCTTGGCTCGATAAATGAGACTCTGCCGGTTGAATCTGCGGAAAAATTTTCTCTTGAAGTTGAAGTGGAAGGGTTTTCCAATAGTTGGGATTTCTGGGTTTACCCCTCGAAATTGCCGGAAGTTCAGGAAGAAATAATGACTGTGCAAACGCTAAACCAAGAAGCCCTTTCAGCGTTGGAAAAAGGTGGAAAAGTATTGCTCTCCATTGAAAAAGGTTCTGTTAAAGAAGGAAAAGGGGGCGAAGTAGGTATCGGGTTCTCCAGCATTTTCTGGAATACAGCCTGGACCAATGGTCAGAAGCCTCATACTCTCGGTGTTTTGTGCAATCCGGACCATCCGGCATTGACCCAATTTCCCACCGAGTATCATTCCAATTGGCAATGGTGGGACGCTATGAGTCATTCAAACGTCATTATAATTGATGATTTTTCAACCACACCGAATCCCATTGTAAGGGTTATTGACGATTGGGTAACCAACCGGAATCTGGCATTGCTTTTTGAGGCCAAAGTAGGAAAGGGGAAATTGCTGGTTTCAGGCATTGATTTACATACCAATCTGGACAGCCGGGCCGAAGCACGGCAGTTGTTATACAGTTTAAAAAGTTATATGGCCGGGGATAAGTTTAATCCGGCTACCACGCTTTCAGGAAAAGAGATTCGGGACTTATTCAAATAAATTTTGGTTATGAAGAAAACAAGTATTCTAATTATTGCATTAATTTTCTCTATAGGTCTGATTTCAGGTCAGGAAAAAGCAAATGTCCTCTGGATAACCATAGAAGATACTTCACCTCATTTTATCGGGTGTTACGGCAACACCGATGCAAGTACGCCGGTCATCGATAAACTGGCTGAAGAAGGGGTTCGGTTCACCAACGCCTTTTCCACAGGTACGGTTTGTTCGCCAAGCCGCAGTACCATTATAACCGGAGTCCGTACTTATGAAATGGGGACTGGTAACCACCGGAGTTATTATCCGGTGCCGGATTTCATCCATGGTTTTCCATACTACCTGCAAAAACAGGGCTATTACGTAACCAATAGCAGTAAGACCGATTACAACGTGGCTGATATGAAAGTGTTTACCGACGAAGCCTGGCACGAAAGCTCCAACAAAGCCGGTTGGTGGAACCGAAACCCCGGACAACCTTTTTTTGCGGTGTTTAATTATGCCGAGCCGCATCAGTCGCGCACCATGACAAACCCTTACGACTGGTATCTGGAAAATGTTTTGGAAAAGTTACCCCCAGGGGATAGGATTGCCGAAGATGCTTTTTACATGCCTCCATTTTATAATGATACGCCCGAAATGCGGAAACAGTTTGCCCGCGTTTACAATTCCATCAAATTAACCGATAACCGGATAGGTGACTTACTCATCAGGCTTGAAGAAGACGGCTTACGCGACAGCACCATCATCTTCTTTTATGCCGATCACGGGGAGGGAATTCCCCGGGGGAAAACCAACGGAATCAATCTGGGGTACCGTGTGCCTTTTGTAATCTGGTTTCCCGAAATGTACAAACATCTGTCGCCCTGGGGTACAGCCGGGGTTGTGACCGAAGAGTTGATCGACTTCGAAGACCTGGCACCCACTTTGGTCAGTCTGGCTGGGGGTGAAGTTCCTGCTCATATGAAAGGACGTGTCTTAATGGGGGACAACAGATCCGAATCCGTTGATCACCTGGTTCTTTCGTCCGATCGGGCCGATAATGGTCCCGACATGGTGCGAACCAACACCGACGGGCGTTATGTTTACTCCAGGAATTTCATGCCATTTATGCCGCAAGTGCGCTACATCCGTTACGTTGATATCGCGGATATTACCAATCATATGCGAAGTGATTTTGCAAACAACAAGCTCAACTCGCTTCAGGAAAGTCTTTTTAAAGAGCGTCCGGCCGAATTTCTTTTTGATATTGATAATGATGTGTGGGAAACCAAAAATCTTGCCTTCAATCCCGAATATAAACGGGTGTTGGCAAAAATGCGCGAACAACTTGATAAGGAATTAACGGAAGCACGCGATGTTCATTTTTTGCCTGAATATGAAATTGCCCGGATTTCGAAAACCAAAACTGCCTATGAATTTCGTATGGATGATGAAAAATATCCGTTTAAAGATATTTACGCAGCAGCTTCATTATCCGGAAAAAGGGGAGCTGAAAGTACCCGAAAACAGATTGATTTGCTTAAGAAAAATAATAAAATCCTACGTTACTGGGCGGTGACCGGTCTCCGTTACCAGGCTCCCGAAACGCTGAAACCTTTCAGAAAGGAAATCAGCAAAGCCGTTAATGATCCTTACCCCCCTGTCGCCGTTACTGCCGCTTCCATTGCTTATCAGAATTATAATTCAACCGAAGCAGAGGAGAGGTTAAGGGAATTCTGTAAAAGTGAGAACCTTGACCTGGCCCTGATGGCAATCAACTATTTGTTGTATGTTGACGACCAACAACCTTTTGTTGAGACCATCAGGGCCGTGCATGAAATGCCGGGTCGCACTTATACGATAAGAGCTGCTTGTATGGATTTTTTGGGTGTTCTGGGGCTCGTGCCTAACAATTATGAATACAGAGAGTAATAAAGGTTAGCATCACAATTCGTAATGAGGGTGATTGATCCTAAAGGTGGAAGTGTACCCACAAACTTTTAATCCTCTTATTCTATTGCAGATATACTTTTCTTATTCGCCTTTCCCAAAAGCTTGGTCCTAAGCAGTTTCATATCATCGCTCACCTTACTTTCAATTACCCTGGCATAAATCTGTGTGGTTCTTATGCTGGTATGTCCCAGAAGTTTCGAGACTGTTTCTATAGGCACTCCATTGGTTAAAGTTACCGTTGTGGCAAAAGTATGGCGGGCCATGTGAAAAGTAAGATGTTTCTCAATCCCACATATTTTGGCAATCTCCTTGAGATACGCATTGGTCTTTTGATTCGTTAACACGGGAAATAGTTTCCCACTGTTGATCGCGGTGGGATGGTTTTTGTACTTATC
>JACDJB010000530.1_pt1 | contig 39631 bp, 39 predicted proteins | sample 7454121 | NCBI WGS metagenome assembly JACDJB01 (sample SAMN14253290, study PRJNA609438) | sludge metagenome | isolation source: sludge after 25d culture with pyrite | collected 2018-12-20
CAGATGTATTTGTAATCGCCGCTATTCATGCGGAGATTATGAGGCGCATTCTCCGCACACACAAGTCTTTCCCCGCATACGGTGCGGTGAATAGGGGCACCATTCGCCGCATGGAGGGCTGCCTTGCCCCGTAATGGGTGTCAATGGGCGTGCTTTTGGTCAGGATGACGGACGCGGGTTGAATTCCGCGTTTGGGAACTGAACTGGCCTTGGAAAGCAGACGAGGTTGAACGCCATTTCCGGCGACCGCCGAGGCAGCTGCCTTGGCTACGCCGCCTTGCGCAGTGATGCGGCGCTTTCCGCGCGAGACGCCATGGCAGCGGCTCCTCGATCCGGCTGATCGGATGCTCGGCGATGTTGCGCGAGCACGGTGCGCAGATAGCCGTCCGGATCGATGCCGTTCAGCCGTGCCCAGCAGGCTGTAGATCGCCGCCGCCCGTTCGCCTCCGGCGTCCGGCCCGCGAACAGGTAGTTCTTGCGCCCGAGCGCAACGTCGCGCAACGCACGCTCGGCGCCATTGTTGTCGATCTCGATGCGTCCGTCGTCGATGTAATGGCTCAACGCCTTCCAGCGCGTGAGCGCGTAGCGAATCGCGCCGGCCAGCTCGCTCTTGGCCGAGATCGTCGACAGTGTCGATAGCAGCCATTGCTGCAATTCGTGGATCAGCGGTCCCGCGCGCGCCTGTCGCTCAGATCGACGTTCATCGAGCCGCCAACGCCACCCCGATGAATCTGCTGGAGCGCCCCGAGCAGGCCAGGCTGAACGATCTGCGCGGCGCCGCGGCTGCTTCGGGCACGAGACGCCGCGCGTCCGTGACGCGCGGCGAGGCGGTTCATTTGCAGGATGGTGATCAGAGCGACTTCAGATATTCCACAAGATCGTCGATCTGGGCTTCGGTCAGTCCGAGGTCGAGTTCCCGCGGGTCGTTGTAACGATTCACCACGCATGCCAGATCCTGCCGCACGCGATCCGTTGCGCTGGCCAGGCTGCCGATCCCGGATCCATCCATGCACCTGGCGGTAGCGGGATCGAATGCACCGGAGCCGTCGTGGAAATAAGGCGGGTGTTGCCAGATGCCCGCGAGAGGAGTGACGCGCCATTGTTTCGTCGCCGAGAACTTGATGTAGTTCTTGTCGAGCGCGACGCTGGCGCTGGGCGGATGCAAGCCGACCGTCTCCACGTCCGTGAACAACGGCCCGCTGTGGCAGCTCGCGCATTTCGCCTGGCCTTCGAAGATGGCCTTGCCGCGCTCGACTGCGCGGGAATCAAGGTCATTCGCAACGCCCCATTTGATTCCGTCCTCGGCAAGCGCCGGCGCGGCAATGGACCATTGATAGGCCTCCAGCTGAGGCAGGATGGCGGTGACGAGATCGTCTCCTACGCGGTGATCCACATCCAGAGGCTTGCCGTTGATGATCAGTCGTTCGTCGAAGAACGTGCCGTGTCCGTGCATCTGCGCGACTCCGACATAGCGATTCCAGTAAGCCACTGGACCCGCGGGTTCGTGGGCGGTGTCGCCGTCGCCCGTGAAGATGGCCTTCCTCGATTCCGCCAGGCCGAAAGCCGGCGGTATGACCACCGGAACTCCGCCGGCGGCCTTGTAAGCCGCGATGTTCGCGTCGATATCGGGTCCGACCGCGGGGTTGCTGCCCGGGTCGGTATTCACGTTGATGCGCGGGTCGTAGAAGCCGGGCCCGAACTTCGTCGCCCATGAGGCGTATTCGGCTCTCTGTCCTGACGTGAGTGCCGGAGACAGCGAAATGATGGTCCCCGGTTGCAGATCGCGATTGGGCCAGGCGTCCAGGCGGTTCCCGACGATACCGGCGAGGTCGATCGTGCCGCCTCCCGGGCCCGGTGCCGTGACCGCCACATCCCTGGAAACCGTGGAATGACAGAGCGCACACGTGATACCGACCCGATCCAGGTGCAGCTGACCGTCCTGTCCCTTGCGGACGCGCCCCTGCACGCCGACCACGGCATTCAGGCTCAACAACGCAAGCGTCGTCTGCGGGTCGTCGAGCGGGATCGAGCCGTCGACGACCCCGTCGACGACCTCTTGCGGTAGCGCGGCGGCGTCGATTTTCAGTCCGACCGATGCAGCGACGAGCGGCGTCACCTTCGACTCGATTACCGCATTCATCTTCAATACGTCGGTCCAGAACGTCTCGTCGCCGAAGGTGTCGAAGCGAAACGTATCCTTGCCCGCGGCCACGAGCTGCGGATCGAGCGGCTGTTGCGGCACCTGGTTGGCTGCGGCCGGCCCCCCGTCGCCATCGCCACCGCAACCGGTGAGGCCGACACCCAGCGCGACAGCCGTGGCACCGAACAACGATCGCGTACGCATGAACCTGTTCATCGGGTGTTCCTCCTGCACCGGTTGCTCTCGAGCCTTGGATGCATCGATGACCGATTTCGTTCCCGGATCGGCGATCGGCGCCAAGCGTCCGGCCTTCGGGAGATCGTGCACGCCGCGGTTCGGGGCTTCGTCGCGGTCTTTGGCATGCTTCGGAATCCGACTCCGTCCTGCCCCGAGGTTCACGAGACGATGAACGACCGATCGATGGCGAGTGCGCAATTCCTCGCAAGGCGCTGCGTCGCCGATGTCGGCGCCCGGCGCTCGCTGCTCGGCCGTCTGCGGTTCGCCGTCGCCTGCGCGACGCTGCTGGCCGCTGCGTACGTCGCCGCGCTCGAACTGCCGCGGCAAAGCGTCGTGCCCGGCGGCGTCGCGTTGATCGACCTCGGCGCGTCGGCGCGTCGACCCGAGGCCCGCTTCGGGCAGGAGCCGGTCCTCGTGGTCGGCGACCCCGAGCGATGGACCGCGGTGGTGGGGATCGCCCTGAAGGCCGAACCCGGCGTCGCGCACCTGGCCGTGCATCGCGCGGGCTCGGCCGACGAGCGCATTGCCTTCACGATCGAAGCCAAGCGCTATGTCGAGCAGCACCTGCAGGTGCCGAAAGCCAAGGTCGACCTGTCGAAGGAGGACCTGGCGCGCTACGAGCGCGAGCGCGTGCACCTCGCGCAGGTGTCGGCCACGCACAGCGCGGCGACGCCCGCGTCGATGGTGTTCCGCCAACCGACGCCGGGGCCGCGCTCGAGCTCCTTCGGCCTGCGTCGCTTCTTCAACGGCCAGCCGCGCAATCCGCACAGCGGAATGGACATCGCTGCACCGACCGGTACGCCGGTGAGCGCGCCGGCGCCGGGCCGCGTGATCGACGTCGGCGACTACTTCTTCAACGGAAAGACCGTCTGGGTCGATCACGGCAGCGGGCTGCTGACGATGTACTGCCACCTGAGCGCCGTGGCGGTGAAGACGGGCGACCTCCTCGAGGCGGGCGAGACGATCGGAGCGGTCGGCGCCACCGGCCGGGTGACCGGCCCGCACCTGCACTTCTCGGTGAGCCTGAACCGGGCGATGGTCGACCCGGCGCTGTTTCTCGATGCCACGCACTGAAAAGCGGCATCGCTCGGGGTAGCCAGCGCTCGGCCGGCCTACGGCCTGTTCACGCTGCGATCGTCCCAGCGTGAGACGACAGCAACTCGCAGAACGCGCTCGCCAACGGCGAAGCGGGTCGCTCGCGAAGTTGCAGCCGGTACAGCGGCCGCGTGAGCGGCAACTGGCGCGGAAAGCGCACGAGCGCCACCGCGGCCGTGATTCTCAGCTCGCGCACGATCGATTCGGGCAGCAGGGCAAGGCCGAGCCCGGCCGCCACGGCACGCGCGATTCCCTCGTTGCTGCCCAGTTCGATCGTGCGCGCGGGTTCGATCCCGTGCATCTGCATCAGCCGCTCGCCGACTTCGCGCGTACCCGATCCCGCCTCGCGCACGAGCCAGTCGCGCGCGTTGAGCATCTTCGCGTCGACCGCGCGCTTGCGCGCGAGCGGATCGGCCGACGCGACGACGATCCGCATCGCCTCGTCGCGCCAGTGCAGCGTCTCGATGCGCGCATCGTGCACGGCACCCTCGACGAGCGCGACGTCGATCTCGCAGTCGACGAGCGCCTGTGCGATCGCGGCGGTGTTGCCGACCCGCACCTGCGCTTCGATCGCCGGTGAGCGGGCGAGCAGCGCGGCGAGGTACGGAGCGATCCAGTAGCCGGCGATCGTCGTGCTGGCGCCGATCGCCAGGCGTCCGCGTTCGCGACCGATGCGCGCATGCACGTCGTCGAGCGCCGCACGCTCGAGCGCGAAGATGCCGCGCGCGTGCTCGAGCAAGGCCTGTCCGCCGTCGGTGAGCAGCATCCCGCGCCCCTGCGCGTGCCCGGGCTGGACGTGCGATCCGGGCTTGCGGTTCGCCGCACGCTCGATCAACGCCAGCCCGAGCTGGCGCTCGAGTTCGCGAACCGCCTTCGAGACCGCCGGCTGGCTGACGAACAGCGCTTCGGCCGCGCGCGAAAAGCTGCGTCGCTGCGCCACCTCGAAGAAGACGCGAAGCAGGTGGAGATTCATTGCCATAACTTCATCTCATGGCAGTCTGAATAATATGTATTGGACTCATGATACCGGGTGCGCGATGCTTGCCTGGCCTGACACGGAGCCACGATGCACCACCCCACGCACGCCGAACCGGCAACGACGCGGCCCGCACTCCCGGCGCCGCTGGCCGGCGGCATCGCGCTCGTCGGCGCGCTCGCCTTCGCGGCAATCGCGCTGGCGGCAACGTCACCTGCGCAAACGTGGGGATTGAGCGCGCTCACCCTGGCCATCGTGCTGGGGATGATCGTCGGCAACAGCCCCCTGCCCGGCGCCGCCACGCTCGGCGGCGCCGGCGTGGACTTCTGCAAGGGTCCGCTGTTGCGCGCGGCGATCGTGCTGTACGGATTCCGCATCACGTTCCAGCAGATCGCCGACGTGGGCTGGGGCGGCGCAGCGATCGCCCTGGCAATCGTCTGCCTCACCTTCACGCTCGCCGTGCAACTGGGCACGCGGGTCTTCGGGCTCGATCGCACCACCGCGATGCTCATCGGCGCGGGCAGCTCGATCTGCGGAGCGGCGGCGGTGATCGCCACGCAGCCCGTGGTCGAAGCTCGCCCGGAGCGCGTCTGCATCGCGGTGGCCACGGTCGTCGTCTTCGGCACGCTGTCGATGTTCGCCTACCCGCTGCTGTACCCGCACCTCGGGTTGTCCGAGCACGCGTACGGCGTGTTCGTCGGCTCTACCGTCCACGAAGTCGCGCAGGTGGTCGCCGCCGGACGCAGCGTCGGCGAGGAGGCGGCCGCCACGGCCGTCATCGAGAAGATGCTGCGCGTCATGATGCTGGCGCCTTTCCTGCTCGCGCTCGGCTGGACCGCCGCCAGGCGCAGCGGGGATCGGGCCGCGGGCGGCCGTCGCCGCGTCACGATCCCCTGGTTCGCGCTGCTCTTCGTCGCCACGGCGGGCGTGCATTCGCTCGGCATTCTTCCCGCCCGAGTGGTCGACTCCCTCGTCGCGCTCGACACGCTGATGCTCGGCATGGCGATGGCCGCACTGGGCCTTCGCACGCGGGTCGAGGCTTTCCGCCAGGCCGGCGCGGCACCGCTGATGCTGGCCGCGTCGTTGTTCGTGTTTCTCGTCACGGGCGGCTACGTCGTCAACGTCGCGCTCGGGCAACTGCTCGCCCGATAGCGACGGCGGGCAGCGCCGCGCTGCCGGTTGCGCGCACCGGCCCGGAGGGTTGTGGCGCGAAGTTCGCGCCGGGCAGCGGCGTGCTGCACGCGCATAATCTGCGGCTTCCTCGGAACGGGCGCAGGGGGCGTCGTGAGCACCAAGATCAGACTGGGCATCGTCGGCTACGGAAACCTCGGACGCGGCGTGCAGGCCGCCATTGCACAGAATCCCGACACCGAACTGGTCGGCGTATTCACGCGGCGCGAGCCGAGCGCGGTACGCCCGCTGCCGGCGAACGTGCCCGTGCATCGGCTCGACGGCGTCGACGCGTTCGCCGATCGCATCGACGTGCTCGTGCTGTGCGGCGGCTCGAAGTCGGACCTGCCCGAACAGGGACCGGCGCTGGCGGCCCGCTTCAATACGGTCGACAGCTTCGACACGCACGCGCGCATCCCGCAGTACTTCGAGGCGGTCGATGCCGCCGCCCGCTCCGCCGGCAAGATCTCGATCGTCGCCGTCGGCTGGGATCCGGGCCTGTTCTCGCTTGCCCGGCTGTACGGTGAATCGGTGCTCGCGGACGGCGCCACCTACACCTTCTGGGGCCGCGGCCTGAGCCAGGGGCACTCGGACGCGATCCGGCGCGTTCCCGGCGTGCGTGCCGGCGTGCAATACACGGTGCCGACGCCCGAGGCGATCGAGCGGGTGCGCCGCGGCGAAAACCCGGCGCTGTCGACGCGCGAGAAGCACACGCGCGAGTGCTGGGTGGTGCTCGACGAGAACGCCGACGCGCGCGCCGTCGAGCAGGCGATCTGCACGATGCCCGACTATTTCGCCGACTACGACACCACCGTTCATTTCGTCGACGAGGCGACGCTGCGCCGCGAACACTCGGCGATGCCGCACGGCGGCTTCGTCATCCGCACCGGCACGACCGGCGAGCGCACGTCGCAGGTGCTGGAGTTCTCGCTGAAGCTCGACAGCAACCCCGAGTTCACCGCGAGCGTGCTCGTCGCCTACGCGCGCGCGGCAGCCCGCCTGTCGCGGCTCGGCGAAACGGGTGCGCGCACCGTGTTCGACGTCGCGCCCGCGCTGCTGTCGCCGAAGAGCGCCGCGACGTTGCGCACCGAGCTGCTTTGAGGGCAGCGCCAGCGCCCGCCGAGGAACGGCGCTTGCACGCGGTCTCGCGATGACGATGAACCACGACTACGCCGAGCGTGAACCGGCGCGCGAGGAACTCGACGCGTTGCCCGGCGCGACGCTCGTCGAATTCGGCACGCCGTGGTGCGGCCATTGCCGCCGCACGCAACCGATGCTCGAGGCGGCGCTGGCTGATCGCCCGGACGTGCGCCACCTGAAGATCGAGGACGGACCCGGACGTCGCCTGGGGCGCTCGTTCGGCGTCAAGCTGTGGCCCACGCTCGTCTTCCTGAAAGACGGCCGCGAAGTGGCGCGCCTCGTCAGGCCGGCGCGCCGGGAGGCGATCGTCGAGTCGCTCGACCGGCAGCGCGCGGCGGACTGAGCGTCGGTCCGCGGCCGCTCGAGCCTCAGCCGGCGCGAGCGCGAACCACCTCGATCAGCGCGTTCAATGCGTCGGTCAGCGTGAAGATTCCGAGGAAATTGCCGTCGGCCTCGTGAACGAGCACGCTGCCGATCTTGCGCTCGGACATCGTGAGCGCGACTTCGTCCAGCGGCGTGTCGGCCTTCACCGAGACGGGATCGGTCGACATGATGTCGGCAGCGAGCACCTGGAGCTGGTGTGCAGCACTGAGCCCTTGGGCGACGCGCAGGTCGCGATCGCTCACCAGGCCGACGACGTCGCCGTCGCGCACGATCGGCAGGTGGCGCACGCCGTAGGTCGTCATCAGCGCACGCAGTTCGTCGATCGGCGTTTTCTCGTTGGCGGTGACGGGGTTGGGGGTCGTGAATTCCTCGACCGGCTTTCTCGAGCTCATCGGTTCTCTCCGTGGCAAACTCGCCTCGCCGGTCGGCGGCGGGCCAGTGTTTCGGTGGCTGTTCGCCGACATTATCGCTTCAAGCGCGGGAAGGGCGATTGCCCGGGGGCGTCGAGCGACGCGCAGCGTCGAGCGCCTGGTCGACGTCCCACAGGATGTCGTCGACATGCTCGAGTCCGACCGACATGCGCACCATGTCGGGCGGCACGCCTGCGGCGCGCTGCTGCGCCTCGTCGAGCTGGCGATGGGTGGTCGACGCCGGATGGATGATCAGCGTTCGCGTATCGCCGATGTTCGCGAGATGACTCATGAACTGCGCCGCCTCGATGAAGCGCACGCCCGCCTCCAGGCCGCCCTTGACGCCGAAGGCGAGCAGTCCCGAGGCTCCCGGCTTGCCGCCCACCGTCCGCATCTGCCGACGCACGAGTTCGTGCTGCGGATGATCGGGCAGCCCCGGATACGAGACCCAGCTGACCTGCGGATGCGAACGCAGGTGCTCGGCCACGCGCAACGCATTCGCGCAATGCCGCTCCATGCGCAGCGGCAGCGTCTCGATGCCCTGCAGGATCTGCCAGGCGCTCGTCGGCGCGAGCGAAGCGCCGAACACGCGCAACGATTCCATTCGCGCGCGCATCGTGAAGCCGAAGTCGCCGAAGGTCTCGTAGAACTTCACGCCGTGGTAGCCGGGCGACGGCTCGGTCATGCCCGGAAACTTGCCGTTGTCCCACGGGAACTTCCCGCTCTCGACGACCACGCCGGCCAGCGTCGTTCCGTGCCCGCCCAGGTACTTCGTCGCCGCGTGCACGACGAGATCGGCGCCGAAGGCGATCGGCGTGCACAGGTACGGACTCGGCACCGTGTTGTCGACGACGAGCGGTACGCCGTGCGCGTGCGCGACCTCGGCAACGGCGGCGATGTCGAGCACCTGCAGGCTCGGGTTGCCCAGCGTCTCGGCGAACACGGCGCGCGTGTTCGGCCGCATCGCCTCGGCGAAGGCCTCGGGCCTCGTCGGATCGACGAAGCTCGTCTCGATGCCGAAGCGGCGCAGGTTCACCGCGAACATCGTCACGCTGCCGCCATACAGCGCACTGGCCGCGACGACGTGATCGCCCTGGGAGAGCAGCGTCGTCAGCGCCATCGTCTCGGCGGCCATTCCGCTGGCGCTGGCCACCGCCGCACGTCCGCCTTCGAGTGCGGCGACACGTTCCTCCAGTGCCGCCACCGTCGGGTTCGACAACCGCGAATAGACGTTGCCGAAGGTCTGCAGGTTGAACAGCGACGCGGCATGGTCGGCGCTGTCGAATACGTAGCTCGTCGTCTGGTAGATCGGCAATGCGCGCGAACCGGTCGCGGCATCCGGAATCTGCCCGGCGTGGATCGCCAGCGTCTCGGGATGGAAGCGTCGATCGGCCATCGGATCGCCCTCGCGTGGCAGCGCGCTCAGATCGGCCGACGCGCCGAGATGACGCCGGTGTTCACGCCGGCCCAGTGCAGTCCGCCGAAAAGGCGCGCATGCTCGATCTTCACGCAGCGGTTCGTCACCGAATCGAGGCCCGCCGCGCGTGCTCGGGCATCGGCCTCGAGGTTGCGAACGCCGATCTGCTGCCACAGGCACTTCGCGCCGATGGCGATCGCTTCGTCGGCGATGGCGCCGACCTCGTCGGTGCCGCGAAACACGTCGACCATGTCGACCGGATGCGGAATGTCCAGCAGCGATGCATGGCAACGCTCGCCGAGCACCTCCGGGTAGCGCGGATTGACCGGCACGATTCGATAGCCGTGCTCCTGCAGGTACTTCGCCGCGAAGAAACTCGGCCGGTGCCATTGCGCGGACAGGCCGACGACGGCAATCGTGCGGCAGTTCTTCAGGATGCGACGCAAGGTCGCGATGTCGTCCGACACGTCGGGTACCTCCGCCTGCGAATCTAGCATCCGGCGCCGAGGCCCGCACCTTCGCCTTCGGGCCGGTCGGCGGTCTGAGACAATCCGCCTCCATGCGCCGCCAATACGCGTTCCCGCTCGCACCGCACGTCGGCGCGAACCGATGGGACCTGGTCGCCGCCGCCCTGGCGATCGGCGCGATCGCGTTCGTCGCCGCCGCGGTGCAGCCGATGCGAACGCCGCTGGCCGTGCTGGAAGCAACGCCGGTCTCGCTCGCCCCGACGAAGCTGCCGGCCTACGCGCTGCACACGAGCTTCCGGATGTTCGCGGCGCTGGCGGTCTCGCTCGTGTTCTCGCTCGCCGTCGGCACGCTCGCCGCGCGCAGCGCACGCGCGCGCTCGATCCTGCTGCCGTTGCTCGACGTCGGCCAGTCGGTGCCGGTGCTCGGCTACCTGTCGATCACCGTGGTCGCGTTCCTGCGATGGTTCCCCGGCTCGGCATTGGGCGCCGAGCTCGCGGCGATCTTCGCGATCTTCACGAGCCAGGTGTGGAACATCACGTTCAGCGTGTACCAGTCGATGCGCACGGTGCCGGCCGAACTGTCGGAGGCCGCACGCTCGATGCGCATGTCGGCGTGGCAGCGCTTCTGGCACCTCGACCTGCCCTTCGCCACGCCCGGCCTGGTCTGGAACATGATGGTCTCGATGTCGGGCGCCTGGTTCTTCGTCGTCGCCTCCGAGGCAATCGTCGTCGGCTCCTGGCAACTGCCGCTGCCGGGCATCGGCTCGTATCTCGCGCAGGCGATCGCGCAACGCGACCTCGCCGCGGTCGGCTGGGCCCTGGGCGCGATGATGCTCGTCATCGCGCTGTACGACACGCTCGTGTTCCGCCCGCTCGTGGCGTGGTCCGACAAGTTCCGGCTCGGCGCGGCGCGCGCCGACGGCGCGCCGCGCAGCTGGGTGCTCGAGGTCTGGCGACGAACGCAGGCACTGCGCCGCCTCGGCAGCCGGGTCCGGTCGATGCTGCAACGCGCGACGCTGAAGCACGTCGCACGCGCTGCCCCACGGCGCGCTCGACGCCCGGCGCCTCGCCTGCCGACGGGCCGCGTCGATGTCGGCGCCATCGCCTGGTGGTCGAGCCTGGCCGCGATCGCGGCTGCGCTGATCTTCTATGGATGGCATTTTCTCGCCGAGTTCGAGGCGGGCGAGTGGCTGCACGTCTTTCTGCTCGGCTGCGCCTCGCTCGCGCGGGTGCTTGTGGTGACGGCGCTCGCCACGCTTTTCTGGGTGCCGATCGGCGTATGGATCGGCCTGCGTCCGCGCTGGACCGCGCGCGTGCAGCCGCTCGTGCAGTATCTGGCGGCCGTTCCCGCCAACCTGCTCTACCCGCTCGCGGTCTTCGCGATCGTTCGCTGGCAGCTGAACCACGAACTGTGGCTCAGCCCGCTGATCGTGCTCGGCGCACAGTGGTACATCCTGTTCAATGTGATCGCCGGCACGAGCGCCATCCCGCAGGAACTGCTCCAGGTCTCGAGCAACCTGCAACTGGGCCGCTGGCTTCGCTGGCGCCAGGTGCTGCTGCCCGGCATCGCTCCCTACATCGTCACCGGCGCGCTCACCGCCTGGGGCGGTGCCTGGAACGCAACGATCGTCGCCGAGGTCGTGTACTGGGGAGACCAGCGCCTGGTCGCCCACGGGCTGGGCGCCTGGATCACCGTCCACACCGAAGCCGGCGACTACGCGCGGATCGCGCTGGGCGTGGCGATGATGGCGGCCTTCGTCGTCTTCTTCAACCGGCTGCTCTGGCGCCCGCTGTACAACGCCATGGAGCGACGCTTCCGACTGGGCTGAACGACCGCGATGCACGACGAACCGCTGCTGCAGGTCCGGGGCCTGCGCAAGACCTTTCCGAAGGCCGCCGGCGAACTGCTCGTCCTCGACGGCATCGATTTCGAGGTGCGCGCCGGCGAGATCGTCGGGCTGCTCGGTCGCTCCGGATCGGGCAAATCGACGCTGCTGCGCACCATCGCGGGACTGCTCGCGCCCAGCGCCGGCAGCGTCGTCTTCGAGGGCCGTCCGGTGCATGGGCCGGTCGAGGGGGTCGCGATGGTGTTCCAGAACTTCGCCCTCTTTCCGTGGCTGACGGTGCTCGAGAACGTCACGCTGGGGCTGCGCGCCCTCGGCGTCGACGCGCAGACGACACACCGCCGCGCGCTGGCGGCCATCGACCTCATCGGCCTGGACGGATTCGAGAGCGCGTATCCGCGGGAACTGTCGGGCGGCATGCAGCAGCGCGTGGGCTTCGCGCGCGCACTCGTCGTGGAGCCGAAGCTGCTGCTGATGGACGAGCCCTTCTCCGCGCTCGACGTGCTCACCGCCGAGACGCTGCGCACCGATTTCCTCGACCTGTGGAGCGAGGAACGGCTCGACATCCTCGCCGTCGTGCTGGTCACGCACAACATCGAGGAGGCGGTGTTCCTGTGCGACCGCGTGGTCGTGCTCGCGCCGAATCCGGGGCGCATCGCCTCCGAGGTCGCGATCGATCTGCCCCATCCCCGCGATCGCCAGTCGGTGGCGTTTCGCGACGTCGTCGAGCGCATCTATTCGTTGCTCACCGAGCGGGCACCGGCGCACGGTCGGCTGATCGAGTCGCCGACGGCCCGGCACCTGCGCAAGGTGTCGGTGAACCGTCTTGCCGGGCTCCTCGAAACGGTGGCCGCGCCGCCGTACGACGGCAGCGCCGACCTGCCGGTGGTTGCGCACACGCTGCAGCTCGAGCTCGACGAGCTGCTTCCGGTGGCCGAAGCGCTGCACCTGCTCGGCCTGGCCGAGGTGGCGCACGGCGACGTCGTGCTCACCGACGCCGGGCGCCAGTACGCCGGAGCCGAGACGCAGGAGCGAAAGCGCCTTTTCGCCGAGCACGCCTTGCGCGGCGTCGCGCTGATCGCGCATATCCGCGACGTGCTGCACGCGCGGCCGAACGGACGCGCGCCGCGCGTGCGCTTCGAGGCCGAGCTCGAAGACCATCTGAGCGAACGGTACGCGCGCGAGACGCTCGATGCGGCAATCGAATGGGGGCGCTACGCCGAACTCTACGAGTACGACGACGTCTCGCGCGAACTGCTGCTGGAGCAGCCGCAGACCGCGCCGCCCGAGGACGGCCGCGACATTCAGGCCACTGCCAGGTAGCGCTGCACGTCGGGGTCCTGCGCGATCTGCTGCGCGCTGCCCTCGTAGACGACGCGCCCCTTCTGGAGGATGTAGCCGCGTCGCGCATGGCGCAGCGCGAAACGCGTGCGCTGGTCGGTGAAGAGGATCGTCGTCGTTTCGGCGAGGCGATCGATCAGCGCGCCGATCTGCTGCACGATGACCGGCGCGAGGCCTTCGTTCGGCTCGTCGAGCAACAGCAGGCGCGGCTCGCCGGCGAGCGCCCGCGCGATCGCGAGCATCTGCTGCTGGCCGCCGGAGAGCGTCGCGCCGTCCTGGTCCCGCACTTCGGCGAGCATCGGAAACTCGTCGAAGATCCGCTCGGCCGGCCAGCGTCGCTCGCGCGTCGAACGCCCGGGGGCTGCCACCTCGAGGTTCTCGGCGACGGTCAGCCCGGCGAAGATGCGCCGGTCCTCGGGCACGAGCGCGAGCCCGCGACGCGCGATGCGATGTGCCGGCAGTCGCTGGATCTCCTCGCCGTCGAAGCGCACCGTTCCGCGGCGCGAAGGCGTCAGCCCGACGATGCTGTTCAGCGTCGTGCTCTTGCCCGCGCCGTTGCGCCCGAGCAGGCAGACGACCTCGCCCGCGTTCACGCGCAGGCTCACGCCCTGCAGCGCATGGCTCTCGCCGTAGTAGGTGTGCAGCTCGTCCACCACGAGCAGCGCAGCCGTGTCGTTCGGTGCCCGGATCACGCCTCCTCGTCCCCCAGGTACGCCTCTCGAACCTCGCGGCTCGCGCGAATCTCGTCGGCGCTTCCGTGCGCGAGCACGCGTCCGCGATGCATGACGACGATGCGATCGGCGAGCCCGAAGACCACCTCCATGTCGTGCTCGGTGAGCAGGAACGTGTACTGCGTAGACTCGGCCAGTTGCCGCACGAGCGCGACGACCGCACGCGTCTCCTCGGGCGTCATGCCGGCCGTGGGCTCGTCGAGCAGCACCAGCCGAGGGCGCGTCGCCAGCACGATCGCGATCTCGAGCAATCGCTTGTCGCCGTAGCTCAGGATGCCCGCTCGCGTGCCCGACAACGCCCCGAGCCCCAGCCGCTCGAGCAGTGCGTCGGCCTCTTCGTGCAGCGCCGAGTCGAGCGCGGCGCGAGTGAACAGGCGCAGCGACTTGCCGTGCACGGCAGTGAGCGCCACCTCGACGTTCTCGCGCGCGGTGAACTCCGGGAAGATGTTGGTGATCTGGAACGAGCGCGAGATGCCGAGCCGGGTGATCCGGTGCGGCGCAAGACCTGTGACGTCCCGCCCGTCGAACACGACGGTTCCGCTCGTGGGCTGCATGCGTCCCGAGAGCAGGTTGTAGAAAGTCGTCTTGCCCGCACCGTTCGGACCGATGAGGGCGACCTTCTCGCGCGGCTGCACGTCCAGATCGATGCCGTCGACAGCGTGCACACCGCCGAAGCGCTTCGACAGGCCGCGCACCGACAGCAGCGCGGACGCCGGCGTGGCGCCGTCGCGCTGCGAGTTGCCGGCGTGCGCCGCGTCGTCGGGCATCATTTTCCGGTCGGCCATCGCTCGACGAGCGTGCCGACGATGCCGCGCCGGAAGAAGATCACGAGCACGGCGAGCACGACGCCCAGGAACAGCATCCAGTGCTCCGTGTACGTGGTGATCCACGTCTCGAGCAGCACGAAGATCGCCGCACCGAAGAACGGGCCGAGAAACAGTCCCGCCCCGCCCAGGATCGTCATCAGCACGGGTTGCGCCGACTGCGTCCAGTGCACCATGTCGGGGTTCGCCACGCGATTGAACGGCGCGAAGAGCGCGCCGGCGAGCCCCGCGAAGGCGCCGGCGATCACGAACGCGATGAGGCGATGGCGCCGCACGTCCACCCCGCAGAACGAGACGCGCTCGCCGTTCTGTCGTGCAGCCGAGAGCAGCAGCCCGAAGGGCGAGCGCGTGATCCGGTACAGCACCAGCGCCGCGAGCACGACGACGACGAGCACGACGCGATAGTAGACCGCCGGATCGGCCAGTTGCAGGTCGAGCCCCAGTCCGAAACTTCCGAGCGGAAAGCCGGCGATCCCGTCGCTGCCGTTGGTGAGGCTTCGCCACTGGTGGACGATCGCGTAGACCATCATCCCGAAGGCAAGCGTGAGCATGGCGAAATACACTTCGTCGAGCCGCACGCAAAGCGCGCCGATCACCCACGCGAGCAGCGCCGCGACGATCGCCCCGACGACGAGCACCGCGACGAGCGGCCAGCCGAAATGCAGCAGCAGCAGCGCCGAGGCGTAGGCGCCGGCGCCGAAGAAGGCCGCGTGCCCGAAGGAGAGCATTCCGCCGTAGCCGAAGATCAGGTTGAAGCTCGCGGCGAACAGGCCCATCAGCAGGATCCGCGTCGCGACGAACACGTAGAAATACGGAACCCACGACGGCAGCAGGTACAGCGCAACGAGCAGCACCGCCAGCGAAGCGAAGACGGCAACGGTGCGGGCCATCAGGCCGCTCCCCGGCCCATCAGCCCCCTGGGGCGAAGCAGCAGCACGAGCGCCATGCCGAGGTACGGCAGCACGAGGTTGACCTGCGGCAGGTAGCGCCCGCCGAAACCGTAGATCGCCCCGAGCACGAGCGCGCCGAGCAGCGTGCCGGGAAAGCTGCCCAGGCCGCCGATCACCACGACGATGAACGCGTCGATGATGACGCGATCGCCCATGCCGGGGGCGATCGCGCGAATCGGCGCCGCGACGACGCCGGCGGCGCCGGCCATCCACGCCCCGAGCGCGAAGACGCCGGTGATCACGCGCGGGACGTCGATGCCGATCCCCTCCGCCATCCGGCGATCGATCGCGGCGGCGCGCACGATCCGCCCCGCGCGCGTACGCACGAAGAACATCCAGAGCGCGAACATCGCGACGAGCGCTGCCGCCATCACGAAGAAACTGTAGACCGGGTAGGTGATGCCCAGGATTTCGGTGGTGCCGCGCAGCGAAGGCGGCGGCTGCACCACGTGAATGCCCGATCCCCAGGCGACGCGCACGGCGTCGTCGATGACGAGCAGCAGCGCGAAGGTGACGAGCAGGCTGTCGGAAACGTCCCGGCCATACACCTGCCGGAGAACGATCCGCTCGATCGCAACGGCGACCGCAGCGACCGCCAGCGGCGCGAACACGAGTGCCGGCCAGAACGGCAGCCCCAGGTAGGCGACGACGGTGTACGTGAAATACGCGCCCAGCATGTACAGGCCGCCGTGCGCGAAGTTGATGACGTTCAGGACGCCGAAGACGATGTTCAGCCCCACCGCGATGACGAACAGCAGCAGCCCGATCTCGAGACTGTTCAGCAGCGCGGCGAGGATTCCGTGCATTCGGGCGCGCTCAACTCGAGCGCGAGCGCGCGCCCGGGCGCGAGCGCGCGCGCTCGCCAGCGGCGCGCTGCGGCATCCGGCCCGACGACGCGCGCTGCCGCACGCGGCGGCTCACAGCTTGCAGCCGGTTTCGGAGGCTGCGGGCGTGACTTCGTCTCCCTTGAAGGTGCGAGCGGAATCGAGCATGCGGACCTTGTAGCGCGCATCGAAGGCGCCGAGCTTTCCCCAGGTGGGTCCGACCACCGCCTGGTGATCCTCGGCGCGGATCGTCAGGCGTCCGTTCGGCGCATCGAAGGAAATGCCGGACAGCGCCTTGGCCACCGCTTCGCCGTCGACCTTGCCTGCCTTCTCCATCGCCGCCTTGTACAGGTACAACGCAGCGTACGCACCCTCGGCGTTGTAGCTCGGCGGCGTCTTGAAGCGATCGAAGTACGCCTTGACGAAGGCGTTGTTGATCGGGTTGTCGTGCGCGGCGAACCAGTAGCGTGTTCCCGCCCACACGCCCTGCGGCATCTGCTCTCCGAGCGCCGACAGCACTTCGGTGGCCGCGCCCAGCGTCAGCAGCACCTGGTACTTCTGGTCGAAGAAACCGAGATTCCGCGCCTGTCGCACGAAGTTGACCAGGTCGCCGCCCCACAGCGAGACGAGCACGCCGTCGGGCTTGCTCTGCATCACGCTGTTGATGAACGGTACGAAGTCTTCGGCCCCGAAGCGCGGAAAGGCGACCTCCTGCATCAGTTCGACGTCGGGCTTGCGTTGCTTCAGGTACTTGCCGAAGTACTCCCACGACTGGTGGCCGAAGGCGTAGTCCGGTCCGATCGTCGTCCAGCGCTTCGCGCCGCTCTCGGCAGCGATCTGCGCGGCCGCCGACATGTTCTGGTTCACGTTGACGCTCACGCGATAGGTATATGCATTGCACAGCTTGCCGGTCACGTCGGGCGAAGCCGCATGCGTGATCACGAAAGGCTTGCGCAACTCGGGCACGACCGGGGTCAGGCCATTGGCGACGCCGGAGCTGTCCAGGCCCATCAACGCGTCGGCGCCGCCCTGGAAGACGAGCTTGCGCGCCGCCTGGATGGCTACGTCGGCCTTGCCCTGGCTGTCTTCCAGTGCGAAGTCGATGTTGCGTCCGAGAATGCCGCCCTTGGCATTGATCTCGTCGGCCGCCAGCTCCATCCCCTGCTTGGCGAACTGCCCGTAGGTGGCCGCGCTGCCCGACATGATGTAAATCGCGCCGAAGTGGATCGGCTTGCCCTGCTGCGCGTGCAGGGGTGCGGCGGCCGCGAGGGCCGCACCGGTGGCGACGGCGACGACGAGGCGGGCCGCGGTGCGCGAGGCACGCGGCGGATGTTGCGAACAACGCATGGCGAGCGCTCCTGTTATCGTTCTGGCGTCGAGGACGATAGCGCGACGATGACGCGGCCCGCGAGCGCCGGCACTGTGCGAGGGGTCTTGCGTCGGCCCTCGAGCGCTGCGCTGCGCAGCGCCGGCGATGAGCGGACCCGGGTACGCCGACCCGGCGTACCCGCATACGCCGATCGGGGAAACGGTCCGTCGCGCGCAACGGGAAGATCATCATGCAGACGGTCTGCTACCACGAAGGGAAACCGACGCAATGAGACGAAACGAGGATGCCCCCGAGTGGATGTGGGCCGACGCGCTCGCGGCGCTCGGCCGCGCCGAGCGCCTGCACCGGCAGTTCTTCCAGCCGCGGCGCGCGCCGATGCCCACCTGGGAGCCGCCGGTCGACGTGCTCGAGAACGAACTCGAAGTGTTGATCTACGTCGCGCTGCCCGGCGTGGATCAGCGCGAAGTCCAGGCGGTGCTCGAAGGCGCCTCGCTGGTCGTCAGCGGACGGCGCCTGCTGCCACGGCAACTCGGCAGCGCAGTCATCCACCGGCTCGAACTTCCGCAGGGCCGCTTCGAGCGCAGGGTTCCGCTGCCGCCCGGCCGCTACGCCGGCGTGCGCGTCACTTCGGAAAACGGATGCCTCGTGATCAGCCTGCAGAAAACGACATGAACGACGACCAAGCCAAAGCACCGGGCGACGGCGCTGCATTCGATGCAAGCCAGGCGCGCGCATCGGGCGGCAACCCGCAGCCGACCGAAGCAACGGGCAGCGCAGAGACCGCATCGGGCCAGCAGACCGCCCTGCCGGCGCTGCCGCCCGACGTGCTGATCATCGTCGCGGTGCGCGACACCGTGCTCTTTCCGGGGACGGTGTTTCCGATCGCGATCGGGCGCGAGGCCTCGATCCTCGCCGCCCAGCAGGCGCTGCGCGAGGAACGCCCGATCGGCATCCTGATGCAGCGCGAATCCGAAACCGCGCAGCCGGCTCCGATCGACCTGCATCGCACCGGAACCACCGCGAACATCCTGCGCTACGTGAACGTGCCCGACGGCGGGCACCACATCGTCGTACAGGGCCTGCAGCGCTTTCGCATCGTCGAGTTCGTGCGCGAGCGGCCGTTCCTCGCCGCGCGCGTCGTTCCGATCGACGAGCCCGAGGAGCAGGGTCCGGAAATCGAAGCGCGCCTGCTGCACCTGAAGCAGCAGGCGATGGAAGCCCTGCAGTTGCTGCCGCAGGTGCCGCAGGAGCTGCTCGCCGCCGTCCAGGCGGCCAGCGCCCCCGGCACGCTGGCCGACCTGGTCGCCGCCTATCTCGACATCGGGCGCGACGACAAGCAGGAACTGCTCGAGACGGTCGACCTGCGCGCGCGCGTCGACAAGGTCTCCGCCTTCCTCGCCAAGCGCATCGAGGTGATGCGCCTGACGCAGGAGATCGGCAAGCGCACCAAGGCCACCTTCGACGAGCGCCAGCGCGAGGCGATCCTGCGCGAGCAGATGGCATCGATCCAGCGCGAACTGGGCGAGGGCGACGGCAAGTCGCAGGAGATCTCCGACCTCTCGCAGGCGATCGACGAGGCGAAGATGCCCGACGAGGTCGAGGAACTCGCGCGCAAGGAACTGCGTCGCTACGAGCGCATGCCCGAGGGCGCTCCCGAAGCGGGGATGGTCCGCACCTACCTCGACTGGCTGATCGAGCTGCCGTGGGCCGAGCCCGAGGAGCGCCCGATCGACATCGGCCAGGCGCGGCGCGTGCTCGACGAGGACCACTTCGGACTGGAGAAGATCAAGAAGCGCATCGTCGAGTTCCTCGCGGTGCGCAAGCTCGCGCCGCACGGCAAGGCGCCGATCCTGTGCTTCGTCGGCCCGCCCGGGGTCGGCAAGACTTCGCTCGGCCAGTCGATCGCGCGTGCGATGCACCGGCCGTTCGTTCGCGTGAGCCTGGGCGGCGTGCACGACGAGGCGGAGATCCGCGGGCATCGCCGCACCTACATCGGCTCGATGCCGGGCAACATCATCCAGGCGATCCGCAAGGCGAAGGCGCGCGATTGCGTGATGATGCTCGACGAGATCGACAAGATGGGCCGCGGCATCCAGGGCGACCCCTCGGCGGCCATGCTCGAGGTGCTCGACCCGGAGCAGAACTCGACCTTCCGCGACAACTATCTCGGCGTGCCCTTCGACCTGAGCCGCGTCGTCTTCATCGCCACCGCGAACATGCTGGAGACGATTCCCGGACCGCTGCGCGACCGGATGGAGATCATCTCGCTGGCCGGCTACACCGAGAACGAGAAGTTCGAGATCGCGCGCCGCTACCTCATTCGGCGCCAGCTCGAGGCGAACGGCGTCGCCGAAGGGCAGGTCACCATCGACGACGAGGCGCTGCGCCGGATCATCCGCGACTACACGCGCGAGGCCGGCGTGCGCAGCCTGGAGCGCGAGATCGGACGGGCGCTGCGCCACGCCGCCGTTCGCATTGCCGAAGGCTCGGCGACGGAACTGCACGTGCGCGCCGACGACCTCGACGAGATCCTCGGGCCACCGCGCTTCGAGAGCGAGGTCGCGATGCGCACGAGCACGCCGGGCGTGGCCACCGGCCTGGCCTGGACGCCGGTGGGCGGCGACATCCTGTTCATCGAGGCGACGAGCATCCCGGGCAAGGGCGCGCTGATTCTCACCGGGCAGCTCGGCGACGTCATGCGCGAAAGCGCCCAGGCGGCGTTGTCGATCGTCAAGCACCGCGCGCACGACCTGGGCATCGACGAGGAGCGCCTGGGCAAGATCGACATCCACATCCACGTGCCGGCCGGCGCCACGCCCAAGGACGGACCGAGCGCGGGCGTGGCGATGTTCACCGCGCTCGTCTCGCTGCTCACCCATCGCACGGTGCGCAGCGACACCGCGATGACCGGCGAGATCAGCCTGCGCGGACTCGTGTTGCCGGTGGGCGGCATCAAGGAGAAGGTCGTCGCCGCGGCCGCCGCCGGCATCGAGCGCGTGATGCTGCCGGCGCGCAACCGGCGCGACTTCGAGGAGATCCCGACAGACGCGCGCGACAAGCTCGAGTTCGTCTGGCTCGAGCGCGTGGACCAGGCGATCGACGCGGCACTCGAGCCCGAAAAGAAGGCGGGCAGCCCCTCACCGGATCCGTAGTGCGCGTCCTGCGCGCTGCGCCAGCCCGGTCTTGCGTTGCAACGCGGCGTCTTGCGCTACAACGCGGCGCCTTGCGCTACAACGCGGCGCCTTGCGCTACAACGCGGCGTCTTGCGTTACAACGCGGCGCCTTGCGTTGCAACGCAGCGTCTTGCGCTACAACGCAGCGTCTTGCGTTACAACGCGGCGCCTTGCCGCGAAACGCGGCGTCTTGCGCCGCGATAGCCATTGCACCCGCAGGAACGCTGCAATCCGCTGCAATCGGGCCCGTTGGACGACGGGCTGCCCGCGTGCTTTCTCAAGCGGTGGGCCGCTGCTCGAAGTGCGCGGGCACCGCGGCCGCCTCCACCTCCTCCACCTCGACGCGATCGACCCGCGCCGCGCGCGGCCCGCGCCGCGCCCATGCCAGCAGTGCGTCGAACTGCTGCGAGTCGCCGTGCACCATCGCCTCGACCGTGCCGTCGCGCCGGTTGCGCACCCAGCCGGCGAGGCCGCGCAATCGTGCTTCGTCGGCGAGCGACGCACGGAAGCCGACACCCTGGACGCGACCCGAAATCCGCAGGCGCTTCGTCACATTCATCGGCACGATGGTCGCGCGCCCGGCGGACCGACGCAAGTCGATGCCCCGCCGCCGCTGCCCGCCGCTGCCCGCCGTCGCCCGCGGTCGCCCGCGGTCGCCCGCGGTCGCGCGCCGTCGCCTGCGGTTGCCTCGGTCGACGCACATCGGATTAGAATGCGATGAACATACGGACGAGGACTTCCGCGGCATGGAACGAAAGACCGCCCGACTGACCGTCTTGATCGACCCGGCGAAGAAGAAAGCGTTCGAGACGCTGTGTGCGCGGCAGGACCTGACCCCGTCGCAGGTCGTTCGCCAGCTGATCCGCGATTATCTGGCACAGCACGGCGTTCGCTATCGCACCCAACCCGGCGTGGCGAACCCCAAGGTGAAATGACGCCGGGCGTCGCCTGCGGCGCGAGCGCAATGCCGCCCGCAGCGCGCGAATAGCGATGCCAACCGGCATCGCTGCGGTTCGCGCCTTGCCACGAGGACGAATCCGCTGGGCCATGAGCGGCGCTCCGCACGAAACAGGGCACTAGTACGCCGACCCGAAAGTATCGCAACATGAAAGCGCGTCTTCGACCTCAGTGCGGCGTTGCAAATCCTCGCCATAGCGACTGCTATGGCTGCGGTTTGCGCCTTGCCCCGAGGCCGAATCCATCGCTTTCATTTTGTTGCGATACCTCCGGGTCGGCGTACTAGCTCTCGGGCGGTGGACGCGCGAAGAACTCGCGGCTGGTGCGCAACACGGATTGCACCGTATCGCTGAGCACCGTCTGGCGGCCGACCGTCGTCGGAGCCTGCGCATCGGCCTGCGCATCGGCCAGCGCGCGGCTCGCTTCGATCGCATCGGCCAGGTCATCGAAGAAATTCTCGCGCCCCACCAGGTCGATCAGCCCGGCGCGAGCGAGCTTGCGATGCACGCGCGGATTCGCGCCGGCGAGCATCACCGTCACCCCGCGCCGGCGCATGTCGGCGATCACCTCCTCGAGCGTCTGCAGCCCCGTTTCGTCGATGAACGGCACCCAGCCGAGACGCACGATGAGCACGCGCGGGTCGGTGTGCGTGCTGGCCAGCGCACGCTCGAAGTTCTCGGCCGCGCCGAAGAAGAACGGTCCGTCGACCGAGTAGACGAGCACGCCAGGGGGCAGCTGCTGGAAGCCGCGGTGCGCGAATTCCTGGTGCAGTTCCTGGTGCGTGACGTTCTGCACCTCGACGCTCGAAGCCATCCGGCGCATGAACTGCAGCGTGGCGAGGATCACGCCGATGTTCACCGCGACGACGAGGTCGGCGAAAACGGTGAGTCCGAAGGTGACGAGCAGGATCACCACGTCGGCGCGCGGCGCGCGGCGCACCATCTTGGCGAAGTGCCGCGCCTCGCTCATGTTCCAGGCGACGACGAAAAGGATCGCGGCAAGCGCCGCCAGCGGAACGTTGACTGCCAGCGGTGCGAGCACCAGCACGATGAGCAGCAGCGTGGCCGAATGGACGATGCCGGCCAGCGGGCTGGTGCCGCCGTTGCGGATGTTGGTGGCGGTGCGCGCGATCGCGCCGGTGGCGGCGAAGCCGCCGAACAGCGGCGCAGCGATATTGGCGAGCCCCTGCCCGATGAGCTCCTGGTTCGAATCGTGCCGCGTGCCCGCCATGCCGTCGGCCACCACCGCCGAGAGCAACGACTCGATCGCACCGAGCATCGCGATCGTGAATGCCGGGCCGATCAGTTCGATCATGCGCGCGATCGTGATCTCGGGCAGTCGCAGTTCGGGCAGCCCGAGCGGTATGCCGCCGAAGGCACTGCCGATCGTGACGACGCCGTCGAAACCGAAGATCGCCTGCACGCCGCTAGCGAAGACCAGGGCGATCAGCGGGCCCGGCACGCGCGCCAGGCGCGGGATGCGGTTACCGAAGAGCACCAGCGCAAGCGACGCGAAGGCCAGCAGCGTCGTCGCCAGGTGCAATTGCGGCAGTGCCTGCAGCAGTTGCCACAGCTTTTCGTGGAAATGCTCGCCGCCGGCCGGCGGCAGCCCGAAGAAGTCCTTCCACTGGCCGACGAAGATGATGACGCCGATGCCCGACGTGAAGCCGACGATCACCGGATCGGGAATGAACTTGATGATCGCGCCCATGCGCGCGACGCCGAGCAGGAACAGGATGACACCGGCCATCATGGTGGCGATCTGCAGCCCGTCGATGCCGTAGCGCGCCGTGATCGCGGCCAGGATCACGATGAATGCGCCAGTGGGCCCGGCGATCTGCACGCGACTGCCGCCGAGCACCGTGACGAGGAAGCCGGCGACGATCGACGTGTAGATGCCCTGCTCGGGCTTGGCGCCGGAGGCGATCGCGAAGGCCATCGCCAGCGGCAGCGCGACGACGCCGACGATCGCGCCGGCGACGATGTTCGGCAGCCAGTGCTCGCGGCGAAAGAGGCCGGCCCTGCGCGCTTCGAGCAGTGCGATCATCGACTTGGAACCCGGGGAGGAGGTGCTGCCGGCGTGATGACGGCGCGGCGTCGGGATGTGCCTCGTATTATAACGCCAGGCACATACAGCCCGGGCGCTGCGTTCGTTACGCGTGGGCTTCGCGCATCAGTCGCCAGTAGTCGAGCTTCATCATCAGCGCCGCGCCGGCGACGATCGAGAAAAAGGTGAGCGCCGAGCCGACGGCGAGCGTGGAAAGCCCGCTCAGCCCCTGGCCGATCGTGCAGCCGAGCGCGGTGATGCCGCCGAAGCCCATCAGCACGGCACCGGTTACGTGCCGCTTCAGGTCGGCCGCGTCGGGAAAACTCTCTTCCCGGTAGGTGCCGCTGAGCAACGCATAGGCGAGCGACCCGGCGACGATTCCCAGTGCGGTGGCGATGCCGAAGGTGACGTGCTTGCTCTGGTCGCTCCAGAACATCAGCAGTTCGAGCGTGTACGCGAAGGGCGCGACCAGCGACAACGACTCCGGGCGATTGCCGTTGGTGGCGATGAACGCCTCCTCGAGCGTATCGGGATGTTCGGCGACGTAGCCCACGTGTCCGGTGACGTACCAGCCGGCGACGATCGTCAGTCCGACGACGATGCCGCCGAGCAGCGTGTCGCGGCCTCGCGCCTGTCGGTGAGCGAAGACGAAGACGAGCAGCGCCGCGGCGACGAGGGGGGGCAGCCAGCTTTCCACGGCGCGCGCCGACAACCCCCAGGTCGCGGCGACCAGCGTGGGAAGGTCCTGGGTGGTCGGCAACCGAATCGACACGGTGTCGAAGGTGCTCACGCGCCAGACGCCGAACAGGCCCTTGAGCGTGACGTACGCCGAGATCGCCAGCACGACGAACACGACCACCGACTTCAGGTTGCCCCCGCCGATGCGGATCAGCGTCTTGCCGGTGCAGCCCGATGCGAGCGTCATGCCGATGCCGAACAGCAGGCCGCCGGCGAGGTTCGACAGCCACATGAGGTTCGGACTGGCATACAGCGACTTGTGCGTGTCGACCAGCCCCTGCGCCTGCAGCACCCAGACGCCGAGCATCGCCACCGCGATCGCCAGCAGCCACATGCGCATGCGCGTCCAGTCGCCCATGTGCACGATGTCGGAGACCGCGCCCATCGTGCAGAAGTTGGTCTTGTTGCCGACGAAGCCGAACACGGCGCCGATGACGAAGCCCAGCCACGCGATCAGCGTCGCCGAAGGCAGTTCCGTTTCCATCCGGGGAAGAACTCAGCGGAGCGAGGCGCTCATGATACGACCACAGGCAACGCGCGCTCGCGGCCGAACCCGTGGCGGGCGGCGAACACCGCCGCCGCAACGCGCGAACGGCAGCCGAGCTTGGCCAGGATGTGGCGAACGTGCAGCTTGACGGTGTCGGGGCTGATCCCGAGCGAGCGCGCGATCGCCTTGTTGCTCTCGCCGAGCGTGAGCAGCGCGAGGATCTCGCGCTCGCGCTCGGTGAGCGACTCGGGCCGGGCGCCGCATTGGCCGCTGCCGCGCACGTGCGCCGGCCTCCCGCCGCGCGAACGCGCCGCGCTTGCGGACGTATCGAAGTGCAGCGTGAACAGGCCGAGAGTCTGGCCGCCGCTTTCCAGCGGCAGCACGACGCTGGCGGCCGGAACGCGAATGGTGCCGTCGAGGCCTGCGCGCTCCCACGAGGCGACGAATTCGGGCTCGCCGCCCAGCGGCGGCACTCGCAGGGTTCCCGCTTGCGCTCCGGCCAACTGGACCACCGTGGCGAGGAACGCGTCGAGCATCGAGGGCGAATGGCTCACGTTCGAAGCTCCTGCCGCACACCGTATCGACTTCGGGGGCGCGCGGGATGCACAGGTGGATTCCATCTTACACGCGCGGCAGGCAGGCGCGTCGAATGCACGCAGGCGGCCTGCCGGTTCGAAGGTCCAGCGCATGCAACTGAAGAAACTGCTGTCGTACCTGAAAGCCCACGACCTCGTCGTCGCGACGGCGGAGTCGTGCACGGCCGGCCTGGCGGCCGGAAGGCTGGCCGATGCGAGCGGCGTCGGCAGCGCACTGGAAGTGGGCTACGTCGTCTATTCCCCGCAGGCGAAGTGCCGGCTGCTGGGCGTCTCGCCGCAGACGATCGAACGCTTCGGCCTGACCAGTGAAGAGGTCGCACGCGAGATGGCCGTGGGCGCCCTTGCCCGCAGCAACGCGTCGATCGCCATCGCCGATACGGGCCTGGCCGACGAGCCGCCCGAAGGCAGCGACGTTCCGGCCGGCACCGTCTGCTTCGCATGGGCGCTGCGCACCGACGACGGCGATCCGTGCGTGTTCTCGGAAACGCGCCATTTCGGCGGTTCGCGCAACGTCGTGCGTCGCTCGGCGGCCGAGCACGCGCTCGGGCGTATTGCGCATTACCACCGCTGCGTGCAGGCCGGTGCTAATCGGGAACGACGGGCCCGCCCTGCGCCGCATCGCCCGGCGTCAACTCCGAGCGCTTCCAGATCGTGATCTTGCCGTCGGGCTCGAGCACGGCGAGCGCCAGGTCGGGCAGTTCGCACTGTGCCTCGCGCAGCGCCTTTTCGATGTCGTCGCGGCCGACGCGCTCGCGCTGCAGCACCTTGCCGAACAGCCTGCCATCACGACCGATGACCACCGGCGCGCCCTGGACGAAGCGCTCCAGCGACCGGCTGCGCGCGGTGGCGTAGCCGACCGCCAGGTTCAGCCCGATCAGAGTGGAGGCGCGAATCACCCCGCCGAGGATCGACGGGTCGTTGCCGCCGATCGCCGGGCTGACCGCCTCGCTCAGGAGCAGCATCACCAGCAGGTCGAAAGGCGTCAGCTGGCTGAGCGTGCGCTTGCCGGCCAGCCGCATCAGGATCATCAGCGCCAGGTAGATGGACGCCGCCCGGACGATCGGTTCCCACCACGGTTGCGCGGGAATCCACATCCGGGCGCGTCCGTCCCGCGCGTGCGGCGGCCTACGCTGCGGCGTCGCCGCCCATTTCGTCCATCAGCTCGCGTTTGCGATCCGCGAGCATGCTGCCGAGCTCTTCCATGTCGACGTTGGTCTTCTTCGCCTTCGGAAAGAGCTCGCCCTCCTCTTCCTTGACGTGGTGCCTCACGTACTCGCCGAGCACCGTCACTTTCGCGTCGTACAGGTCCTCGTCGGGCGACATCGACGAGATCTGCTCGATCAGGTCCTTCGCGCTCGCATGCTCGACCTCGGCCTCGTCGAGCAGGTCGGCCATCTTCTCGCCGCCCGCCTCGCGCATCGTCGGGTAGAAGATCTCCTCCTCGATCTGCGTGTGGACGGTCAGTTCGGTGAGGATGCGCCCCACCAGCTCGATGGCGGCGTCCCGATCCTTCTCCTTCTTCTTCTCGAATTCCTTGAACATCTTCTCGACTTCACGATGATCGGCCTCGAGCAGCGCGATCGGGTCGTTTTCCTTCTTCGAGCGCGACTTCGTCGTGCGCTCGGCGGTGCGCGCCGAACTGGGGGGCATCTGACTCTCCTGGTGGTTGATTCGGCCGCGTCGCGGCCGGCCTCGGTCCGAGCAAACGGCGTACCAGATTCAGCGTGCCGGCGGCGCGCCGCCGTCGGCGTTCCTCGCACGCGACGCGCTGTCGTCGCCGTTCGGTGAAGCGCCCATGCCGAGTTCGGCGCCGGTCAGCGGGTCGGCGCCCGGATCGGAACGCGTGCGTTGCGCCGCCTGCTCGAGCACCCGCTTCTCCCGGGCATCGAGCGCGACGTGGGCTGCGCCGTCGCCGCCGTCGACCGAGTGCTGCCGATCGCGCTCGCGGATGTAGGTGAAATTCTCGTCGCTGTTCCATGGGCCGCGCATGTCGCCGTCGCCTTGCGACATGTCGAAGTAGACGTTCGAGAAGCGGGCGTCGACCGGCATTTTTCCCGGCGGGAAGTTCGGCTGGATTGCGTACAGCGCCTTCTCGAACGACAGCAGGTGCGCGGCCTCGCGCGTCATCAGGAAGCCGAGCGTCTCCTTGACGCCAGGATCGTCGGTTGCGTTGATCAGTCTTTCGTAGATGAGCTTCGCGCGCGCCTCGGCGGCGACGTTCGATCTCAGGTCGGCGGTCGGATCGCCGATCGTGTCCACGTACGCCGCGCTCCACGGCACGCCGCCCGAATTCGTCAACGCAGGACCGCCTCCGTACAGCACCTGCGTCAGATGCGAGTCGTTTCCGGCGCCCGTGATCGAGCGGTACATCTCCGCGGCCGAATCGGTCGCCTCGGCAATGCGTCCCTTGGCGCCACGGTTGAGCATGGCAACGAGCGTGCCGATGATCTCGAGGTGACTCAGTTCCTCGGTGGCGATGTCGAGCAGCATGTCCTTGCGCCCCGGATCGGACTCGCCGATCGCCTGGGTGAAGTAGCGCATCGCTGCGGCGAGCTCGCCCTGCGGTCCGCCGAACTGTTCGAGAAGCAGGTTCGCCAGACCGGGATTCGTCTCCGAGACGCGAACCGTGTACTGCAGGCGCTTGTTGTGGGCAAACATGAAGACCTCCGTTCGAGGCCCGCCCTCGTGCAAGCCGCACGCCCACGCGCCGGGCGTCGCGCCGAACGCGTCGTCCGGGGCGATCCGCCGGTCGGCGTGCTAGGCGGCGCGCACTTCGATCACCGCCGGATCGTCGGCGTGCTCGAGAAGCAGCCGACGTACGCGGTCCTGCCACAGCGTGCGGAACAGCGACGCCTCCTCGGCGCTCGCTTCGCCGTGCAGGCACCGTCCGATCAGCAGCGAAGTGCGCGGATCGCCGCCGATGCGCTGCAGGTGCGCGGCGACTTCCACCGACTCGGCGGATCCGTCGAGGCGCGAAAAGCGGATCTCGCCGAAAGCGAGCGGGCGCTCGAAGAACAGTCGCTCGCGACGTCCGAAGCGCCCGCCGATCCCCGGAAACCCGCTGTCCTCGGTTGCGCCGGTGACGAAGGTACAGACGGCGGCAACGACACCGGTGACGCCCGCGTCGCGCGGCTCGCGCATCTCGACGCGGATCTCGCCGCGGCGGGGCAACTCGTCCCCGTACAATCGGCGCAGCGCAGCGCGCGTCATCAGGAACGCCGATGCGACCGTCGGGCAGGAATGGCCGGCCATGCGGACGACGTCTTCGTAGCGGTAGCGCAGCAGCCCCGCTTCGACTGCGCCGAGGAATTCCGCGAGCGGATCCTGCATGTCGACGACGGGAGCTTCGGCGAAGAACGCCGGGAACGATTCGGCGCGGGGAGATTCGGCGACAGGCATGGCACGTACGATCCGCAATGGGGTGGGAGACTAAAATAGTAACTCGTTACTTACATGCACTTCCACCGCCACCGCCCGCACCTCCAACTCCGATGACGACCCGGGGCACGCCCGTCACGCTGCCGCCGCGCCGGCGGCTTCCGTCGCACGCGCGCCGCGCGGAGATCGTCGCCGCGGTGCTCGAGCTGGCGCGCGTACGCGGTCCCGAGGCGATCACGACACAGGCGATCGCCGACCGCGTCGCACTCACGCACGGCGCGCTCTTTCGGCACTTCGCCGACAAGGAGGCGATCTGGGAAGCGGTCTTCGACTGGGTGCAGCATGACCTCGGCACGGCGGTCGACGCCGCTTTCGCCAGCGGCGGCTCGCCGGTCGAGATCCTCGAGCGCGTGTTCCTCGCGCATGCCCGCTTCATCGCCCGCCATCCGGGCGCCCCGCGCATCCTGTATCACGCGCTGCAGGGCACCGAGCACACCCCGACGCAAAAGCGGGTGCATTCGATGGTCGCCGCGTACACCCGTCGCGTCGCCGCCTGCCTGCGCGAGGCACGCGCAGCCGGCGCGCTGTCGGCGGCACTCGACCCGCAGGTGGGCGCCACCGTGTTCGTCGCGACGCTGCAGGGCCTGGCGCTGCAACGTTCGCTGCTGGGCGGCGAAGGCGGCGTCGTCGATGCCGCCCGCGCGACCTTCTCGCTGCTGCTCGACGGAATGCGCGGGGCGCGGCCATGAACGCCGCTTCGCAGGCCGCGCGTTCGGTGCGCCGACATCTGTGGACGGCGCTCCTCGTGCTGCTCGCCGTCGCTGCGGCGGCCTACGCGCTGCCGCGCGCGCTGTTCGGCCCGACCGTTGCCGTCGTCCCCGTCGTGCAACGCGACTTCGTGCAGTCGGTGGTCGCCAGCGGACGCGTGCAGACACCGCATCGCATCGACATCGGCGCGCAGATCACCGGCACCGTGGTCGCCGTACCGGTTGCCGAGGGGCAGACGGTTCGCGCAGGACAGGTACTGGTCGAGCTGGACGCCACCGAGCTGAAAGCCGCGCTCCAGCAGGCGTTGACCTCGGTGGCGCAGGCGCAGGCGAAGCTGCGCCAGCTGCACGAGGTGCAGGCGCCGGTCGCCGAGCAAAGCGTGCGCCAGGCGCAGGCGACGCTCGAACACGCGCGATCGCAGCAACGGCGCAACGAGGAGCTGTTCGACAAGGGCTTCATCGGGCAAGCGACGCTCGACGAATCGCGCAAGAACGTCGAGCTGGCCGACGCGCAGCTGCGTGCCGCCCAGCGCCAGCTCGAATCGGCGCGCGCCGGCGGCAGCGACGTTGCGCTCGCCGAGACCGCGCTGGCGCAGGCGCGCGCCAACGCCGACGCCGCGCGCGCGCGGCTGTCCTACGCGACGATCGCCGCGCCGGTGCCCGGCACGCTGATCGGGCGAAACGTCGAGCGTGGAGACGTCGTCCAGCCGGGCAAGGTGCTGATGACGCTCTCGCCCGCCGGCGACACGCAGCTCGTCGTACAGATCGACGAGAAGAACCTTGCGCTGCTCGCCTCCGGGCAGCACGCGATCGCGTCGGCCGACGCCTATCCGCGCAAACGCTTCGATGCGACGCTCGCGTACATCAACCCGGGCGTGAACGCGCAGACGGGTGCAGTCGAAGTCAAGCTCGACGTTGCCGATCCGCCCGCCGAGCTCAAGCAGGACATGACCGTCTCGGTCGACATCGAGGTCGCACGCCGCGATGGCGCGGTGCTGGTGCCGAGCGACGCCGTGCGGGGGCCCGAGACGGCGTCGCCGTGGGTGCTTCGGGTGGTCGACGGACGCGCACGGCGCCAGCCGGTGCGGATCGGCCTGCGCAGCGGCGGCTGGTCCGAAGTGCTCGACGGCCTGGCCGCCGGCGACCTGGTGATTCCGGCGGGCGTGGCCGACGTCGTCGACGGCATGCGCGTGCGCCCGCGGGTCGACGCGACGAGCGCCGAGTGAGCGCAGCGCGTGCCGGCGTCGGCGCGACGCCCCCGCGCCTGCCGCGCTGGGCGCCGTTCGAGTGGATCGTCGCGCTGCGCTTCCTGCGCGAGGGCCGGATGCAGACCGGTTTCATCATCACCGGCGTGGCGATCGGCGTCGGCGTCATCGTCTTCATGTCGGCGCTGCTGAGCGGACTGCAGGCGAACTTCATCCGCCGGGTGCTCACCGCGCAGCCGCACATCCAGCTGCTTCCGCCGAAGGAGGTCGCACGCCCGCAGCGCGACGGCAACGACGACGGCACGACGCAGCACGGCACGATCGTGCAGCCGCCGCTGCAGCGGCTGAAGTCGATCGACCAGTGGCAGGCGATCGCCGAGCAGATCCGCGCGATGCCCGAGGTCGCCGTCGTTTCCCCGGAAGCGAGCGGTTCGGCGCTCGCCGTGCGGGGCAGTGCGAGCCGCGCGATCTCGGCGATCGGCATCGAGCCCGAGCAATACTTCCGCATCGTCGCGATTCCCGCCAAGATCGTGCGCGGCGCGGCGCGGCTCGGCGCCACCGACATCCTGATCGGCACCGAACTCGCATCCGATCTCGGGGTGGGCGTGGGCGACAAGCTGCGCGTGTCCTCGGCTCTCGGCGCGAGCAACACGCTCACGGTCACCGGCATCTTCGATCTCGGCGCGAAGGGCGCGAACCAGCGAACGACGTATCTCGCGCTGCACACGGCGCAGAGCCTGCTCGGGCTGCCCGGAGGCGTCACGGGGCTGGACGTCACCGTGCACGACGTCTATGCAGCCGAGCGCATCGCACAAAGAATCACCGCGGCTACCGGCGTGCAGGCCGACAGCTGGATTCGCACCAACGAGCAGTTCTTCACGGCGATCAACGCGCAGCAGACGTCGAACACGGTCATCCGCGCTTTCGTCGGCCTGTCGGTGGCCTTCGGCATCGCCAGCGTGCTCGTCGTCTCGGTCGTGCAGCGATCGCGCGAGATCGGCATCCTGCGCGCGATGGGGATTTCGCGCGCGCAGATCCTGCGGCTGTTCCTGCTGCAGGGCAGCCTGCTCGGACTGTCCGGCTCGCTGGTCGGGTCGGCCATCGGCGTCCTGGCGCTCGTCCTGTGGCAACGCTTCGCGCGCAACGCCGACGGCACGCCGCTGTTCCCGCTGGCCTTCGAGCCAGCGCTGTTCGTCGCCGCGCTGGTGCTGGCGACGCTCGTCGGGCTCGCGGCCGCGGTGGCGCCGGCGCTGCGCGCTTCGCGCATGGACCCGGTGGTGGCAATCCGTGGCTGAACCGATCGTCGTCGCGCTGCGCGGGGTGCACAAGTCGTTCAACATCGGAACGCCGGTGGAAACCGAGGTGCTGCACGGCATCGACCTCGAGCTGCACCGCGGCGAGTTCTGCGCGGTGATGGGCCCGTCGGGCTCGGGCAAGAGCACGCTGCTGAACATCATCGGGCTGCTCGACCGTCCGACCAGCGGCACGCTCTCGGTGTGCGGCGAGGAAACGACGAACCTCGACGATGCCGCGATCACGCGGCTGCGCGGCCACAGCATCGGCTTCGTCTTCCAGTACCACCATCTGCTTTCGGCGTTCAGCGCACTCGAGAACGTGGTGCTGCCGATGCTGGGCGCCGCCGGCCGCCCCGACGCCGCGATGTTCACGCGCGCCGCACGGCTGCTCGACGAAGTCGGGCTCGGGCCGTGGCGCGACAACCCGGCGAACCGGTTGTCGGGCGGCCAGCAGCAACGGGTGGCGGTGGCACGCGCGCTCGCGATGAATCCGCCGGTGCTGCTCGCCGACGAACCCACCGGAAACCTCGACACGAAGAGCGCCGACGCCGTGTTCGAGCTGCTGCGCAAGGTCAACCGCGAAGACGGGACTTCGGTGCTGTTCGTCACGCACAACCCCGAACTCGCGCTACGCTGCGACAAGACGATCCAGGTCGTCGACGGAACGATCGTCGGCGAGCGCGAGACGCGGAACTGAGTGCGCGCACGGCGCGCGCGCATGCCGCTGCCAGCACGCCGCAGATCGCAGCGTTTCTGATTCCGCACGCTGCGCTCGCCGCTTCCTTCGCCTTCCCTCGCCCCTTCCCTCGCCCCTTCCCCCGCTCAGCGTTCCACCAGCAATCGGCCGATCAGCGCGCCGACGGCGAGGTCCTCCACCCGACCGAATGCGTGCAGCCGGATGCGCCCTCCCCGGTCGATCACGACGAGCGTCGGCGTGCCGCGCATGCCGTAGGCGCGCATCGTCGCGGGCAACTCGCCGCCGTCGTCGGCGCGCGCATCGACGCCGACCGGGAAACCGACCCGGTATTCGTGCAGGAACGCGGCCAGCGACACCGGGGTCATCGCATCGTGATGCTCGAAGACGGTGTGCAGGCCGATCACCGCCACGTCCTCGCGCGCGAACTGCCGGTGAATCTCCTTCGCCTGCGGGATGCCGTGCGCGACGCAGCCCGGGCACAGCATCTGGAACGCGTGCAGCACGACGACGCGCCCGCGCAGCGCTTCGAGCGACAGCGGCTGCGGTGCGTTGAACCACTGCGAGACGGACAGCGGCGGAGCCGGCGGATACGCCTGGTCGATCACTTGATCCGGGTCAAGAGCGAACACAAACACTAACGATTATCATTTGTATACCATCTTCCCGGTACCGGAAGACGAATTCCCCGTCGACCTCGGAGGAAGTTTTCGACATGCACGAGTCGCTGCACGAGTCGCGCCGCCGCTTTCTGGCTTCGGGCCTCGCCGGACTCGGGATCGCGGCCGCCGCGCACCGCGCACGCGGTGCGCAGTCGGAACCACAGGCACCGGATCGACTCGCCAGACTCGTTCTCGCCGGCCCGCCGGCCAGCGTATCGAATCCGCTGGTGCGCATCGTCGAATCGGGCGCGCTTGCCGATCTCGCCGACGATGTGCGCTTCGTCGGCTGGCGCGACCCCGACCAGCTGCGCGCGATGGCGCTCGACGGCAAGGCCGACGTGCTCGCGATGCCGGTCAACGTCGCGGCGAACCTGTACAACCGCGGCGCGAAGCTGCGTCTCGTCAACGTCTCTGCCTGGGGAATCCTGTGGATCGTCTCGCGCGATCCCGACGTCCATACGCTGAAGGACCTCGTCGGCAAGGAGATCGCGATGCCGTTTCGCGGCGACATGCCCGACATCGTGTTCTCGCTGCTCGCCGAACGCGAGGGAATCGATCCGCGCAAGGACGTGCACCTGCGCTACGTCGCTTCGCCGATCGACGCGATGCAACTGCTGCTGCTGCGCCGGGTCGACCACGCGATGCTCGCCGAGCCCGCCGTTTCGATGGCGCTGCGCAAGTCGGGCTCGTTTCCGGTGAGTCTCGTCGCGCCGCAGCTGTATCGGGCGGTCGACCTGCAGCAGGAATGGAAACGGGCGTTCGGCGCCGATGCGCGCCTGCCGCAGGCCGGCATCGCGGTACTCGGTGCGCTGCGCGAGCGGCCCGACGCCGTCGCGCGGGTGGCAGCCGCCTACGATCGCGGCCTGGCGTGGTGCGACGCCCATGCAAGGCAGTGCGGCGAGATCGTCTCGAAGCACGTTCCGATGCTGTCGGCCGAAGCGATCGCCGACGCGATCGGCCACGGGCACATGCAGGCGGTTTCCGCCGCCGATGCGCGCCCCGCGCTCGAGGCGCTGTTCCGCAAGCTGCTCGAGACGAGCCCGGGACTCGTCGGCGGCAGGCTGCCGCCCGACGATTTCTATGCAGCGCCCGCCGTGGACTTCCTGCCGGCGGCCGCGCAGGCGAATCGATGACCGTGCAGGCGTCGCGATGAAATCGCTGCGCGCAGTGCTCGCGAAGCTGCCCGCGTATCTGTGGAGCGGTTGGGGAGCCGTGGCGAGCCTGCTGCTGCTGGTCGCGACGTGGGAGGCGGTGGCGCAACTGTATGGCCCGCTCGTGCTGCCCGATCCGCGCACCGCGTTCGCGACGCTCGCGCACGCACTCCTCGACGGCGACGCCGCGCTCGAGCTCGCGACCACCGCGCGGCGCGCGCTGGCCGGCTTCGCGCTGTCGGTCGCCGCCGGCAGCGCGCTCGGGCTGCTCGCCGGCGTCTCGATGACCGCCTCGACGATGTCGCGCCCGATCGTCACCGTGCTGCTCGGCACGCCGCCGATCGCCTGGCTCGTGCTGGCGATGCTGTGGTTCGGCGCAAGCGACGGCACGCCGGTGTTCACCGTTTTCGTCGCCGCCTTCCCGGTCGTCTTCGTCGGGGCGCTGCAGGGCGCACGAACGCTCGACAACCAGCTCGAGACGATGGCGCGCGCCTTCGGACTGCCGCCGCGGATGATGTTCGTCGACGTCTATCTGCCGCACGTAGTGTCGTACCTGTTCCCGGCCTGGATCGCCGCGCTCGGCATCTCGTGGAAGGTCGTCGTGATGGCCGAACTGCTGTCGAGCCCCGACGGCGTCGGCGCCGCGCTTGCCGTCGCGCGGTCGCAGCTCGACACGGCGGCGACGATGAGCTGGATCGTCGCCGTCGTCGGCTTGCTGCTCGCGGTCGAATACCTGCTGCTCGAGCCGATCAAGCGCGAAGTCGAGCGATGGCGCGAATCCGGCGCCGCGGCCGAAACGGCGATGCGATGAGGCACCCCGCGCCCGATGCGAGCGAGGCGATGAACACCGCAGAGCCGGACAGCCGCGCGGACACGAGCCGCATGGGCGCGATTCGCACGAGCGCGAATCGCACGGGCGCGAATCGCACGGGCGCGAACCACGCTGGCACGAGCCGCGCGGTCGCCGCGCCCGCGCTGCGCGTGCGCGCGCTGCGTCACGCCTTTGCGCGCGAGACCGTGCTCGAGGACATCGACTTCGAACTGCGCGCCGGCGAGATCGTCGCCCTCGTCGGGCCGTCGGGCTGCGGCAAGACCACGCTGCTGCACCTGTGCGCGAAGCTGCTGCACCCGGACGCGGGAACGATCGACGACGGCTTCGCCACGCGCTCCTGCATGTTCCAGCAGCCCCGGCTCCTGCCGTGGAAATCGGCGCTCGACAACATCGCGATCGGGCTCGCGGCGCGCGGTGTCGCGCGCGGCGAATGCGAGCATCGCGCGCGCGAGATCGGCTTGCGGCTCGGACTGGCGCACGGCGACTTCGCCAAGTTCCCGCATCAGCTCTCGGGCGGCATGCAGAGCCGCGTCGCGCTCGCGCGAGCGCTGGCGATCGACCCCGAACTGCTGCTGCTCGACGAGCCTTTCTCGTCGCTCGACATCGGCCTTCGCGAGGAGATGTACCGGTTGCTGCTCGGGCACCTGGCCGAGCGCCGGATCGGCGTGCTGATGATCACGCACGACCTGGCCGAGGCGGTGCGGCTGTCCGACCGCGTACTGGTGATGGCCGCAGCGCCTGGTCGGATCGTCTCGCGCCTGGACTTCGACGAGCCGGCCACACGACGCGACGACGGATGGATCCACGCGAGCACGGCGCGGCTGCTGACCCGGCCCGAGGTGCGCGCGAGCTTCGGCCTGCCGCCGGCGGTTGCCGCCGGCATCGCATCGCCGCAATCTGCGCAGTTGCGCGAAACGTTGCCCGCAGCGCCCTCGGTGCGCATCGTCGAAGGCGCGCCGGTGATTCCTTTCGAGCGCAGGGCGCCGCGATGCTGAGCTTCGCCCATATCGAGCGCCTGCCGCTCTTCGCGTGTCCGTTCCGCGCGATGTTCCTCGCCACCGCGCTGTGGGCCGCGGTCGGAATCGCGCTGTCCGGCGCGGCCTTATCGCTCGGATTCGCGCTGCCCGCACCGATCGGTGGCGCGCTCGTCTGGCACGCGCACGAGCTGATGTTCGGCGTCGGCCTCGCCGCGATCGCCGGCTTCGTGCTCACCGCGGTGCCCGAGTTCACCGACACACCGCCGCTGAGCGCGCGCGTCTCGTTCGCGGTCGCGCTCGCCTGGCTCGCAGCGCGGGCGGCTTTCTGGCTGGCGCCTGCGATCGGCCCGTGGCCGGCCGCGGCGGCCGAAACCGGTTTCGCCGCAGCGTTGCCGGCGATGCTCGGCCTTCGGTTGCTGCGCGACCCGCAGCGGCGCCATCGCGGATTCTTCTGGGGACTTGCCGCCTTCGCCTTCGTCACCGCCGGCTTCTGGTTCGACCTGCTGCGCGGCGAATGGCCGATGCGCTGGGTGCACGCAGCGCTCGACGCGATGATGATCCTGGTCGTGGTCGCGATGAGTCGCATCTCGATGCGCATCGTCAACGACGCGCTCGATGCGCGTCGCGCGCACGCGGTCGACGCCGGCGACGCGCCGCCCGAGTACCGGGCGCGTCCGCCGCGGCGCAACCTCGCGATCGTCGTCGTCACGCTGCACGCGCTGGCGGCCTTCGTCGCACCGGGCTCGGCGGTCACCGGCTGGGTGGCGCTCGCCGCCGGCGCCGCGGTGCTGAACCTGATGAACGACTGGCACGTCGGACGCGCGCTGTTCGGGCGATGGGCGGCGATGCTGTACGCGGTCTACTGGACGATGGCGCTCGGTTATGCCTGGATCGGCGCTGCGCTGCTCGGCGTACCCGTCGCACCGAGTGGCGGCGTGCATCTGCTCACGATCGGCGCGATGGGCCTGTCGATCTACGCGGTGCTGAACATCGCCGGGCGCATGCACGCCGGTCGGCCGCTCGACGGGCGTCGCTGGACGCCGGCCGGTGCAGTGCTGCTCGTTGCGGCCGCGCTGCTGCGCGCGGGCGCCGGCATCGCCGGTGCGCCGGCGCAGGCGCTGATCGCGGTCTCGTCGCTCGCGTGGATCGTCTCGTGGACGCTCGTGCTCGTGCACCTGGGCCCGGCCTGGTGGGGCCCGCGCGCGGACGGCGGCAGCGGGTGCGAAGAATGGGTCGCACCGCAGTTCGGCGACGCGCCCGCGGCGCGCTGCGACCCGATGATGCCCGGCGCCGGGGTGCACTGAGCCCGCTCACCGCGTCGATCGCCCCGACGAGCACTGCGCCGCGCGAGCGCGCTCAGAGATCCTTCAGCAGCCGGCGCAGCATCTTGCCCGAGCCGGTGGCCGGCAACGACTCGCAGAAGACGACTTCGCGCGGCGCCTTGTACGGCGCCATGTTCGCGCGCGCCCACTGCAGAATCTCGCTCTCCGTGACGGGGTTCGGCGCATGCGCCTTCAGCACGACGAAGGCCTTCGGAATCTCGCCCTTCTCCGCATCGGGCATGCCGATGACGCCGGCCTGCGCGATCGCCGGATGCCGCACGAGAATCGATTCGACCTCCTCGGGAAAGACGCTGTAGCCCGAGACCTTGATCATCTCCTTGAAGCGCCCTTCGAAGGTGAGGTAGCCGTCGTCGTCGAGGTGCCCGATGTCGCCGGTGTGCAGCCAGCCGTCGCGCAACGCGTGTTCGGTCGCGTCGGGCCGGTTGCGGTAGCCGAGAAAGACGCCCGGCCCGCGAACCAGGATCTCGCCCGATTCTCCGGCGCGCCGCGCCTCGCCCGTCACCGGGTCGACGATGCGGATCTCGTTGCCCGGCACCGGCTTGCCGTGCGTGCCCCAGCGGATCGCGTCGGCGGGCATGTACGTGTCCATCGTGTGCGTCTCCGACAACCCGTACGCGGCCTCGAAGGAAACGCAGTTGGGCGCGTACTGGCGCCAGCGCCGCGCAATCGTCTCGGTGAAGGTGATGCCGAAGCTCGTCACCGGATTGATCCGCAGGCTCGACAGCTCGAACTCCTGCGCGTCGGGCAACTGCATCGCCGCCACGTTCATCGGCGCGATGCTGTACCACCAGCTGACACGATGCGTCTCGATCGCCTCCATCGCGCTGCGCGCGTCGAACCGGTACAGGAGCACCGTCGTCGCGCCCGCGTACACCGGGATGTCGACTCCGGTGAGCATGCCGGCGATGTGATACAGCGGCGCCACCGCGAGCAGTACGTCGTCGTGCGAAACGCGATAGCCGGCGGTCGATACCGCGGTCTTGTAGCGCGCGTTGCCGTGCGTGAGCATCGCGCCCTTCGGCAGGCCGGTGGTGCCCGACGTGTAGGTGATCAGCGCAACCTCGTCGAGGGCGACGTCGACGCGCGGCGGCACGGCACCCGTGCGCGCGGCGGCGAGGAAGTCCTCGACCGGGCCTGCCTCGGCGACCGGCGCCGTGCCTTCGCGGCGCAGGCGGCGCATCGTGCGCAGCTCCTCGGGAACGTCGAAGGACGGCGCCGGCGGCAGCAGTTCGTCGTAGTGCACGACGAACACGTGCTCGAGCGCCGTGCGTGCGCGCACCTTCGCGACCACGTCGAGCAGCGGTGCGGCGGCGACGAGCACGCGCGCCTTCAGGTCGTCGAGCTGGTACTGCAGTTCGTGCTCGCGGCTGAGCGGCCCGCACGGGCAGACGACCGCCCCGATCTTCTGGATCGCGTAGTGCGCGATCACGTATTGCGGGCAGTTCTGCAGGTAGAGCGCAACCGGCTCGCCGCGCGCCACGCCGAGCTGTGCGAGCCGCGCGGCGAAGGCATCGCTCGCACGATCGAGCTCGCCGTAGCTCAGCGTGGCGCCGTACCAGATGTACGCCGGATGCCCGGGGCGTTGCCGCGCGTGCGCGCGCAGCGTCTCGTGCAGCGGCTGCGCGGGTTCGTCCGCCGTCATCGTTCAATGCTCCGCGAGCAGGCGCTCGACGTCGGCATCGTCGACCGGCTCGAAGTGTTCGTAGTGCAGCGAAACCGCGCGGAAGGGCTCGGGCGCCTCGAGGCAGACGACCTCGTCGGCGTAGGGGCTCACGCGCTCCAGGCTGTCGGGCGCGGCCACCGGCACCGCGCAGATCAGCAGCGCCGGCGCGCGTGCGCGGGTGGCGTGCAGCGCTGCGATCATCGTCGAGCCGGTGGCCAGTCCGTCGTCGACGACGATCGTCACCCGGCCCGCCGGATCGATCGCCGGACGACCTGCCCGATAGCGATCGCGCCGCTCGCGCAGCAGTTCGAGCTGCGTGCGTTTCTCGTGCTCGAGCCACATCGGGTCGACGCCGAGCGCCGCCTCGGGCGAGGCCCAGTGCATCGC
>JACDJB010000531.1_pt1 | contig 39569 bp, 32 predicted proteins | sample 7454121 | NCBI WGS metagenome assembly JACDJB01 (sample SAMN14253290, study PRJNA609438) | sludge metagenome | isolation source: sludge after 25d culture with pyrite | collected 2018-12-20
AGTATATCTTAAGAAAAAATATAAGTAAAATAAATATTGATAAGATTAATTGTATAAGTTGCAATCTTAAGATGAATTGGTATAGAATAGACATAATAAAAACATAAATTTCGCCAGGTGATATTGTATGCAAAACAAAAAATATTTAAAAAAACCAGATGGAAAAATTGAAGACAAAGAAATTTTTTCAGCACAATTTGAAGATATTAGAACCACTATAAATCCGTGGAAAGAAAGTCTTAAGATAATACTCGTGTACATATCTATAGGAACTATTTGGATTGTATTTTCTGATAAAATATTAACATTACTAGTAACAGATCCATTTTCCTATCAAAAAGCTCAGACTTATAAGGGCTGGATTTACGTTTTGTTGTCCGGTCTTGTTTTTTATTATATTGTCGGCAAGAAAATTTATCTATTAAAAGAGGCATCTGATTTAATATACAAAGGTTACAAGAATGTGGGCAACTATAATGAATCACTTAAGAAAACTCAGTCAGAACTTGAACAGAGAGTAGATGAGCTTGAATACTATCAGAACGCTTTAAGAGAAAGTCAGCTGCAGCACGCATTATCAATTGAAGGTTCAAATGATGGTCTTTGGAGTTGGGATTTAAAGAATGGGGTTTATAAAACTTCTACCTTAACAAAGGCTGGATTTGGGTACTCTGAAATCGAGCAAAATGGAATAAATACGATGGAAAAGTGGAGGGATCTGGTACATCCCAAAGACCTGGACTATGGAGTCAAGGTTATGGATAGGTTCCTTGATGGAAGTGAAAATGCTTATGATGATACTTATGAAAATATATTCAGAGTAAGATCTAAGTCTGGTGAGTACCGGTGGGTACAAAGCAAGGGAAAAACTGTTCGGGATAGTTTAGGCAGGGTAATTAGTTTTGGCGGATCACATACAGATATCACAGAGCAAATTGAACTAAAAAACACCTTGAATAGAGAGAAGAATCTGGTTGACAGCATATCCAAGGAAGCTCCATTGGCAATTATAGTCACCGATAAAGGTGGCCTTATCAAGAAATATAATAACTATGCAGAAGAAATATTTGGATATACTGAAAGTGAAGTAATGGGAAAAAAGGTTATGGATTTTCTTGTAGAAGAGTCTGCAAGAGAAGTAGGCGAGTCTTATTTAAAAGATATTTGTTCAGGCAGAACAGTTTCAAACATGGAGCTTAGGACAGTAACAAAGAGTGGTAGTGAAAAAACTGTCATATTTAGCAATAGTAATATATACGAAGGTGAGGAGCTTGACAGTCTAATTTTCATTGGAGTAGATATAACAGAAAGAAAACTTATGGAAGACAGGCTTGAATTTTTAGCTTTCAAAGATGGACTTACAGGACTTCCTAATCTATCCAGGATTAAGGAAGATCTTAAGATAGAACTGCCTCTCTTGGATCCTGAGAAAGATACCATGGCGTTGGTATATATAGACATCGATGATTTCAAACTTGTAAACGATACAATGGGACACGTTGCGGGTGATGAACTCATAAGACATTTTGCAGAGGATTTAAGAAAAATTCTAACTAAAAAGGACTCGTTGTATAGATTTGGAGGAGATGAATACATTATTGCACTTAGAGGTTTCAGCTGTGATAATGAGTTGCACCAAAGACTTGATGAGCTGATGGCAGGAGTCAATAAGCAATGGGAGCATAGACACCAGAATTTTATGATTTCTTCTAGCTTAGGAATTGCCATTTATCCTAAACACGGTATAAGTTACGAAGAGTTGATGCAAAATGCTGACACTGCATTATCATATGCAAAGAATAATGGTAAGAATAGATACTTAATATACAACGATGAGATGAAAGATAAAACATGGAATCATATACAATTGTTAAGTGACCTAAGAAGTGCACTAAATTATGAAGAGTTTATTCTTGTTTATCAGCCTCAATATAACTTAAAAAATGGTGACCTTATAGGATTGGAAGCATTAATACGATGGAAAAGTCCAGATCGCGGAATGGTATACCCTTTAGAGTTTATACCTTTTGCCGAAAAAACAGGTTTAATAGAGAAAATTGAAGAGTGGGTAATCGCTACAGCATGTAAGAAGACACAACAATGGAGAAATTTAGGGCATGAAGAGCTGTTGATATCAATCAATATTTCTGGAAAAACACTTTCAAAAGAGTCCTGGCAGGAGAAAGCTGACAGACTATTAACTGACTGTAAAGAAAGTACAAAAGTAATTTTTGAAATTACTGAAACTGCATTAATTGAAGACCTTGAAGATAGCCTTAACGCACTTGAATACATTTGCAGCCTTGGTATTCAGATAGCTCTCGATGACTTCGGAACTGGGTATTCTTCATTGACATATATTCAGAAACTTCCAATAGACATAATAAAGCTGGATAAATCATTTGTATGGTCTATTGGCAGGGAAGATGAAAAATCTTTTATCGTAAAAACTGTTATTGATTTGGCACATAATCTTGGTCTGAAAGTAATTGCTGAAGGAATAGAGACGAAAGAACAACTGGATTTTTTAATAGAGGCAGGTTGTGATCTTGGACAAGGTTATTATCTTAGTAAACCTCTTAAGACAGAAGATATCGAGAAATTACTAAAGTCTGTTCGTAATAAATAAGAGACTATAATTTGTCTATTGGAGACATTTATGAAAAAAACAATTAGGATTATTACGACATTGGTAGCAATAGTTTTCATTTATCTTGCAATGGCACATGTTATGATAGTGAGTAGCATAGATCAAGACTGTCCAAGTGAAGCTGATTATTTAATAGTTTTGGGCGCCAGACTTTATGGAGACATACCTTCTCCGTCTCTCCAGATGCGGTTGGATAGTGCAATAGAGTATATTAGGGAAAACCAATATTTAAAACTTGTACTTTCTGGTAGTCAGGGACCTGGAGAGAGCATTACAGAAGCAGAAGGAATGAAAAATTACTTAGTTAATAGAGGAATACCTGCGGAGAAGCTCATTTTAGAAAGCGAATCAAAGAATACCTTCGAAAATTTAAGAAACTCAATTGAGTTAATTAGAGACGAGGAACCGTCAAAGGATTTGTTGATTATGATAGTAACTAGTGATTACCATTTATTCAGGGCAAAATTAATCGCTAAAAGGCTGGGTATTTATGCATGTGGGATCCCAGCAGAAACTCCTGCTTCAGTAAAAATCATATCATGGCTGAGAGAATATCTTGCTATAGGGAAATCATTATTATTAGACTGGTAAAAAAAATATGAATAAATGTAGGCTGTTTTAATGAATAAATATAGGGGTGGTATTTATGGCTGAGGGGATAGAACTTGTATTGCTAAGAGAAGTTACAAATAACCTTGAGTTGAGCATGATTACTGCTATACTTGATGACAACAGCATTCCATACATAATAAAGGACATGGGTTCGGGAGGATACATGAGGATTATTACTGGATATTCTCCTTTTGCCACAAAAATAATGGTTGAAGAAGATGCGTATGAGAGAGCTATAGAACTTATTACGCCGATGTTTGAACCTGAATAAACCATCAAATTAAGTGAGAGATTTACAAAAGGTTGATTTTAAGTTATAATTCTTTTATGTAATGAAGGAGATTAGTAATCTGAAAGAAACACTATTAGAGAGCCGGAGATGGTGGAAATTCGGCAGTGTCATCAGGTGAATGGACTCCCGAGCGTTGCCTGAATAAATAGGGCAAGGGGCAATCCTACCTTAAAGGATACAAGCAGGCAGAAATGCAAAAAGGGTGGTACCGCGAATATTCCTTCGTCTCTTTACGATGACGAAGGTTTTATTTTTTAAAATGAGGGAGAGGATAATATGAGTAGAAAAGCTGTATTCAGTGGAGTTCAGCCATCAGGCACTTTGACTATCGGAAATTATTTGGGAGCTTTGAGAAATTTTGTCGAGCTTCAGGATGAGTTTGATTGCTATTATTGCATTGTAGATCTTCATGCTATAACCATTCCACAAATTGCAGAAAAACTAAAAGCTAATACTCTGGATGTACTTTCTTTATATATGGCTGTGGGAATGGATCCAGAAAAATCAACACTATTTATACAATCTCATGTGCCAGCCCATACAGAACTGACCTGGGTCTTAAATACATTGACCTATATGGGTCAGCTGAATCGGATGACTCAGTTTAAAGAAAAATCCAGAAAATCAGATGAGAACCTTAATGCAGGTTTGTTCACGTATCCAGTTCTAATGGCCGCAGATATTCTGTTATACCAGACAAACTATGTGCCTGTAGGTGAAGACCAGAAACAGCATTTGGAATTAGCGAGGGATTTGGCTGAAAGATTTAATAACAGATACGGAGAAACATTTATAGTACCTGAACCTTTGATAAAAGAGTTTGGAGCTAGGATAATGAGTTTGCAGGACCCACTTTCAAAAATGAGTAAATCAGATGCTGATGAAAATGCGTTTATTCTTATGTTGGATGAAAGAGATTCAGTAGTCAAGAAAATCAAGAGGGCGGTTACAGATTCTGTAGGAGTCGTTGCATACAGTGATGAACAGCCAGGTCTTAAGAATTTACTAAATATTTACTCTGTACTTTCAGGAAACTCTGTTGAAGAAATTGTTAACAATTATGAAGGCAAAGGTTATGGTAAATTTAAAACTGACCTTGCTGAAATAGTAATAGATGCCCTAACACCTATCCAGGATAGATATAAAGAATATAGAAATGACCCTTCATTCTTGCAGGGAGTTTATAAAAATGCTGCAGAAAGAGCAGAACTTAAAGCTCAAGAGACTCTGAGAGATGTTTACGATAAAGTAGGCTTTATTCCAAGAAGATAATAGATATTTAGAAGAGGCTGGTGTAAAAAATGTCATTGCGTGAGGAATCTCTCAAACTACACAGAGATAACAGAGGTAAACTAAGAATTGCGAGTAAAGTAGCAGTTGCTGACCAACAGAGTTTGAGTCTTGCTTATACACCGGGAGTTGCAGAGCCATGCAAAGAGATCTTTAACAATATTGACGACGTCTATCAATACACTTCAAAAGGGAACATGGTTGCAATAGTTACCGATGGAACTGCTGTACTAGGCCTTGGGGATATTGGACCACACGCTTCACTTCCAGTTATGGAGGGAAAGGCGGTATTATTCAAAGAGTTTGGTGAAGTAGATGCATTTCCAATTTGTATAAATACTAAAGATCCTGATGAAATAGTAAATCTAATAACGTTGATTGAACCTGCTTTTGGTGGAGTTAACTTAGAAGATATTTCAGCGCCCAGGTGCTTTGAAATTGAGAATAAATTAAAAGAGAGACTGAATATACCAGTATTCCATGACGATCAACATGGGACAGCAATAATAGTATTGGCAGGGTTAAAAAATGCTCTTAGGCTGATAGGTAAGAAGATGGAAGACTTGACAGTTGTAATAAATGGTTCAGGTGCTGCAGGGATTGCTATAGCCAAAATGATTTTAAATGTAGGAGTTAGAAATCTTTTGATGGTAGATAGCTGTGGAATTATTTACAAGGGAAGAAAAGAAGGGTTGAACTGGGCAAAAGAAGAGTTAGCTAACGTAACCAATAAAGAATTGATAACAGGAGATTTAGGAGAAGCTTTGAAGGGTTCAGATGTGTTCATTGGTGTTTCTCAGGCGGATATAGTATCTGAAAACATGGTAAAAAGTATGAACAAGGATGCAATCATCTTTGCTTTAGCAAATCCGACACCTGAGATTAATCCTGATTTGGCAAGAAAGGCAGGTGCTCGTGTTATTGGCACAGGTAGATCTGACTATCCCAATCAGATTAATAATGTTTTGGCTTTTCCGGGTGTCTTTAGAGGCGCATTCGACGTCAGGGCAAGAGAAATAAATGAAGAAATGAAAATTGCAGCTGCGGATGCTATTGCTATGCTCATTTCTGATGAAGAGCTTAGAGAAGATTACATTATTCCATCTGCATTTGATAAAAGGGTAAAGGAAGTAGTAGCTAAAGCTGTAGCAGATGCTGCAATAAATACGGGTGCTGCGAGGATTTAGCTATAGACATAATGAGTTTTGTGGTATTTATGGTCAGAGAGCAACTGATTTGACATGTTGTGGTAAATTGTTGTAATATCAAGGCGTATATATAACAATAACTGTTTACTGAGGTAATTTTATGACGCTACCTAACATTATAACTATGTTCAGAATAGTATTAATACCCGTTTATCTTGCGGTTTTTTATTCTGGCAATGAGGGCAGTGTGCTCATGGCTGGATTAATTTTCATGGTCGCAGGAATTTCAGATGTAGCTGACGGCTATATTGCAAGGAGATTCAACCTTATGAGCAAGTTGGGTGCAGTTTTGGATCCTTTTGCAGACAAGCTCATGAGTTTTACGGTTTTGATTACTTTTACATCAGTTGGACTTATTCCAATTTGGGTGTTGATTCCTATGCTTATTAAGGAGATAGTAATGCTGATGGGTGGTGCTGTCTTATACTTTAAGCATGATAAATCGGTAATTCCCTCAAATAAATATGGAAAAATCGCAACATTCTCTCTGTATGCCGCAATATTTACTATTATAATTAGACTAAATCTATATATTTCAATTTTTTTACTTACAGTTACCGTTTTGTTGAATATAATTGCATTTACAAATTACCTGAAAGTATTTAAAACCATCGTTTATGAAGGCGATGAAAAGGTTGACAAATAGATGTATAGTATCTTATAATAGGAGCAATTATATAAAAGAGCAGAGAAAAAGAGGAGTATCCAGGTATTCTTATAGAGAGCAGGTTCATTTGGTGGAAGAATCGCAGTAAATGTCTGGAGAAGGTCGCTTTTGAGCTTGAGTGCCGAATGTTTAAGCATTCACGGGGAACCGTTATATTGATGAGAGCTACAGCATTGCTGTAGAATTAAGGTGGTACCGCGAACCCTTCGTCCTTATACAAGACGAAGGGTCTTATTATTTTAAAGTGAATTCTCTAGAAATTCTATTGTATGAGGAGTGATAAAATGTTAGAAAATTTACCTAAGAATTACGATCCAAAAGAATTTGAAGACAAACTTTATAAATTTTGGGATGAAAATGGTTATTTCACTCCCGAAATTGATGAATCAAAAAAACCCTACACCATAATGATGCCACCTCCAAATGTAACAGGAAGTCTGCATATGGGTCATGCTCTCAATAACACTATACAAGATGTTCTCATTCGCTGGAAAAGGATGGAGGGCTATTCAGCACTTTGGCTTCCAGGAACAGATCATGCAAGTATATCAACAGAGGCAAAAGTAGTTGAAAAGATAAAATCTGAAGGAAAAAGCAAAGAAGAAATAGGCAGAGAAGCCTTTATCGAGGAAGCTTGGGCTTGGACTGAGCTATATGGTGGAACAATAAAGAATCAGTTGAAGAAACTGGGAGTATCCTGCGACTGGTCCAGAGACAGGTTTACACTTGATGAGATGCTTAGTAACGCCGTTGAAGAAGTATTTATCAGACTATATAATAAAGGGCTTATTTACAGAGGGGACAGGATAATTAACTGGTGTCCAAATTGCCATACAGCAATATCTGATGCTGAAGTAGACCACGAAGATGCTCATGGGTTTATCTGGCACGTAAAATACCTTGTTAAGGATAGCGATGAGTACATCACAATTGCAACTACAAGACCAGAGACTATTCTTGGGGATTTAGCAGTTGCTGTTCACCCTGATGACGAAAGATATAAAGATTTTGTTGGGAAAACCGTTCTGGTTCCAATTATTAACAGAGAAATACCAATTATCGCTGACTCATATGTAGAAATGGATTTTGGAACAGGAGCTTTAAAAATCACACCATCTCATGATCCTAATGACTTCGAAGTGGGTGAAAGACACAATCTAGGTCAGTGTGTTGTGATTAATGAAGATGGTTATATAAACGAGAATGGTGCACAGTTTGAGGGATTGGAAAGATTTGAAGCAAGGAAAGCTGTTGCTGCAAAGTTAGAAGAATTAGGTCTTCTTGCAGAAGTAAAAGAGCACGACAATGCAATTGGTCATTGCCAGAGATGCAGGGCTGTAATTGAACCTCTTATTTCTAAGCAGTGGTTTGTAAAGATGGAGCCCTTGGCTAAGCCTTCTTTGGAAGCATACTATAGCGGTGAATTAAAATTTGTTCCTGAAAGATTTGGGAAAGTATATGTACACTGGCTAGAGAACATTAGAGACTGGTGCATTTCCAGACAATTGTGGTGGGGACACAGACTTCCTGTTTATTACTGTGATGACTGTGGCGAAATAATTGTGTCTAGAGAAGAAGTTACCAGTTGTAGCAAATGTGAAAGTACCAATATAAGAAGAGAAACAGACACACTTGATACCTGGTTTTCATCAGCACTATGGCCTTTTTCGACTCTTGGGTGGCCAGAGGAAACTGAAGACATGAAGTATTTCTTCCCGACAGATGTACTTGTGACTGGCTATGACATCCTATTTTTCTGGGTTATAAGAATGGTCTTTTCCAGCCTTGAGCAGACTGGAGAACTACCTTTTACTGATGTATTCCTCACTGGGCTAGTTAGGGATTCACTGGGCAGAAAAATGAGCAAGTCATTGGGAAATGGTATTGATCCTCTTGATATTATTGAGCAATATGGAGCAGATGCTCTTAGGTTTACTCTGGTAACTGGCAACACACCTGGAAACGACATGAGATTTTACACAGAGAGAGTTGAAGCAAGCAGAAATTTTGCAAATAAGCTATGGAATGCTACAAGATTTGTACTGATGAATTTGGATGAAAACATAGACGACAATAGAGCTGAAATATCAGAACTTGAGTCCGAGGATAAATGGATTTTAACAAAACTTTCTAAGGTTTCAGAAGAAGTTAAATCAAATTTGGACAAGTACGAACTAGGTCTGGCAGCACAAAGGATATATGAGTTTATTTGGGAAGATTACTGCGACTGGTATATAGAAATGGTAAAATCACGACTTTACGGTGATGATGAAAATTCTAGGAAAGTGGCGCAAAAAACTCTGGTAGCTGTTATGGAGGACATCTTGAAGCTTCTTCATCCATTTATGCCTTTCATCACAGAAGAAATATGGCAGCATTTACCTGGACATTCTGAAGCTCTTATACTAGAAAACTGGCCAAAGACAAATTCTGATAATTATTTTAATGAATCAGAAGAGACCATTGAGTTCATTAAAACTGCAATTAAAGGTATTAGAAATGCAAGAGCAGAGATGAATATTGTACCGTCAAGGAAATCTGAGTTGATATTTGTAACTGAAGATACAAAAATTAAAGATTCAATTATTGACAATGAAAGAAAGTTTAAGTCACTTGCTTCTGCGGAATTGATAAGCTTTAAAGACGACAAAGGAGATTTTGATGAAGGCTATTTATCCGTAGTAATCGATAAATGTGAGATATTCATTCCTATGTCAGATTTAATAGATTTTGATAAAGAAATGGAAAGGCTGGATAAAGAGAAACTTAAATTAGAGGACGAGATTAAGCGAGTAGAGTCAAAATTATCTAATGAAGGTTTTGTAAGAAAAGCGCCTGAAAAAGTAGTTAACGAAGAAAAAGAGAAACTAATAAAATATTCACAGATGCTAAGTAGTGTAATTGATAGAATCAATTCTCTGAATAAGTAGCAGGAGGGTATGATGAATTACGAAGAGGCTCTTAATTATATAAATGATAAGGATAAGTATGGTTCAAGGCTTGGTCTTGATTCTGTAGGAATGTTGCTAAAGAATCTTGGCAATCCGCATAAGGGAATGAACTATATTCATGTTGGTGGTACTAACGGTAAAGGCTCAATTTCATCATATTTATCTGAAATCTTGATTTCTTCTGGTTATAAAACTGGCCTATACACTTCACCCTATCTTGAGAGATTTACAGAGAGAATACAAATCAACGGCGTAGATATACCAGATGAATCTCTCGCTAGAATAACTGAGAAAGTTAAGGAAGCAGCTGACAAGATGGTCAAGGATGGTTTTTTACACCCGACGACTTTTGAAATCGTAACTGCAATTGGATTTGTATACTTTGAGGAAGTCGGAACAGATGTTATAGTTCTAGAAGTAGGTCTGGGAGGAAGATACGACTCAACAAATATTATTGACAGTTCACTGGCATCTATTATAACCACAATAGATTATGATCATATGGATGTGCTTGGGAACACGCTTCCTGAAATTGCCTTTCAGAAGGCAGGCATAATCAAGGAAAATGGCCTGGTTATAGCTTACCCACAAAGAGAAGAGACTAGAAAAGTATTTATGGACGTTTCTCAAGAGATGAATGCTCAATATGTGGAGCTGGGATTAGAAGATGTTATAGTTAAGGAAGAAACGGATTATGGAAGCAGGTTTGACTTCAAATTTGGAGACAAGTTATTTAATGACCTTGAAATATCCATGCTAGGTGACTATCAGGTTTACAATGCTGCCACTGCAATCTTATGTGTACTCAATCTTAGAGAGAGAAAGCTTTTAAGTATATCTGATGAAGATATTTACAAAGGAATATCACTTGCTAGATGGAAAGGCAGACTTGAGGTTTTAGGCAGGGCGCCGGTATTTTTAATCGATGGAGCTCATAATTTACAAGGGGTCGAAAACCTTGTAAAATCTCTTTCTCTTTTTAGGTATAAAAGATTGATTCTGGGTATTGGAGTATTAAAGGATAAGGATTATTCACACATGGTAGAAAAATTGGCACCAATGGCAGATGATATTATTGTTACAGAGGTAAAAATGCCTAGGAAGCTAGTGGCTGATGATTTAGCCTCTGAGATTAAGAAATACAATCAAAATGTGCATATTGAAACTTCCGTGGGAAAAGCAGTTAAAAAGGCAATTGAGATTGCAGATGAAGATGACATGATTTTATTTGGCGGATCTCTTTACCTTATTGGCGAAGTTCGTAGTATTGCAAAAGCCCTGTTAAACTAATATTTCAGGGCTTTTAACTGTAGGATAGAATAATCTGATACCTTGATTTTAATAACAAAGGGTGGTATTTTATGAATATAAACATCATTGCAGGTGTTATAATATTTATAATAGTCGTAAGCATTCAACTGACTCTAAACTTGATTTTGCGGGAACTTAGAGAGATTAAACGGCTATTGGAACGAAAGTAACCTGAAGGGAGAGACCATTTTGCAAGAAGACAAAAAAGAAAAAATATTATTCACTAGAGAAGAGATTAGCTTGAGAGTTAAAGATATGGGAAAAGCAATAGCCAAAGATTACGAAGGCAAGGATTTAATTGTAGTATCACTTTTAAGGGGTAGCTTTATTTTTACTGCTGATCTAGTTAGAGAAATAGATATACCAGTTGAAATAGATTTTATGACAACAGCAAGTTATGGTAACGAAGAGGTAAGTTCAGGAATAGTGGACATAATTCACGATGTTCGCACTGACCTTAATGGAAAAAGCATTTTGATTGTAGATGATATTATCGATTCAGGATATACTTTGAAAAAAGTTATGGAGCATCTTAAAGAGAAGTCACCAGAATCGGTTAAGATATGTGTTATGTTAGATAAACCAAGCAGAAGGAAGGTAGATATATCTCCAGATTATGTAGGATATGAAATCCCCGACGAATTCATAGTAGGTTATGGGTTAAATTTTGGAGACCACTACAGAAACATTCCGTATATATTTTCATTTGAATAAACAAATTGATTATTAAAAATATTGATATAATTTGGATGTGATTGTTTGAGATTAGACAGAACTAATTCAATACTTAACGCAAATATATTGTTTCTGGCTTTAGCTATTGTGTTCATTTTTGTTGGAGGAATAGTTCAACAGCGAAATATATATACTGGAGTTTTGATAACTGAATACGTTCTTATACTGTTGCCAAACTTGTTATATCTTAAATTTATGAATAAACCACTAAAGGAAAGCTTAAGTCTAAGGATAGTTTCTCCTAAACAGATATTGTTTACGTTTCTTTCTGTAGTAACAGCTTATCCTATAGCAGTTTTTTTGAATTTTCTTATGATGCTTTTAGTAAATTCTGTAAGTGATGTGGTACCAACAGGAGTTCCTATTCCCAGTAGCTGGACAGAATATATTATAGGTATTTTTGTAATTGCCATAACTCCTGGGATTTGTGAGGAAGTAATGTTCAGAGGTACACTGCTTTCTGCATATAGAGAACTTGGTGATAAGAAGGCTCTTTTGCTGACATCTTTTTTGTTTGGAATATTTCATTTTAACTTATTGAATTTTGCAGGGCCTGCATTTTTAGGTCTTGTTCTTGGTATTATTTTTCTTAAGACAAAGAGTCTCTTTGCAGCCATGTTTGGACATGTGTTAAACAATAGTTTGGCATTGTCGCTTGGTTTTTTCATGACAAGACTATTAGAAAAACACTCTGATATTGCAACTGAAACGCCTCAGCTTACCGACGGAACTGAAATTATTTTTGTTATAATAGCTTTGGCTGGATGGGGATTTATATCCAGCATTTTGTTGTTTTTAATATTAAAATATTTTCCCAAGACTGCAGATAAAATTGAAGAAGATATGCTAGATGGTGAAAATGAAGAATCTCCCGTGGATTATGAGTTTGGAGAGTACCAGCCTAGAGTTAATCAGCAATTGCGATGGATTCCAGTGATTGCAACCATAGGAATTTTCATTTTCTTGAATTACAGATATTTTATGACTTAGCAGGTGATTATTAAATGCAAAATTATGGCAAATTTTCCGAACTATATGATTATCTGATGGATGATTTTGACTATAAGTTATGGGCAGAATACATCAGAGAAATATTTGCTAAATATAATATGAATACTAAATCTATCCTTGAGATGGCTTGTGGTACAGGAAATTTAACCAGTGAGCTGTTAGAACTGGGATATTTTGTTGATGCTTTTGACAAGTCAGAAGAAATGCTCGCTTTAGCAAGGAATAAGCTTAGAAAATATAAGAGAGCACGGCTTTTTAGCCTGGACATGACAGATTACAATATGAATAAAAAGTATGATGCTGTAATCTCAGCCTGCGACAGTATTAATTACGTTCTTGTAGAGACTGAATTGCTAAAAGTTTTTAAAAATGTCTATGAACACCTCGAATCTGGAGGGGTTTTTATATTTGATATAAACAGCGAGTATAAGATAAAAAACATACTAGGTGATAACGTATTTTTAGAGGATAGAGGAAATACTTTCTACACCTGGGAAAACCGATTTAATCCCGAAACAAATATAGTTGAGTTTTTACTTACTTTCTTTACTTCTGATGATGGCATTAATTACACAAGATTTGATGAATTGCACAAAGAGCGAGCTTACTCATTAGAAGAAGTTACAAAAACACTAATTGATGCTGGATTCCAAAGAATTGAAGCTCTTGATGCTTTTACTTTTAATCCAGCAAATGAACATTCAGAAAGAATTAATTTTCTAGCATTTCGATAATAGAAGAAGGAGATAATATGAGAGATTATTTAATTAGAGGTATGGACAAACTTGGGAGACTAAGAGTATTTGCTGCTGTAACAACTGGCGTTGTCGATGAATTCAGAAAGACACATAATTCTTCCGCCACAGCAACTGCTGCCGTTGGAAGAGCTATAACAGCAGCAGCTATGATGGCTGCTACCATGAAAGATGAAAAAAACAAAATGACTTTTAAAGTAGCTGGAGATGGGCCTCTTGGATCAATCATAGTAGTTGCAAATAGCCAGGGAAATATTAAAGCGCTGGCAGACAATCCCCAGGCGGATGTTCCGAGTACACCAGAGGGCAAGCTTGACGTAGGAAGTGTCGTTGGAAGAAATGGGACTATGGCAGTTATAATGGATTTGGGTTTAAAAGAGCCTTATGTTGGTCAGTCGAGCCTTATCACTGGTGAGATCGGTGAAGACCTTGCAAATTTTTATATGGTTTCAGAGCAAAACCCAACAGCTATTTCATTGGGAGTTCTGGTAGAAAAAGATCTTTCTTGTAGAGCAGCAGGTGGGTACATGATACAGGCACTTCCTTTTATAACTGAAGAAGAAATTGAACAAATCGAGACTGCTATCAAAAATTCTGAACCTATTTCTACTATGGTAGACAAAGGTATGAGCCCTGAAGAGATTATATCTTCCGTTCTACCCGGCTTTGATATGGAAATAACTGATATTCACGAACTTAGGTACAAATGTGATTGTTCGATGTCAAAGATAAGAGATGTGCTGGTTAGTCTAGGGGAAACAGAAATTCAAAGTATGTTGGATGAAGATGGTGAAAGCGAGGTAGTATGTCATTTTTGCAACACTAAATACAAGTTTGATGGAGCTGAATTAGAGAAAATTTTATTGACAATAAGAGGGGAATAAGGTATACTTGCTATTGTGACATTTAGGCTGGAAAAGTTAGTCTAGCCCAGATAGCTCAGTCGGTAGAGCAGTGGACTGAAAATCCACGTGTCGCTGGTTCGATTCCGGCTCTGGGCACCACAATAGTTACATATTCTATGCGGGAGTGGCTCAGTGGTAGAGCATCGCCTTGCCAAGGCGAGGGTCGCGAGTTCGAATCTCGTCTTCCGCTCCACTCGAGGCGGCATAGCCAAGCGGTAAGGCAGAGGCCTGCAAAGCCTTTACCCCCGGTTCAAATCCGGGTGTCGCCTCCATAAAAATAACCCTTCTTAATTTTAAGAGGGGTTTTCTATTTGGGGAGGTATTATGAATAATCCTTATGTGCCAAATTCAAAAGCTAACATTGCAATAATAAGTAGGGATACACCTATTGAAATTGCAAAGAATCTTGAAAGAAAAATTAAAAATATAATTTATACAGAACCTTTAATGGGATTACCTAATGGGTTAAGATCTCATCCTGATCTTGCACTTTGCCCTGTGGATAGAAACACAGTGGTATCGGCTCCTTCGGTGTATAATTATTACAAGGGAAACCTTGAGCCACTTGGTGTAAATGTTGTAGAGGGAGGAATAGAGCCCCAGGAGAAATATCCTCTCGATGTACCTTATAACGTGGCAATTTTGAATAATTATGCGATTTTCTTCGAGAGAGGTATAGATATTGTACTTCGCGATGAAATACAAAAAAGAGGATACAAGAGTATAAATGTCAAACAAGGTTATTCAAAGTGCTCAGTTGCAATAACGGGGTATACTTCAGCTATTACTTCTGACAGGTTACTGTATGATAAACTGGTGAGAAAGGGATTTAAAGTACTTTATATAGAGCCAGGTAATATAGTGTTACCAGGCTATAATTATGGATTTATTGGAGGTGCAACTGGACTTTTATCTGACAATGAACTTCTTGTCGCAGGGAGTCTGCAAAAGCATCCTTCTAAAGATATAATTTATGACTTTTTAAAATCTGAAAATATCGATATAATTGAGCTTTCTGATGGGAATATAGTAGACATTGGCTCAATACTTACATTTTCAGTGTTTAACTAAAGCTGTTATAATGGTACAATATATAGTAATTAAGTTATTGGGAGGGGAAATTGTGAACAGAGATATCGTAAGACCATCTATATTGCCAGGATTTATGGAACTGACGCCCTCCAGGCAAATATTATTCAATAAAATGATGGACACTATTCGAAAAAACTATGAAAAATTTGGATTTCTACCAATAGACACTCCAGCAATAGAAAAATCTGAAGTGCTTCTTGCAAAAGGTGGAGGAGAGACCGAAAAGCAGATTTACAGAGTTGTCAAGGGAGATACCAAGATGTCATTGAGATTTGACCTGACAGTGCCTCTTGCTAGGTATGTATCTCAACACTATTCTGAGCTGTCGTTTCCCTTTAGAAGATATCATATTGCAAAAGTCTATAGAGGTGAAAGAAGCCAGAGAGGGCGCTTCCGTGAATTCTATCAGGCAGATATAGATATCATTGGGAATGGATCTCTAGATGTTATAAACGATGCTGAAATACCCAGCGTAATATATACGACATTTAAAGACCTGGGTTTTGATAATTTCACAATTAGGATAAACAATAGGAAAGTATTGACTGGATTTTTCTCGCATCTTGGGATTGCTGATGTTCAAATCGTAATGAGGGCAATAGACAGGCTTGAAAAAGTAGGGTTGGAAAGCGTTATTGAAGAGCTTAGAGAAAATGAGCTAAATGAAGAACAGATTACGGGCATTGTAGAATTTATTTCTATAGATGGAGACTCTGACCAGATTATTGAAAGACTTAAAGAAATGAAAGTAGAAGATGCAGCATTTATACTGGGTGTTGAAGAACTCGAAGTAGTTGTGAAATATTTGGAACTCTTTGGTGTTCCAAGAAACAATTACTGCGTCGACCTCACTATTGCAAGAGGATTAGATTACTACACAGGGACAGTATATGAGACTATTCTCAATGATTATCCGTCTATAGGAAGTGTTTGTTCTGGTGGAAGGTACGATGATCTAGCTTCTCATTACATCACTCAAAACCTTCCAGGAGTGGGTATATCCATAGGCCTTACAAGACTATTTTATCAGCTTGAAGATGCTGGGGTTATTTCAGCAGAAGGATGTCACTTATCGAAGGTTCTTGTGATTCCAATGGATGGCTTTTCATCTGAAGCAATCGAGCTGGCGGCTGATCTTAGAAATAAAGACATCTCAGCACAAGTTTATCTTGAAGAAGCTAAAATTGGGAAGAAATTTAACTATGCAGACAAATTGGGAATTCCGTATACCATAGTTATAGGAGAAGAAGAAAAAGCATTAGGCAAATATACCCTTAAAGATATGGCTTCTGGAGAACAGAAATTGCTGACTTTCGAAGAATTATCGGAAATTATAATGGAAGATTAATGTTAATAAATGCTTGACATTGGGTATGATTGTTGATAACATTTATTTTAAATTAATATTAAAAGCTACGATGGGAAAAGTAACCTGATGATTCCTGACAGAGAAGGAAGGTCTAGGCTGTAAGCCTTCCACTTGAATTTCAGATGAAAACTACCCCTGAGCTGATTCCGAAAGGAAATACGCTGCACGCGTTATTAAAAATGAGTATAATTAGGGTGGAACCACGGTCTTTCGTCCCTGCAATGAGCAGGGATGGAAGACTTTATTTTTTTATGAGGAGGAATGAAAATGGTAAGGCTAACACTACCAGATGGATCTATTAAGGAATTTGAAAAAGGTGTAAAAGTACTCGATGTAACAAAGAGTATTTCTGAAGGATTAGCAAGAGTTGCAGTAGGCGCAGTTGTAAACGAGAAGATTATGGGAATGCAAGAATCTATAGAAGACGATGCTGACTTTCGGGTAGTAAAATTTGAAGACCCAGAAGGCAAAAAAATATTCTGGCATACTTCAGCGCATATTATGGCTTATGCTGTTCAAAAATTGTTTCCAGGTGTAAAGTTTGCAATTGGACCTGCAATAGACAATGGATTTTACTACGATTTTGATACTGAGCACAGGTTTACACCTGAAGATCTTGAATTGATTGAAAATGAAATGCAAAAAATAGTTAAGGAAGGTCATGTTTTAGAGAGATTTGAAATGCCCAGAGATGATGCTCTTGAATATTTTGAAAAATCTGGTGAAGTATATAAAGTTGACCTAATAGAGCACCTACCCCCTGAAGAGATAATTTCATTTTATAAACTGGGGGAATTTACTGATCTTTGTGCTGGACCGCATTTATATGATACAAAACGAGTTAAGGCTATTAAGCTAATGAGTATTGCTGGAGCGTATTGGAGAGGTGATGAACACAATAAGATGCTCCAGAGAATATATGGTACAACCTACGAAAAGAAGAAGGATTTGGAAGAGTATCTGGAAAAACTCGAAGAAGCAAAGAAGAGAGACCATAGGAAACTAGGTCGTGAATTGGATTTGTTTAGCATGCAAGAGGAAGGACCTGGATTCCCATTTTTCCACCCAAAAGGAATGGTAGTAAGGAATATTTTAGAGAGCTTTTGGAGAGAAGAGCATACAAAACGAGGATATGGAGAAATAAAGACTCCTTTAATTTTATCAGAGCACTTATGGCACCAGTCTGGGCACTGGGACCACTATAAAGAAAACATGTATTTTACGACAATAGATGATGCAGGTTTTGCAATAAAGCCAATGAACTGTCCTGGTTCAATTTTGATTTACAAATCAAAGATGTACAGTTACAGAGACTTACCTTTAAGATGGGGTGAATTGGGACTTGTACACAGACACGAGCTCTCTGGCGCATTACATGGACTTATGAGGGTAAGGAGCTTTACACAGGACGATGCTCACTTGTATCTGTTACCATCACAGGTAAAAGAAGAACTGAAAAAGACAATTGAGCTTGCAGACTATATATACAGTATATTTGGATTTAAGTATAACATTGAGCTCTCAACAAGACCTGAAAATTCAATGGGGACAGAAGAGCAGTGGGAGCTTGCAACTGTAAGTTTGCAGGAGGCATTAGAAGAAAAAGGAATAGATTTTAAAGTTAATCCTGGAGACGGCGCATTCTACGGACCTAAAATTGATTTTCACCTGGAAGATGCCATTGGAAGAACATGGCAGTGTGGAACAATACAGCTTGATTTCCAGATGCCTGAAAGATTTGATCTGACATATGTGGATAAAGATAACGATAAGAAGAGACCTGTAATGGTTCATAGAACTATACTGGGAAGCATGGAGAGATTTATGGGGATTTTGATTGAACACTTTGCAGGTAAATTTCCAGCATGGATAGCTCCCGTTCAAGTCACAGTACTTCCTATATCAGAAAAATTCAACAGTTATGCACAAGAATTAAAAGAGCAGATGGAAGATAAAGGATTTAGGGTAGAATTAGATGATAGAGCAGAAAAAATTGGATTTAAGATTAGGGAAGCTCAGCTAATGAAAATTCCATACATGCTTGTTGTAGGTGAAAAAGAAGTTGAAGAAAGACTTGTGTCAGTAAGAAAGAGAGATGTAGGAGATGTTGGGCAAATGAGTATTGAAGCTTTCGTTGACAAATTAAATGACGAAGTGAACAAGAAATCTATTTAACAGGAGGCAACATATGGATTTTGAAAAGCAGGTTGAGGCATTAAAAGAAGATATAATCAGTTCTACTCAAGAAATAATCAGAATAAAATCAGTTGAAGAACCGGGGCTCCCGGGGATGCCATTTGGGAAAGGGAATAGTGATGCACTAGAAAGCTTTTTGGAATTAGGCAAGAATCTTGGTTTTACTCCTTTAAACTTAGATGGGTATGCAGGTCACCTGGAAATGGGAGAAGGCACCGAAACTGTAGGTATCCTTGCTCATCTGGATGTTGTACCAGAAGGTGACGGATGGACTTATCCTCCATATGGTGCTGAAATTCATGAAGGAAAAATCTTTGGCCGTGGTGCTATTGACGACAAAGGCCCTGCAATGGCAGCTCTTTATGCGATGAAAGCAATAAAGGATAGCGGTGTACCTCTTAAGAGAAAAGTCAGGCTAATCCTCGGATCTAATGAAGAAACTGGTTGGAAGTGCATGGATCATTATTTTGCAAACATGGAAGAGCCAGATATGTCTTTTACCCCAGATGCAGAATTTCCAGTTATACACGGTGAAAAAGGGATAATTGTATTTAAACTAAGATACCAACTCAGAATGTCTGATGAATGCGATATTAATCTTGTAGATATAGCCGGTGGAACAGCACCGAATATGGTTCCGGATAGTGCAAAAGCTGTTTTGAAGGTCAAGGACAAAGACCTTTTCATGGCTGCATTCAATAAGTATGTTGAAGAGACAACTGAGAAGTTAGCTCTTGAAGATGATGGTGAATATGTTATTGTCAGGACAGAGGGAATCTCTGCCCATGGAAGTACACCAGAAAAGGGAGTTAATGCAATTACCATTCTTATGAAATTTTTGAAAAGAGCTTACTCCGGCGGATGCTCATTCTGTAGATTTATTGACTTTTATAATGAAAGGCTTGCTGATAAATTAAACGGCGAAAGAATTGGCTGTGGATTTGAAGATGAGATTTCAGGTAAATTGAATTTCAATGCAGGGATGATAGAGATGAATAATGGATACATTGATTTAATAATTAATATTAGATATCCTATTAGTTCATCATCACGGGAAGTTTACGATGGGATTAGAGAAAATCTGAAAGATTCTCCTGTAGAATTAATAGAAGGAGAAAAGGATCAGAAACCTCTTTACGTTCCTAAAGATGACTTTTTGGTAAGTACTTTAATGGAAGTTTATCAGGAGCATACAAAAGATTACGACTCGGAACCTGTCACCATTGGTGGCGGTACTTATGCGAGAGCAACTAAAAATGCTGTGGCATTTGGACCAGTGTATCCAGGTGAAATCGAATGTGCACATCAGAAAGATGAATTTATTTCGATTGACAAGCTAATAGACATAACAAAGCTCTATGCTAAGGCGATTTATCAGTTAGCTACTCAATAAAATATTTGACAAATTCCAATGTCTGGATTATAATGACTAAGGAATCAAATAACAGGCAAAGTAGAAGTTTCCGCTTCTCACCTTATAGCCTCGGCTCATAAGGTTATACATTTAGAACAAATAGAGTTAAATTTGTTTTGGTTGTTTTGCGGACATTTCTATGTCCGCTTTTAATTTTTTAAAATGAGGAGGTGTAGGACTATTAAAGAGCTTCAGATTAATGAAGAAATAAGAGAAAAAGAAGTTAGACTCATTGATGTTGATGGTAGCCAGATGGGTGTTGTTCCTATCAAGAGAGCAATGGAAGTGGCAAATGAACGAAGGCTAGACCTGGTTAACGTTGCGCCCACTGCTAAGCCTCCAGTATGTAGAGTAATGGATTATGGCAAATACAAGTACGAGATCGCAAAAAAAGAAAAGGAAGCCAGAAAAAATCAGAAAATCATTAACGTCAAAGAAATCCGACTGACACCAAAAATTGAATCCCATGATTTAAATGTTAAAGCTAATAGAGCTATAGAGTTTCTTCAGGATGGAGACAAGGTTAAGGTTTCCGTCAGATTTAGAGGAAGAGAAATGGGGCATACTGACAAAGGTAAAGATGTGCTTGACGAGTTTGCTAAGCTCGTGGGCGAAGTTGGAAAAATTGAAAAAGAAGCAAAACTTGAAGGCAGAAACATGGTTATGTTTTTAATGCCTAAATCAGATTGAATTAGGAGGATATAAGATGGCAAAGATGAAGACACACAGAGGTTCAGCCAAAAGATTCAAAAGGACTGCATCAGGACTTTTAAAGAGATTTAAAGCGTATAAAAGCCACAAAACTGGTAAAAAATCTCCCAAGAGAGTTAGGAATCTCAGAAAGGGAGCACTGGTAAGCAAAGGGGACCAAAGAAGAATTGATTCAATGCTTCCATAATTTTGAGTTTTATATATAGGAGGAAATTAAAATGGCAAGAGTAAAAAGAGGCGTAAACGCAAAAAAGAGACATAAAAAAGTCCTGAAACAGGCAAAAGGATACTTCGGAGCTAAAAGTAAGCTGTTCAGACCTGCTAACCAGGCAGTAATGAAATCGCTTAACTATGCTTATATAGGCAGAAAGCAAAGAAAGAGAGACTTCAGAAAACTTTGGATCGCAAGAATAAATGCTGCTGCAAGGCTAAATGGCCTAAGCTACAGCAAGTTTATTAACGGTCTTAAGAAAGCTAACATAGAAGTAAATAGGAAAATGCTTTCAGAGATGGCAATACACGATGCAGATGGATTTGCCAAACTTGTTGAAATAGCTAAAGGAAATTAAACAGAGAAAAAGTTCCAATAAGGAACTTTTTTTGTTAGGTAAAGGCAAGGTGAATTATGGTTGAAATAATTTCTCCAAATAATCCAATGATAAAAGAGATAGCATCTTTAAAAATTAGAAAAAACAGGTGGAAAACAGGGCTTTATACTGCAGAAGGGTTTAAAATCGCTTGGGAAGCTGTCAACGGGGGAAAAGCTGTTGAGAAGTTGATTTTCAGTGATAATATCGTAAACTCAGAGGAATCTGAAAAACTGATAAGTGCTTTTAATAATTATAGAGAATGCATAAAAGTACCCCAAAAAATATTTGCTTCAATTTCATCAATGGAATCTCCGCAAGGTGTTATTGCAATTTTGAAAATTGAAAATAACAGCCTAGCTAATCTAAGTGCAGACGGAAACTATATCTTCCTTGCAGGCCTGCAAGATCCAGGGAATTGCGGAACAATTATTAGATCCGCAGAAGCGTTTAATTTTAAAGGCATAATATTTGGACAGGGAAGCGTAGACCCATTCAATCAGAAGGCCGTCCAGGCATCAATGGGTTCTATTTTACGTACAAAGCTTTATTTTTCTGACGATGATGAGAAAACCTTGCATCTCTTAAAAGAGAAAGGATTCCGTTTAATTGCCACTTCACTTGAAAGTAATAATAAACTTAGCGAATTTGAATTTGCTAACAATGATATTCTAATTATTGGGAATGAAGGAAAGGGAATTTCGGAACGTATCTTAAGTTTAAGTGACATTCAGATTACCATACCTATGGGTGGAGAAGCTGAGTCTCTTAATGCTGGCGTTGCAGCATCACTAATGATGTATCAGACGTCACTAAGACCTTGAAAATTAGTTGAGTTTTAGGCATTTGAATGCTATAATTTAGTAAATAATCTGCAATTATTACATATATTTTGCTAGAAAGGAGTCTATAATGAAGGACAGACTTGAAGAACTAAAAAATAATGCTCTGGGAGAACTGCAAAAGATAAATGATATTGCTGAACTCGAGAGCTTGAGGGTCAGGTTTCTGGGAAAAAAAGGGGAATTGACTGCAATTTTAAGAGATATGGGAAAATTGTCCGCAGAAATGCGCCCTGTTATCGGTCAGGTCGCCAATGAGGTCAGAGAAGAACTGGAAGAAAAAATTACCAGTACAAAAACTCTTCTCAACGAAAGGATTCAAGCCAAAAGGCTTCTCAGTGAGACCATAGATATATCAGTAAATACCAACACTTTAAAAAGAGGGCACAGACACCCACTTCATACTACAGCTGAAGAACTGGAAGACCTTTTTATCAGCATGGGATTTCGCGTTGTAAATGGGCCTGAAGTTGAAACTGTTGAAAACAATTTTGATGCTCTTAATTCACCTGACAACCATCCTTCAAGAGATATGTCAGATACTTTTTATATCAATGAAGACATCCTTCTAAGAACTCAGACATCACCTGTACAAATTAGAGCCATGAAGCAGTATGGAGCGCCATTACGTATGGTGTCTGCAGGAAGAACTTTTAGATTTGACGATGTTGACGATACCCACTCGCCCATGTTTCACCAACTGGAGGGGCTGGTAGTCGACGAAAATATCTCTATGGCAAATCTTATCCATACTCTGGATATTTTTATAAAAGAATTGTTCGGAGAAGACATGAAGACAAGATTTAGACCTCATCATTTTCCATTTACGGAGCCAAGTGCTGAAGTAGACGTTACCTGTATAAAGTGCAGGGGTGAAGGTTGTGAAGCTTGTAACTATACTGGCTGGAGCATGGAACTTCTTGGATGCGGTATGGTACATCCAAAAGTTCTGGAAAATTGTGGTATAGATTCTGAAAAATATACTGGATTTGCCTTTGGCATGGGAATCGATAGAATTACGATGGTCAAATACGGAATTAGCGATATAAGAATGCTGTTTGACAACGACAAAAGATTTCTTGATCAGTTTTAGGGGGAGTGATTAAATGTTATTACCATTAAATTGGCTTGGAAAATATGTAGATATAGATATTTCTCCAAAAGAAATAGCAGATGGTCTTACTTATTCTGGTTCTCACGTTGAATCTATAACAAGACTTGATAAAGATCTGGAAGGAATTTTAGTAGGAAAGATTACTGCCTTAGAAAAGCATCCTGATGCTGATAAGTTGCTCGTATGTAAAGTAGATATGGGAGACTCAGTAAGGACTATAGTAACTGGAGCAAAAAACCTTAAAGCAGGAGATTTTGTCCCTGTAGCTATCTCAGGTGCTGAAATAGCAGGAGGAGTCAAAATCGGCACATCAGATTTTAGAGGTATCCTTTCTGAAGGAATGTTGTGTTCACTTCAAGAACTTGGATATTCAGACAGTGTTATTCCAAAGGAAGTAAGAGATGGGATATTTGTATTCGATAGAGAATACCCACTGGGAGAAAATGCTCTTACATATCTTCAATTGAATGAAGATGTTATTGAATTTGAAATTACCCCAAACAGACCTGATTGTCTTAGTATATTAGGTATGGCTAGAGAAACAGCCGCCACATTCGGCTGGGAAATGAAATACCCCAAAATATCTGTAAATGCAGATGTTGACGATATAGAAGACTTTACAAATGGAATATTTGTTGAAACACCAAATTGTACTAGGTACTACTCGAGAGTTATTAAAGATGTAAAAATTGGTGCTTCACCGCTCTGGTTGCAGACAACACTGATGAATGCTGGAGTGAGGCCTATAAATAACATTGTTGATGTGACTAATTACGTTATGCTTGAGATGGGAGAGCCTATGCATGCCTTTGATCTCGACAGGTTAAATGGGAGAAAAATCATTGTCAGGCAGGCTGAGAAAGGTGAAACCTTGACTACGTTGGACGGCGTATTGAGAAATCTGACTGAGGATGACACAGTGATTGCAGATGGAGAAATGCCAATCGGACTGGCAGGAATAATGGGAGGATTTGATTCTGAAATCACACCAGCAACAACAACTGTGCTTTTAGAAGGTGCAAATTTTAGCAGCAGCAATACAAGGCTTTCATCAAAGAGATTTGGTCTTAGAACTGAAGCTTCTACAAGATTCGAAAAAGGGATTGACCCCGAAATGTGTAGCATGGCTGTAGAAAGAGCTTGTCAGCTTATTGAAGAGATAGGCGCAGGTGTAGTTGTAAAAGGGCATATAGATGTAGACCAATCAGTTAGAGAAGTTAGAACGATCTCACTAAGACCTTCACGTGCTGAAATGCTGCTTGGGGTAGATATAGACGTCGATAAGATGGTGGAATACCTGGAAAGACTGGAATTTAAGGCAGAGTATAAAGATGGAATAATAGTTGCTGAAGTACCTTCTTTCAGAGAAGATGTCGAAGGTGAAGCTGACCTAATTGAAGAGGTAGGGCGTATATATGGCTTCCACAGAATCGAGAGTAAACCTTTGGTAGGAGGGCTTAGCAGAGGAGAGAGACCATATAACAAACAGCTTGAACTGATTGTGAAGGATATCATGCAGGGCGCAGGCTTTAATGAAGTTATGACGTATTCTTTTATAAGTCCAAAAGCCTATGATAAACTGAATCTTTCAGATGACTCTCCTTTAAGACAATACATCAGGCTTCTTAACCCGCTGGGTGAAGATTACAGCACTATGAGAACTACCCTCATGCCGGCAATGCTTGAGCTATTATCGAGAAATGAGAAAAGAGGAACTGAGGAAGTATTAGCTTATGAGATAGGCTATGTATTTATGCCAAAGGCTCTTCCCGTGACAGAGCTTCCCGATGAAAAACAAGTATTGTCGATAGGTCTTTATGGAGATAAGGATTTTTATTATCTTAAAGAGACATTACTTCTTGTACTGAAAAGGTTGGGAATAAAAGATATCAGATTTAAACGATTGCCAAACAATCCTTCATTCCACCCTGGCAGAACAGCTGAAGTATTTGCTGGAGAAGTTCCACTAGGATATTTTGGAGAAGTGCATCCAAATGTTTTATCTAATTACGATATTAAGCATAGAGCTTTATCAGGGACTCTGGATTTTGACAATATAGTAAAACTTACAAACCTTGAAAAAAAATACAACCCACTACCTAAATATCCAGCTGTTTCAAGAGACATTGCCGTGGTAGTAAATGAAGAAGTCATGGTTGGAGATCTTGAGGAAACGATCATAAAGAATGGGGAAGGTTTGGTTGAATCTATCGAGCTATTCGATGTATTTAGAGGAAACCAAGTAGGAGAGGGCCTTAAGAGCGTTGCATTTTCAATAATATATCGTTCGTATGAAGGTACACTTACCGAGGAAATAATTAATAAAATTCATAGAAACACTGTTGAGGAGCTTGAGAAACTGCATAACGCAAAATTGAGAAGCTAATATTTGAGTTAATTATTAAGCCGGTACTGTCGTTGTCTGAAGCTGAGGAGGACGTTATGACGGAAAAAAGGAGAATTAATGTATTAATTGATGGTAGGAGTTTCACTATAGTAGGCGCTGAAGATGAGAAATATATCAGAGAACTAGCATCGTATGTTGATTTGAACATAAAAAAGCTGGCAAATAAGAATGAAAAACTCAGCCCTGCCATGGCGGTAACTTTAGCTGCTGTAAATATTGCAGATGAATATTACAGGCTTCAGGAGAAGTACAAAGAACTAGATAAAAGAGCTAAAGAGCCATTGGAGAAGTATGATATTTTAAAGGAAGAGCTGTTTGAATCCAACGAGCGAGTTAAGGAAATGGAAAACAGAAGCCTTAGCTTCCAAGATGAAATGATTAAAATTAAACTCTCAAAAGAAGATTTATTTAAAGAAATGAACCTACTAAGAGAGCAGCTTGAGCAACAAAGAAATAAGGAGACTATGCTTGAGAAAGAAAACAAAGATTGTAAGGACGACTATTTCAAGTCTCAACTTGAAATAGTAGAGCTTAAGAAGCAACTTTCTCAGGCACTTAAACTCTTGGATGAGAAATAAAATGGGGTGGAATTATTGATAGAAGGAGTTGAACTGCTATCTCCGGTAGGCAGCTGGGAAGCTCTTACAGCCGCTGTGCAAAATGGTGCTGACGCGGTTTATCTGGGAGGAAAGCTGTTCAATGCCAGACACTATGCCTCCAATTTTAGCGACGAGGAGCTTATGGAGGCTGTTTCTTATGCTCATTTAAGGGGTGTAAGAGTCTTTGTAACCGTCAATATTTTAATTGATGATAGTGAAATAGAGAAAGCTCTGGACTATGTTTACTTATTGCATAGTATCGGTGTAGATGCCATAATTGTGCAGGATATTGGATTTGCTAGTTTAATTCGAAACACTATTCCTCAGATGGAGATTCACGCAAGCACGCAGATGACTATAAATAGTCTCCATGGAGCAATTCATTTAAAAGAACTGGGTTTTTCGAGAGTGGTTCTTGCCAGAGAAACAAGCGAAGAAGAGATTAGGCTCATAACTTCTAAAAGCGGTATAGAGATCGAGGCTTTTGTTCATGGAGCCCTCTGCTATTCATACTCTGGACAATGCCTTATGAGCAGCCTTATTGGAGGAAGAAGTGGAAACAGGGGAACATGTGCACAACCATGCAGAAAGCAGTACAGTATTGTTGATAGAAAGGGAGAACTGCTGAAAAGTTGGAACAGTCAGTATTTCCTGAGTACAAGGGATTTAAATACTATTGAAGAGACCGAAAAACTAATAGAGATGGGTATAAAATCTTTTAAAATTGAAGGGCGCATGAAAAGGCCTGAGTATGTGGCTACCATTACTAATGCTTATAGAGAGGCTATCGATAAAGGGAGTTATAGTTTATTCAAAGAGGATAAAGAAAGTATAGCTCAAATATTCAATAGGAAATTCACTCATGGTCTGACCTTTGGAGATTTTGGAGAGTCATTTGTCAGCATCGACCGACCAGATAATAGAGGTATACCAGCTGGGAAAATTCTTTCGATCAATAACAAAGGGACTACTTTTGCATTTGATATAGATATAAAAAAGGGAGATGGGCTGGAGTGGACTACAGAATCTGGAGGTACAAAAGGTTTTAAGAGTCCTCAAAATATAAGTAAAAAAGAGCATCTCTTTGTTCCTGGAATATATGGTGCTGTTGCTGGAACTGTTGTAAACAGGACTTCCAGCGTTGACCTTCTTGAAAAAGCTAAGCAGTCATATTTCAATGAAAGCAGGAAAATCCCTGTTAGAATCAAAGTTAAAATCAGAGCAAATGAATTTCCCAAAGCTGAGATAACAGATGGGAAACACAAATGTTTAGTGTACGGTGAATCCGTTGCGCAAGAAGCGAAAAAGGCTCCGCTTACAATAGAAAAGATAAGTGAACAGATATTAAAGTTAGGTGGTACTGTGTTTGTACCTGAAAACATTGAAATCGATCTCAGCCCAGATACTTTTCTTCCAGTCAGCGAGATTAATAGTCTGAGAAGAAAAGCGACCGATTGCCTTGAAGGGAAAATTATCGAGGGATTTGCAAATATAATACCAGAATCGAAATTTAGCATATTAAAAAAAGAATTCATGAGTTTTACAAAGAAAGAGCAGCCAGAATCAAGATTAAATATAAGAGTAATGAAGCAAAGGCACTTAGACCAACTGGACCTAAGTAAAGTCGACAGGATATATCTTGGATTTTACGATTCTCTTAAAGAGAATCTGACCATGTTAAAGCATTCAGGGGTAGAAGTGTTCCTTTGGACAGATCGAATTTTATATCAGAAAGATTATGATGAATTTGAGAGCCTACTAGAAGAAAATTTGGATTTATTAGATGGTATAAGTGTTTCTAATCTAGGTTCACTACAATTTTTCTCTAAATACGAGAAAAAAATGCACGGAGATTTTGGGCTTAATATTTTCAACTCTTTTTCTTGCAGATATTTTGATAACCTTGGATTTACAAGCACTACGTTGTCTCCTGAGCTCAATCTTTCTCAGATGCAATCGATAGCTAAAAAAACTGGTGGAAACCGAGAGGCTATTGTCTACGGATACCTTCCTTCTATGATTGCTAAGAATTGTCCAATGGCAGTCGTTAAGGGCTGTATAGATGACAGGGACTGCGAAAGATGTGCTTTTGCAAGCGGGTATAAGTTAAGGGATAAAATGAATAAAGAGTTTTTTATGGAAAGAGTAAATGGCCTTACTACTATCTATAATTCTGTTCCTTTAATGGTTCCAGAGATAGTTGGAAGTTTGAGTTTGAGAGGAATATCTTCAGCCAGGCTAGATTTTACAATAGAAAACGAAATTGCAGAAATACAGTCATTGTTTTATGATTATTTACAGGGTAATATTGAAAAAAATGATGTTGATGAATTTTTAAGATATCATAGAAAAAATAATGAAATTACTAATGGACATTTTTATAGAGGAGTCCTACAGGAGTGATTCTAATGAATCAAAGAAGCCTAAAAGTTTTGGAATTTACTAAAATAAGAGATATTCTTGCTGATAAAGCTGAATCGTCTCTGGGGAGAAATATGGCATTGGAGATTTCACCGACAAATTCTCTACCAGAGGCAGAATATCTTCAGGATGAAACAGCAGAAGCTCTTAGTTTGCTAATTAAAAGGGGTAATCCACCACTTTTTGGGATTAGTAGCATAACTCCTGATATTAAAAGAGCTGAGCTAGGTGGGATGTTAAACCCAGGTGCTCTGCTTAGAATCAGTGAGACATTGCGAGTTTCCAGAGCTTTAAAAAACTATATGAAAGATACGAGAGACGACAAAGCGTCATCATATCCTGTTGTGGGAGAAATGATTGAGAACCTTACTGCTTACAGGCATATTGAGGATGCTATAACCAATGCAATAATCAGTGAAAATGAGATATCCGACAATGCCAGTTCGACACTGCGATCAATCAGAAGACAAATTAGGAGCAAAAATGACGGAGTCAGAGATAAACTGAATAGCATCATTAATTCTTCCGTTTATAAAAAGTATTTGCAGGATAGTATTGTTACCATGAGAGATGGACGATATGTTATACCTGTAAAACAGGAAAACAGAGCGAATATTCCAGGGCTTGTGCATGATATATCTTCCAGTGGTGCGACGGCTTTTGTCGAGCCTATGGCAGTAGTTGAATTAAACAATGAATTGAAGGAACTTGAGATAAAAGAGCGAGAGGAAATCGAGAGGATTCTCTTACAGTTATCTGGAGAAGTCGCTTCAGAAGCAGAAGGGATCAGAGGTAATGAAACTATTCTTTCAAGGCTTGATTTTGTTTTTGCCAAGGGAAAACTTGCTCTGGATATGAAAGCTACCCAACCAATCTTCAACTCTAATGGACAGCTAAATATAAAGCAGGCAAGGCATCCACTACTTTCAGGGAAAGTAGTGCCCATAGATGTTTTTATGGGTAAAGACTTCAATACACTTATAATTACAGGTCCAAATACGGGTGGTAAAACCGTAACCCTTAAAACTGTTGGGCTCCTCACGTTGATGGGACAGGCTGGGCTTCATATACCAGCTTCATTTAATTCGCAGCTAGCGGTCTTTAACGACGTGTTTGCTGACATTGGAGATGAGCAAAGCATTGAACAAAGCTTGTCGACATTTTCATCACACATGACAAATATTGTTCAAATATTTTCTGAAATGGATGAGAACAGTCTTGTTTTGTTTGATGAATTAGGCGCAGGCACCGATCCTGTTGAAGGAGCAGCCTTGGCAATGGCAATCCTGGATCAACTAAAAACAAGAAACATTCGAACAATAGCAACAACGCACTACAGTCAGCTCAAAGTATATGCACTTACTACAGACAACGTAAATAATGCGTCAGTTGAATTTGATATCGAAACTCTGAGTCCAACCTATAAACTTCTAATTGGAGTACCTGGAAAATCAAATGCTTTTGAAATCTCCAGGAGGCTAGGACTTCCTGAAAATATAATTTCAAGGGCGAAAGATCTGGTGTCCCAAGAAAACATTGAATTTGAAGATGTTCTCCAGGCAATGGATAAAGACATAAGACTTGCTGAAAAAAATAGGCTTCAATCTGAAAAAGCTAAGTATGAAATTGAGCGTTTAAGACTTGAACTTGAAAAAGAAAAGAATAACCTTAATGACAATAGAGAAAAAATACTTCAAAAAGCTAGGGAAGAAGCACTTAAAATAATAAAAGAGGCAAAAGATAATGCAGACCTTGTAGCAGGGGAATTGAGAGTTCTTGCATCTGAATTGGATAAAGACAAGGCCCGGAGATTACAAGAAACACAGGACATTATTAGAGAGGAGCTTAAAGAGCGAGAAAGAGCTTCAGGTAAAGGGTTAAAAGAAGTGATAACCGACAAACCACCAGAAGATCTGCTTCCTGGAGAAACAGTTGAACTCCTTACTCTGAATCAGACTGGTATTGTTCTTACAACTCCTGATGAAAAAGGCAATGTGGAAGTTCAGGTAGGTATAATGAAGGTTACAGTCAAACTTTCAACACTTAGGCGAACAGGTAACAGTAAAGAGACGAATATACTGAAAAAAAGCAGTAAGAAATCTCTTAGTACAAAATCAAAGCAAATTAAAACTGAACTTGATCTAAGGGGAAGAAATATTGAAGAAGGAATTTTTGAAGTCGACAAATACCTAGATGATGCATATATTTCAGGTCTTAAAGAAGTTTATATCATCCATGGTAGAGGAACTGGAATTCTTAGGGAAGGTATAGGTCAGTACCTTAAAGGTCATAAGCATGTCAAATCCATGAGACTGGGTAAGTATGGAGAAGGTGGGGATGGAGTGACTGTTGTCGAACTAAAGTAATTACCTTCATTAAATTAATAAAACAAGGACAGGGGGGTTAATAAATGATAGATTTCAAAAACAGAGTTGCGGAACTGATAAGTGGCGTTATGGATGAATTGAGTGTAGATGAGATATCAGCCATGATAGAAGTGCCACCAAGTTATGAGATGGGGGATTATGCATTTCCGACTTTCCGACTTGCTAAGATATTCAAAAAAGCTCCAAATATTATTGCTGAAGACCTTGCTGAAAAAGTAGGGTCAGATGAGTACTTTGACAGTATAAAGGTTGCAGGTCCTTACCTGAATTTCTTTATCAGCAGGAAAAAACTTGCAGAAACAACCATCAAGGATGTATTAGCCAGAGGAGATAGTTTTGGATCATCAAACCTAGGTGATAACAAGCGTGTTATTGTGGAATTTTCTTCACCAAATATTGCTAAGCCATTTCATATTGGGCATATTAGGACTACAGTTATAGGAAATGCGCTGGCTAAAATATACGCATTTCTTGGATTTGACGTCATAAAAATCAACCATCTTGGTGATTATGGCACTCAGTTTGGCATGTTGATTTCTGCATTCAAAAGATGGGGAGACAGAAATGTCATCGAGAAAGATCCTATAAAAGAATTGCTTGCTTTGTACGTAAGGTTCAATTCAGAAGCAGAAGAGAATCCGGAACTTAAGGATGAAGCAAGGTACTGGTTTAAAGAACTTGAAAATGAGAATGAAGAAGCCATAGAGTTATGGCAATGGATTAGAGATATAAGCCTTAAAGAATTTAACAGAGTCTATGATATGTTGAATATATCTTTTGATTCATATGCCGGAGAGAGCTTTTATTCAGATAAAATGCCTGCTGTTCTTGAAGAAATGAAATCAAAAGGTATAGTTGAAGAATCAGAAGGAGCTCTTATTGTAGACCTTGAAGAATACGGAATGCCGCCAGCTTTGATTATGAAAAAAGATGGATCTACTCTGTATACGACGAGAGACATAGCTGCTGCTATTTACAGAAAAGACCATTATGATTTCTACAAAAATATCTATGTCGTTGCATCTCAACAAAATTTGCACTTTAAAGCATGGATGAAAATAGTTGAGCTAATGGGACATGAATGGGCTAAAGATTGCATACACATACCATTTGGAATGGTAAGTCTCGAAGAAGGAACCTTATCGACTAGAAAAGGCCGTGTTGTATTCTTAGAAGATGTGCTAAATACGGCTATCGATAAGACCAAGAGCATAATAGAAGAACGAAATCCTACTCTTGAGGATAAAGATACTGTCGCCAAACAAATAGGTATTGGTGCAATCCTATTTCAAGAGCTATTCAATCAGAGAATTAAAGATTATGTGTTTAGCTGGGATAGGACTCTCAGTTTTGAAGGAGAAACCGGGCCTTATGTGCAATATACACACGCAAGAGCGAATTCTCTCCTAGAAAAAGGCGATTTTGATTTGTTGAAAGAAGTAGACTTTGACACACTTACTGGGTTAGATGAAACCAATATTATTAGACTAATTTATGATTTTCCCGAGACTATACTAGATGCTATGGAAAAGAACGAGCCATTTTTCATTACAAGACATATAGTTGAGCTTGCAAAAGCCTTCAATAAATTTTACAATAGCACATCAATAATTGTTGAAGATGAGTTAGAAAAAGACTCTCGACTTGCACTTGTTTACGCAACAAAGATGGTAATTAAAATAGGACTTGGCTTATTGGGTATAGATGCCCCTGATAAAATGTAAGAGACCTTATCAATTTGATAAGGCCTCTTCTCTTAAATAATCAAGTAGTTCTTCTATTGTTACTTCTGTGATATTGGATAGCTCTTCTAATATGCTATCTCTCAGTTGAAAGAACTGATTAATCTTCGTAGCTTTTCCAGTATATTCAAGAGCTTCTATTATTAAAATCATATCGCTCTTAGACATTTCCTGTATTGAAATCTTGTCAATATCAAAACGATCCATAGTATGTCTCCTTTCTGTTAGTCTGTTATAATTCTATATTGTTTATCATAAAGTTTCAAGTAGAGATTCAATAAATATAGTTGGCTTGTGATGCCAATTGATATAGAATAGGATTGCAGAAATTTTTATGGAGTTGAGATAAATGAAGGTATTATTGGTTGCAATAAATTCAAAATATATTCACACAAACCTGGCTGTCAGGTATTTAAGACAATATTCCTCACAACATGATGAAATTAGCATAGCAGAGTATACAATTAATCAGAGAGTTGATGAAATCGCTGCTGATATTTATAGACAAAAAGCAGACATTATCGGACTCTCTACTTATATTTGGAATGTCCAACAGGTTCTTGATACAGCTGAAATCTTGAAGGCTGTTAATCCTGATGTAAGAATTATACTTGGAGGTCCAGAAGTTTCTTTCGATCCTATAGAAATATTGAAAGGTCATGAATTTATTGAAGCGGTCGTATATGGTGAAGGTGAAGAGACTTTTAAAGAGATTTTGGAAGGGAAAGACTATAAAGATATAGCTGGTCTAGCCTTTAGAAGTGACGGAACGATTAAAATTAATCCATCGAGACCTGTCATAGACGAAATGGAAAGGATACCATTTCCTTATACTGAAGAGGATGATTTGAGAAACAAAATTGCATACTATGAAGCTTCCAGAGGTTGTCCTTTTAACTGCTCATTTTGCCTTTCTTCAACAATTAAAGGTGTGAGGTTTTTGCCACTTGAAAGAGTATACAGAGATCTCAGTTTCCTAATGAATACGGGTGCTAAACAAATTAAATTTGTCGATCGAACATTTAATGCAAATAAAGAGTTTGCTAAATCCATAATGAAATTCATTGAGTATTCTGGGACAGAAATGACTGGTTTCCATGCAGAAATAACTGCACATCTTGTTGATGATGAACAACTTCAATTCCTAAAAGGTCTGAAGAAGGACCTATTTCAGTTTGAAATAGGTGTTCAGTCTACCAATATGCAGACTATAGATTCAATAGGCCGTACTACGGACTTTGAAAAGCTGAAGAGAGTAGCCAGTATAATTGGTAGTTACAAAAATATTCACCAACATTTGGATCTTATTGCGGGTCTTCCTTATGAAGATTATAATAGTTTTGGGAATTCATTTAACGATTTATACGAAATACAACCAGAGAAAATTCAACTTGGATTCCTGAAGTTGCTTAAAGGCTCTCGCTTAAGAAATGAAGCGGAGAAGTATGGTATCAGGTTCATAGATAAAGCTCCCTACGAAGTCATAGAAACAAAATGGCTGAGCTATGATGACCTTCTTAAACTGAAAGATATTGAAGAGCTAGTCGAAAGGTACTACAATGAGAAAATGTTTCAGACGACGCTTAATTGTCTGATTCCAGATAGCTTTGGCAGTGCGTTTGAGTTTTTTGAAGATTTCTCTAACTATTGGAGAGTAAATAATCTCTTTGCAGAGGCACATGGCAAAGATGCCTTATATTCAATACTGCAAGACTATATGGTTAGCAGGAATTTCAAGAACATTGAGATGTTAAAAGACTCATTAAGATTTGACTACACTTACAACAATAAAGGAAAATCCATCCCACAGTTTTTGAGATCTAGGGAGTATTCAATAGGAAATCTAATTCATCAAGTAGTAAAGCAGCCAGATTTTCTAGAGCTGTTGCTTCCTGAGGACAGAGAAAATGCTGCCAAAGAGATCATAAAAAAAGTGAAAGTTGAGTTATTTAATTGGAATTTTATTGATCCTTTTAATTCTAAAAAGAATTGCCAGCTAAAAAAAGAAGAAACAGCGATTTTGTTTTATAATGGAAGAACAGTTGATATAACTGAAATTTTACGGGAGGTTAGGGATTGAATTATTTCAAAGACATAATATTTACCAATCAGGATGCAATTGATAAGACGAGATCAAATATCTCTAAGGATCCAAAAATATTACTAATGGGAATAGCTTACGTATTTATAGGATTAGTTCTGGTTTTTGTTTTAAATATTTTACTTGCGGGACCACTGGGTTTTTTTGGAGGCTTTATTACCATTATTGTCGAAAGTGCACTAATATCAAGCTATTTGTATACCCTTAATAATGTGATAACTTATAACAGGTTTAGATGGCAAAATATAAAATATGGGTTCACATATTACATCTGGAAAGTCTATGGTGTTTTATTTATCTTCTATATAACTATGCTTTTGCTTAATTTGGTAGGTGGATTTTTCGGAACATTATTTTACAGACTGCAGATTTATTTGCCTTTAATTGTTCTTTTGGTTTTCAATCCACTACCTGAAGTAATATATGGCAAAGAAAGAGATTCTCTGGAAACAGTTTTATACTGCATTGAGTTTATGAAAGAGAACTGGTTAACCTGGCTTATACCTAATGTAATTTTAATGCTTTTAATTTATGTTACTATTATGGGAGTTTCTTCAGTAATATACTTTAATGTAAGATTCTTTGGATTATTTATTCGATTAATTATCACAAGCGTGCTATTGTCAGCTGGTATGTTATATAGAGGACATTTGTTCAAACTTTTGAGCAGTTCAACCATGAGAAAAAGGCAGTTTATGAGGAGGTTTTAAGGACTGGTATGAATATAATTGACTTCTATTTTAAAAAATTTATGGATGGCATCTTCTTTATTAATCTTGAGGGTATGAATGTTAAAATTTTAGAAGATATTGGCGTAGCTGAGGATATCAATTTGCCCATCATAACAGATAAATTACTTAATGAATTTAGTTCATCTCAAGAAACAAATGAAATAAGCACAGAACAAATTTTTGAAGGGATAGTATATACCCTCGGAGCTGATGAAAATTTTCAACACAATGAAGATTATCTAAAAATACTTTATGCTATAAATTCAAAACCCGAGGATTTAATCTTTAAAAAAGCTATTGAAGCTTATAATAATGGGGAACTAGTATTGAGTGGGCTCTTTATAAGAGCTTACAATATATTGAAGAGATCTGCTGAAGGATTGTTCTATTATGGATTGATACTTGAATCAATTGCTGAGAAACTAATCGATTTGGAACAAGAAGATAATACAGAACAATTTTTAAATGAAGCTGTACGACTTTATGAAATGGCAACCGAAGCAGATTCTGACTATTTTTGGGCGTTTTACAAACTGGGTTTTCATTACAAGGTTAAAAGGCAATTTACAAAAGCGAAGTTAACCTGGGAAAAAGCATTGCTGTTGGATAGTGAACACATCAAAAAAGATGAAATTATGAGCGAAATTGCCGCAGTTGAAACAGAATCCATTATGGAGCAGGCATTAAATTATCTGGACACTATGAACTACGATAAAGCATTGGATTATTTGGTAAAACTTTTTCCGGAAGAAGAAAATAATTGGTATGTCAATTACATTGCTGGTATTGCTTACAGTGGATATGGAGACTTGGAGAAGTCCATAGAATTTATGGAAAGAGCATTAACAATAAAGCCTGACGAGGCAGACATATATAATGAACTTGGAATTACCTATTTTAATGAAGGTAAGATAACTGAATCAATAGAAGTATTTTCAAAAGGTATAGATAACTGCGAAAGCGATTTTAGGTTATATTTTAACAGGGGCCTTGCAGAACTAAACTTGGGGAATGTTTTTCCCGGATACGAGGATATAAAGAAAGCAAATTCTCTAAGTCCAGAAAATGAAGAAATATCTATGCAATTGGAAGCGCTTGAAAATTATATTAATAAGGCTAAGGGGGATCATAATGATTAAAAGTTTGGATGAATTATTAAAAGTAAAAGGAGACAAAATGAACTTGGCTGTAGTAGCCTGTCAGGATGAGGATGTGCTGGAAGCAGTTGCTGAGAGCGCACAAATGGGTATTAGTGAGCCTATATTAATAGGAAATAAAGAAGAAACATTTAGAATAGCTGACCAATTTGGAATTGATTTATCGGGTTATGAGTTCATAGAATCTGATGATCTTACTGAAGCTGCTGAATTGGGAGTAAAATTAGTCTCTTCTGGTAAAGCAGATTTTATAATGAAAGGGCTTGTTGATACTGCAATTCTTTTGAAGGCTGTACTCAATAAGGAATGGGGGCTTAGGACTACAAGCTTGCTTAGCCACGTTATGGTATATGAAGTAGATACTTATAAAAAATTGCTGTATCTTACAGATGGTGGTATGAATCTTACTCCTAACGTCGAAGAAAAAGCCAAGATAATTGATAATGCTGTGCATGTTGCAAAGGCTATGGGATGTAACGAAGTTAAAGTTGCTGCACTAGCTGCAAAAGAAAAAGTAAATCCAAAGATGCAGGCTACAGTAGATGCTGATGAACTTCAGACCATGTGCAAAGACGGAAGATTTGAAGAAGGTGTTATCGTTGAAGGACCACTAGCTTTAGACCTTGCCCTTTCAAAAGAAGCTGCTGAAACAAAGAAATTTGGAGGGAAAGTTGCAGGCGATGCTGATGTTCTTCTGGTACCCAATATAGAAATGGGTAATGGCATAGGAAAAGCCATAACATATCTTGCAAAGAGCAAATCAGCGGGAATAATTATGGGAGCAAAAGCACCAGTAGTGCTGGTATCTCGTGCTGATGACAAAGAATCAAAACTTTACTCCATTGCACTGGGAAATATGATATCCAAGCATTTTAAAGAAATGGCTTAATAAAGGGATTTGTCACACTTGAGGATGGCATATCAAGCATATTATTTTTATGAAAAGTCGTTGACTTTGCCTTTAAAAGGTGGTAATATTTATAAAGTCAGCACTAGTTTCAGAGAAAATTAAAATCTCTCAAAAACCAGTTGACACATCTGTAAACGAGATGGTATACTAACAAAGTCGCCTGTCAAAAGGGCGCATGAACCTAGATAACTAAACAGTGTGAGAACTTTGAATTAAAACAAATTTAGTCAGCAAAAGAATGAGCTAATCAAACTTTTTAATGAGAGTTTGATCCTGGCTCAGGACGAACGCTGGCGGCGTGCTTAACACATGCAAGTCGAACGGTCCAGCACTCAATACTATTTATAGAATTGAGTGCTGGATAGTGGCGGACGGGTGAGTAACGCGTGAGAAACCTGCCTTTCACAAGGGGATAGCCTCGGGAAACTGGGATTAATACCCTATGACACTTAGTATCCGCATGGTTATTAAGTTAAAGATTATATCGGTGAAAGATGGTCTCGCGTCCTATTAGCTAGTTGGTGGGGTAACGGCCTACCAAGGCCTCGATAGGTAGCCGGCCTGAGAGGGTGAACGGCCACACTGGAACTGAGACACGGTCCAGACTCCTACGGGAGGCAGCAGTGGGGAATATTGCACAATGGAGGAAACTCTGATGCAGCGACGCCGCGTGAATGACGAAGGCCTTCGGGTCGTAAAGTTCTGTCCTTGGGGAAGAAACGGACGGTACCCAAGGAGGAAGCCCCGGCTAACTACGTGCCAGCAGCCGCGGTAATACGTAGGGGGCGAGCGTTGTCCGGAATTATTGGGCGTAAAGGGTTCGCAGGCGGTCTTTTAAGTCAGATGTGAAATACATAGGCTCAACCTATGTCAGCATTTGAAACTGGGGGACTTGAGTTATGGAGAGGAAAGTGGAATTCCTAGTGTAGCGGTGAAATGCGTAGATATTAGGAGGAATACCAGTGGCGAAGGCGACTTTCTGGACATTAACTGACGCTGAGGAACGAAAGCGTGGGGAGCAAACAGGATTAGATACCCTGGTAGTCCACGCCGTAAACGATGAGTGCTAGGTGTTGGGGGTCAAACCTCGGTGCCGGAGCTAACGCATTAAGCACTCCGCCTGGGGAGTACGTACGCAAGTATGAAACTCAAAGGAATTGACGGGGACCCGCACAAGCAGCGGAGCATGTGGTTTAATTCGAAGCAACGCGAAGAACCTTACCAGGGCTTGACATGCCACTGACCGGTGTAGAGATATACCTTTATCTTCGGATACAGTGGACACAGGTGGTGCATGGTTGTCGTCAGCTCGTGTCGTGAGATGTTGGGTTAAGTCCCGCAACGAGCGCAACCCTTGTCATTAGTTGCCATCATTTGGTTGGGCACTCTAATGAGACTGCCG
>JACDJB010000532.1_pt1 | contig 39524 bp, 36 predicted proteins | sample 7454121 | NCBI WGS metagenome assembly JACDJB01 (sample SAMN14253290, study PRJNA609438) | sludge metagenome | isolation source: sludge after 25d culture with pyrite | collected 2018-12-20
GACGGAACAGGTAGATGCGCGGCCACCAGAAAGAGCAAAAGAACCGCTTGACGGCGTGGGAGGAAAGCATGCTGTTTTGCTCGCTCTCGGTGGCGGCGGCATAGCCGGCGTCCTTGGCCAGGGCGTCGAAGTAGACCAGATGCCGGCTGGTGCCGTCGACGAAAAAACACAGCAGCTGTTTGAAAATCTCGGTGATCGGCTGCCCCTTGCGGCTACGACGCATGGAGCCGAAGAAAGTATCGATCTGCTGAAAAATCTGGATGTTGCGAAGATAGCGGGCAAACAGAATCAAACCGCCCCGGCCGGTGAGCGTATCGCTGGTAATTTCGACGCCGTCGATGATCGCTTTGCTTTTTTTCTCGGCCGTGGTAAATCTCATTGTCAACCTCCCACCTTTTGGGTTGCTGTTGCGCGGTATGTGATGGCTTCGATAACCTCACTATACCACGTACTTAGCCCATTAGGTGGGATTTTTTTGCGCTTAAATCGATCAGTTTAGGTGTTAGAATTCCTTCACTTTAGTCACTTTAGTTCACTTTAGTCACTTTAACGCACTCGTAACTTCCTGCAACGTTAACCGGTCGCCGAGGTTTTGACGCGCGGCCTGAGGATCAAAGAAACGGCATGAGTCCAACAACAACCGGCATCGTCGGCCTGGCGGCCCTGGTGATCCTGATCTTTTCGCGCATGCCCGTCGGCTTCGTGATGATGCTGCTCGGTTTCATCGGTTTCGGGTACGTCGTCTCCGTCAGCGCTGCCCTCAACGTGGTGGTCAAGGACATCTACGAGGTCTTCGGATCATACAACCTGACGGTGATTCCCCTGTTCATTCTCATGGGGCAGATCGCCTACCACTCCGGTATCAGCCGACGGCTTTTCGATGTGGCCCACCGCTTCATCGGCCACTGGCCCGGGGGGATGGCCATCGCCACCATCGGCGCCTGCGCCGGGTTTTCGGCCATCTGCGGTTCCACCAACGCCACCGCGGCCACCATGGCGGCGGTGACGCTGCCGGAAATGCGGCGCTACCACTACCATGACACCCTCGCCGGAGGGGTGGTGGCCGCCGGTGGCAGCCTCGGCATCCTCATTCCCCCCAGCGTCATCTTTATCGTCTACGGGATCATGACGGAGCAGTCCATCGGCCGGCTTTTCATCGCCGGCATCCTGCCGGGCATTCTGCTGGCGGTGAGTTTTGGCCTGGCCGTCACCATCTGGGCCATACTGGACCCGTCGGTGGCCCCCCGGGGGCCGCGGTCGACCTGGAAGCAGCGCATTGCCTCCCTATCCGGACTCATCGAAACATTACTGCTGTTCATCCTGGTGATGGGGGGCTTGTTTCTCGGTTTTTTCACCCCCACCGAGGCCGGGGCCGTCGGCGCCTTCGGCACCCTTGTCATCGCCGGGGTACGTCGCACCATCACCCTGAAAGACCTTTGGCAAGCGCTCCAGGAAAGTACCCGAATCTCCTGCATGATTTTGGTCATCGTGGCCGGTGCCACCGTTTTCGGGCATTTTCTCGCCGTTACCCGGATTCCCTTCGACATCGCCAACTGGGTCGCCGGGTTCAACTGGCCGGCGCCGGCCGTCATGGCGCTGATCATCCTGGTCTATCTGGTGGGCGGCTGCTTCATCGATGCCCTGGCCCTGATCATGCTCACGGTGCCGATTTTCTATCCGGTGGTGATCGACCTGGGGTTTAGCCCTGTGTGGTTCGGCGTGGTGGTGGTGATGGTGACGCAGATCGGAGTGATTACCCCACCGGTGGGCGTCAACGTCTACGTGGTGAGCGGGGTGTCCACCGACGTGGCGCTGGAGGATATTTTCAGGGGCGTGGTGCCGCTGCTGGTGGCGTTGATTTTTTGCACCCTGTTACTGATTCCCTTTCCCCAGTTGGCGCTCTTCTTGCCGAACCTGATGCACTGACAAGAGAATCCGACGGGATAGGGCTAAAGCGCGTAGAGTTCTTGGGCGGAAAGCACTTTCAGCCCCGCTGCGCCGAGGCAGGCGATGGCACCGTCCAGATCCTCGATTCGGAGCATCAACACGGCCCGATGGGCGTTTTTTTGCACGAAGGCGTACATGTACTCCACGTTGCGGCCGCCGTCGGCCAGGATCCGCAGCAATCGCCCCAGGGAACCGGGCTGGTCGTCGATTTCAACGGCGATCACTTCGTTGGTGCGTACCGGATAGCCGTAGTCCTTCAGCACTTGGCGGGCCTTGTCGGTGTTGTCCACCACCATGCGCAGCACCCCGAAATCCTTGGTGTCCGCCAGGCTCATGGCGCGGATGTTGACGCCGATGTCCCCCAGGATGGCGGCGATGTCGGCCATGGTGCCGGGGGTGTTGGGAACGAACAGCGACAGTTGAGGGATTTTCATGGCGGCTCTCCAGGGAGGCGGCTTGCGCATTTCCGGCTAAAAAGGGCCCCAATAACAAGAAGGACCAGGTTTCAAGGATCCAGTCTCAACTTTTATTTACACCGGATACGGCACCTGGTCCAGGCCGGTGGTTTCGGCAAAGCCGAGCATCAGGTTCATGTTCTGCACCGCCTGGCCGGCAGCCCCCTTGACGAGGTTGTCGATGGCGGACATCAGCACCAGGCAGTGGCGCCGGTCATCGAGGACCATGCCGATGTCGCAGTAGTTGGTGCCGCGCACGTGGCGGGTGTCCGGGGCTTTGCCCGTCGGGCGCAGGCGCACGAAGGGGCGCCCGGCGTAAAACCGGGAGAGGCAATCGCGAATCGCCGCTTCGTCCACGCCGTCCACCGGTCGGGCGTAAATGGTGGTCTGCATGCCGCGGCTCATGGGGACCAGGTGGGGCACAAAGGTCAGGGAGACCGGTCGCCCGGCCTGTTCCTCGAGAATGGCCTCCATCTCCGGGTTGTGCCGATGGGCGGCCACCTTGTAAGGCTTGAACGACTCGGCCACCTCGCAGATGTGGGTGGTGAGCGAGGCACCGCGGCCGGCGCCGCTCACGCCGCTCTTGCTATCGGCCACCAAGCCTTCCGGCGCCACCAACCCCTGGCGCAACAACGGAATCAGCGGCAGTAGGACGCTGGTGGGATAACAGCCCGGGTTGCCCACCAGTTGGGCGCCGGTGATGCTTTCGGCATAGACTTCACACAGGCCGTAGACGGTCTGGCCGCACAGATCCCGCGACTGGTGGGGCTGATAGACGGACTCGTAGAGATCCACGTTGCGGAAGCGAAAATCGGCGGACAGGTCGATCACCCGGCGACCGGCGGCCACCAGGTCGGGCACGATGGCCATGGGCACCTTGTGGGGCAGGGCGGTGAAGATGATATCGGCGTTCTCAATGACGTCCCGGGGATCGAAGGCCCGGCAGATCAGTTCCACCCGTCCGCTCAATGCGGGAAAAACATCGGCGAATGGCACGCCGGCGTATTGACGCGAGGTGACCCTCGTAAGGGTTACGGCCGGGTGGCCGGCCAGGATGCGGACAAGCTCGGCCCCGGCATAGCCGGTGGCCCCGACAACGGCGACGCGGGTCATGGGATTCCTCTGAAACGCTTAGAATTTTGGGGGTAAGGCCGATAAGACCAATAAGAGCGATAAGACTTATAGGGCCCATAGGACGTATAAAGCGGATTATAGGACTGATGAAAATAGGTCTGATGCGTCTTATTGGCCCTATTTTTTTGCGTCTTATCGGTCCTGTTTTCGGCTCCTAAACTATGCCCCGAGATACGCCTTCTTGATCTCGGGGTTGTTCATCAGCTCGGCGCTGGAGCCGGACAACACCAGGTTCCCGGTTTCCAGCACGTATCCCCGCTGGGCAAACTTGAGGGCCAGGCGGGCGTTTTGTTCCACCAGCAGAATCGAGGTGCCTTCCTGTTGGTTGATTTCCTTCAGCGCTTCGAAGACGTTGAGCATCAGCAGGGGCGCCAACCCCATGGACGGCTCGTCAAGCAGCATCATTTGCCGTCCGCTCATGAAGGCTCGGCCGATGGCCAGCATTTGCTGCTCACCGCCGGAGAGCGTGCCGGCCTTCTGCTCCTGGCGCTCCTGCAAGCGGGGAAAGAGGTTGAAGACACGCTTGAGATCCGCGGGGATGCGGTCACGGTCCTTGCGGGCAAAGCAGGCCAGGATCAGATTTTCCATCACGGTGAGATTGCCGAACAGCCGGCGTCCCTCGGGCACGTGAGAGATGCCCAGACGGCTGACGACCTTGTCCGGCGCAAAACTGAGCAGGTCCTGGTCACGGTAGGTCATCCGACTGCCTTCCTCCACCGGTACCATGCGTGAAATGGCACGCAGGGCCGTGCTCTTACCCGCCCCGTTGGCCCCGATGATGGTGATGATCTCGCCCTCGTCGACGGTAAAGCTGATCCCTTGCAGGGCCTTGATCTGCCCGTAGGAGACCCTGAGGTTTTCCACTTCCAGCAGCATTATTCCACCGTCTCCTTGCCCAGGTAGGCTTCAATGACCTGGGGATTGCCCTGAATTTCCACCGGGGATCCCTCGGCGATCACCTCTCCGAACACCAGGGTCTGGATCCGGTGGCACAGTTCCATCACCATCTTGAGCCGGTGTTCGATGAGAAAGATCGCCAACCCCAACCGTTGGTGAAGTTGGCGGATGATGTCCATCATCTGCTCCAGTTCCTCCGGGGTCATCCCCACCGTGGGCTCGTCGAGAAACAGCACCTTGGGCTCCACGGCCAGGGCCCGGGCCATCTCCACCCGCCGCTGGGCTCCGTAGGGGAGGTTCAGGACCCCCTGATCGGCCAGGTGGCCGATGCCCAACTGTTCGAGGAGATCCCTGGAACGGCGTTCGATTTCGGCCTCCTGACGATATCGCTTGGCCGTGCCGAAAAAAGCCCCCATCAGCCCGTAGCTGATCTTGGCGTAGTGGGCCATGCGCACGTGATCGAGAACCGTCATGTGTCGCCAGAGGCAAAGATTCTGGAAAGTCCGGCCCAGGCCCCGGGCGGCGATGCGGTGAGGCGCCAACCCGGTGATCTCCTCGCCGTCCAGAAGGATTCGCCCCTCGCTGGGTTTATAGATCCCGGTGAGCAGGTTGAAGACCGTGGTCTTGCCGGCTCCGTTGGGACCGATGAGTCCCAGAATCTGCCCGGGTTCCATTTCCAGATTGTAGTCGGAAACGGCCCGCAGCCCCCCGAAGTAGTGGGTCATGTGCTCTACGCGCAGCAGCGCCATTTTACTTCCTTTGCCCCGGTTCGGTTTTCGGTCCCATCGCCTCGCGCAAATCAAAGTCGCGGAAGGCCACCAGCCCGGTGGGCCGGTAGATCATCACGAGGATCAGCAACAGCGGGATGATGATCCACTTGAGAATTTCCAGCGGCCGCAGGGCTTCGCCGAGCAGGCCGATGGACACGGCCCCCACGATGGAGCCGTAGACCGAGTTGAGACCGCCGAAATAGACCATCGCCAACACTTCGGCGAGTTTCTGGATGCCGAACATGGCCGGATTGATGTAGCGCAGCACGTGGGCCAGGAGACCGCCGGCGACGCCGGCCCAGAAGGCGCCCACCAGAAAAGCGGTCATCTTGGCCTTGCGGGTGTTGACCGTCATCGCTTCGGCGGCCAGCTCGTCGTCGCGCACCGCGTTGAGCGCTTTGCCGAAAGTGGAGGTGACGAAGTTGTTGATCGACCAGATGCCCAGCCCCACCACGATAAAGATCACCGGCAGGGTGGCCCAGTCGGGCTGTCCGGCGATTCCCCGGGAGCCGCCGAGTGCCTGGAGGTTCTCAAATAGGCTCTTGATGATGAACAGAAACGCCAGGCTGATGATGGCCAGGTAGTCGCCACGGGTTTTGAACGACGGGATGGCCACCAGCAGTGCCGCCGCCGAAGCGCAGATGCCGCCGAAGATCAAGGCCAGCGGGAAGCTGAGAAAATCCAGGGAACAGGCCATCAGGGCGTTTCCCAGCACCCTGTCATCCACGAAGAGCCCCACGGTAAACAGCGAGGACATGTAGGCCCCCACGGCCATGAAGCCGGGGTGGGAGCAGGAAAACTCCCCCATGTACCCGTTGATGATGTTCAGGCTCAAGGTGAGCAGCACCGCGATGAGGGTGATCTTCAACGTGATGAGCCGGTAGTCGCTCATGCCGGCCCAGATGTGCAAGACGACATACATCAGTCCCAGGTGCACGATGGCCGGCAGCAACAGGTTCCAACGGTTCATGGCCCCCGCCGCCCGGTTGGCGATGTTGGCGCTGATTCGGGCCACCACCACGATGGGCGCCAGGTAGACCACCGTCAGATAGGCGATGGCCGCCGGAACGTGAATCAGAATGGCAGGATCGAAGGCCGCATCCTTGAACACGGTGTTGATGATTGCGGCGATGACCTTGGAAACGGTTAAAATCCCGAAGAGTACCGGCATCTTGGGGAGACTGACAAGCTGGGCCAAGGGTTCACCCACCGCTTGTTCGATCAACACGGCGACCAAAAACCCCAGCAGCCATCCAAGCAGTGGTACGCCGGCCAGCATACGGCCCATGACGACCGGCAGACCGCGGGAAACGGTGACAGCAGGATCGGTCCGGCTCATGCGAGGCGTCCTTGTGAGAAATCGATACCCGTTGGTTTCATCTTCGCGTCCGCCATTGAAATGAATTTAAAGTCTCAGCTTGGCGCTGTACGGCTCTCCAAAGAGCCCGTGCGGCCGAAACACCAGGATCACCAGGACGATGGAATAGGCGATGAGGTCGCGCAGGTTGGAGCCGATGTTCAGCGAAAAGAGTCGGTTGAGGATCTGGATCCCCGGCACGGTCATGATCTCGATGAAGCCGAGCATGAAGCCGGCGATGCAGGCCCCCATGATGGATCCGCGCCCGCCAAGAATCGCCGCCACAAAAGCTTTCCAGCCGAAGCTGACCCCCATGTAGGGGTCGAGCACCGGATAGGCGAGGCCGAAGAGAATCCCGGCGGCCGCTGCCAGGGCCGAACCGATGGCGAAGGTCATCACGGCGATGGTGTTCAGGGGGACGCCCACCAGGGGGACCACCACGAAGTCGTAGGCCATGGCGCGCATCGCCATGCCCCAGCGCGTGCGGGTGACGAACTGGTGCAGGGCGGTCATCAGAGCGATGGAGACGATGACGATCATGATCTTCTTGTTGGTGATGAAGATGCCGCCGATGTTGTACGTCTGGGATTGGATCAGTTGGGGAAAGGCGAGGCGCTGACCCCCGAGAAACAGGATATTGGAAGTTTCCAGGATGATGCCCACCATCAGGCCGGTGATGGCGGCCGAGGCGCGCGGCGCGTCCCGTAGCGGTCGATAGGCGACCCGTTCGACGATGATGCCCACGAAAGCGGTGAGAAACATGGAAATCAGGATGGTGGCCACCAACACCAGCCATCCCGGGACCAGGGCCGCCGTACCGGTTCCCACGATTTTCAGCAGCAGCAGCGCGACCCCCAGGCCGATGTAGGCCCCCACCATGAAGATGTCGCCATGGGCGAAGTTGAACAGCATCAGGATGCTGTAGACCATCGAGTAACCCAGGGCGATCAGTGCGTAGAAGCTGCCCCATTGCAAGGCGTTGATCAAGTTTTGCATGAAAAAGTTCAAACTCATGCGGGGCCCTCCCGGGGACGTCAAAAGGGGCTCGGGAGCGTGCTCGCCGAGCCCCTCGGTTCATGTCTGCAGACCACTGGCAGGTTGCGGGCTCACGCCCGGGACCTGATTACGGACACACCGATTTGTGAAAGGCGAACTGGCCTTCTTCGTTGATCTTGACCACCACGGCGCACTTGATCGGATCGCCTTCGGGGGTGAAGGTCATCTTGCCGGTGATGCCCGGATAGTCCTTGATGGCTCCCAGGGCATCCTTGACCTTGGTCCGGTCGGCCTTGATGTCGCCACTCAAGCCGCCCGTGTTCCGGATGGCCTGGATCATGATGCCCAGGGAATCCCAGGTGAGGGCGGCGACGTCGTCGGGGGTCTTGCCGTAGGCGGCGTTGTACTCGTCGATGAATTCCTTGGTGGCCCCCTGGGCGCCGGCGGCGGCGTAGTGGGTGGAGAAATAGAATCCCTTGCAGTCATCGCCGCAGAGTCCCATCAGGTCTCCGCTGCCCCAGGAGTCCGAGCCCATGATGGGCTTGGTGAACCCGTTTTCCTGGGCGGCGCGCACGATGAGGGGCACTTCCGAGTAGTACTGGGGCGTGAAGAGAACATCGGCGCCGGAGGCCACGATGTTGGCCATCTGAGCGGAGAAATCCTTGTCGCCGGTGGTGAAGGACTCGAAGGCCACCACCGAGCCGGGCCCGTGGATTTTTTCAAAAGCCTGTTTGAAGAATTCGGCCAGCCCCTTGGGATAGTCCGAGGCGATGTCGTAGAGCACGGCCGCTTTCTTGGCGCCCAGCTCATCGGTGACGAAGTTGGCGGCCACCGGGCCCTGGAAGGGGTCGAGGAAGCAGCCGCGGAAGACGTAGGGTCGGTTCAGGGTGGCGTTGGGATTGGTGGACCAGGGGCTGATCATCGGCGTGGCATAGTTGTTGGCCACTTCTCCGGCAGGCACCGCCTGGGCGGACGCCTGGGGGCCGACGATGGCCAGGACTTCTTCTTCCGTGATAAGCTTGGTGACGGCTTTTACCGCCGATTCGGCCTTGAATTCGTTGTCTTCGTAGATGAAGTTGAGCTTGTAGGTCTTGGCCCCCACCTCCACGGTGGGAAATTTCTTCAGGTACATCTCGGCGGCATTCTTGCTCGATGCGCCGAGGTCCGGGTTGTCGCCGGTCAACGGAATGGGAAACCCGATGTTGATAGTATCGCTGGCGGCCCAAACCGAAGGTGAGATCACCAGGCCGGCGCAGAGCAGCACCGCAATCAACAGTCGTCCTTTTCGCATCGATTCCTCCTTTTTCAAAATGTGAGATGGAAACAAGTCGGGGTAGGTCCTGAACCAACCGGTTCAGGATAAGGTTGGTCTGATAACACAGGCCGGTTTGATGCGCAATGTAAAAATTGGCTCGAAATCCGCCGGCCGGTCACTTCAACCCTCTGAATTAGCTATACTTAAAACCAATGCCGAAATTTGCGACACCCGGGACGGACCCCGAGAAACGACATCACCGGCGCAGGTCCTGGATCAGCTCCTTGACGATGGCCAGGACATTCTGACCCCGTTGACGGGCGATGCGGCCGGCCTCGTCCACCACTTCCTCGGCCTGACGGCGCAGCACCTCGGGAGAAGGCGGGGGAATCTGGCGACGTTGGTACTGACCGGCGAGCAGCCGTTGGGCCAGTTTGATTTTCTGTTCGCGAAAGAAGCTCATCGAAGTTCAAGGTTCAAGGTTCAGGGACCGCAGGGACGAAAAGGACACAAGAGGTCCGATGACCAAGTTTCGAGTTTCAAGTTTCGAGTTTCGAGTTTCAAGTTTCGAGTTTCAAGCATCCAGTTTCCCTACAGCCGTTTGACCCACAACATGTTGGTGGTGCCGGCTTCGTAGATCGGCCGGCCACCGGTGATCACCGTCATGTCGCCGGGGGCCACCTGGCCGGTGTTCAGGGCGGATGCGGCGGCGCCTTCGATCATCTCATCGGTGTCCTCGGCCAAATCGAGGTGGCACGGCGCGCAACCCCATACCAGGGTGAGCCGCTGGACGGTTTCGGCGTCCGGCGACAGGGCGATGATCCGGGGCCGGGGCCGAAAGCTGGCGATGTGCATGGCCGTGGTGCCACTGCGGGTGGTGGCCACGATGGCGCTGGCATTCAGTTGCTCGGCGGTGATGCAGGCCGCGTAGGCAACGGTCTGGGAGACCCCGCGCCGGGGAACGATGTCCATGTACTTGCGATGGGGATATTGGGCTTCGGCGCTTTCCGCGATGCACGCCATGTAGTGCACGGCTTCGACGGGGTAGGCGCCGCTGGCCGTTTCCTCACTGAGCATCACCGCGTCGGCGCCGTCGAGGACCGCGTTGGCCACGTCCGCCGCCTCGGCCCGGGTGGGCCGGGGGGCGTCCACCATCGAACGGAGCATCTGGGTGGCAATGATCACCGGTTTGCCGGCGATGTTGGCCTGGCGGACGATGGTTTTCTGGACTCCCGGCACGGTTTCCAGGGCAATCTCGACCCCCAGGTCGCCCCGGGCCACCATGACGGCATCGGAGACCTCGATGATCTCCTCGATGTGGGGCAAGGCCTCGTGCTTTTCGATTTTGGCCACAATGGGGGTGGTCCAACCGGCCTGGTGGATGCGCCGACGCACGTCCAGGATGTCTTCGGCCCGGCGCACGAAGCTCAGGGCAATGAAATCCACCTTATGGGCCAACCCGAAGGCCAGGTCCACTTCGTCCTTGGCGGTGAGGGGCGGTGCCTGGATGCTGCCCGTGGGCAGGTTGATGCCTTTGTGGCTGGTGAGGGTGCCGCCGGTGACAACCCGGCAACGCAGCTCGGTGGGGGAGGTTTCTTCCACCACCAGTTCCATCATCCCGTCGGCGAGCAGGAGGCGGTCTCCGGCCTTGGCGTCCAGGGCCAGCCGGGGATAGGAGACGCTGACGCGATGGGCGTCGCCCGTCACCGGTTCGGTGGTCAGCACGAAGGGTTGTCCCGGTACCAGGGGCACCCCCTCCTCCGGCAGTCGCCCCACGCGAATCTTCGGGCCGCACAGGTCCTGGAGAATCCCCACGGGACGGTTTTCCGCCTTGGCGATGTCCCGGATCCGGTCGATGACTTGGCGGTGTTCCTCGTGGCTGCCGTGGGAAAAGTTGAGGCGCGCCACGTTCATCCCGTTGCGGATCAATCCGCGAATCACGTCGGCCGAGCGGCTGGACGGGCCGATGGTGCAGACGATTTTGGTGCGCGGCATATTCACCTCCCAAGGGCCCGGTAACGGGCGTCATCGCCCTGGCAGATGAACCAGAGCAGGGCTTCGATTACCCAGCGCGCCGACGTGCCGCTGGACTTCAGCGCCCGATCCGCTTGGGCGAGTCGGTGCAGCACCGCCTCCAGATGGGCGGCGGGGTAGCCTTCCGCCTGGAGAAAAAGCTGGTAGACAGGATAGACGCTTTTGGGATTCTTGACCAGGGTCAGGTCCGTTTCGCTTCTGGACGGGCGCTTGCCCTTGACGGCCTGGGGTTCGGCTCTCCAGCTCCGTACGGTTTCCGTCAGACGCGTGTCGTGGTCCAGCAGGGCCGGCATCACCTGACGCTGAAACTCGGGGTAGGGCATGCGGCGACGCCAGCAGCGCCCCTCGGGGGAATCGAGGAAGCCCCGGGCTATCAACAAACGACGGAGGTGATTGGTCAGGGCCGCCAACACCTGGAGGGGATGGGTGCCGGCCTCCAGCAGTGAATCGAGGTAGAACAGGGCCTGTTCGAGGCGGCGTTCTCCCACGGCCCCGGTGAAGGCATAGATGGGATCCTTCTTGCTGCGACGCAGGAGCTGGTGGACGTCTTCGGCGGTGATCTGCCCGCGCGATCCGACGTAGTCGGCCAGTTTTTCCAGGCTGGTGCAGAAGGTGCGCAGATCGAAGCCGGTCTTTTCCACCAGCGCCTGATAGGCGGCCGGTACCAGGTTTTTGGCGCGGGCGCCGAGGATGCGCTGGACCTGGTCCTGGAGCAGGCGCTGCTGGGCTTCCAGATCGACGCGACGTCCACCGGTGGGCACGCTGGCGTCCACCACCACCCCGGCGGCTTCGATGGCCTTGTACACTTTGCGCCGGCGGTCCACCGAGGCGGCGGTGAGGATGAGGTGGTGGCTGGCCGGAAATCCCTTGGTCGTCGCCCGGGCCAGGGTCTCGGCCGGATCCGCGGCGGCGGCGCACGTGAGATTCCGACTGAGACAACCGGTTACCAGCGCTTCGAGCCAGCCGTCGTCATCGATATCCATTTCGGCGGCGGCGAGGAGTTGGCGGCGGGCCTCGGCATCCACTTCCGTTGGGGGGAGCTGCTGGGCGGCCAGCACGGCCATCAGCGCCCGGCTTGCCTTGTCCGGATCGTCGTTTTCATGGGCGAGGCGGGCCTTTTCCAGGTAGGTTCGGATGTCCAGACCGGATTCAAAAATGGTGGTATCGGCCAGCAGCACCACCTTGGCATCGCCGAGCAGGCTGTAGGTATTGATCCGGGCCAGGGCTTCGGCCAAGGCGTCGGGGGCACTCCCTTCGATGCGGTCCAGGCGGTGTTGCGGCGCCGATGGCCCCAGAATTTTCGCTGTGATGGCCTGAACCGCCGCCTGACAGAGCATTTCTTCCCCGAAAACCAGGTACAGGGGGGCCGCCGGTTGGGTTGTGGCCAGATGCCGATCCAGTTCCTGATGGGAGAGGGTGGTCATGGTCTCGTTCCGGCGGCAGCGACGGGCATCAGTCGGGCAGGCGGTTGAAGATCAGGTGTCCGATGAAGATGCCGATCCCCACGGTGATGGCGCTGTCGGCGATATTGAAGGCCGGCCAGTGATAGGGGCCAAGGTAAAAGTCCAGGAAATCGATCACCTGACCGAAGCGCAGGCGGTCGATGAGATTGCCGATGGCGCCGCCGAGAATCAGGGCGAAGGCCGCCGACAGCGCCCGGTACTCCCGGGGTGTGCGGTGAAAGTAGTAAAGAATCAGGCCCACGGCCAGGAAGGTCGCCACCCCAAAGAGCAAATGACGCACCACCGGCCCCTGGCCGGCCAAAAATCCGAATGCCCCCCCGGGATTGAGCACATGGGTGAGGTTGAAGAGCCCTTCGATCACCGGAATCGCCTGGTACAAGGGAATCCGGGCCAGGACCAGGGCCTTGGCGGTCTGGTCCAGCGCGACGATGGTCCCCACCGCCAACGCCAGATAAAGGTAGCGGCGGCTTGGCACCATCGAGGTCAATGATCGTTTTCCCCGGCGCCGATGGCCGCCAGGGCGGCCAAACAGCGGGGGCAGATGTCCGGATGGACGGGATCGCTGCCCACGGCCGGATCGCGAACCCAGCAGCGGGCGCATTTTTGGCCCGGGGCAGTTTCCACCCGTACGCCCAGCTCGGCGATGGCCTCGGCCTTGAAGGCGTCTTGGGGAGTGGCCGCCTCCACCAGGGTCGCCGCCGAGACGATGAGCAGGGTGCTCATCTGATCGGCGAAAGGCGCCAGTCGCCGGTGGGTCTCATTGGCGGCGTAAATCGTCACGCCGGCGTCCAGGCCGTGGCCGATCCGTTTTTCGGCCCGGGCGATTTCCAGGGCCCGGGTCACTTCACCGCGCACTTCGAGGAAAAAATTCCAGCGCTCGGCCAGGGAACGGTCTTCCCACGCCGGATCCGGCTCGGGGAGGGTGGCCATGTGCACCGATTCCGGCCGGTCCGCACCAGGCATGTAGCGCCAGATTTCCTCGGCGGTGAAACAGAGTACCGGCGCCATGAGCCGGGTGAGGGCGTCGAGAATCAGCGCCATGGTGGTCTGGGCGCTGCGCCGGGCCGGATCCGCCGGCGCCGTGGTGTAGAGCCGATCCTTGAGTACGTCGAGGTAGAAGGACGACAAATCCACCACGCAGTAGTTGTGCAAGGCGTGGTGGATGGTGTGAAATTCGTAGCGCTCATAAGCCCGGCGACACTTGGCCACCAGTTCCTGAAGCCGGTGCAGGGCGAAGCGGTCGATTTCCGGCATCCGCTCGCGGTCCACCGCGTCCTTGGCCGGGTCGAAATCGTAGAGATTGCCCAGCATGAAACGGCAGGTGTTGCGGATGCGCCGGTAGGCATCGCTGAGCTGCTTCAGGATGTTCTCGGAAATGCGCACGTCCTCGCGGTAATCGGCCGCCGATACCCAGAGACGCAGTACCTCGGCGCCGAAACGGCGGATCACCTCCGCCGGAGCCACCACGTTGCCCAGGGACTTGCTCATTTTCTTGCCTTCGGCGTCCACCACGAATCCGTGGGTCAGCACGGCCTTGTAAGGGGCCTGGCCCCGGGTGCCCACCGCGGTGAGCAGGGAGGAGTGAAACCACCCCCGGTGCTGATCGCTGCCTTCCAGGTAGAGATCGGCGGGCCAGACGAGATCGTCCCTGGCCTCCAGCACGGCGGCATGGCTGACGCCCGAGTCGAACCAGACATCCAGGATGTCGGTTTCCTTGATGAATTCGGTGCCGCCGCACTCCGGACAAACCGTGCCCGGCGGCAGCAGTTCAGCGGTGGATTTCTCGAACCACACGTCGGCGCCCTGGGCCTCGAATTGGCGGTAGACCGTCTCCATCGCCGCCGCGTCGGTGAGGACCCGTTCGCAGTGGGCGCAGTAGAACACGGCGATGGGCACGCCCCAGGCCCGCTGGCGCGACACGCACCAATCGGGTCGGTTTTCGATCATGCCGTAGATCCGCTCCCTTCCCCAGGCGGGAATCCAGGTCACCGTGTCGATGGCTGTCAGGGATTTTTGCCGCAGCCCGGTGCGGTCCATGGAGATGAACCACTGGGGGGTGGCCCGGAAGATCACCGGTTTTTTGCAGCGCCAGCAGTGGGGATAGCTGTGGCGGATTTTCTCGCTGGCCAGCAGGGCCCCGTTCTCCCGGAGTCGGGCGATGATCCCGGCGTTGGCATCGAAAACCATCTGGCCGGCCAGATCGGGAACCTCGTCGGTGAATCGACCCTGGTTGTCCACCGGTGAAAAACTGTCCAGGCCGTAGGTCAACCCCACCTCGTAGTCTTCCCGGCCATGACCGGGGGCGGTGTGCACGCAACCGGTGCCGGCCTCCAGGGTGACGTGGGTGCCGAGGATGATCAGCGAGGGGCGCTGGTAGAGCGGATGCCGGCAATGCTTGTGCTCGAGATCGGCGGCGGCCAGCCGGGCGATGATCCGGTAATCGGCCACCTGGAATTTTTCCATGCACCCGTCCACCAGATCCTCGGCCACGATGAGCACCTCGGCGCCCGTGTCCACGGCGGCGTAGGTGAAATCCGGGTGCAGCGCCACGGCGAGGTTGGCCGGCAGCGTCCAGGGGGTGGTGGTCCAGATGACCATGGACACCGGTCGTCCGGCCAGCGCCGGCGCCAACTGGCCGAGATCGTCGATCATGGGAAATTTGACGAAGATCGACGGCGAGGATTCGTCCGCGTACTCGATTTCCGCCTCGGCCAGGGCCGTCTGACAACTGCAGCACCAGTGGATCGGCTTCTTGCTGCGAAAGAGGCTGCCATCCACGGCGAATTTGAAACACTCGCGGGCGATGGTTGCCTCGTACGGATAGGCCATGGTCAGATAGGGGTTTTCCCATTCCCCGGTAACCCCGAGGCGTTTGAACTCGTCGCGTTGCACATCGATGAAACGTTCGGCGTAGACCCGGCATTGGCGCCGCACATCGGCCTGGCTCATGCTGAGTTTTTTGGGACCCAGCTCCTTGTCCACGTTGTGTTCGATGGGCAATCCGTGGCAGTCCCATCCCGGTACGTAAACGGCGTCGAAACCGGCCATCTGGCGGCTGCGCACGATAAAATCCTTCAGAATTTTGTTCATCGCCGTGCCGATGTGAATATGGCCGTTGGCGTAGGGCGGGCCGTCGTGAAGAATGAACGGGGGCCGGCCGGCCGAGAGGCGGCGAATCTTGCGGTACAGGTTCGCCTGCTGCCAGGCGGTGAGCTGCTCCGGCTCGCGCTGAGCCAGGTTGGCCTTCATGGGAAAATCGGTTTGGGGCAGGTTGAGCGTCTTTTTGTAGTCCATCTCGCCTCCGCTTCACAACGTGTTACGCCAAGATACAATCGGGAAGAAATAGAATGCCGCCTGCGGACTGTCAAGTGATTTGGCCGTCTTGACAGCGCCGGCGCAAAGACGGTACACGCCGGCCAGAGACCGATTTGTTTCCGAACCATAGGGAAGGAAAGGCGGACGCATGCAGATCACCGATGGCCTTCACGGGTTCTTGTGGGATTCGCCACGGGTCAACAACTGCAATACCTATCTCATCGACGCCGGGGTGCGTATCCTCATCGACCCCGGCCACACGGCCTATTTCGATCATGTGCGCCACGGCCTGGAGGCGCTGGGAATCATGCTCGAAGACATCGATCTGGTGCTGGGCACCCACGCCCATCCGGACCACGTCGAGGCCGTCACCCTCTTCAGGGAACTGCCGGCCCGTTTTGCCCTCCACGGCGAGGAGTGGCGCCTGGTGGAAGAAATGGCCCCTCTGCTCAAAGCCTCCCTCGGCGTCGAGGCATCGGTCCTGAAGCCTGATTTTTTCATCGCCGAGGGACCGTTGAACGTCAGAGGGGTGGCGCTGCACGTCTATCATGCCCCGGGGCACGCCCCCGGCGGGGTTTGTCTTCACTGGCCGGAGACCGGTGCCCTGTTCAGCGGCGATCTGATCTTTGCCGGCGGCCTGGGGCGCACGGATCTTCCCGGCGGTGACGCCGAAGCCCTCAAGGCGAGCATCCGGCGCATGGCCGGATTGAACGGGGTGCGTTACCTGTTTCCGGGCCACGGGCCCATCGTGGAAGGCGTGGAGGCGGTGCGGCGCAACTTCGAGAGCGTCGAGCGGTCCTGGTTTGCCTATATCTGAGAACCTTTCATCAGACCTTGGCCACCCCTGGCAGGGCGGCTTCCAGGCGGCGGCGGGAGGTGGCTTGAAGTGCTTCCAGGGCCGCCCGCCAATCCGGATCGGCCACCAGGTTGGGCACCACCGCCGACCCGGTGAAGCCGTCGGCGGCCAGTCGCTCCAGGGCCGCTTCGCCGTGGCGTCGGTTCAGGTCGTCCCGCTGCCGGCGGTATTCTTCCAGCGCCTCTTGCCAGGCGGTGAGATCGATGCCCGGCACCGTGGAGATCACGGCGAGCCAGCGCTGGGGATCCTGGTCCAGATCGATGCGCCGGGTGACCGCAAGGCCCAATTCGTCGCGCCCCGCGATGCCGTAAGGGGATTCCAGGGCGTTTACGGCGTCCACCAGCCGCTGGGGGGACAGCAGGCCATCTTCGTACTGCTGGATCAGCCCGGCGAGCCGTTTGCGGCCCTCTTCCCGTTGTTGTTGCCGTTTTTCCGTTTCGCTCAAGGTGAGGTGACGGGTCCGGGCCATCACCAGATCCAGGGTGCTCTTGATTTCGCCCATCGGCGTCCTCCTTTTCCCATCGCGGGAGAGAGGGGGCAAAGGGGTGGGACACGTCGGAGACCTCCGACCGGTGCCGCCGAATCGCCCAGGTTTCGTTGCCTATGCCCGTCGCGGCCCCACCTTGGGAAACCACAGAATCAGCGCCACGGTGACCGGCGGCAGGAAGGAGATGGCCAGCAGTACCGGCCGTACGCCGAAGCTGTCGGCAAAGGCCCCCACCAGCGGCGTGAACAAGCCGCCCAGGCCGTAGGCCAGACCCATCATGAGGCTGGCGACCATCGAGCGGCCCCGGGGCGCGATCTGTTGGGCCATGGCCACCCCCAGGGGCATGGTGGACAGCACCATGAATCCGGCGATGAAAGCCCCCAGGTAGATCCAGCTGCCCTGGCAGTACATCATCAGCAGCAGGGCCGGGGTCATCAGCGCGTGAAACGTCAAAAAGACCGGTTTGAAACCGATGCGGTCGGCCAAATGGCCGCCCAGCAATCCGCTGACGGTGCCGGCGGCGGTGAAAAGGGCGAAAATGCCGCCGGCGGCCACCAGTGAATATCCCTCCTGAACCATCAACACCGGTGCAAAGGTGATAAAGGATTGGCCCACCACGGCCCGCAGTACCATCACCAGCCAGATGAGAATGATGGTGCGCCAGACGTGGCCCAGGGCCTCTTTCAGGGCCCGGTAAAAACCGAGGCTCTGGAGGCCCTCGCTTTGCGGCGTCGGCAGGATGCGATAGAGCCACAACCACACCGCCAGCCCGAACATCATGGTCCAGGGAAGGGCCGGTAGACCGAAACGGGCCACGTAGGCGGTGACGAACACAGGGCCCAGGGCGAAGGCCAGGGTGCCGCCGGCGTTGAACACCGACATGCACAGCCCGGCGTTGCGGCCGGCGTAGACCGGCACCATGCCCGTCACCGAGGGATGATACATCGAAGAGCCCACCGAGCCCAAGGCCACGGTGAGCAGCAGCACCCAAAAGGTCGGCGCCATCCCCGAGAAGGGGATGAAGACCACCGTCATGGCCAGCCCCCCCAGGGGAAAGAGGCGCGACTGGTAACGATCAGCGAAGTAGCCCACCGTGGGCTGCACGATGAAGGCAAGGAAGCGGGCCGTGCCGGCGATGATGCCCACCTGGGCCAGGGACAATCCCAGCTTGTCCACGAAGGCGGGAAACAGCGGGCTGATGAAGGCGCTGTAGAGATCCCCGGTGAAGTGCACCAGGGTCAGGGCGAAGATCATGCGCAGGTTGGTTGAGGAGGTCATGGCGTCGGATTGACAAAACCGGTCGAAGGTTGATGGCAGGGCGGCCCGGTGCCGCGGCAAGGCGACAACTTAGGCAAACATCCCATCCAAGTCAATGCGGCAGCGGATGATTTGTTGCAAGGCGCCGGCGTTGCAGCGGATGGCAAATTGACCCGCTGCGGGGTTGCGGGTAACTATGGATTCCGGGGAGGCGGGGTCGGCCGTGGGAAACCGGGATTGACCGCTTGCCGGGTGGGATGCCGAGCCAGGATGAATAAAAAGAGGGATGGAGAAACCGGGAACGGAGAAAGGATTCACATGACCGATTGCGGCCGAGGCGATGTGCTGGCGGAACTGCTCCAGATGCTCAAGCTGGAGAAAATCGAGGAGAACATTTTTCGTGGTCAGAGCCAGGATTTGGGCTACGGGGCGGTGTTCGGCGGCCAGGTGCTCGGTCAGGCCCTGTCGGCCGCGTCCCAGACCGTGCCCGAGCAACGCCGGGCCCACAGCCTGCATGCCTATTTCCTGCGCCCCGGCGATGCCCGTCTTCCCATCGTCTACCAGGTGGACTGTATCCGAGACGGCACCAGTTTCACCACCCGACGGGTGGTGGCCATTCAGAAGGGCCGGGCCGTGTTTTCCATGTCGGCCTCGTTTCAAATCGCCGAACCGGGGTTTGAGCACCAGGACGCCATGCCGCCGGATCTGCCGCCGCCCGAGGGGTTGGCGTCGGAGCTGGAAATCGCCCATCAAGTGGCCGATCGATTTCCCCCGGGAATTCGAAAACGAATCCTGTGCCGTCGGCCCATCGAAATCCGACCGGTTCATCCGATGGCGGCCTTCGAGCTGAAGCGTTTTCCCCCAAGGCGTTGCGCCTGGTTTCGGGCTTCGGGAACCCTGCCTGAAAATGCCGCCATTCACCGCTACGTGTTGGCTTACGCCTCCGACTTCGGATTGGTGGCCACCAGCCTTTTGCCGTATGAGCGACGGTTGTGGCAGGCGACCATCCAGGCCGCCAGCCTGGATCACGCCATGTGGTTTTACCGTGATTTTCGCATGGACGACTGGTTGCTCTATGCCATGGAAAGCCCATCGGCCGCCGGTGCCCGGGGCCTGAGCTTCGGACGCATCTTCACCCGCGACGGCTCCCTGGTGGCGGTGGTTGCCCAGGAAGGGCTGATCCGGGATCGGGCCGGAGCGCAATGATCCTGAAGGTCGGTTTCACCGGGGGATTTCGGGCCGGCTACAACCAATTCTCCTGCCAGGAGGCCGGCAGCAGGCGCAGGGCGTGGGTTTCGGGCATGCCGGCGCGCAGGATCTTGTCCGCCGCGCTGCCGTAGGCGTAGGGGACCCTGCGGCAGACGAGACGGTGGCGCTCTGGTTCCCAGAGCACGTACTTGGCCTCGGGCGTGCCGTCCCGAGGTTGGCCCACGCTGCCCACGTTGACGATGTAGCGCAGGGCCGCATCGAGACAAACCGGGCCGGGGGCAAGGCCGGTGCGGAAGATCCGGTTCGCATCGCTGCCCACCAGTTCCAGTCGGTGGGTGTGGCCGACGAAGCAGACGCGCTCCGGCATCACAGCGAACCAATCGTTCAGTTCTTCCCCGGAGACCTGGAACAGGTAACGCCAGATGGAATCAGGCGGGAAACCGTGGACGAACCGTGCGTTCCAATGTTCGAAAGTTTCTGGCAACGCCGCGATGAAGTGGAGACTGCGCGGGCTCAGGAGGGGGATCGTCATTTCCAGGGAGCGGCGGGCCGCGGTGTTGAACCAGCCCCGCACCCTCGGATCCAGCGCGGCGGCCTCGTGGTTGCCCATCACGGTGGGGCAGCCGAGGGTTGCGATGCGCTGCACCACGGCCTCGGGCTCCGCCCCGTAGCCGATGCAGTCCCCGAGGCAGACGATGCGGTGAACAGCGCAATTTTTCATATCCGTCAAAACGGCCGTCAGGGCGTCGAGGTTGCCATGGATGTCTGAAATGACGGCGATGCGCATGGTTTCGCGCTCCCCACAATGTTGCCACTTAGAACCTTGAAGCCGCGAAGCGGCTTTGAACCTGAATTCCGGATGACTTGCCGCCTTATCCGCCAATCCCCGGGATGATACCCCGCTGGTAGCACAGGATCATTTCCGGGCCGGCCAGCAGATAGGTCACCGCGCCCATGGAAAGAAACGGGCCGAAGGGAATGGCGGTTTTCAGGCCCCGGCCGCTGCGTGCCATGGCCCCCAAGCCGCCCAAGGCGCCGTACAAGGCGCCGGCAAAGAGGGTAAAGACCGCCCCCTGCCAGCCGACCACGGCCCCGATGAGGAGCATGAGTTTCACATCTCCGAGCCCCATCCCCTCCCGGTGGGTGAGGAGGCGGTAAACCAGGGCGACTGAATAGAGGATACCGGCCCCGGTGACGGCCCCGGCGAGTCCCTGGCGCCAGGTGAGGGGCGTGAACGCCACGGCGGCCGGGTACAGCACCACCGTTGCCGGCAGGATCACCCGATCGGGGATGATGCGGTGATCGATATCGATGACGGACACCGCCAGCAGTACCGCCATCAGACAAAACGCCACCACGGCCTCGCCCCCGGGGCCGAAGCGGATCAGGCAGGCGACCCCCATGACCCCGCCGAGCAGCTCGACGATGGGGTAGCGCCAGCTGATGGGGGCGTGGCAGTGCCGGCAGCGGGCCCTGAGGCACAGGAAGCTGACCAGCGGGATGTTGTCCCGGGCCGCCAGCGGCTCACCGCAGTGGGGGCAGGCCGATCGGGGCGGATCCGTGAGGGATTGGCCCATGGGCAGGCGGTGGATCACCACGTTGAGAAAGCTGCCGATGCACAGGCCGAACAGAAAACTGAAAAAATACCAGAAAAATACCATGTATAATTCTATCGCCAAAACGGAGAAAACTCAACTTCCACCGGTCCCGTCGCCAGGGCCCCGTCAAAGTCGGGGTTCCGTCACTTTTTTTTGCCGACACTTTAGTCACTAAAAAAAAGTGACAAGTGAGCTAAAGTGACTAAAGTGAGCTAAAGTGAAGGAATCCTGGCAGTTATAATAAAAACCGGAGCGCAGCGACACCACCACTTTAGTCACTTTAGTCACTCGTAATTTTAGTCACTTAAAAAAAGTGTCAAGTGAGCTAAAGTGAAGGAATCCTGATCGAACTTCGACGCTGCTGTTGTCAAATGGAGAATCGCGGTTATCTTATAAAACTTTAGCCGCTAAAAAAGAATGATGCGAGGAGTTGGCATGGGCGAAACAGATCGCGACGATTTGATCAGTATCATCGAGGACTCAGAGAGCACGGAGACCGTTCCCACCACCCTTCCCCTGATGCCGGTGCGCGACGTGGTGATTTTCACCGACATGTTGCTGCCGTTGTTTGTGGGGCGGGAAAAGTCCATCCGGGCCGTGGAGGCGGCGGTGGCGGCCGACGGTTACGTGATGCTGGCCACCCAGAAGGATTCGGCCAACGAAGATCCCACGCCGGAGGAGATCTTCGAAGTGGGGACGGTGGGGCGGGTGTTGCGCATGATCAAGATGCCCGATGGCCGGGCCAAGGCCCTGGTGCAAGGGGTAAGCAAGGCGCGGATCTTGCGCTACCTGCGCCGCCGGAACTCTTTTCGGGTGCGCATCGAGCCCATCGAAGAGTCCCGGGTGGAAGAACTGAGCCTGGAGGCCCAGGCCATGATGCGCAACGTTCGCGAGCACGCCACCAAAATGCTGACGCTGCGCGGTGAGATGACCAGCGATATCGCCTCGATTCTCGACAGCATCGAAGAACCGGGGAAGCTGGCCGACCTGGTGGCCACCAATCTCAAGCTGAAGATCGAGGAATCCCAGGGGCTGTTGGAGATCCTGGACCCGGTGGCGCGTCTCGAGCAGGTCAATTCCTTTCTGGCCCGGGAGTTGGCGCTCTCTTCGGTGCAGGCCAAGATTCAATCCAACGTGCGCGACGAGATCAGCAAGGGCCAGCGGGACTACTTTTTGCGCGAACAGATGCGCGCCATTCATCGTGAGTTGGGAGAAAACGACGACCGGCTTCAGGAAATCGAGGAATACCGGGGAAAGATCAAAAAAGCCAAGATGCCGCCCGAGGCGGCCGACGAGGCGGCCCGGCAGTTGCGTCGTCTGGAACTGATGCACGCCGAGTCCGCCGAGGCGTCGGTGGTGCGCAGCTACCTGGACTGGCTGGTGGAACTGCCGTGGAAGCGGACCACCAAGGATGTGATCGATATCCCGGCGGCCAAGAAGGTTCTGGATCAGGACCACTACGGCCTGGAAAAAGTCAAGGACCGCATCCTGGAGTATCTCAGCGTGCGCAAGCTCAACCCGGCCACCAAGGGCCCGATTCTTTGCTTCGTCGGCCCCCCCGGGGTGGGCAAGACGTCCCTGGGCCGCTCCATCGCCAGGGCCATGAAGCGGCGTTTCGTGCGCATCAGCCTCGGCGGGATCCGGGACGAGGCCGAAATTCGCGGTCACCGGCGCACCTACATCGGCGCCCTGCCCGGGCGCATCATCCAGGGGCTCAAGCAGGCGGGCAAGGCCAACCCGGTGTTCATGATGGACGAGATCGACAAGCTGGGCGCCGATTTTCGCGGCGACCCGTCCGCCGCCCTTCTCGAGGCGCTGGACCCGGAACAGAACCACGCTTTTTCGGATCACTACCTCAACCTGCCCTTCGACTTGTCCAAGGTGATGTTCATCCTGACGGCCAACATGCTCGACACCATCCCTTCGGCCCTTCTGGACCGGATGGAGGTAATCCAGATTTCCGGCTACACGGTGGAAGAGAAGCGAAAGATCGCCCGCCAGTACCTGTTGCCGCGCCAAACCAAGGAAAACGGCCTCAAGGCGCGGCAGATGACCATCAGCGACAACGCCCTGGACCAGATCATCGAAGAGTACACCATGGAGGCCGGGCTGCGGAATCTGGAGCGGGAACTGGGGACGTTGTGCCGCAAGGTGGCCCGGCGTCGGGCCGAGGGCGACAAGCGCATCGTGGCCGTCACCCGCGGCAATCTGGGGCATTATCTCGGGGTGCCGCGGTTCTATCCCGAACTCGACCAGGAGGAGAGTCAGGTGGGGCTGTCCACCGGCTTGGCCTGGACCCAGGTGGGCGGCGAGGTGCTTTACGTGGAGGCGACCCTGCTGGGCGGAAAGGGGGAGCTGCTGGTGACCGGCCAGATCGGCGAGGTGATGCAGGAGTCGGCCCGGGCCGCGCTGAGCTACGCCCGCGCCAACCTGCCCGCCCTGGGCCTCAAGGCATCGTATCTGGACAACCTTGATGTCCATATCCATGTACCGGCCGGGGCGATTCCCAAGGATGGCCCCTCGGCGGGGGTGGCCATGGCCACGGCCCTGATTTCGGCGCTGACCCGGCGCCCGGTGCGAAAAGATGTGGCCATGACCGGAGAGATCACCCTCCGCGGGCGGGTCCTGCCCATCGGCGGGCTGAAGGAAAAGGCCCTGGGCGCGCTGCGGGCCGGGATCCGGACCATTTTGATGCCGGAGAAGAACCGCCGCGAGCTCGATGAACTGCCCGCTTCCCTCAAACGCAAGATCAAATTTGTTCCGGTGCATCAGATGGACGCGGTACTCGAGGCCGCCCTGTTGCCGCCGGAACCGGCCCCGCGAACCCGCAAGTCACCGGCGCGCTCGTCCCGGCCCCCAGCGACCAAGCCCAAGTCCGTCACCCGGAGCGCCGAGTGAAGGTGCTGGCGGTGGATACCGCCGCCGGCGGCGGCACCGTCGCGCTGCTTGACGGCGAGACGTGGATCGCCGAAGCCGGCGGCCATGCCGCCGACAGCCCGGTCCGACGGTTGTTGCCGTTGATTGATGAATTGTTGACCCGAGCCGGCTTGGCTCTTTCCGGGATGGATCTGATGGCGGTGACCCGCGGGCCGGGAAGCTTTACCGGACTGCGGGTGGGGCTGGCCACGGTGCAGGGACTGGCGTTGGCCACGAAAGTGCCGGTGGTGGCGGTTTCCACTCTGGAAGCCCTGGCGCTTCAGGCGGCCACCGACCTGGTGGTGGCGCCGATGATCGATGCCCGTCGGGGCGAGGTGTACAGTGCCGTGTACCAGATCAGGGCCGGTGAGATCACGATGCTGGCGCCGGAGGCGGCCCTGTCGCCGCGGGCAGCGGCCCAACGCATCCGAGGATCTTGCATGCTCATCGGCTCCGGGGTGCCGGTCTATGAAAAGGAACTGACGACGGTACTCGGGGACCGGGCCGTTTTGGCGCCGCCGGACCGCCACGCCCTCACCGCCGTCAGCGTGGGGTCTCTGGCGCTGAGGCGTATCAAGGAAGCGGTGTCGGCCGAAGAATTGGTGCCGCGCTACCTGAGGGGCGCCGATGCCAAGCCCGGGGCCGGCAGAAAGCGCCCGGTCGGCGTTGACAAACCCCTTCCCGATTGCTAAAGATCATGTCTCGCTGAGAATGGTTGGGAGAAAATTCGATGGAACCCTTTGTTTGGCCCGAGCCGCCGCGTCAGGTGGCTTTTCCTATTGCGCGGCCCGGATACGGCCTCATCGGCGCGGCGGCCTTCGTCGCCTTGGTGCTGGCCCTGATCGGGTGGGCTTGGCCGGCCGTGGTGGCCCTGGCGACGACCCTGGCCATCGCCGGTTTCTTCAGGGATCCGGACCGGGTAATTCCCCAAGCGGCCCACGGGGTGGTTTCCCCGGCCGACGGCAAGGTGGTGGCCGCCGGCCCCATGGATCACAGCCCGGTGTACGGCGGTCCCTGTGTACGGGTGAGCGTGTTCATGTCGGTGTTCAACGTCCACGTGAACCGGGCGCCCATCGCAGGCCGGGTTACCCGGGTGGACTATCATCCGGGAAAATTCATCGCCGCCAATCTCGACAAGTCTTCCGATGTCAATGAACGCAATGCCGTCACCCTGGAGTCCGCCGACGGTGAACGGATCGTGGTGGTCCAGATCGCCGGACTCATCGCGCGCCGGATCATCTGCGGTCTGAGCGTCGGGCACGAGGTGGGTCGGGGGCAGCGCTACGGCATGATCTGCTTCGGTTCGCGCCTGGACGTGTTCCTGCCTCCGGGGGCGCGGCTGGACTGTCAGGTGGGCGACAGGGTGCAAGCGGGCACCTCTATCCTGGGCTACCTGAAGTAACCCGTTACAGATGACGATCTGAACGTATCACCATTGGCAGCCGCCGTTGCTTTCGAGGTCCACTCCGGGCGGCTGCGAGACGGAAGGGATTGCATGGCCAAACGTTATTCCATCGCGGTGGTCCCGGGAGACGGTACCGGACCGGAAGTGATCGCCGAAGGGGTCAAGGTGTTGGATGCCGCCGCCGCCAAGGCGGGTTTTGCCCTCGATTACGATTATTTTCCCCTTGGCGGCGAACATTATCTGGACACCGGCGAGTTGCTGGGCGCCGATACGGTCTCCAAACTCTCCGCTGCCGATGCCATCTACCTCGGCGCCATCGGTCATCCAGGGGTCAAGCCGGGAATCCTGGAAAAGGGGATTCTCCTCGAGCTGCGGTTCCAGTTGGATCAGTACATCAACCTGAGACCGGTGCGCCTCTACGAAGGGGTGTCCACGCCGCTGAAGGACAAGGGGCCGGCGGACATCGATTTCGTGGTGGTGCGGGAAAACACCGAGGGGCTATACACCGGGGCCGGTGGTTGCCTGAAGCGCGGTACCGCCGACGAGGTGGCGGTGCAGGAATCCATCAACACCCGCAAGGGGGTGGAACGCTGTATCCGTTTCGCCTTCGAGTACTGCCGACGGCGCAACCGCCGGAAGAAGCTGACCCTGTGCGGCAAGACCAATGTGCTCACCTTTGCCTTCGATCTTTGGCAGCGGGTGTTCGATGAGGTGGCCACCGAGTATCCGGATATCGCCACCGATTACGCCAACGTGGATGCCATCTGCATGTGGATGGTGAAAAATCCCGAGTGGTTCGACGTGATCGTCACCGACAACATGTTCGGCGATATCATCACCGACCTGGGCGCCATGATCCAGGGGGGCATGGGGATCGCCGCCGGAGGCAACATCAATCCCGCCGGGGTGTCGATGTTCGAGCCCATCGGCGGTTCGGCCCCCAAGTACACGGGTCAAGGCAAGATCAATCCCTTGGCGGCGATTCTCGCCGGTCAGTTGATGCTCGAGACCCTGGGAGAACGTCAGGCCGCCGGATGGATTGAGGCGGCGGTTCAAGAGGTGCTGCGCGGGGACATCAAGGACGTGGCCGCGGGCCGGATGGGATTGAGCACCAGCCAGGTGGGAGATCGCGTGCGCGCTGCCCTGTCGCGCGGATAACATACCAACTCCGTCCGTCGGATCGCCGCCGGAAAGCAGCGGTAACACACCGGCGGACGTTTGTATCAAAAAGAGGATGACGCGTTGGAACGGATTCCCATAACCAAAGAGGGCTACTCGGCCCTCAAGCAAGAGCTGGATCGACTCAAAACCGTGGAACGGCCGGAGAATATTCGTGCCATCGAAGAAGCCCGCAGCCAGGGGGATCTTTCGGAAAACGCCGAGTATGCCGCGGCCAAGGATCGACAAGGTTTTCTCGAGGCCCGCATCAACGAACTGGCCTACAAGCTGGCCAACGCCGAGATCATCGATTCGGAAAATCTCCCCCGGGACCGGGTGCGCTTTGCCAGCCGGGTGAGCCTCGAAAATGTCGAGACCGGGGAGCGGGTTCTCTACCAACTGGTGGGGCCCGAAGAGTCGGACATCGAGCGGGGACGCATCTCGATTTCATCGCCTCTGGGCAGCGCCATCATGGGCAAGCGTCCCGGTGAAGAGGTGGTGCTCCAGGCCCCAGGCGGAAAGCGTTACTACGAATTGGTGGAGATTCTTTGATCGTGGGCCGGCGCACCCCAATGCGCCTTGCAGGGAGAATAAAAACGTGGCACGCATTACAGTGGAAGACTGTCTCAAGCGGGTAAACAACCGCTTCAAGCTGGTGAACATGGTGGCCAGACGGGTGCGCCAGATCCGGGAGGGCTCCGAGTATCTGATCAGTTCGCCCAAGAACGAGGATATCGTGGTGGCCCTGAGGGAGATCGCCGCCGGCAAGGTGGTGGAGAAGGTCGACGCCTCCGCGGAATCCTGATGCCGGCGTGGCGCGTCCTTCCCGCGTATATCGAACCGTCAATACCGCCATGGGCAGAGCCATCGGCGATTACGCCATGATCGAGGCCGGAGACCGCATCCTGGTGGCGGTTTCCGGAGGAACGGACAGCTTGGTGCTGCTGTGGATGCTGCACCAACGCCAGCGTTGGTCGCCGGTGTCTTACAGCCTGGTGCCGGTTCATATCGATCCGGGGTTTCCCGGGGACCGTGGCCAAGGCGCCGCCGCCTTCTGCCAAGGTTTGGGGTTGACGCTCAAAGTGGTTCACACCGACGATGGCATACGCGCCCACGGCCCGGAAAATCTTGAAAACCCTTGTTTTTTCTGCTCCCGGCGCCGGCGTCGGCGGTTGTTTGAAATCGCGGCGGCCGATGGATGCGGCAAGATGGCCTTGGGGCACAACCAGGACGACATCATCGAAACTTTTTTCATCAATGTTTGCTATGCGGGCGAAATCAGTACCATGGTGCCGGCTCAACCCCTTTTTGATCACCGGTTCACCGTGATTCGTCCCCTGGCCTATGCGCCGGCGGCGGCGGTGCGTCGCCTGGCCCGCGAAATTGGCATGCCCCGAATCGCCAACCCTTGCCCCAGCGCGGAGAATTCCCGACGGCGGCAGGTTCGCGATCTGCTCGCTGGTCTCTATCGGACCAACCGCAAGATCCGGGGAAACGTTTTCAACGCCTTGCGCAACGTCAAGAAAGAGTACCTGCTCAAGCCATGAGAGACGTCCAAAACGACCGCGACCATCGCAACCTGCCCATCGACAAGGTGGGGATCAAGAATCTTCGCTATCCGATCAAGGTGTTGGATCGTCAAAATGGCTTTCAGCACACCGTGGCCACCATCAATATGTACGTGGATCTTCCCGACCGCTACAAGGGAACCCACATGAGCCGCTTCGTGGAAATGCTCCACCTGTTTCGCCCGGAAGTGTCGCTGAAGAAGATTACCGAATTGCTCGCCCAGATGAAGGAACACCTCAACGCGGCATCGGCCCACATCGAGGTGAGCTTTGCCTACTTCATCGAAAAGTTGGCCCCGGTGAGCGGCGCCCCGGGACTGATGGATTACGATTGCCGGTTTCTCGGATCCAGCAACCACGACAACAAGACCGACCTGGTGCTGGAAGTGGTGGTGCCCATCTCATCGGTATGCCCTTGCTCCAAGGAGATCAGCGAAGTGGGGGCCCACAACCAGCGGGGGCAGGTCAGGCTCCAGGCACGCTTCAAGAAGTTTATCTGGATCGAGGACATGGTTCATCTGGTGGAATCGGCCGCTTCCTGCGATGTGTATTCCGTGCTGAAGCGCGTGGATGAAAAGTACGTCACCGAAAAGGGATACAACAACCCCAAGTTCGTCGAGGACATCGTGCGCGACGTTGCCTTCGTCTTGCAGCGCGATCCCAACATCACCTGGTTTTCCGTCAGCGCGGAAAACTTCGAATCGATTCACAACCACAGCGCCTTCGCCCACATCCTCAGCGGTCCGCCGCCGGTTTTCTGAAACCCCTCAGGATCGGTTTTCCCCGTCCTTTCAGATGCCCGCCCCGTGGGTCATTGCCCGCCTTGCCGATTCGTGCTTTCCATCACGGCCACGAGGGATGGCCTCCAACCCTTCATGTCAGCCGTTGCGTCAGCGCTTCCAGCACCGGGTCGGCCCGGCGACCGGCGGTGTTGACCAGGATAACGAAGCGGTAGATGGTTCCGTCAAGGCCTTCGATGTACCCGGCCCGGGTCTGGATGCCGTTGAGGGTGCCGGTCTTGTAACGGGTCCGTCCGTGGCCTGACAACAGATGTCGATAGGGGGCGAAAGCGGCCAGGAGTCGATCCAGGTCGGCGGCGGTGACCTGGTTCTGCCGTGCGATTCCCGATCCTTCCGCCAGGTGAAAACGGGTCCAGCCCAGGTTTTCCCGGGCGTGATGACAAGCGAGGCGAACGCCTTTTTCCAGGGTACCGGGAAAACCGTGGACCCGGGCACCGGCGCTGATGAGCAACTGGTTGGCAATGAAGTTGCTGGAATGCTCCAGCATGCGGGCGATCACGTCGGTGAGGCAAAAGGGAGAGGTGAACACCATCACCGGCCGGGCCTGGGCGGGTAGCGACCCGCGGCGAACCGTGCCGGATATCGGTCGGCCGGCCTCGGAGAGAAAATGGGCGATCAGATGACCGGCATAGACGGCGGCCTGATCGCCGTCATGGGTGAGCACCAGTCGGCCGTTGGCCGGTGGACGCCGGTTCAGCAGCGTGCGGGCAAAGGGAAGCAGGGGGGTCTGGGGTTCGGTGCTGGTGTAGCGGCCGTCGGTTCCCCGGCCCACCGCAACGGTGTTGAAGTTGACGCACAAAGCGCCGTTGGGGGCATCATAGGGATTGTTGGAAGCCGTGACGCCGGGAATGGTCAGCGGTTGGGCGAAGTCGCTGTCGTCCACCACGAGATCGGTCACCGGAGAAAGACGCGGCGCCAGGGATCGGGCCAGGTCGCCCAGCACCTCTGAAACCAGCAGCGGGTCTCCGTGGCCGCGCACGTAGAGACGTCCGGCGGCGTCCTGATGGAAGCTCGTGGTGAACCGGAAGTCGGGCCCCAAATGGGTCAGGGCCACGTGGGCGGTGAACACCTTGAGCACCGAGGCAGGGGTGCGGGGCGATTCGGGGTTCCAGGAAAAGAGCTGGGCGCCGGAGGTGTCCGTCACCAACAGGCTGTCCCCGGGGCCCAGGGTCTCCGCCAGGTCCGGGGGCAGGGATGCGGCCTCCGCGCAAGGGGCTCCCGTCAGCAGCATGGTCAACACCAACGATACCAGAAATCGGGTTGTCACGGGCGCACCTCACCTTGGGAACGGCTGTCGATGACGATGGTCACCGGGCCGTTATTGACCAGTGCCACCTGCATGAAGGTCTGGAACCGACCCGTTGCCACCGGTACGCCCAAGTTTTTCACCGTCGCCACGAAATCGCGGTAGAGGGCCTGGGCCTGCTCCGGCGCGGCGGCGTGGATGAACGAGGGACGGCGCCCGCGGCTACAGTCGGCCAGCAAGGTAAACTGGGAGACGGCCAGCAGAGCGCCGCCGGTATCCAGGAGGCTGCGGTTCATCTTGCCCGCCTCGTCTTCAAAGATTCGCAGGTGGACGGTTTTTTCCGCCAGGTAGCGGCTGTCGGCGGTGGTGTCCCCGTCGGCCACGCCCAGCAGGGCCATCAGCCCTGGCCCAATGGCCCCCACTACGATGCCGTCCACACTGACGCTGGCCTGGGTCACCCGTTGGATGACGACGCGCATGGTTACCTCGATAGATAAAGGTTATCGGCGAGTTACAGCCCTTGTCAGGTTCGTTTCAGCGCATCGGCGAAGGGGTTGTGAAACGGCTGGCGCGCAGGCTTGGCCGGCGGTTTGGTTCCGGAAGGCGTCCTTTGCGGCGCGCGGGACCGGGGCGCCGGGGCCGGTTCCGGTGCTTCTGGGGTCTCGCGCAGGCTCAGGGCGATTCGTCGCCGCTCCAGGTCCACCGTCAGCACCCGGACCATGACCTTCTGCTGGACCTTCACCACTTCGGCGGGGTCGCGCACGAAACGATCGGCCAGCTGGCTCACGTGGATCAGCCCGTCCTGGTGAACCCCCACGTCCACGAAGGCCCCGAAACGGGTCACGTTGGTGACGATCCCCGGCAGCCGCATCCCCACCACCAGGTCTTCGATTTTTTCCACCCCGGCGGCAAAGGCGAAGGCCTCGAAGCGCTGGCGAGGGTCGCGTCCCGGCTTGGCCAGCTCCGCCAAAATGTCGGTCAGGGTGGGCAGGCCCACATCGTCGGTGACGTAGCGGTTCACGTCGATGCGTTGGCGCAAACCGGCGTCGGAAATCAGATCCGTCACTTGGCAGCCGAGATCAGCGGCCATGGCGGCCACGATGGGATAGCGTTCCGGGTGAACGGCGCTGGCATCCAGGGCGTTGGGTCCTGCGGCGATGCGCAGGAAGCCGGCGGCCTGCTCGAAGGCCTTGGGCCCCAGCCGGGGGACCTGCTTGAGGGCCTCGCGGGTCTGAAACGGACCGTGCTCGTCCCGGTGGGCCACGATGTTTCGTGCCAGCCGGGGACCCAGGCCGGACACATAGGTGAGCAGGGCGGCGCTGGCCCGGTTGACATCCACCCCCACGGCGTTGACGCAGCTCACCACCACATCGTCCAGGGCCTGTTTCAGGGCGGTGGGGTCCACGTCGTGCTGATACTGCCCCACGCCGATGGACTTGGGATCAATTTTTACCAGCTCGGCCAACGGATCCATGAGCCGCCGGCCGATGGAGATCGCCCCACGCACGGTGAGATCCAGGTCGGGGAATTCTTCCCGGGCCACTTCCGAAGCGCTGTAGATCGAGGCCCCGCTCTCGTTGACCATGGCCACGGCCACTTCCGGCGGCAGGGTCAGGGACCTGAAAAACGCTTCGGTTTCCCTTCCGGCGGTGCCGTTTCCCACCGCCACGGCCTCCACGGCAAACTCGACCACCAGGGCCTCGGCTCGGCGGGCGGCCCGATGGCGCTGGTCCGCCGACCCGTGGAGGAAGAGGGTCTCGTGGTGCAGCAGCTTGCCCTGGCGGTCGAGGCAGACGAGCTTGCAGCCGGTGCGAAACCCCGGGTCCACCCCCATGACCCGCCGCGAGCCCAGGGGCGGAGAAAGGAGCAGTTGGCGCAGGTTCTCGGCGAAGACGGCGATGGCTTCGGCGTCGGCTTGTTGCTTGGTGGCCAGACGCAGCTCGGTCTCCATGGCCCGACTCATGAGGCGCCGGTACCCGTCTTCCACCGCCAGGGCCACCTGCCGGCCGTCTTCTCCGTCCGTACGAACGAAAAGTGCCTTGAGCAACGCAAGGGCCCCATCTTCCGGGGGGGTGAGCCGAAGGTTGAGCACCTCCTCCTTTTCGCCTCGGCGCATGGCGAGGATACGGTGGGAGGGGGCCTTGGCGGCCGGTTCGTTCCAGTCGTAATAATCCTTGAACTTGGCGCCCTGGATTTCCTTGCCGGCGATGACCGTGGTGCGAAAAACCGCCTGCTCGTAAAAATAGACGCGCATCCGGGATCGGGCCGCGGCATCCTCGTTCACCGTCTCGGCGATGATGTCCCGGGCGCCGGCCAGGGCCGTCTCGATGTCGGGCACCCCATTTTCGGCATCCACAAAGGCCGCCGCTTCCCCTTGGGGATCGATGCCGGTCTGGGCCAGCAAGGCCTCCGCCAGGGGGGCAAGTCCCTTCTCCCGGGCCATGGCGGCCCGGGTGCGGCGTTTGGGCCGGTAGGGCAGGTAGATGTCTTCCAGTTCGGGCAGGGTGGATGCGGCGGCGACCCTGGCTTCCAGGGCTTCGTCCAGGTGCCCGTTTTGTTCCAGAGACTTGAGCACCGCGGCCCGCCGCGTGTCCAACTCGGCCAGTTGGGCCAGGCGGTCCCGGATGGCGGTGATGGCCACCTCGTCCAGGCTGCCGGTGGCCTCCTTGCGGTACCGGGCGATGAACGGGACGCTGGCCCCGTCTTCCAGCAGCGCCGCCGCGGCTTCGACCCGGACGGGCGCCAGGGAAAGTTCGGCGGCGATGGTGGGGATATAACGGAAGGACGGGGATTTCGTCTCTGGTTCGGCTGGTTGGAAATGATCCATACGGGTGATTGGGCTTTCTCGCGGGCGCGGGCGATGAATCCCCTTGATCCATCCGTCCCCATCCGCGGTTTACGGTTTCGTGGGTGTTTCGGTGGCTGACGGCTGGCTTCGGGCGGCATGAAAAGCCCTTCGGGCTTCTTCCACGAGAAGCGCTGGCCGGTCGGTGTACCGCGGCGAAAAGTGCATCAGGTGAATCTCCTTGACGGCGGCCCGGCCGGCAAGTTCACCGGCCCGGGCCGCGGTGAGATGGTGGCGGCGACGGGCCAGGGCCGCATCGCACTGAAGAAACGCGGCCTCGATATACAGTTGATCCACACCCTGGATCAACGCGGTGATGGCACGGTGGTTGTCGGGGGTGTCGGCGACGTCGGTGACATAGGCGATCCGCTGCCCGGCCGTTACCCGCGCCACGGCCTCGGCCAGTTCCGCCAGCCTGAAGGTCCGGGGGCGATCATCGACGGTCATGGCCGTCACCGGACTGTCGCCGGGGGCCTCGGCGTACAGGGCGGCCTTGAAGCGGTTGATCCAGGGGCCGACCTTCAGCCCCAGGGCATCGAGTTGCGGTTTGAGGATGTTGACGTGAAACCGCTCATCGAGGCGAAACCCCAGGCAGGTGCTGCTGTGCTGCAGGACGGCGGCGGTGACGGAAAAATCGGGCGCCGCCACCAGACAGCCGTCGAAAGGTACTCCGCGGGGAGGTTGATCCGGAATGAACCCCAGACGACACTCGAAGCGCTGGTACTGGCAGGTGCCCGCGTGCACTTCAACCGCCTCGAGGCCCAGGGCCTCGCTGTAAGAGGCCACCAGATCCCAACGGTAACCGGCGAGTTTGCCCGCCAGATTGGCCAGAAAGCCCTGGGGCCCGCAGAGCCAGAGCTGCTTCGAACGTCCGAGGCAGACGCGCAACAGACGATCGAAGCCGCAGAAGTGGTCCATGTGGGTGTGACTGACGAAAACGTGGGAAACCTTGAGCAAGTCCCGGGGGGGCAGGCGACCGATGTTGCCCACGTCGAAGAGCAAGGCCCGATGCTGGTGGGCGAAGTCGACGAACAGAACCGGGTCCTCGAACCAGCCGTTGACCAGTCGAGGCCTGAAGGTGCAGCGCATGATCCGGTCAGGGGATATATTTGGTCACTTGCCGGTTGATGCAGGCGTAGATTTCTTCGTCCGATCCGTAGATGTCCACCACCGCCCTGTGGTGAATGAGCTTTTCGATGACGAAAGCCGTGAGGTAGAGGCTGATCACGTGAGGCTGGGGAACCACCTGACGAAAGGGGGCACTGAGGTAGTCGATGTCGAAATCGTCGGCCAGACTCAGGGTTTCGAGGCTGGCGAGAATCTGCTCCTGGAGCTGATTCTTGTTGGTGGTCTCCACCAAGTCGTTTTCCACCAGCTTCATCGCCACGGCGTTGGCCAGGGCTTCGGCGCAGTCACGGATCGCGCCGAGGGCCTTACGGCGGTGATATTCCTTGGACGACTCGATTTTGGAAAGAATCGAGGACTCACGGGTGCTGGGGCGAAATACCTTAGCCATTCACGCTTCCCTTTCATGCATCATTTGATCCGGCCCCCATCAGCGCCGCAAACGCATCATAGGGCGGACCGAAGGGGCGAATTTGGCGCGCATCATAATGTGCCGAAGCATCCAATGCAAGGGAAAATCCACGGTTTGATGCTGTTTTCTGACACCGACCCGAAGGCCTGGCAATCGGTGGGCGCAATCAGGTGTCGACGATGATCATCTGGGGGGTGCACCGCCCGTTGTAGCGATTCCATCCCAGGCGAAAGGCCGCCCGCGGCAGACAGGCCTCGGGCAGATGATCCGCCGGAACGTTGAAACGGATGGCATTCACCGGGCGCGCGGCGGGGCGGTCGGCCTGGCGGAGAGTCATGCGCAGGTGGCATTGGCCCACGAGACGCGCGTCGCGCACCGTCAGACGGCGGGCGGCAAAAAGGGGCTGGGGGTTGTCTGTCCCGAAAGGCTCCAGATCGCTCAAGGCATCGAGAAACGCCGGTGTGATGTCATCCAGGTCCAGTTCGGCGTCAATGGCCAGGGGTGGTGGGGCGCCGATCTGGGGCGCCAGCCGCGCCACGGCCGCTTCCAGGGCCCGGGTGAAGTCCTGGAGCCCTCCGGCGTCAAGCTGAAGCCCGGCGGCCATGGGATGGCCGCCGAAGGTGCGCAGGTGCCCGGCGGTGGCCTGGAAGGCCTGGCAGATATCCAACCCCTCGACGCTGCGTGCCGATCCCTTCCACCGGCCGTCACAACGGGTGAGCACCACCGCCGGGACGTGATACTGTCTGGCGAGGCGTCCGGCCACGATACCGATGACGCCCTCGTGCCATCGCTCATCGCCAAGGACAAGAACCCTACGCGAGGATGGCGGGGCTTCTCGCTTCAGGCGATCCAGCGCTTCGGTGAACATGTCGGCTTCCATCTGGCGCCGCTGCTGGTTCAATTCGTCCAGACGCTGGGCCAGTTGGCGGGCCTGGAAGGGGTCCGGGCAACGCAGCAGGTCCAGGGCCAGGCGGGCATGGGCCAGGCGGCCGGCGGCGTTGAGACGGGGGGCGAGGCGAAAGGCGATGTCCTGGCTGCCGAGATCGGCGGGGAAGATGCCGCTGACGGCCAGCAACGCTTCGAGACCGGGGCGGCGGGTTTCACGCAAGACGGCAAGTCCAGCGTGGGTCAACACCCGGTTGACGCCGACCAAAGGCACCATGTCCGCCACGGTGCCGATGGCCACCAGGTCGCAGGCATGGCGCAGGTTGGGCTCCGGGCGCTGCGTCCACCAGTCCAGCCGGCGCAGGTGGGCTCTGAGGGCGATGGCCAGGTAGAAAGCCACTCCGACCCCGGCCAGTGGGGCCAGGGGGCAGGCGGCGCCGCCTTGGCGGGGATTGAGCACCGCCGCGGCCGGAAGCTCGGTGGCGTCGGGTAGATGGTGATCGGTGACCACCACATCGATACCGCGACGGCGGGCTTCGGCGATGGCCGCGTGGCTGGCGGCCCCGCAGTCCACCGTGACGATGAGTCGGCATCCGAGGGTTTCGGCCGGGTCGGCGATGTGCCGGGGTTGCAGGCCGTAGCCCTCCTGGCAACGGTCCGGGATATAGGCGGTGACCGATGCGCCGGCCTGATGGAGAAAATCGGTGAGCAGGGCCGTGGCGGTGATCCCGTCGGCGTCATAGTCGCCGAAAACGAGAATTCGTTGGCCGGTGACGATGGCTTCCGCCACCCGCGCCACCGCCGCCCCAAGACCGTCGAGGGTTTCGGGGGGCGGGAGCTGGTCCAGGGTCGGCGCAAGGAACGCCCGGGCCGTTTCCGGATCGGCAATACCGCGATGGACCAGGATGCGGGCCAGTTCCAGCGGCAGCGGCAAGGCTGAGGCAAGGCGGACGGCGGCGGGCTCGTCGGGACGGTGGAGGTGCCAGGTGGAATCCATGTTGGCCCTATAGCCCAAATGATCCCGGGTGGCAAAATCGAATTGGCCCGCCGAGGTCGAAAGATGCCGCGGGGTCGGTATTTTTCCCATTGCAAAAGGCCGTTTGGCCACTATAATGAAGTTATTTGGTGCCCGACGGGGCCAAGCCGCCGCCCGAGGGCACTTGCTATTTCTATGCGAACAACGATCCGCCACTACCGCATTGAGCGGCGTGAAATCGCCTATCTGCGATTTCTCCTGGAAGGCTATGATGGTGCGGCGCTACTGACCACCCGGGATGCCGTCCGGGGGGTGGTGCAGCTACGGATCGCGCCGGGAAACCTTGAATTGGTGCAAGCCCTGATGGCGCATCTCGGGCGCGAGATGCGCATGGAGGCGCTCACGGCCCTCGATGCCGCAACCAGAGGAACCGATGCCTGAAAAGACGTTTCACATTCATACCATCGGCTGCCAGATGAACGTTTACGACGCCGATCTGATGGCCAATGCCCTGATGGCCATGGGCTATCGACCCGTCACGGAACCCGAGGCGGCCGATCTGGCCATCGTCAACACCTGCGCCATTCGGGAGAAAGCCGAACAGAAGGTCTACAGCTTGCTGGGACGCCTGGCGGGACTCAAGCGGCAGCGGACCACAATGCGCATTGCCGTCGGGGGTTGCGTCGCGCAACTGGCCGGGAAGCGGATCCAACGGCGGGCGCCGTACGTGGATCTGGTGTTCGGCACCCGGGCCCTGGAGCGACTGCCGGAGTTGGTGCGGCGCCTGGATGCCGGTGAGGGCCCGCTCTGCGACGTGGCCGGCGGCGAAGGCGTCATGGAGATGGACGGACCGCGGCAGGCGGTGGTGCAGCCGCGGGTGAGCCGGTTTGTCACCATCATGCAGGGTTGCGACAACTTCTGCACCTACTGCGTGGTCCCCTATGCCCGGGGACGGGAGATGAGCCGGGACCCCGGGCGCATCGTGGCCGAGGTGCAGGATCTGGTGGCCGATGGCGCCCGGGAGGTGACGTTGTTGGGCCAGAACGTGAACAGCTACGGCAACAAGGAAGGGCTTTGCGGCTTCGCCGAACTGCTGCGGCGGGTGGCCGCGGTGGAGGGGCTGGAACGGATCCGCTTCACCACGTCCCACCCCAAGGACCTGTCTCCGGCGCTCATCGATGCCTTCGCCCGCATAGACCGGCTCTGCGACCACATCCACCTGCCGGTGCAATCGGGCAGTGATCGGATCCTGGCGCGGATGAACCGGCGTTACGGGCGACAAACCTACATGGATCTGGTGACCCGTCTGCGGGCGGTGCGCCCCGGGATCGCCATCACCTCGGATATCATCGTGGGGTTTCCCGGTGAAACGGAGGAAGATTTCAACCAGACCCTGGATCTGATAAAAACCGTGGGATTCGACGGGCTGTTCGCCTTTCACTACTCCGACCGACCGGGGACGCCGGCCTGCCGGTTTACGCCCAAGGTGCCCCTGGGGGTGAAGCGCCGTCGCCTCGAGGCCCTCAACGAGTTGCAGAATGCCGCCACCTTGGCACGGCACCGGTCCCTGGTGGGTACAACGGTGGCGGTGCTGGTGGAAGGCGCCAGCAAACGTTGCGATCAGCTGGATCCGCATGGCGGGGAAGCGATTCAGTGGACCGGCCGCACCTCAAGCAACAAGATTGTCAATTTCAGCCAGCCTTCGTCCACCGAGGTGCCGCCGGCCAACGTGGGGGACCTGTGCCAGGTGCGCATCGAGGCGGCTTTCGCCCACAGCCTGTTGGGCGTCCGGGCGCCAGAGGCCGTCGGCTTGAAAGGAGAAGCGTGCCATGCTGCATAAAGCCACCATTGCCGGGATGGCCATGGATCCGGCTTCCAATACGCCCATCATCATTCTGAAAACCGAGGCCGAAGAGCACGTGGTGCCGATCTGGATCGGGCTGCTGGAGGCCACCTCCATCGCTTCGGTGCTCAAGGAGGTCGCCTTCGACCGGCCCATGACCCACGATCTGTTCAAGAATTTTCTGCAGCAGATGGCGGTCCGGGTCATCCGGGTGGAGATTATCGATATCCGTGACAGCACCTACTACGCCCGGCTCTACTTTTCCAGCGAGCAGGGCGGTGATTTCGATATGGACGCCCGACCCAGCGACGCCATCGCCCTGGCCCTGAGATTCGATGCGCCGATCTTCATCGACGACCAGGTGATCGAAAAATCCAAGCACGACGTCTCCGAGGCCGAGGCGGCCGACCAGACCGAGGAGGGGAAGAAGTGGGCCGATTACCTCGCCGCCCTCTCGCCCGAGGACATCGGCAAGGCCTGACAGCGCCTCGCCACTCCCTTGATTCGAATATTTGCGCCGATGCGCTGGTTTCCGATAATCAGTGGGCGAAGCGCCCGTTTTCGTAGATCACCACGCTACGGCCGTCCTTGAGCCGGGCGCTGACCCGTTTGGCCTCGGTGTTCACCAGGTCCCAATGCAGGGCCGAATCATTGAACCCCAAGGCCTTGCGCCGGGCGCGGTCCAGGGTGGCGGGATCACCGTCATAGGCGTCCAGGTAAGCGGCGCCGACGGCGATGTGGCAGTTGCCCTGGCGGCCGCCGAAGTTTTCGTCGAAGAGGGTGTTGGCCATGAAGCGGTCGATCTTGGAAAAGCGGCGGTCGGTGAGGGAAAACTCGCCGATGCGGCAGGCCCCGGGGTCCATGGCCAACTGGGCCCGCAGGAACGCTTCACCCTGCTCGGCAGCGGCCTCCACCACCCGCCCGCGGGCGAAGGTCAGGCGCACGCCGGAGACGATGTTGCCACTGCGGTAGGAGGGCTGGTCGGCATGGTAGACCCCGCGGGTGCCGCGCCAGTCCGGCGAGACGAAGAGCTCGAAGCTGGGGATGTTGTGGCCGCTGACCCCCAGCCAGCGGCGGTTTTCCCCCGGCTTGACTTCCAGGTCGGTGTGGGCCGAGGTGATGTGCAGGGTCTTGACGGGCAGGCCGGAGAGCCAGCGCTTGATGGATGTGGCTTGGCGGTGGATCTCTTGCCATTGGGCCACCGGATCGCGGCGGTCGAGAAAACAGGCCCGCACGATTTGCCGACTGTAATCTTTCAGCGACAGGTCCGCCTTGACGGCCTGATCGGCGGTGGGCCAGGCGCAGAGGGTCCAAC
>JACDJB010000534.1_pt1 | contig 39357 bp, 28 predicted proteins | sample 7454121 | NCBI WGS metagenome assembly JACDJB01 (sample SAMN14253290, study PRJNA609438) | sludge metagenome | isolation source: sludge after 25d culture with pyrite | collected 2018-12-20
TGATTTTCGTTTGTTGAGCACGTAACTTTGAAATTCATCGAGATCGTCACTTACTTTTGCTGTCCTGTAGCCATAACCCAGTTTCAGGTCGGCATTCATTGACGGAAGTTGTCGTTCGGGCTTTATTCTTCTCAAATCAGGAATAGCAGACCGATTAACGGCATTAGCTGTCGTGTCCTGTCCCGAGAAATCATAAACCCGAAGCAGGGTAGCTGTCATCTGATGACAAGTACTCCCCCAAAAAGAGGGTTTTACATGCTCAGATACATAAGCAGCGTTACCTCCTGCTTTTCCCGCTTCTGCTTTTATTATGTTCACCACGGAAACTGAATCGCAGTTTGTTGACATCCCTCCGTCGTAAACGCTTACGACACCCAGACTTTCGGATGCAGCCGGTACGTCCGGTTTGTTAAAGTATACCGCAATTGTTGTCGCATCCGTCGGAGGATAGGTTTTCATAATTATTCTGCTTACAGATGGAGGCATGCAGGAACAGAACAATAAGCTAATAGCTATGGAAAATAATGTTTTTTTCATACGATTATGATTTAATTTCAACATCAACAAAGCAGTATTCTATCTGATTTTTTTTATTTCTACTCCTAGTTTCAAACAAAGTATTCCTTTTTCCACACCGTTAGTTATGATGAGTATAGCACCACAGCTAAGATAATGAATCTTCTTTGTGTTTTCAAGATTCTATGATTCCGTAAATGAGGATGTAGTACTTGTTATTTCCGGTAAAATTGAAATCAGAGCGTGTGCTTATTCCCGCTACAGTACAAAATAAGCCCCGATTGAATAAGTCAGTATAACCGGTGTTTGTTCCATTGTGGCAGGAAAAGCCGGACCACGGTCGAGTACGTATCCTAACCCGATTTGAGCCGTAAACCATTTTTTACCCCGAAATACGTAGCTTGGACCTACCAAACTTTGGGCGAAACCCTCTCCTAATCCCTGATGCCAATATGACAATGAAAGAAAAGAACTTCGAATACCGGGTTTAAGATGGTAATTCAACCCAACGCTATAGCTGACCCAACCGGCGCCCAGTTGAAGTCCCACGCGATTGGATAACAAGGCTTCAAAATCGGCCCCAACTAAACCACCACCACCGTTTAAAATCCCGACACTCAGGCTTGCCCGCCCTTCATTGCTTGACTCATTCATTTGTTGTGGCTGTTGTGTTTGAGCATTGATTGTCATGTAAACCACTGACACGAAGATTACGGTAAGTGTTCGTTTCATAAAATACTTTTTTAAAGATTAACGAGATTTTGATTATTTAATAAACTATTTGTCGTTTCCCAATATGGAATGTCCTAAAATAATAATTGAGAGAACTAAGTTTCTGTCTGTACAAACATCTTTCGGATCATTCTTTAAAGAATGTGATTTTTTCGATATTTGTACAATCCTTCTGTGTATAAAAAACGATACACTGCAATATTATGCATAATTATTTGTATGTTTTACAATAAGATTTTAATAAAATTGTTGCGAAAGGTAAATGTGAACAAGTAATTAATATTAATTGTCTGATTATTAGCTTGTAACTTAAACCGATTTTTAATAAATAAAATCAATTATTAATAAATATTAGTTTTATGGGAATGCGTTTTAGGTTTTTTTAATGGGTATGCACTCGTGAAACTAACTGACAATTTCACTATTCACTATTAGTTATTCGCTATTCGCTATTCGCTCTCCGTTTTCCGTTTTCACTTCTCCGCTCCTGAAGCTTTCGCTAATTACGATTGCAGTAAGTTTTCCCCCTCCCTTTTGCATATTCCGAAAAAAGTTTTACCTTTGCAGTCCGATTTTTTGCCCAATCTCTGACAGCTAAGTGAGAACTGTGAATATTGCGTGAAAGATTTAATATCAAAATTAAGAATAATGGATTTAATTAAAGTTGCTGAACAGGCGTTTTTGGTTGAAAACAATCACCCGTCATTCAAAGCAGGTGATACTGTTACTGTTGCTTATCGAATCAAAGAAGGTAACAAAGAGCGTATTCAGGAGTTCCGTGGAGATGTAATCAAAGTCTCAGGACATCAGGGGAACAAACGCTTTACAGTTCGTAAAATGTCAGGAAACATTGGTGTTGAGCGTATCTTCCCGATGGATTCTCCTTTTATTGACAAAATCACTGTGAACAAATTCGGTAAAGTACGTCGTGCTAAACTGTACTATTTACGTGCACTTACCGGTAAAAAAGCCAGAATTAAAGAAAGACGCGTGTAATTTTATCCGCGATCAGGAAAACAAGAGAGAGAAATTTGGAAATCCGGATTTCTCTCTCTTTGTTTTTAAACATCCTGCTGAAAACTGACGAAAAATAAATGCAAAAACAGTATATTTGCATTCTTAAGTAATACTTACATACAATAACCTACAAATTCAGAAACAATGAATATTTTTCAGGATACCGGAAAATATGTTTTACTCATGAAGCGGGTGATGGTTTTTCCCGACCGGTGGCGTATGTTTTTCCGGCAACTTCCGAAAGAACTGGAAAAGCTGGGATTGCAATCCTTGCCCATCGTGATTATTATTTCAGTATTTATCGGAGCTATCATGACGATACAAACGAAACTGAATACGGAAAACCCCATGTTGCCCACTTACAGTACGGGTCTGGTGACACGCGATACCTTGTTACTCGAATTTTCATCGACCATCCTGTGTTTGATTCTCGCGGGCAAAATCGGGTCGAATATCGCCTCGGAAATAGGTACTATGCGTATTACCGAGCAGATTGACGCGCTGGAAATTATGGGCGTTAATTCGGCAAATTACCTCATCCTGCCTAAAATCGTGGCTTTCGTCTTCATGATGCCTTTCCTGGTAATTTTCAGTATGGGTATCGGACTCGTCGGTGGTTATTTGGTAGGAGTGTTCAGTGATATAATAACGACGGCGGATTATCTGCTCGGGATACAATACGCATTTATCCCCTATTACGTGTTTTATTCATTAGTCAAGTCGCTGGTATTCGCGTTTTTAATTGCATCGGTTGCTGCGTATTACGGTTATTATGCGTACGGAGGGGCGCTCGATGTGGGTAAAGCCAGTACCAATGCAGTGGTTAACAGCAGTATCCTGATTTTGTTTTTCAATTTGTTGATTACAAACGTCATGTTGAATTAATTTTCGTGTTTGCGGTAGAGACGCAATTCATTGCGTCTTTAAGTTAACAACAGATATTTTTACACATAACAATGATAACAGTAACAAACGTAGATAAAACCTTCGGCGACAATCACGTGTTGAAAAATGTTTCGGCGGTGTTCGAAGCCGGAAAAACCAACATGATCATCGGGGCAAGTGGTTCCGGGAAAACGGTGCTGATGAAAAGTATCATCGGGCTGCACCGGATCGACAAGGGACGGATTGAATACGATGGTCGTAATTTGCCGGATATGCGCATGAGTGATATTCGTCACCTGCGCCGGGAGGTGGGTATGCTTTTCCAGGGTTCCGCTTTGTTCGATTCCCTGAGTGTGCTCGAAAATGTGATGTATCCGCTGGAAATGTTTTCTAAAACCACAAAAGAGGAAATGAGGGAGAGGGCGGTTACCTGTCTGCGCCGGGTGAATCTGCCGGAGCATTCCTATCAGTTGGCTCCTTCCGAAATCAGTGGTGGTATGCAGAAAAGGGTGGCCATCGCGCGTGCGATCGCCCTGCAACCGAAATACCTTTTTTGTGATGAGCCAAATTCCGGCCTGGATCCTAAAACGTCGTTGATTATCGATCAGTTGATCAGTGAAATCACGCGGGAATTTAATATTACTACTATCATCAATTCCCACGATATGAATTCCGTGATGGAAATCGGTGAACATATTATCTTTATAAATAAAGGAGAAAAAGCCTGGGAAGGGAACAAAAATGATATTTTTCATGTTGATAATGAAGAGTTGAATAATTTCGTGTTTGCTTCTAACCTTTATAAGATGGTGAAAAAGGCGAACTTATAATAGTGGTTAGTAGCTAATAGCGAATAACTAATAGCTAATAGTGGCGTCTGGCGACTGGTGACCGAATAGTAAATTGCTTATATGTAACTTATATGCCTTATATGGTTTAAAATATTCTTTTGTGTTTCCTTAGTTTCCTTTTGTGATTTAAAAACGAAATAAAAGATGAAGATAATTTCTTATAACGTAAACGGTATACGGGCGGCGCTCACGAAAGATTTCGCGGGATGGCTCAAAGAGGCTGATCCTGATGTGCTGTGCCTGCAGGAAACGAAAGCGCAGCCAGATCAGGTTGATACTATGTTGTTCGCCGAGATGGGTTATACGACCTATTTGCATTCAGCTGAAAAAAAAGGATACAGCGGAGTGGCCATCCTGACAAAAGTTGCTCCGGATAATGTAGTGATCGGTATGAACCATCCGCGGTATGATGCAGAAGGACGTGTGATCAGAGCCGACTTTGGCGATTTGTCGGTCATTAGTGTATATATTCCTTCCGGATCATCCGGCGATGAAAGACAGGCCTTCAAGATGGATTTTCTGGAGGCGTTTCTGCCTTTTATTACCGAACTGAGAACGACAAGACCCAACTTGGTTGTTTGCGGAGATTACAATATTTGTCACAAACCCATCGACATTAATCACCCTGAACGGCAAATCGGGGTTTCCGGTTTCTTACCGGAAGAACGTGAGTGGCTGGACCGGTACGAAGCAAGTGGAATGATTGATTCATTCCGGGTTTTTGATTCGAGTCCCGAAAAATACAGTTGGTGGAGCTACCGTGGAGGCGCCCGTTTCCGGAATGCCGGGTGGCGCATTGATTACCACTGGGTAAGCGAACCGTTGCGAAACCGGCTGACAAATGCGGAAATTTTAGTGGATGCAGTGCATTCCGATCATTGTCCGGTTACCGTTGAATTGAGCAGGTAAATCAGCTGATAAGATTTAAAAAATATAAATATTCGGAGAAAGGGATGATTAACAGGTATTTTGTTATTACTTTTGCCTTTCAAAATTTCAAATATAATATGAAGAATTACTTTTACAGGTTTCTGATATTCATTGTAGCCATTAGTGTGCTTAGTTCCTGTTTGTGGAATGATGAAGATGAAACGAAGTTGTCTGATAATCCGTATTTTGTATCGCTAAAGTTTTCTAAAAATGATAGTATTCCCGGTTTGGAGAGTGCCGCTTTTTCATTGATTTATGATTCTGTCCTGCGTGATTCCGTAATTGTCAATCTGGATTCTTTGGCTTATCAGATACGTATAGACAGCGTATTCCCTACATTCTCCTTTAAGAGTTCCTCTTATGCGTATCTTATTATGAAAGATACACTTAATACTGGTTTGGATACAATGCTTCTGACAGGAAAAGATACCGTTGATTTTACCCGGGTTTTGAGGGTAGTGAATATAGCACAAAACGGAACCGACTCCTGCTCATACCGGATTAAGGTAAATGTTCATCAGATTCAACCTGAATTGTATGTGTGGCAAAAGAAAGTCAATCAGATTTATACGCATGGTATGAATGCTCAGAAGGGTGTGTTCTTCAATGGAAAGTATTTGTTTTATGTGAATGCCGATCTCACGAACTACCTGTATACATCGGATAATGGTGTAAATTGGGTTTATACTGCTGTTACAGGTTTGCCCGCGAATGGTAAACTTCAGTCAATAACAGCTTTTAACAATAAATTATATCTGACTGGTGAAGACGGATTGCTTTATAGCTCTGCAGATGGTCAGAACTGGAGCGGATTAAATCCGGGTGTTACCGGGTACACGATTAAAAATCTGTTTTTTGTATTAGATAATAATTTGTGGGGCTTATTCAGGCAGGATGCAAATTCGAAATATTATTTTGCAACTTCTCAGGATGGATCTGCATGGCTAATGGGCGATACGATTCCGTCTGATTTTCCGGTTGTCGATTATGCAGCTTTGGCTTTCAGCACAAGAACCAATAAATCCAAAGCCCTGGTGATTGGCGGAAATACATTGAACGGGAAGCTGCTTTCAACAAAATGGAGTGTAGAGAAGGGAATAAGCAACAACTATAAGTGGGTCGAGTTCTCCAAAGATAAATTAGACTTAACCGCTCTCTCGGGAGTGTCGTTGATTTATTATGATAATAAGTTGTTGTTGTTCGGAGGGATGGATAAGAACGGAAATGTAGTTGATAAAGGGTATAAGGAGTCTATTGACGAAGGATTAACATGGAGAAACACAGACAGTGTATTCAATGTTATAGTTGATTCGGAGCAATCAATAACGTATCAGCCAAGGAGTTATCAGTCGGTTATTCATAATACGACCAATCATAATATTTATTTGCTGGGAGGACGAAACAGTACTAATGTATTCTCCGATGTGTGGGTTGGCAGGTTAAACCGGATGACTTTTATCAGAAAATAAATTAATGTTATATAAGGGCGTCCATATCAATAAGGCTGTTCGTTTCCGGCGTTGGACACGAAAAACCTATGCTGTATTTGCCAGTCTGGGAAAAACAATCTCTATCGGTAATCTGAAAATCGGGATGGCGGGACAAACCTTGTTCCGTGGTTTCGAAAGATTGGACAGGGTATTTACAGAGCAATCCGGGGATGATGTGTCTGATTCGGAATACGAACCGGATAGATTAACGACAGATTTTTTATTGGCAACAGGAATTATTTCAGTTCCTGCTTCACAATATGCTGAAGCGGCGGATTTGATGTATATATATTTTATTAACCAAACGGTTAGAGCAGTTTAGGCTGTTTTAACCGTTTTTTATTTTATAAAATTTAAACGTATGAACAAAAATGTTTTAATTTTCTTGCTGTTTTTGGGGTTGACAAGTCAGATTTTTGGACTAGGGTTAAATGATTCCACTGTCATTGAATTAAATGAATTACAGGTAGATGCTACCCGTCAGCGGCAGTTCTCCGGAACAGGCAAAGTATTACAATCGCTTTCGGCTGTTGAAATCAGGCAGATGCCGGCACTGAGTATGGATGCATTCATGAAAACCATTCCGGGAGTAGATGTACGTCAACGGAGCACGGGAGGAACCCAGGCCGACATATCTATCCGGGGAGGTTCTTTTGATCAGGTACTCGTATTGCTCAACGGAGTGAATATCACGGATCAGCAAACCGGGCATCACAATCTCAATATCCCTGTAGAACTTTCTGAAATTGAAAGGATTGAGGTGTTACAGGGAAGTGCTGCGAGGAGATATGGCAGTCAGGCTTTCTCAGGCGCTATCAATATTGTTACCAATCCTCAGAGAAAAGGAACTGTTGAAGTGGGAGCTACAGCCGGTTCATTTGGCACTTATACCCAAAAGTTAACTTTGGGAGGCGCTAAAAAAGAATTAAGTCATTTTACTTCCGTATCCCATCAGTCAAGCAAAGGGTACATTCAAAACACAGATTATAATATTCTGAATTTATTTTCTCACACCCGTTTTACTCCTGATAATGCTGGTAAATTTGATTTGCAGGCAGGTTATCAGCAAAAGTCGTTCGGAGCAAACAGTTTTTATACGCAGGAATATCCGAATCAGTTTGAACATACCCGTACCCAATTTGCCTCGTTGGGTTGGGAGAAACAGATAAAGAAACTATATGTTGCAGCAGATGTCCAATATAGAAGACATTATGACCGGTTCGAGTTATTCCGTGATTTTCAAAATAAAAAACCATGGTATGCCGATCATAATTATCACCTGACTGATGTTGCCGGAGGTTCCCTGCATCTTGAATATACCGGCAAGTTCGGTAAAATTGATGCAGGTGTTTCTTCACGATATGATCATATTTACAGTACGGTGCTGGGAAGTGTAATTACGGATACATTAAAGCATCCGGTAAATCATTTTGAAAAAGGAATGAATAAGAAATTCAACAAAGAAGCCGACCGGGTGCTTAACACAGCATATCTCGATTACTCAAAAGGATTAGGCGCTTTTTATTTCTCAGCCGGGACGTCTTTTTCACATACCGGTAAGTATGGTTTAAAACATCATTGGGGTGCAGATCTGAGTTATGTGCCAAACCAGCATTGGACGGTTTACACATCTATAAATACAGCGTCGAGATTACCAACTTTTACAGATTTGTATTATCAGAATGCAACCCACATTTCAAATCCTGAACTAAAGCCGGAAAGTTCGTTAACGTCAGAAGCAGGAGTAAAATACGGGTATGGTAAATTTAATTTACAGGCCGGAGGATTTTACCGGATGGGGCATAACATCATCGACTGGGTACGTTATTCGGATCAGGATAAATGGGAAAGCATGAATCTGACAGAACTGAACACTTCGGGATTGAATGTTTCAGCCGGATATCATTTTTCAAATTCATTTCTGAAGAATATCTACCTGGCATATTCGTTTATACACACCGATAAACAGGCAAATGGTTATGATTCAAAGTACGCACTTGATTACCTTAAACATCAGTTAATTTTTAGGTTGCACCATCAGTTACTGAAAAATGTGACTGTAAACTGGAATGTAGCTTATCATGACAGGGCCGGCAGTTACATCGATTTTGATACGAATGTGTTAACCGGTTACAGCCCCTACCTGCTTGCCGGTTGTCGTATTGCAAGAGAAAAATCCGGATTGATGATTTATATTGATGTCAATAACCTGTTGAATGAAAGTTATGTCGATTATGGCGGATTGATTCAGCCGGGGATATATGGAAATGCGGGTATCAGGTGGAAATTTTAATAAATATTATCCAAATGTTTTGCCAGTTGAAATATTCATTGTAATTTTGGTCTACCAAATATGCCTGATTGTCAGGCAAGCATATTTAAATAATGAATGAGTCAACATCATGGTAGAAGTTTTAAGTAAACGTAAACAATTAAGTGCAGTTACTCCTGCCGATCAGGTAATTTCTAAAATCAAGGAGTTGATTAAAACCGGTGTTCTGAAACCCGGGGACAGGCTTCCGGCTGAAAGAAAAATGGCATTGGATTTTGGTTTTGGCCGGACTCAAATCAGAGAAGCATTACATAAACTTGAGTTTTATGGTATCATCAAGACTCTTCCTCAAAGCGGTTCGGTTATTAATCAGCTTGATATTAATGCTTTGGATGGGTTGATTTCAGATGTGCTGGACTTGCAGGGTTATGATTTCTATTCTTTGGTTGAGACACGTATTGTGCTGGAAGTTAACTCTATACGCATGTGTGCTGAACGCCGTACCGAGGAAGATCTGGAGATGATAGAAAAGGCCCACCGGAATTTTCTAAGGTATTGGGATACTGAAGAACGCGTGACTTACGATTTCGCTTTTCACCGTGCTATTGCTGAGGCGAGTCATAATCCTGTTTTTAAGGCGCTTATGCTTATAATAACACCTGACATCATGAATATCTACAACAAGGAAAGAATCTGTGCCCCCAGTACCCAGGTTGTTGAAGAGCATGTGCACATGGTAGAAGCCATCCGGGAACAAAACGTGGAAAAAGCAGTAGAACTCATGACGAAACACATGCAAGGTGTTTTGGAGTTTGCCAAGTCAAAATTAAATAGCTCAAAGAACTGATTTTAGGGTTACATAAATGAATAAAAAAGCTGCCGGCAGGCAGCTTTTTTTGTTTAATACCAACTTAAAATATGTTTAATAACATAAATCAGCATAAAACATGAAATTTATTTTGCAATTAAAAAAAGTATACATAATTTTGGTCGACCAAAAAATTGGTATACCAATATTGCGATTATTTATTTTTAAACATTAAAAAAGTAATTTCATGAAAAAAAACACAGACAAGCCACAATGGATCAGTAGATTGATGTTGGTGCTTGTAGTAATCTTTACAAGTTTGACCGTGTTGGAAGCTCAGGTTAAGGTAAGCGGGAAGGTTACCGATTCGAATAACGAGCCTCTGAGTGGCGTAAACATTACCGTTAGTGGCACCAAAACGGGCACAATTACAGATTTCAACGGAGCGTATGTATTGGAAGTTCCGGATAGTAAATCCGTATTGGTGTTTTCGTACATCGGATACAAAACGGTATTGAAAGATGCAGGAACAACAGGAGTTGTCAATGTTACCCTGATTGAAGATGCGTTGCAGATTGAGGATGTAGTGGTGGTGGCTTACGGTACGCAGAAGAAATCGCATTTAACCGGTGCAATTGCATCGTTGAAGTCAGAGAGACTGGATGAGATTCCCGTTGCAAGGCTGGATCAGGCATTACAGGGGAAGCTTGCCGGAGTACAAGTTCTGAATACCAACCCTGAGGCCGGAGAGGCTCCGCAAATCAGGGTACGCGGTATGGGATCGATTAGTGCGGCCAGTGACCCTTTGGTTGTTGTCGATGGATTTCCTGTTCCGGAAGGTTTGTCTATGGTAAGCATGAATGATGTTGAATCGATAGAAGTGTTGAAAGATGCCGCATCTTCTGCTTTATACGGTTCCCGTGCTGCGGGTGGGGTAATTATGGTGACCACTAAGAGTGGAAGCATAAAAAAACCGAAGTATACCTTTAAGATGTATTCAGGGGTACGTACTGCTCTTAAATTACCGGAAATACATACTACAGAATCATACCTTGGAATGTTGTATAATGAAGCTGAAATGCGTAAACTTGATCCGGCTATTAATGGTGTTGCTGCCGAAACAATGGCTTTTAACCGGGCGACAGATCATGAGCGTGCCACTTTGTTGTTGCAGCGTTATTTTGTAGATCAACCAACTGATTGGTTGCAGGAAGGCTTGCGTACTTTTGGTTCGAATCAGAGTTATCAGCTCAGTGCATCAGGAGGTGACAAAAATATGCGTTATTATGTCTCCGGAAGTTATGCGGGAGAAGAAGGTATAATGAAAAACAGTACCTACGATAAATATAATTTCAGAGCAAAAGCTGATATCAAATTGTCGAATAAAGTTACGCTGGGTTTAAATCTGAGTCCGACTTTTACCCGACAGGAACGACCCGGAACCGACCTGACCGATTATATCCGTTTTCCATCCTGGATTCCCATCCGGCATAATGCTGCAACAGCTGCTTTGACCGGTAAGGTCGCCGGGGATTATGCACAGCCGGCTGACTTTAACGGAATCTCGATCAGTGGCGAGGGACTAAACGGTGAAATATGGCACCTGTCAGGCGTTAATCCATTCAGTTCAAGTAACAACAACCCAGTATCTATCCGTGAAAGAACCAGTATATTTACTGATCAATATAAATTGCAGGCAAGTACCTATCTGACGATTGATTTTACACCGAATTTGCAATTTAAAACTTCTAATGGTGTTTATTTTTCATATAGAGAATACAATAAAAAAGAACAAACATCAGCTAATAAACAGGGTAACCCAAATATGTTAACTCGTCAGTTGACGATGAACACGGAATTGCTCTCTGAAAATATGCTGACTTACAAGAATAACTGGGGTGGCCATGAATTGGAAGGATTGTTGGGATTTACTGCTCAGAAAAGCACGAACAAACTTAATACGATTATTGGAACTAAATTTCCTGATGAGAATATATTATCATTTAATATGGCCTCAGAGTTGGTATTAAACAGTCCCAGTATATCAGGAACTACTTCATATTACTATTCAGACGCATTGGCTTCTTTTATAGGCAGAGTGAATTATGCTTATTTAGGTAAATATCTTTTCTCTGTTAGTATGCGTGCCGATGGAAGTTCACTGTTTGCTGAAGGTCGTAAATGGGATTATTTCCCCGCAGGATCTTTGGGATGGAGACCATCAGAAGAAGAATTTATGAAAGATCTGGACTGGTTGTCGAATCTGAAAGTAAGGGTAAGTTATGGTATAACCGGTAATAATGACATACCGCAATATGCCTATATGAATCTCATCAGTACCAACAACTATGTTCTGGGTGTAGGTACGGGGTCTTTGGTACAAGGTATGGCCTCGACCGATCCGGCGCTTGGTAATCCGGATATTACATGGGAGAAACTGGGAGAGTTAAACATTGGGTTGGATTTGGGTTTCTTCAACAGTAAAGTGAATTTATCGGTTGAACACTATAACTCAAATACCATTCAAATGTTACTGCAACAGCCGGCAATGTACATAACCGGTCACCAAACCTACTGGAACAACATCGGGTTGGTTAATAATAAAGGATGGGAGTTTGAGCTCACAACAACCAATATAACCCGCAGAAACTTCACATGGAAGACAACGGCTAACTTATCAACCAATAAAAACACTTTACTTAATTATGGTGATAAGGATAACGAAGACCATTTCGGAGAAAGGAACGAAGTGTATCGTTCTATCGTAGGTCAGCCAGCCATACAGTTTTACGGGTATAAAAGCGATGGTGTATGGACAAGCTATGAAGAGGTTGCAGCTGCGAAAGCGTTTACAGATGGAGAAGGCAATCCTTTTACATACACCCGTTATGCTCCGACGGTAGGTGGACTTAAAGTTAAAAATATCAATAATGACAACCGGATTGATGCTGAAGATCGTACGGTATTAGGCGATCCGTTCCCTGACTTTACCTGGGGTATTACCAATAACTTTACCTGGAAAAACTTTGATTTGAACTTTTTATTCCAGGGTGTTCAGGGGATTCAGGTGGTTAATGGAAATATCAACTACAATGAACAGTTAAGATACAATAAGGCGTACACAAACAACCGATATGTAAGTCCGATGTTCCCGGGTGACGGAAAAACCGTTTACTCTACCACAACTTCAGGAGGTGATCTGATGCTTACCGATTACGCGATTGAAGATGCATCCTATGCTTCACTCCGAGACTTTACATTGGGTTACAGATTACCTGAGTCTGTTGTTAAGAAAATTAAAATAAGTGATGTTCGGGCGTATTTCTCAGCACAGAATCTGATTTACATCATGGCATCCGGTTATCGGGGAATAAATCCTGAAGCACGCAGAACATCAGGTACTTATAATAGCCCGCTGATCGATGGTTACCAAAGAGGCGCTTTCCCTCTCAACAGAACATTTACCGTAGGTGTTGATATCGTATTTTAATTAGAACAGTAAATAAAATTGAAGTAAAATGAAAAAGATAGTATATATAATCGGCTTGTTCTCTGCCGTGACGTTTTTCACAGCTTGTGAAGATTTCCTGACAGAAAAGCCGGAGTCAGTACTTACCCAGGTCAACTTTTACACCACTCCGATTCGTATCAATCAGGGAGTATTAGGTACCTATGCCGGTTTGGCAAATACTTTACGTGATGAATGGATGTTTACGGAACTAAGGTCTGATAACACCTGTCAGGATAACACCGGCTCCAGTACTACGGCCCGTATCGATCAAACGGATGTCGCGCTGTTCAGAACATCTCCGAGCTTACCTATATTGCTGGATTATTGGTACAAGGTATTTCAGAATATCTCGAATGTAAATGCTGTATTGCCATCGGTTAAAGATAATACCTATATCACGATTGAAACGCAACGGGCGCAATATGAGGCTGAGTTGCTTTTCGTCAGGGCTTTGCATTATTATAACCTGGTGACTTTATTCGGCGATATGTTCAAGGTTACAACCGTGATTGGTCCGAATGAAGCGAAACGAATGCCCCGTTCTTCTGTAAATGAGATTTATGATGACATTATCATTCCTGATTTGATTAAAGCAGCTAACCAGGCGCCGCCAACCTATCCGAATGCTGAAAAGGGACGTGTGACGAAGTGGGCTGTCAAGGCTTTGCTGGCTAAAGTTTATATGATGCGCGGAGGTGCCGATAACATTGCCCTGGCAAAACCATTGCTCGAAGAGATCATGACATCATCTCCTCATGGGTTATTGACCGGTGCTAATGCGTTTGCAAATGTATTCAGTACTACAAATGAGTTGAACAACGAAATTATTTTTGCTGTCAGGTATAAAGGTGGTGCGCTGGGAGTAGGTTCTCCCTTCTGGAGTAATTTTGCTCCTTTAGGCTCCGGAAATCAGTTCCTGAAAATAGGGACTCCCATGGGCTATAATGCTCCTACATTTGAATTACGTTCGATATTCGACAATAGTTTCGGCGATACAAGAAAAGATGTCTCCTATCGTATATGGAACAGGTCTGCAAGTTCTCAGATTCCGTATATATTCAAATACAATGATCCGGCTATCTCACAAGCTTTTCAGGCAGAAAACGACTGGATTTTGTTACGATATGCCGATATAGTGTTGCTCTATGCTGAAGTGTTGGCGCAGGATGGGAATCATGCTGATGCACATACCTATGTAAACCAAATTCGTAACCGGGCAGGTGTACTTCCCGTGGGAGCATACGGTTCTAAAACGGAAGCGTTGGATGGTGTTTATGCCGAAAGAAGGCTGGAGCTGGCATTCGAAAATCAGCGGTGGTTCGATTTGTTGCGTATGAATAAATCATACAATGATCCGATGAAGGCAGTTAATATCATGAAAAAACATGTATTTGAAACAGACTGGGACCTGCTTTATTCTAAATATAACCCGATTCAACCGCCCGAAGAAAGATTCTTTATTCCTGCCCGTTTGATTTTGCCTATTCCACAGTCGGAGATAGACACCAACAATGAGATGAATATTGAACAGAATGAAGATTATTAATCAATGTAAGTGCATAAATTATAAACGTATGAAAACAAGAAGTTTTATTCAATATTTTCTGCTCCTGACTGTTGTTGTGTTGATGGGAGCTTGCTCGACCGATGAAGAAACGGTAATTGTACCAAAAACACTTGAACAATACAAACAGGAATTACAGGCGTTTGTGACGTCACAAATCACTTTCATCGATAATTGCGTGGTAGGTTATAACAAGGGTGATTTTCGGTCATCGACTAATTACGAACCTTATTCAACGGCCTATAAAGCTAAATTGCTTGCTGTCTTAACTACACTGGATAAACCCGATTTAGCTATTACAGATATTGTTAGTGCGTATAAATCTTTTGCTGATGAAGGGAAATTATATCAGGCAGAGATTTTTATTTCAGATCGTCGTCCCTTGCATGAACTTATTGTGGCATGTGAAGCCTTGAATACAGCAACACCCGACGGATCAGCTCCCGGTAATGTAAATCCTGCTGACAGAGCGCCTTTTGTGGATGCAATCACAGCGGCTAAAGCAAAAAGGTCGGCTTCTGCACTCGTTCAAAGGCAGGTACAAGAGGAAGTAGACAAATTAAATGCAGCGAAAACTGCTTTTGAAAATGCCATTATTAAATAAACCACGATAGATTTCTTAAACCTGACAAGTTTAGTTGCTTCGTAAATAAAATTAATGTTATGATTAACAAAGTAATATGCTTTATTCTTTTTTCCCTGTTTTCATTTCAGTTTTCTAATGCAAAAACAATCAGGGTTCAAAATATAAATGAGTTTGATCAGACAGTAAAAACACTAAGTGCCGGAGATTCGGTTGTGTTGGCAAATGGAATATGGAAAGATGTTCAGTTTAAGCTGAAAGGCACAGGTGCAAAGGATCAGTATATTTATATGGTAGCCGAAACTCCCGGGAAGGTGTTTATTGAAGGCAAATCCCGTTTACAGTTTTCCGGAGAGTACTTGTATATCTCGGGACTGGTTTTTCGGAATGGCAGTACCCCTAAGACTGCCGTGGTTGAGTTTCGTACAAGCTCCACCGATTACGCCTACAACAGCGTATTGTCAAATTGTGTGATTGATAACTTTAATCAACACAAAGACACTTCGGATCATTGGGTGAGTATTTACGGAAAAGAAAACCGAGTGGAGTATTGTTATTTCGGAGGAAAAGCCAACGAAGGAGTTACATTGGTCGTGTGGCCTAACGATTCAAACAGCATCAACAACAACCATTTGATTACCCGGAATTATTTTGGTCCGCGTCCACGACTTGGCTCTAACGGCGGTGAAACCATCCGTATCGGAACCAGTCATGTGTGCCATTTAAATTCAGGAACCATCATCGAAGGAAATTATTTCGAAAGATGTAACGGAGAGGTTGAGATTGTATCGAATAAATCAGGAGGGAATAAATTCCTGAACAACACCTTTTTCGAGTGCGAAGGCAGTTTGGTGCTCCGGCATGGCGATAATGCGGTGGTTGCCGGAAACTGGTTCATCGGGAACGGCAAACCCTTTACCGGTGGTGTCCGCATCATCAACGAAGGCCACCAGGTTTTCAATAACTTCTTTTATAAACTCAACGGAGATGATTTCCGCGCGCCGTTGGTCGTTATGAACGGTATCCCGAACTCTCCGGCAAACGGATACATGGGGGTGAAGAATGTCGTAATTGCCCATAATACCTATGTGGATTGTGTTTTGCCCTGGTCGTTCGGAGTGGGTGCAGGAAGCCGGGACAGAACGGTAACGCCTCAAAATACGATGATTATGAACAACCTGGTTTATTCACCCAATGAGCAGGAGTTAATCAGGGCGTATGACAATATCGACGGGATCAAATTCGACAACAACCTGATGGTAAGCAAAGCCGGCATGCTTAGCGGCGAAGGCATGGTTACCGGTGAATTATTGAAAGGAGAAGTATGGGGAATTGATTTTATCGCGTCGACGGCAAAAGCGAGAAGACTTGGTTTTGTACGTACGGATATTCTGGGTTCTCAACGCACCGAACAGGTAGTCGGAGCATTTTTACCAAATTCGACTCCCCAATTCGAAATGGCGTCAGCTCAGAATTCCGGTCCGGAATGGTATAAACCCAGACAAAAAGCGGTTGAAGCGAAACCGGCTAAGGTACATACTATCAAACCTGGTACGGATATCCTGAGAAAAGCCCTGCCGAAAGTGGCTGATGGCGATGTGGTTGAGTTGGAACCGGGTGTACACATTGTAACCAGTAAAGTAGTTTTGTCGAAAAGTATTACGTTCCGTCCGGCTGATAAAAAAGCGGAGAAGCCGGTAATCACAATGGAAGTACAACGCGAAAATGCTTCCATCTTTGAAATTGAAGGAAGTCCGACTGTGAAGTTTGAAAATATAGCCATTCGTGGCGATATGAAGGCCCGTTACCCCGTTAAATATGCGATTGTTACCTCCAAAGAATTTGCTACAGGCTATAATCTGATGATTGATAACTGTGAGATTTCCGATTTCAATGTAAATTCCGGTTCTGTTTTCAATGCCTACAAAGGCACAATCGCCGACACCATAAGAATTACTAATTCGGATATCAGGAGCTGTTTCAGAGGATTGATTCTTTCTCAGGAAAAAGACAATGTTGGAAAATACAGCGCAGAATGTGTTTATCTCGAAAATACTTCATTCAGTAATATCACGCAGTATGTGGTTGATTATTACCGAGGAGGAGTTGACGAGTCGACTCTGGGTGGTCACCTGTATGTGAATCATTGTGTATTTGATTTATCGGCCAAAGAAGAAAAGCAATACATCCTGAGGAATAACGGCATTGTAAATGTGACGATTAAGAATTCCATTTTCGGTCGTTCACAGGCTAAAACACCACTGCGTTTGACTGGTCCGAAACATCAGATTCTGCATTGTAATTTCTTCGAATGCTCCGACCCGAAAATTGAAAAGGGAGCGATTTCGAAAGGGTTGATGTATGAAAATCCGCGATTCGAGAAAAAAAGTTACATCCTCAGTAAGAAATCCAGGCTGAAAGGCAAGGCGGAAGACGGAGGTGATATTGGGTTGAAGTAAACTGGCTGATATCCGGTAGAATAATCAAATGAACAGATTTTTACATATCATGACAGGAGTAATGTGTCTGCTTGGGGTAACTCAGATAGCTGCACAAAACTCCTGGCAATCTGCTTTGTTGTCGGTTGCGCCGGATGGTCGTATCACCTATCAAGCAGACATTCATGGTTTCCGGTTGCCCGATTTCAGTTACGCCGGCTACAAGGGCGGAGGTGTTGATTTGCCCGAAGTTCTGATTGTCAGGACTATCTCTCCCGTTTTGGGTGATAATACCAAACACATACAGGATGCGATTGATTATGTGGGAAGCCTACCGAAAAACAACGATGGTATCCGTGGGGCTTTGTTGCTCGAAGCCGGCCGGTATGATATTGATGGGTCGTTATATGTGAAATACGACGGAGTAGTGTTACGTGGAGTAGGAGACGGCGCAGATCCGGCGAATTCAACCATCATTTATGCGCGTGGCAATACACCTGCACAACGCACGGTCATCACTCTGGGTAATACTTCCCAGGTTAACGGGACCAGGCAAATCAGCAATACAGTCAGCAATATCACTGATGATGTGGTTGAAGTGGGATGTTTTACCTTTTCAGTAGAAAATCCGGATTTATATGATGTTGGTGACCGCATTGTGATTTATCATCCGGCAACACAAGTCTGGGTGGATGCTGTCGACAAGGGTGGCGTTCCTTATCCCGACCCATCTGCGCCCGGCGATCCTGACGAAAGGTGGAAAGCCGGTCAGTTACCCATCCTGTTTCATCGCTATATCGAAGCAATCGAGGGAAACCGCATTACGGTTGATGCTCCCGTGTTTTATACCTTGAATAAATCATTGTCACAAAGCTATGTATACAAACCCAACATGTCGGGTTTGATTCAGCAGGTAGGATTGGAAAATCTGCGAATTGACATAGAGACTGCCGGAGGTGCCGATGAAAACCATGCATGGCAGGCAGCCCGGTTCAAGAGTTGCGAGAACGCCTGGGCAAAAAACTGCACGTTCATTCATTTCGGACAATCAGGCATTATCACGGAAGCCTGTTACAGAAGTACTTTTACCCATTGTAATGCAATTGATCCGGTGGCCATTATTACTGGTGAACGCATGTATAATTTCAATACCTATGTGTATTCCCAACTGAATTTATTCAGCCATTGTTATGCCAGCAAGGGGCGGCATCATTATGTATCCAATGGAACCTCAAGCACTTCGGGGAATGTGTTTTTGCGTTGTATTTCCGATGCGACCAACAGTGTAGCCGAAGGCCACCGGCAATGGACACAGGGTATGTTGTATGATAACCATAAGGAAATTAATCTGAAAAGAGACTTTGTGCTTGGGCTGTATAACCGCGTGGCCATGGGAACCGGGCACGGGTGGGCGGCAGTACATTCGGTGTTGTGGAATTGTGATGTTACGGCATCGTATGGCAAGATAGGATTACAGAAACCACCTACGGCACAAAATTATGCCATCGGCTGTTTCGCGAAAACCATTACGGGTAATCCGGTGAATGCATCTAATTTCACAAGAGGATATGTTGAAGGGCAGAATACATCCGGATTATTTCCGGAATCGATATATGAAGCACAGTTACAGGCCAGGAAAACCTTGTCTTCTGTTGTGCAGAATAAATATCAACCAGCCATTATTCAGGTACTACCTGCCCCGGATGGAAATCAAATCAGCGTTCGCATGGAAGGCATAACTGCCGATACCCTTGTTACGATTAGGGACATCAGTGGGAAAAAGGTTTCCGAAACAAACATAAACGGGGTTGATAATTGGGTGCAAACTGCCCATTTGTCTTCCGGAATTTACCTGCTCGAATGCAGAAACAATGAAATATCAGCATCCGTAAAATTTATAAAAAAGTAATATGATCATAATAAAAAGATTTTTTATCTATTTTTCCGCTGTGTTATTGGTTGCGGCATGTTCATCCAAAAACAAAAATATTGAACCCTGGCTCGAACATGCCATCCTGACTTCGGAAGAGCAACTTTTGCTGGCTGCTGAAGCTTTTGCCGATTCAGCAAAAAATCCACGCACCTACGAACATGGAGCGGTTGAATTAGTCACGTACAACGACTGGACGAGCGGATTTTTTCCCGGCAGTTTGTGGTATATGTACGAATTGACGGGCAATGATAAGTTAAAAGAAGCTGCCGAACGTGCAACCGGATTTATAGAAAAGGCACAATACCGCACCAATACGCATGATCTGGGTTTTATCATCTATTGCAGTTTTGGAAACGGTTACCGGATTACTGGCAATGAGCATTATCGCGATGTGATGGAACAGGGAGCGCTTTCGCTGATGAAAAGATACAACAGTCGTATCGGGCTTATTAAATCATGGGATCCACATGTCGGACCCTGGCAGTTTCCCGTGATTATCGATAACATGATGAATCTGGAGTTTCTGTATGAGGTGGGTAAGCTGACTGGTAATCAGGAAATGATGAATGCTGCGGTATCACATGCAGATAAAACACTTGCCAATCATTTCCGACCCGATAATAGTTGTGTGCATGTAGTTGAATATGATAGTATTACAGGTGAGGTAATCAGCAGGGAAACCCATCAGGGATATAAACATGAATCTTCCTGGGCGCGTGGTCAGGCCTGGGCTTTGTATGGATACACCATGATGTACCGGTTGACTCGAAAACAAGCCTATCTGGAGCAGGCTCAAAAAGTAGCCGATTTTATCCTGCAACATCCCCGGTTGCCCGAGGACAAAGTGCCATACTGGGACTTTGATGCCCCGGGTATACCCGATGAGCCCAGAGATGCTTCAGCCGCGGCTATCATTGCATCAGCATTGTTAGAACTAAGTAGTTATGTTTCAGAAGATAAATTCTATTCTAAAGAAGCAGTTGTCATCCTTAAAAATCTTTCGAGCGAGAAATATCTGGCTAAACCCGGTGAAAACGGCTTGTTCATCCTGAAACATTCAACCGGGAACTGGCCCAAAAACTCTGAAATTGATGCGCCACTCTCGTATGCGGATTATTATTACGTGGAAGCGTTGACGAGAATAATTCGAATGAATCGAACCGAATGACTCGAATAGGTCGAATGGGGCGATTCGAACCAGTCGAATGGAACGACTCGAATGAATCGAACTGAACGATGCGAACGGTTTGAGTAGAACCACTCAAATGATTTGAGAAGAATGAATGCTGAAAATTGAATAATAACAATGAAAAAATCAACAATAAAAGTAGTACTTGTGGCTTGTTTTGCCATATTTGTTTTCCCAATTAACTCACAAACCGTACTTGATGCTGATGGGCCGGGCAATACTTACGAATTAATAAACAGCGTACTGGCTCCAGGTTTTGATGTAGTGGAAACACCCGATTGTGCACATCCTGCTTTTGGTCGTCATATTACCGAAGCCTGGGATTCCCAGTTAAATCGTTATGTGTTTGAATTTCATATTCATGTTACACCTGATAATGATCGCTGTATTAATTTCGACCGGCAGCGCAATGAAATAAAGACCTATGATAAATCACCTGCTCATTTGATTGGTGTGGCAGGCGAAACTGTGACTTACAAGTGGAAGTTCAAATTGCCGACCGGTTTTCAGGTTTCCTCTAATTTCACACACCTGCATCAGATTAAAGCGGTGGGCGGTGACGAGGCAGATCCGATCTTTTGTTTGACCGCACGTAAAGGAAATCCTAATAAACTGGAACTGAATTACTATGTTGATTCCGATTTAAATGCGGTGAAACTTACTTCTGAAAACTTGTCACTTTTCGAAAATACCTGGGTAGAAGTAACTGAAAGAATCAAAATCGATAATGTAAACGGGACCTATTCAATTGTAATCAAGAATGTAAGTACGGGAGCTATCCTTCTTTCTTACAGCAATAATCAGCTATTAACCATCAGAGCAGACAATGCTTTTATCCGTCCTAAATGGGGCATTTACCGTAGTTTGAATAATCCTCAGGATTTAAGAGATGAAGTTGTTCGTTTTGCTTCCTTCTCAATTGAAGAGGATACCTCTACTTTGGTGCGTGTTGTCAAAGATATAAAACCCAGAATTACGGTTACACAGGATTCTAATCTCAATAATCAAATACTGAATTATTCGCTGGAAAAGCAAAGCCGGGTGAGCATACAGATTCTCAATGTGGTGGGAAAGCACCTCAAAACCTTACTCAATAACCAAATGCAACAATCCGGGGATTACAGGTTGAAAATAGACAATCAGACTTTGCCTGACGGAATTTATATTGTAAATCTGCTCACTGATCAGGGGCAATCGACAGCAAAAATGATGATTAAGAAGTAAGATGGAAGTGAGGTTGTTGTTTTGGTTTACCAATTCTATGTTCTACAACATATTTTGCAATAAAACCGCATATTTTATTTGGATGTTAATATAAAACTACTTATTTTTGGTCGACCAAATAATTGGTATACCAATTGAAGTAAATAATATCTCCATGAAAGCATTGCATGCTGTTTTTACTTTCTTTCTTCTGATGACGTGCTCTTTGTTCGTACAGGGCGAGACACTGATTAATACATCATTTGAAAACGGTGAAAATTATACAGTCGGCTCGGTTAACAACCAGCAAAAATGGAAAGTGACTACAGGTTCGGGAGTCATCACCAGTGAAGCGGCATTAGTATATGCCGGTCAGCAGGCTTTGCGTACCACAACTTCGGCATCAAATCTTCAGGTTGAACATATTGCGTATGCTTCCAATTTCACAGCTTTAGGGGGTGATGTTTATGTCGATTTTTATATCCGGCAAAACACATTACCTGCAGTTAATTACGCGATAACGGGCTATGACCTGGGTTCGAACACCCACCGGAGTTTTATGATTGAGTTTCAACCGAACGGAAAGCTGAAGTTGTACGATGGCAGTTCGGGCTGGTCGACTCAACCAGCTTATGCAGTTGGCACCTGGGTTCGTATTTCAGTGAAAATAGACAACGGTACCGGTAAGTATCAGTTAGCTGTCAACGGAGAATTGATGAATAAGATTTTTAACTTCAGGGAAATCAAAAATAACGCGACTTCGTTTGATTTTCATGCCATCCGTTTTTCGATGAACAGCGGAACTTGTGATGCATCTATCGATAATTTATATATAGGTGCAGACCCAATTTCAGATATATCGTTTCAGGAATCTTCTACAGAAAGAACGATCAGCATCACGCAACCAGCCTATGGAACCATATCGTTGGAGCCTCAAAAAAGCAAATATGAGTTGAACGAACAGGTTTCTGCAAGTGTTTCAGTCCCTAACCATTATATTTTTACCGGTTGGACAGGAGACCTGATTGGTGCCGAAAATCCGAAAGTGTTTACAGTTGACAAGAATATGACCATTGGTGCTAATGTGATTGTAGATCCTCAGGATCCTCCTGCCCAATACACATTAACAGTCAATCAGCCTGTAGGTGGTGTTATTACAGTGCAACCGCAACAGGAATTATATTATGATGGTACATCTGTTGCTGTTTCTCTGGCGCTTGAATCGGGATATCAGTTTGATGGTTGGTCGGGCGATTTATCAGGTACAGATAATCCTGCAAGCTATGTAATCGGTAAAAATACGAATGTCGGAGCGAATGTTTCAGAGATTAATATTCCGCCGGTAACAAGAATGGTATCGACTGTAACGCAATTCAAGAATGCCCTGAATGCAGTGAATCCGGGCGATACAATTCTGGTGCTCGACGGTACATACAATATAGGAGGTGTAAAAATCACCCGTGGAGGAAATGCATTAAAACCGGTGCTGGTAAAATCTCAAAATCTGCATGGTGCTAAAATAACCGGGGCGACCACATTTACCTTGTCGAATCAGCGTTATGCGATATACGAGGGATTTGATTTTGATGTCGAACCGGTGAGCGTTATCTTCAAAATGGAGGGTTGCAGTTATGTTCGCATTACCAGGAATAAATTCAGCATGAAAAAACTGAGCGATTCGCAATCGTCAAAATGGATTACCATTGGCGATGTTTGGGCTAATCCCGTGTGCAACAGTCACCACAACCGCATCGACCACAATCTGTTCGACGGAAAATATGATTCCGGAGCCTGGTTGATTATTGATGGCAGTCACGGAGAAGTGCCTGACATTTCTAAATACGATCGCGTTGACCACAACATCTTCAGGAACAATACTCCGAGGGTAGCTAATGAAAAAGAGACTATCCGCATCGGAGTCAGCGATTTAAGTATGGAGCATTCCTACACCCTGGTTGAAAACAATTTGTTTGAAGATTGCGATGGTGATCCGGAAATTGTATCTGTGAAAAGTTGCAGTAACATCATCCGGAATAATACTTTCAGGAGATGTTTGGGTACTTTGTCGCTGCGTCATGGTCACACTTCGGTGGTGGAAGGAAACTTTTTCTTTGGAGAAGGAAAGACAGCCCAATACAACGGCAGTGAAATCGGTTGTGGTGGTATTCGGGTGTATGGTATGAATCATCAAATATACAACAATTATTTTGAGGGACTGACCGGAAGCAAATGGGATGCAGCCATTACCATCACCAATGGGGATGTGGCCAATAGTTCAACCAGTCTGACCAGCCATTTCCTACCCGAAAATGTAGTGTTTGCACACAATACCCTTGTTAATAATGTATCCAATATCGAAATCGGATTCGATAATAACGGCAATTATGGACGTGTACCTAAGAATTGCAGGTTAATCAACAACCTGATTGTGTCTTCAACTAATCCGATTGTAAAATCATACAGCCCGGCTTCTCTTGCCGGCATGAGTTTCGAAAACAACCTCATGCATGCTATCGGCACAGCAAGTGTAGGACTCACGAGTTATAACCAGACACAAGTATTAGAAGCAGATCCTTTGCTGATAAAAACTAAATGCAGAGCTTATGCTGCCAATTGTGAGTTTGTAACCGGATTTGAACTATATAAACTCACTACCGGAAGTCCTGCCATAAATGCATCTGTGGTTTATGACCCTGCTGAAAAAGATATCGAAGGACAGCCGGCTATTGGAACAAGAGATATTGGTGCCGATGAATTCAATCCGGATGTTGTTATTTCAAATGCCCCGATGGATGAAACAACTGCAGGTCCGTTGGCTTCGGAACAGTATTCCTTTGAGGCCAACACTTCAACCGGATTGCAGTATCCAAGTATTCAACAGGTAAATGTTGGCCCCAACCCTTTTACCGGAAACACTTACCTGCGGGTACCCCATGTCGATACAGGCCATGCAACGATTCAGGTTTACGATGCTACAGGCATCATGGTTAAACAGGAAACGGTTCAGATACAGAATGGAGAAGCTGTTTTATACATCAGCCGGAAAGGATTGTTTTTCTGCTTGGTTGATGTGGAAAACCAACAATTTCAGTTTAAAATAATTTCAAAGTAAGAATTTATTAACCAGAAAAATAGTTATGAGTATGAAAAAAATTACGTTATTATTTGCTTTGATAGCTATAACGGGTATCGCCGGAGCAACAGTTTATTTAGATGAAACTTTTGATTATGCCGACGGAGCATTGAAAACAGTTGGTGCCGGAAGTTCATGGCTTTCCGGCGGTACGTATGGAACATGGTCAAGTGACTTTATGGTACAATCATCGACATTGGCATATTCCAATGATGGAGGTACATACATTCTGTCCGGACAAGGTAAAATTATGAGTAGTAATTACATTTCGCCCTACGGATCAACCAATTATGTCGTTTACAAATCCTTTTCTCCTTCTTCGGTTGCCACTGGAACAGTATATGTTTCGTTTTTATATACACCCGGAGGAGAATCTCAGTCACAAAGTCAGGCTCCAGCAATGAGTATGTCAGCCCCCGGCACGAATACAGGAGTTCAGGTGTGGGTAGGAAAAGGGCTAGTTAATGCTTCTCATTTCAGATTTGGAACAACAAGAGGAAGTACTGCAGGTGCAGATATTAAGTGGTCGACAACTGAATACTCAGACTTAAATGCTGTTTACCTGCTTATACTGAAATATGATTTAAGTACTCAGACTGCGTCTGTTTTTGTTAATCCAGAAATAGGAGCAGAGGTGGAACCAACACCTGTTGCGTCAGATGTTACTTCAACGTCAAGTGTAAGAAGCTCTGTTCAAACAATTCAGTTTAAAGTTAATGGTAGTAGCAAGGAAGTATATAAAGTTAGTGGTGTGCGGGTTTCTTCCACATGGGCTGAAGCTGTTGCTTCACAATCGATATCAGCTGTTCCACTTGACGCTCCTCTGGTAGGATCAGCTTCATCTGTCGGAGCAGAATCATTTATCGCCAACTGGACGGCTGTTGCTAATGCAACAGGCTATGCCGTTAAAGTGTATCAGGGTGAGACTTTACATGGAACGTACGATGCAGATGGACAATCAACCGAAAGCTTGTTCATTAGAGGTTTAATGACCAATACAGCATACACCTATAAAGTAATTGCAAAAGGAGATGCAATTGATTATTCAAATTCAGAAGAATCAGCAGCTTCCTTGCTGTTTACAACACTCGAAGGACTAACTTCGATTGAAACAGATTTCAGTGATGAAACCTGGGGAACTTTATACACCTCAGAAAACCAGCCGGCTTCAGGATCTTTTCCTTCTTCCTATCACAACGGTTTTGAAATAGAAAATACTTTCTTGTATGATATTTCAAAATATGACTCAAGAGGTGAAAGAAAGGATTATGGTTTAAGGATGGACAGAATGTCGAATGGAGGTATGGTTGTGCTGCCGGCTGTTAAGTCGCTGGAACAGGTTGAAATTCACGCTATTCCCGGAGGCGCTCCGAGGAGTATAACACTGAAAGAACTGGTTGATGGTATATGGACAACCATTGGAACTTACGAAATGACTTCCAGTGTGGACTATAAAGAATTCATCATTCCATTGAGCCGTGCAGTGTCAACCAAATTAAGAATTGAAAATGCAGGTTCAGGTCAGGTGACTCTATATCAAATTATCACCCGCACAACCAACCCAACTTTACTCGATGCTCCTGTTGTTGGTGTGGCATCAGCTGTTAATTCAAATCATTTTACCGCCAACTGGACTGCCGTAGCTAATGCAACCGGCTATAAGGTACGGGTGTACCAGGGAACGACAATTGTTAAAACGGTTGATGTTTCGGGTCAGGCTACGGAAAGCGTTCAGGTAACAGAGTTAAGTCCTGAAACAGAATATACTTTTAAAGTATTGGCAGTAGGAGATGCCTTTGTTAATTATGCGGATTCGTATTTGTCAGCAGCTTCAACTCCGTTTACAACCGGTATCACTTCAGGTTTGGATAATCTTTCAGAATTGAAACTCACAGTATCGGGTAAAACAATTATGGCTTCTGAGTCGGGCATGTTTGAAGTTTATAATATGCAGGGAGCCAAATTACACCAGGTGAAAAATACAGTCATGACAGAAACCAATCTGCCGGCAGGTTTGTATATTCTCCAATTTACAGATATGAACGGAAAACAGGCAACACAAAAAATCTCGATTAATTAATAATTGATTCAACCGGCCGGACACTGGATATTCTTTTCACGGTGTCCGGCTTTACGCTACATTCAGATAAAAAAATGAAAAAAATTACTTTATTGCTGATATTACTTAGTGCTACGCTTATATCGGAAGCAACAGTTTTAATTGATGAAACTTTTAACTATGCTGTTTCTAATCTGAAAGATGAAATTGCCTGGACTACTGCCGGAACATTGACTACGGGTACAGGCAGAAACATTGTTTCACCGGCATTAACATACACCAACAACGGTAAAACATATATACTTTCCGGTATTGGAAAGACTTTAAACAGTGATATCTCGTCTGCAACAGACTATAAATCATATAAATCCTTTTCTTCAACTCCAATCAACAGCGGGGCGGTATATTTGTCATTTTTGTATAAAGCCGGTGTTGCACAGGGACAAACCAACTCGGAAGTAATGGGACTTGCTGATGGAACCAGCCAGGGACCTCGTTTATGGGCAGGAAAGGGCAGTGTAAATGCAGCTAACTATAGATTCGGGTTAACCCGTGGAAGCACAACATCTTCAACTGTTATCTGGGGAACAACCGAATATACCGATGTTTCAGAAACTTTATTGATTGTTGTTAAATATGATTTTGCAACTTCTACAGCTTCGGTATTTATCAATCCTGCTCTTGGTTCTGTTGAGGAGCCTGTTGCCGACATTGTAGACAATACAACCACTACCATCAGAACGAAGCTGGATAATTTATGGTTCAGGAGCCAGGGATCCAGCGCCGTTAAATTCAATGTAGGCGGAATACGGGTCGCCACAAGCTGGGCTGAAATTGTTACTGATCGCAATACTCCAAAACTATCCACTCCGCTTGTTGGTTCAGCCACTGCTGTTACTGGCGAAGGATTTACGGCAAACTGGACTGCTGTTGAAAATGCGACCGGTTATGCAATCAATGTATATCAGGGGACAATTTTAGCCAAAACATCACAGATAAGTGGAGGAACAACAACAAATGCTGAGATTACAGGCTTATTGCCCAATACTGCTTATAGTTATAAAGTAATTGCCAAAGGTAATGGTGCGGATTACAGCGATTCCGATGAATCTGCCGCTTCTACTGTTTTTCAGACTTTAAATACAGGTGTTGATGCCATCCAGACTGATTTTGGTGATGGAAGTTGGGGTACGCCGGTTTCCTCTGCGCCTTCGTCAGGAAATTATCCGTCTTCAACTGTGAATGGATTTAATTTAGTGAAAGCAGTTTTGCTGACTGGTTCTGTTACCTGTGAAACAGGAGAATCTCACGTGAACAGAATACTGCTGGATAAAAGTTCTCAAGGTGCTGCAATTGAATTCCCGGCGCTGAAAACGTTGGGTGAAGTAGAGATTCATGCTGCCACAGGATCTGAAGCGATGAGTTTCCGCATGGAAGAATGGATAAATGGCCAGTGGCAGACTATCGATACTTATATCACCCGGAAATCACCCGACAGTATTTATGTTATTTCTCTACCGAGGCCGGGTAATACAAAGCTAAGAATTGCCAACAACACCGGAAGCGGTTTGTACATTTATAAAATCGTAACCCGTACCTTGCAGGAAACCATTGACCTCACATTAAGAAGTGCTTCTCCCGGCGAAGGAGAGGTGTGTTTCTACAATCTTAAAAAAGAAATTACCCTGAATTTTAATAAAGATGTAGCATTAGGAAGCGGAACTCTGTTATTAAACGGAGTGTCAATGTCTCTGAATAACTGTGTGATAACCGGTAATGTAGTCACTATTCCGGTTCAATTGGAAGGTACGCCTTCGGTCAATAAGAATTATACTTTTACGGCTTCGGCAGGCTGTTTTGTTGAAAAGGACAGTGTTGCCAATCAGTCGAAAGCCATCTCAGTTAATTTCCAGACCCTGAAAACGGTTGCTTATCCTGCAAATTATGTGGCTCAGATTGATGTTGTTTATAAGAATGTAAATAGCCCGAATACCCGTATGGATATTTATTATCCTACGAATCCCGCGAAACCGGTACCGGTGGTAATTAACATGCATGGTGGTGGCTGGAACCACGGATATAAGGAAGAACAGGGAGGATTTAACATGTATTTCAATCAGGGTTATGCTGTTGCCAATGTAGAATATCGCATGACAGGCGAAGCGAAAGCACCTGCTGCAGTTGAAGATGTCCGGGCTGCTATGATTTACCTGTTACACCATGCAACGGAACTGAATATCGACAAAAATAAAATCATATTCCAGGGAGGATCGGCAGGCGGACATTTGGCGCTAACTGCCGGGTATCTGCAAAATGACAGAAAGTATGATAATGATACACAGACTTATCAGGATGAAATAAAGGTGATGGCGGTTATTGATAAATATGGTCCTGCCAAGCTGACTGATTTCATGTTTTATACGTCGTTGGTGAATTGGTTGGGCGTAAATGCAACTAACCAGACTTTTGTTGAGTCACTTTCTCCTGTTGATATGATAGATGCAAATACACCTCCAACCTATATCATTCATGGTGACGCTGATCCGACAGTTCCTTATAGCCAGTCGGTTATTTTACAGGAAGCATTGCAACAAGCAGGTGTGAAAAATAAATTTACGACCGTGCCGGGAGGAGGACACGGAGGTTTTCCTGCTGCTTATAATACCCAGTTTGAAACGGAGGTTATTCAATTTCTGAACGAAGTGATTACAGACTATGAAACTAAAACAGGAATAGAGCCATCTTTTGACGCAAATGTGAAAATTGGTGTTGATAAAAAGAGTATTAATATCTTTTCCGACGAAATAACTAAAGCAACCTTATACGACGCTTTAGGAAAACAGGTGTTGGAGACAAACCAACAGCTGATACAAGTTCGTGAAAATGGGTTTTATTTCATAAAAATTCAATTAGATAATATCGATTTTGTTCAAAAAGTATGGATACGATGAATAGAAAAAGCAAAATAAGTACAATCAAAATAAAATTATAGAATAGAATGTCAAAACTTATTGCTCCTTTTGTTGTCTTGCTGTGTTTGTGTCCGGGTACACTTTTTAGTCAACCGACGATTTGGAATGTTGAAAGTATGCAACAGGCCCGATTTAAAACATCTGAAGCGGTTAAGCTACTCATTCGTGATGCGGATAAAGAATTAACTAAAAATATCATTACCGTTGTCGATAAGCCCATGACACCTCCGAGTGGTGACAAGCATGACTACATGAGTATGGGAAGGTATTGGTGGCCAAACCCCGATACAAAAGATGGCTTACCCTATGTCAGAAAGGATGGTGTGTCGAATCCGGAAATTGAAAAACTGGATCGTCTCCCGTTGGCACAAATGACAAGAGGCGTGAAATTACTTACTATGGCATTTTATCTGACCAAAGAGGATAAATATGCTGCCAAAGCGGTGGACCATCTGCGTAAATGGTTTCTGGATAAAAAAACAAGGATGAATCCCCATTTGAATTACGGGCAAACAGTCCCCGGTCATAACAATGGTATGGGAAGAGGCTTTGGCGTTATTGATACCTATTCATTTATAGAAATGCTGGAAGGAGTAGAATTACTCAAATCTTCCAGGAAATTTACTAAAAAAGACCAACAAGGGTTACAGGAATGGTTTGTCGCTTACCTCGACTGGATGCTTACTTCTCCCATCGGAAAAGAAGAATATGAAGCTGAAAACAACCATGGTACAGCATTCGATGTGCAGGTTGTACGTTTTGCCTTGTTTGTAGGAAAAGAAGATGTAGCCAGAAAATATCTGGAAAATTTCCCTGCCCGCAGATTATTCACACAAATAAAACCCGATGGTTCGCAGCCACTTGAGCTTGCCCGGACAACCGCTTTCGGGTATTCTGTGTTCAATCTGGATCATATTTTAGACATGTGTTACATGGCCAAGAATCTCGGAATTGATCTTTTTAATGAGAATTCACCTGATGGAAGGAATATCACGAAAGCATTAGAATTCCTGTTGCCTTATGCCGGAAAAACCGCACAGGATTTCCCGTATCAACAAATACGTGACTGGAACAAAGTGCAACAGGATTATGCCTTGTTGCTGTATCGCGCGGATAACCTCAATAAGTCGACCCTGTACAAAAAGTATTATGAAAACTACGTTAAGCAAAGCGTAAAAAATATCAATTTAATCATTTATTAATTAATTAAAATTTAGTGTTATGAAAAGGAAAATTTTACTTTTAACAACCCTTGTACTTGTAATTAATGCAGGTGCTCAGGTGTTTATTGAAAACTTTGAAGGAGCTACCGTAAATGGTAATGTAGAAGGCTACAACGACTGGTATGTATGCCCGAAAGCCTCAGATGCGTATGGCGTAAGTCCTAAAATTGATGAGTATCCATTATTCTACAATGACTATCCAAGTTCAAATGTAGGAAAAGTTGCTGTGTTAGACTCTGTAGTCGGAACAACTTCTACTACGCAAAGAATTTCAACAAAGAGGATTGTTTATGCAACAGGTGATACCCTGAAAACAGGAACAAGCGGGGCTATGTATGCGTCGTTTCTGGTAAATATCTCGGCCCAGTCTTATCGTTCATTCAGAGATTTCTTTACCTGGGAAGGATCAGAGACCTCAAGTTTTACGAGAGGTCGTGTTTTTGCGAAAAATAATGATGATGGCTCTGAAGTAACCTTTGCTCTCACCAAGAATTCATCCAGTGCAACTGATTTTGATGCTGCCAATACAGGCCTTTTGGGATTAGCCTTGACAACTGGTGTCAACCACTTGCTTGTTCTAAAATATGAGATTGTAGAAGGCTCAAGTAACGATATCCTTAGTTTGTATGTTAATCCAGATCCTACAAAAACAGAAGCACAGCAAACTTACAAACTGACAGCGAATGATACACAAACGGATTATTCTGCAACTACAGCCATGAAAATTAACCTGAGACAACGAGGTATCGGAGCTCAGGTCGGAGGTATTCGTGTCGGTAGGAGCTGGGATGCCGTTGTCATGGGTACCGGTACCGGATTATCAATAACGAATGATAATCCGCATCGGATTTTTGCAGCAGGTAAGGATATCGTAACTAATGCTTCCGGACTCCTGAGTGTATATTCTTTGTCAGGGAATGAAATTGTTAAAGCACAAGTTGAAGGGAAATATGCTGCAAAACTCAATGCAGGATTATATTTAGTGCGCTTTACCGATAACAACGGTGTTGTTTCATCAACGAAACTTCAAATAAAATAATTCAGGTTTTTAGTCAATTTAGATAAAAACGGCCAAGGTGTTTCAGAAGTGTTCAAATGCAAGGCGCTGAGATTGAGTATGAAAATAGCAGAAACGCACGACTGTGCGTTTCTGCGCTCTCCATTTCCCGTCCGAGTATCGAAAGCAACGCCGCAGTTGTGCGTTTCTGAAACATCGTTCACAAATAATCTTTTGCTCATGAGGTACATTATACTTCCCCTTTTGTTCTTGCTGTGCATACTGAATCCACTCGGCGCCCGGCGAACTGTTGTCACTACCGCAGCGTCAGTCAATAACGGAAGCTGGTCGGCCGGAGACACTATCGTACTAAAAAACGGGAACTGGACCAATCAGACGATATCATTAAGAGGATTTGGAACTGCTTCACAACCAATTGTTTTGATTGCAGAAAAACCGGGAGATGTGGTTTTCAATGGAACATCCAGAATCTCCGTTTCAGGTCAGTTTATTGAGATGTCAGGAATTTATTTTAAAGATGGTACTCTGAGCGGCTCTCCTGTTGTAGAGTTTAGAACGTCCTCTTCCAACACGGCAGAAAATTGCCGGTTGACGAATTGCGCGATTATCAATTATAATCCGCCTTTCAATACCGTCGACAGTAAATGGGTGTCGCTTTACGGTCGCAATAATCGTGTTGATAACTGCTCATTTGAAAATAAAACAAATTCAGGAACCTTGCTGGTAGTTTGGTTGACATCAGGAGTTGTTCCCACCCATGTGGTTGAAAATAATTATTTTGGATATAGGGTCGCCAATCTGGATGATAAGGGAGAAGAGCTGAACGGACAGGAAATCATCCGTATTGGTGACAGCAATACTTCCATGCAATATGCTAATTGTATTGTACGAAATAATTTTTTTGAAAAATGTAATGGGGAAATTGAAATCATATCCAATAAGTCATGCGGAAACACGTACTCTAACAACGTATTTTATGAATGTAGAGGAATGTTGACCCTCCGGCATGGAAATGACTGCACGGTAGAAGGCAATTATTTCTTTGGCAACGGGGTGTCTTCTTCAGGTGGAGTGCGCATCATTGGTGAGGATCATAAGGTGTACAATAATTATTTCGATAACCTGAGAGGTACAAATTTCCGGGCAGCCTTGTGTATGGTAAGGGGAAAGGAGAACTCAGTCCTGAATGACTACTTTCAGGTGAAAAATGCTCTTGTAGCATTTAATACTTTTGTCAACTGTATACAGTCGTTTTGTATTAACTATAATAGTTCTTCTACCTATACCATGCCCCCGGTTGGTACAGTAGTCGCTCACAATCATGTATATAATACGAATTCCAATAATACGAATGTAAATCTGGCCCAACAACAGACCAATATGGATATTACATGGAAAAACAACCTGATGAATCAGGGGAAATACACCAATTTTACGTATAATGCAACCCAAATTATAACGGGTCAAAATCCGCAAATGCAATTGGTAGCAACTCCTGTTGCCATATACGAACCGATATCGGGCTCAGCTCTTGTTAATTACTCCACAGCTGAATATGAAAATATATTCTCAGATATCAGAGGAAGAATAAGAAATAATGCTGCAAAACTACCGGGAGCCAGCGAGATCGAAGGGGTATCTTCAAAGCCAATGCCTGCAAAAAATACGGTTGGAGCCGCTTTTTTAAATGAAATAACAACAGTCGATAATATCTCTGTTGATGAGAAACCTTTCGTGCTGAGATCATGGAAGGGGAGTCTCTCGTTTGAGAGTTTGGAGAACGGACAAGTCAGTATCCATGATATAACCGGGAAATCAGTGAAGGAATTTCATGTTGTGGCATTTGCCAGACAGGATAAAAAAATCGGAGAAGGCATGTTTTTAGTGCGGTTTTATTCTGATTTAGGCAAAAGCTATGCGCAAAAAATAATACTATAAAAAGACTTAAATTAATTTGGTCAACCAATTTATTGTTTTATTTTTGTTTGTCGAAATTGGTCAACCAATCAATGCTGTATTAAATTATGAATTTCAGAAAATACATTTCAATTTTTCTTTTTTTATCCGCTACCGGCTTAATCATGGCGGCAACTCATCCGGGTTTGTTTCTTACTCCAAAAGGTGTAAAAGAAATCCGTTCTTCTTTAGGTAAATATCCTTTGTTCGACCAGTCGTATAATGAACTTAAAAAAATAGCCGATGAAGCGTTAGTTGCTGAAATTGTTGTCCCGCAGCCCAAAGACGGAGGAGGTGGATATACCCACGAAAAGCACAAAAAGAATTACTATGAGATGAATGCAGCCGGTATTTTGTTTCAGATTACAAAAGACAAGCGGTATGCCTTGTTTGTGAAAGACATGCTTTTTGCTTATGCAGCAATTTATCCGGATCTGGGATTGCATCCGGCGACAAAATCAGCAACACCCGGAAAAATATTCTGGCAGGCATTGAATGAAGCTGTATGGCTTGTGCATACCTCGATGGCATACGATTGTGTGTACGATTTTATCTCTGAAAAGGATAGAAAATACATAGAAGCGAATCTGTTTTACCCTATGTGTGAGTTTATTTCGAATGGGACTCCTGAAAATTACAAAGTATTTAATAAAATGCATAACCATGGAACGTGGGCTACAGCAGCTGTTGGTATGATCGGGTATGTTATGGGCGATAAAAATCTCACAGATATGGCGCTCTATGGTTCCGGTAAAGATGGAAAAACCGGATTCATTCGCCAGCTTGATGTGTTGTTTTCTCCGGATGGTTATTTTACAGAAGGACCGTATTATCAGCGCTATGCAATCTGGCCGTTCATGACATTTGCACAGGTAGTTCAGCATCAGCAACCGGAGTTGAAGATATTTGAATATCGGGATGGTATTCTGTTGAAAGCAGTGGACAAACTGTTGCAGAGTTCATATAAAGGTGAAATTTTTTATTTGAATGATGCACTTCGCAAAACTTTCAAAACACAGGAAATTGTGTATGCGGTCAATATTGCCTATAAGAATAATCCGAAAAATAAATCCTTGTTTGATATCGTTGGTCAGCAGGGTGATTTTATCGTTTCTGATGCGGGAATTACTACAGCAAAAGCTTTCTACAGAGAAAAGAACAAACCTTACTATACATACAAATCGTTGTTTATGCGCGACGGACAAAATGGTACGGAAGGTGGTATTGCCATTGTCAGAAACAGCAATACGCCCGATGCAACTTGCCTCACCTACAAGGCTACATCCCACGGGTTATCCCACGGGCATTATGACAAACTCAGCATAACGTTGCATGACAACGGAAATGCAGTCCTGACGGATTATGGAGCCGTACGCTTTTTGAATATTGAGCCTAAATACGGCGGCCATTATACAAAGGAGAATTATTCCTGGGGCATGCAGACTATTGCTCATAATACGGTGACAATAAACGAAACCAGTCATTTTGAGGCTAAAATTGATGTTTCTTCCGAGTTCCATCCGGAAATCCTGTATCATGACTTTTCAAATAAAGAAGTTCAATTGATATCTGCTTTGGAGAAAAATGCGTATCCCGGCACTGAAATGCAACGCACAACTGCCATGTTGAACCATGCTGCTTTTGAGTTTCCTGTTGTTGTCGATATCTTCAGGGTGAAGTCACCACAGGTGAATCGTACCGTAGATTTGCCATTTTATTATCAAGGACACATGGTTTCCGCTGATTTTAATTATCAAAAAAATACAGTTGAATTGAAACCATTAGGAGATAAAAACGGCTATCAGCATTTGTGGCTCGAAGCAAACGGGAAAACAGATAAACCACAAGCATGTTTTACCTGGGTAAAAGGAGACCGGTTCTACAGTATTACCACGCTTACAGATGCTTCGTCGGAATTAATGATGACGCGTACAGGAGCAGGTGACCCTAACTTCAATCTGCGTCAGGATCCGGCATTCATGATTCGTCGGCATAATACCGCAAATCACACCTTTGTATCGATAGTTGAGCCACATGGATTGTATGATATATCTAAGGAAGTGACAGTCGGATACCGTAGTAATATTGTATCGCTGAAATTGCTTGCTGACAATGAAATGATTAGTGTTGTGGAAATAGTAACTGCGGATAATAAAACCCTGCTTTTTGCGGTGAATAATCAGACGGGAAAATCTGAAAATAAGTTTGATTACAGAGGAGAGCAATATGTATTTACAGGGAACTATCTGTTAAAATTAATAACAAACAAATAAAATTTAAACGTATGAAAACAAGAAGTGCGAATTTCAACCTTGGCAGCGAACTTCAATGGGAAGTCGTAGGTGAAGGACTATCCCGTCAGGTTATGGGGTACGATGGTCAGATTATGCTTGTAAAAGTGAAGTTCGAAAAGGGAGCGATAGGTTATGTACATGAACATTACCATTCGCAGGCTACTTATGTGGTGAGTGGAAAGTTCGAAGTAATGATCAATGGTGAGAAGAAGATCCTGGAAGGAGGAGATGGTTTCTATATTGAACCTGATGCACCGCATGGAGCCGTGTGCCTTGAGTCCGGAATGCTGATCGATGTGTTCAGTCCGGTTCGTGCTGATTTTCTGAAAAAATAAAGCGATGAATAGTGTGGCAAATTTTTGAATCAGTAGTTTGTAAATTATCAAATCGCAAATATATATTATGAAGATAAAAGGATTAAGATGGTGGGTAATCGGAATGATCATGGTAATTACCATCATCAATTACCTTGATCGGGGAACCCTGAACTATATGTGGGTTACCAATGTAGAATATCAGTTAGTTGATGAGTTTACATCCGGTTCAAAGGTAAATGAAGCCGTATATAGCAGTGAAGCAAACAGTTATGAACTGAAAAATAAAAAAGGTGAAATCAGGGTTCAACTGGCTGAGCATGTTTTTACGAAAGCAGAAGGCCAGGTGGTTGTAAACAGAGAAGGTATTGCCTATGACCTTGGTATTATCAATTCGCAGATGACCCCGGATGATGCATCCAAAGAGGCCAAGGATATACTGGGAACCATTACAATATTTTTTATGATTGCTTATGGTTTCAGTCAGCTTTTCTCGGGTAAACTCTATGACAAGATTGGTACCCGCAAAGGATTTCTGGTATCAGTTCTGATTTGGGGAACAGCTGATGCGTTGACCTCATTAGCGCGTGGGAAGATTTCATTGACAGCTTTCAGAATGATGCTCGGACTTGGTGAGGCAGGTCCCTGGCCTGGTGCTACGAAAAGTAATGCAGAATGGTTTCCACAGAAAGAACGTGCGTTTGCTCAGGGCTTGTTTGGCGCTGCTGCTTCGATAGGCTCTATTTTGGCGCCGGTTATCATTTTAATGCTTTATTTATGGCTGGGATGGAAAATGACTTTTATTGTAGTGGGTAGTTTGGGTATCCTATGGGTAATTCCCTGGCTCATTATCAATAAAAAAGGTCCGAAAGATCATCCCTGGATTACAGATGAAGAAAGACACTATATTTTATCAAATCAACCGGAAGCAAATTCGACAACTGCCGACCGTGGAAAAAGCTGGGGAGAATTGCTTCGTAATAAGAAAAACTATTCGGTTATTCTTGGGCGCTTCTTTTTAGATCCGATTTGGTGGATGTTTGTGACCTTCTTGCCTCTTTATTTGGTAGAAGAATTTAACCTGAATATCAAGGAACTGGCATTCTCTGCCTGGGTGCCTTATGTGGGCGCTATGGTGGGAAGTATTGCCGGCGGATGGTTCTCGGGTTATCTGATCAGGAAAGGTAAAACAGTAGATAAGGCCCGTAAAACAGCCATGTTGCTGGGTGGATCGATTATCGTTCCGTCGGTCATCCTGTCCGTGCTTGCGCCTAATGCTGTATTGGCAGTGATACTGATGGCGTTTGTACTTGGAGGATTCCAGTTTACCATGACCAACATACAGACTATCCCGAGTGATTTGCATGGAGGTAAGTCGGTTGGTTCACTGGCCGGATTAGGTGGAGCTGCAGCCGTATTGGGAACTATTATTGCGATTTTATTTGCCGGTCAGATAGCCAGTTGGCCATTGTTGTTCGGATTATTAGCTGCATTGGTTCCGCTGTCGTTGTTGTCGATTTATCTGACTGTTGGAAAAATAGAACAAATTAAATAATTTACAATTAAGTTATTTACCATTTACTATGGTCACAATAATGGTATATAGCTTAAAATAAAACAATATTATTATGAAATTAAAAGGAAAAGTAGCCATCGTAACCGGTGGTGCACGCGATTTGGGACGTGCAATATCAGTTAAGTTAGCTTCTGAAGGAGCCAAAGTCGTGATTAATTATTACGATAATCCGGAAGATGCGGAAGAAACCCTCAAAGTGGTTAAAAAACAAGGAGGAGAAGGTATTATTGTACAGGGAGACATGACGAAAGCAGAAGATGTAAAGAAACTTTTTGATGCAGGCGTTGCTGCATTCGGAAATAAAATCGATGTGCTGGTAAATGTCGTGGGCGGTCTTGTGGGTCGTAAACAAATTACCGAGCAGGATGAAGCCTGGTATCACTTCCTGATGGATGTGAACATGAAAAGCTGCTGGTTGTGTACCCGTGAAGTTGTTCCTTACATGACGGAAGGGGGATCAATTATCAACTTCTCATCATTGGCTGCCCGTGATGGTGGAGGTCCGGGAGCTTCAATCTATGCGACTGCAAAAGGTGCTGTGATGACGTTTACAAGGTCAATGGCAAAGGAACTTGGGCCTAAAGGCATTCGTGTAAATGCACTTGCTCCGGGTACTATTGCTACATCTTTCCACGATCGTTTCAATACACCCGAGAACAGAGAACGAATGAAAGGCACGTATCCGCTGAGAAGAGAAGGAGATGCCGGTGATATCGCGGATCTGGTACTATTCTTCGCTGCTGCTGATTCGGATTATATTACGGGTACGAATGTAGATATCAATGGAGGATTGTATTTCTCATAAACGGGAGATAAACAGTATATTATTGGGATAAAAAAGAGAAACAACCGCACCTGGTAGTGTGGTTGTTTCTCTTTTTTTACAATAA
>JACDJB010000540.1_pt1 | contig 39059 bp, 32 predicted proteins | sample 7454121 | NCBI WGS metagenome assembly JACDJB01 (sample SAMN14253290, study PRJNA609438) | sludge metagenome | isolation source: sludge after 25d culture with pyrite | collected 2018-12-20
CCGGCCTGGCGGCGGCGCCCGACTCGCGCGACCCGCGCGCGGCGGCCGACTCGCACGACCCGCGGGCGGCGCCCGACGGGGGCGGCGACGACGACGCGCGCGCCGCGCAACGCAGCGCCGACCTGCGTGCGCTGCAGCGGCTTTGCGCGTTGTACCTGCTGCAGACCTCGCCCTCCGAACAGCGCGCCAGCGACCCCGTGGCACGCTTTCACCTGAACAACGGTGCGCGGCTCGAGCGGATCAACATCGACGCCGACCTGTCGCGCAAGGCACTGCGCCAGTCGTTCGGACTGATGGTCAACTACCTGTACGATCTCGAGCAGATCGAAGCCAACCACGAGCGCTTCGTCGGCGATCGCGTCAGCGCATCGCGCGCCGTGCTGTCGCTTCTCTAGCTGGACGACGCCGATGGACGGTGCGCGCGACGTCAACCTGTACACGCTGCTCGCCAGCGGCTTCCCCGAAGACGCCTTCGGCTGCTGCATCGAAACCGAAGACGCAGCGCGCTACAGCTGGTACGACGTCGAGCGCGCGAGCGCGATGCTCGCGAACCTGCTCGTCCGACTGGGCCTTCGCGCCGGCGACCGCATTGCGGTGCAGGTGGAGAAGTCGCCCGAGGCGCTGCTGCTGTACCTGGCGACGCTGCGCGCGGGCTTCGTCTTCCTGCCGCTGAACACCGCGTACCGTGCCGCCGAAGTCGACTACTTCGTCGGCGACGCCGAACCGGCGGTCGTCGTCTGTCCGCCGGCCGATCTCGGCTGGGTGCAACCGATCGCGCACCGGCATGGCGTGCGCCACGTCTTCACGCTCGGCGCCGGCCGCAACGGGACGCTGCTCGACGCGGCCGCGCCCGAGTCGCCTGCATTCGAGACGCGCGCGGTGCGCGGCGACGATCTCGCGTGCATCGTCTACACCTCGGGCACGACCGGGCGCAGCAAGGGCGCGATGCTCTCGCACGCGAATCTCGCCAGCAACGCGCTCGTGCTGCATCGCTACTGGCGTTGGCGACGCGGCGACGTGCTGCTGCATGCGCTGCCGATCTTTCACGTGCACGGGTTGTTCGTCGCTTGCCACGGCGCGCTGCTGTCGGGAAGTCCGATGCTGTGGCTGGCGAAATTCGACGTCGACGCGGTGATCGAGCGCCTTGCGCGCGCGACGGTCTTCATGGGCGTGCCCACGATGTACGTGCGCCTGCTCGACGACGAACGCTTCGACGCGCGCGTCACGCACTCGATGCGCCTGTTCGTCTCCGGTTCGGCGCCGTTGCTCGCCGAGACCTTCCGCCGCTTCGAGCAGCGCACCGGCCGGCGCATCCTCGAGCGCTACGGCATGAGCGAGACGGTGATGCTCACGTCGAACCCGTACGACGGAGAACGCGTAGCGGGAACGGTGGGGCTGCCGCTGCCGGGCGTCGAAGTTCGCGTCGTCGACGAGCAGGGCGTCTCGTGCACGACGGGCGAGGTCGGTGCGATCCAGGTGCGCGGGCCGAACGTGTTCTCGGGCTACTGGCGGATGCCGGAGAAAACGCGCGAGGAGTTCACCGGCGACGGGTTCTTTCGCACCGGCGACATGGGCAGCCGGGACGCGAACGGCTATCTGTCGATCGTCGGGCGCAGCAAGGATCTGATCATCACCGGCGGCTACAACGTCTATCCGAAGGAGATCGAGTCGTATCTCGACGAGATCGAAGGCGTGCTCGAGTCGGCGGTGATCGGCGTTGCGCACCGCGATTTCGGCGAGGCGGTCGTCGCCGTCGTCGTGCCCGTTGCCGGCGTCAGGCTCGACGAGCGTGCGCTCGTCGCCGCGCTGAAGGGGCGGATCGCGTCGTTCAAGGTGCCCCGGCGCGTGCACATCGTCGACGAGCTGCCGCGCAACACGATGGGCAAGGTGCAGAAGAACGCGTTGCGCGAGCGTTTCGCCGCCGCCTGAAGGGCGTTCGTCACGAACGCGCGGCGACGATTCCCTTCCACATCATGTAGGCCGCGAGCACGTACAGCAACACGGCGAACAGCCGGCGCAGGCGCTCGACCGAGAGCGCGTGTGCGGCCTTTGCGCCGAGCGGCGCGGTGAGAACGCTGGTGGCGACGATCGCGGCCAGCGCGGGAAGATAGACGTATCCGAAGGTGCCGGCCGGCAGCGGCAGCTTCCAGCCGGCGACGACGTAGCCGAGCGTGCCGGCCAGCGCGATCGGAAAGCCGCATGCGGCGCTCGTGCCGACGGCTTCGTGGATGCGCACGTTCGAGCGCGTGAGGAAGGGCACGGTGATGAAGCCGCCGCCTGCGCCGGCGAGCGCCGACATCGCGCCGATCGTCGCGCCCATGCCGAGCATGCCCGCGCTACCGGGCAGCGTGCGGCCGGCTGCAGCGGGTCTTCGCCGCAGCATCTGCGTGGCCATCGTGCCGACGAACAAGCCGAAGGCGACGGCGAGCACCGCACCCGGCAGCCACGAGGCCAGTTGCGCGCCGAGCAGCGAGCCGACGACGATGCCCGGCGCGAGCGTCTTCGCGATGTCCCAGCGCACGGCGCCCCGTCGTGCATGCGCGCGCACGCTCGACAGCGACGTGAACAGGATCGTCGTGAGCGAGGTGGCGATGGCGATCTTGACGATCTGCCCGAGCGGAAAACCCTGGCTCGTCAGCAGCATCGTGAGGAAGGGCACGAGCAGCATGCCGCCGCCGATGCCGAGCAACCCTGCGGCAAAGCCGGTGAAGGCGCCGAGCAGGAGGAACGCCGCGATGAGCGAGAGCGTCACGTGGGGGAGAGGAAAGGACCCCGCCTGTGCCGGCCAGGCCGGCATCCTGAACCGTTCAGTTCAGTTCGGCCGCAGCAGGTATCACATCAGGTTCGTCCGACGAGGGACGATCTCAACAGCGATACGCAGTGTCGCCGCGGCCTGGATGCAGAGCATTGGTTCAAGGAATCTACGACCTGATCGAACACCGCAGGGTCGAGCGCATTCTACCGCGATTCGCATCGCTGCCTGTCACGCCGTGGCTCGGCGAACCGCCGCGCGGCGCCGAGCCGCACGTCGCCGAACCGGCGACGGCTTCAGAACAGCGGCTGCTGACGCGCGATCTCCGCATCGATGTCTTCGCTCATCTTGCGGATGCGCCCGAGCAGCTCGGCCGACGGCGTGCCGGCCGCGGGGTGCTGCGCACCGATCAGCTCGTGCGCCAGCTGCAGCGCCGCCATCACGGCGATGCGGTCGACGCCCGAAACGCGCCCGGCGTCGCGAATCGAGCGCATCTTCCCGTCGACGATCTGCACCGCTTCGAGCAGCTGCGGCTTCGTTTCGCCGGTGACCGCCAGGCGGTATTCGCGGTCGAGGATCTTCACGTCGATCTGTTCCATGCTCGGCTTCCGTGCGGTGCTTCCCGTTGGCCAGTGGCGGGCTCGAGTCGGCCTCGTTGCGCGGGCGGCGAGGGCTTATTCGTCGTCTTCGGGCGCTGCGCCCGGGAAGTCGCCGGCGTCGGCCTGCTGCGCCTCGGCCGGCGCCGCGGATCCGGCCGCTGCGGGCAGTCGCGCGAGCGCGGCCTGCACGCGTTCACGTGCTTCGGCCACGCGCTGCTGCAGATGCTCGTTCGCGCCACGGCTGGCGGCAAGCTGCTCGCGCAGCGAAGCGTTCTCGTCGGCGAGCTGGCGAACGGTGAGCAGAATCCGTTCGACGCGCTCGCCGAGTCGTTCGATTTCCTGCGATGCCTGATCCATGGGCGCGATGGTATACGAGCGGGCGCATCGAGCGCGCGCTTCGCGCCCGGCTCCGGTAGCATTCGTCCTGCAATGAAAGTCTGCTGGCACCGGCTGCGATACGTCGCCTCGGGCGTGGTCCTGGCCGCGCTCGCGTGGGCGTCGGTCGCCGTGCCTGCGCTCGCGCAGGCGCAATCGCCTGCGGCGGGTACGCAAGCCTCGGTGCCGGTTGCCGGCCCGGTTCGCGTCGACAGCGTCGAGGTCGAACTGGTCGCCGATCGCGCGGCGGTCGTGCCCGGCGAGGCGATGCGGATCGGCCTGCGCATCCGCCACGATCCGCAGTGGCACACCTACTGGCGCAACCCGGGCGATTCGGGCCTGCCCACGCAGGTGGAGTTGCAATTGCCGCCGGGTTTCGAAGCCGGCCCGATCCGCTGGCCGGCGCCGCAGCGGCTGTTCATTCCGCCGCTGGCGAATTACGGTTACGACGGCGAGATCGTGCTGCCGATGGCGTTGCACCCGCCCGCGTCGGTCGACGGCGAACGCGTGACGATCGTCGCGCACGCGTCGTGGCTGGTGTGTCGCGACGTGTGCATTCCGGGCGACGCCGACGTCTCGCTCACGCTGCCGGTGCAGGGCGCCGCTGCGGCGGGCGGCGCCGTGCCGTCGCGTTTCGTCGGGCTGTTCGACGAGGCCGAGCGGCGCATGCCGCAGCAGGCGCTCGCGGCGCAGGTGCACGCCGACGGCGAAGCGCTGTCGATGGCATTGCCGCGCCGCGCCTCGAACGTCGAGTTCTTCCCGTACCGCGAAGGCCTGGTCGAGAACGCCGCCGAGCAGGTGCTCTACGCCGTCGCGCAACCGGCCGAAGGCGTGCGGCTGGCGGTGCGCTTGAGCGCCGACGGCGTGAGCAGGCTGCGCGACGACGGCAACGAAGCGCTGCTCGCGGCGGCCAGCGGCGTTCTCGTCGTCGACGGTACCGCGTACGAGGTCGATCCGCAGCCGAGCGCCGCAGCGCTGCCGGCGGGCACCGAGATCGCGCGCGTCGCCGGCGCCGCGTCCCAGCCGCCGGCCGGCACCGCGCGCAAATCGTGGCTTGCCGGGTTCGGATCGTCGGGTGCGGGCGACGCAGCGCTTTCTTCGACGCGCGGCGCCTCGGGCGCCGCCGGTTCCGCGTTCGGCCCCGCCGCGGCCGGCGAGACGCCGGTCGCGACGGCGCCGACGCTGTGGATCGCGGCGCTGTTCGGTGCGGTCGGCGGGCTGATCCTGAACCTGATGCCGTGCGTGTTCCCGGTCATCGGGTTGAAGGTGCTCGGTTTCGCCCGCACCGGCGGCGAGGCCGATGCATCGTCGCGGCTCGGTGCGATCGCGTTTGCCGGCGGCGTCGTCGTTTCGTTCTGGGCGCTCGCTGCGATGCTGCTGGCGCTGCGCGCCGGCGGCGAGGCTGCCGGGTGGGGATTCCAGCTGCAGTCGCCGGCGTTCGTGGCTGCGATGGCGATGCTCTTCGTCGCGATCGCGCTGAACTTCTCGGGCGTCTACGAGATCGGCGTCGGCATGACGCGGCTCGGCGCGCTCGAATCCGGTCCGCGGCCGCACCCGCTGCTCGGATCCTTCGGCTCGGGCGTGCTCGCGGTGCTCGTCGCCACGCCGTGCACGGCGCCGTTCATGGGTTCGGCGATGGGCTTCACGCTCGCCAGCTCCGCCGCCGAAGCGATGGTCGTCTTCACGGCCATCGCGCTCGGCATGGCAGCGCCCTACGTGCTGCTCGGGTTCTTTCCGCAGGCCTTGCGCGTGCTGCCCAGGCCCGGCCGCTGGATGGAGACCTTCCGCCAGGCGCTCGCGTTTCCGATGTACGCGACCGCGGCGTGGCTCGCCTGGGTGCTCGGCCAGCAGGCGGGCATCGACGCGGTGTTCGCGCTGGCGATCGGCGCAGTGCTGGTCGCGCTCGCCGCGTGGCTGTACGGCCGCTTCGTGCAGCAGGGCTCGGGGCGCGCGCCGTCGCGCATCGTGCGTCCGCTGGCCGGCACGCTGGCCGGCGCGGCCTTCGCACTCGGCCTGTGGACGGCGTGGCCGGGCGACCGTTCGTTGCCGGGCGCCCCGTCCGTCGAGCAGCGCGCGTCGCCCACGGGCGTCGACACGCGCGCAGCGGCGGCGTGGCAGCCGTGGTCCGAAGATCGCGTGCGCGAAGCGCGCGAGGCGAAGCGGCCGATCTTCGTCGACTTCACCGCCGCATGGTGCGTCAGCTGCCAGGTGAACAAGCGACTCGTGCTCGAGCGCGACTCGATCGTCGCCGAAATGGCACGGCGCGGCGTGCTGCGCCTGAAGGCCGACTGGACGAATCGCGATCCGCGCATCACCGAGGCGCTCGCGCACTTCGGTCGCAACGGCGTGCCGCTGTATCTCGTCTACCGCCCCGACGAGCCCGAGCCGCGCGTACTGCCCGAACTGCTCACGGTGGGCATCGTCCGGGACGCGCTGGCGGGAATTTCGCCTGCCCCGGTATTGCGCGCGGCCGATCGCTGACCCCCACGCGAGGCGGCGCACCCGAATGCGCGGGTCGTGCCGATGCGGGTAGAATCGCGCTTGCCACAGGTGTAGCGGCTGGTTTTTCCAGTCGCTGTTAAACGGGAAAGCGGTGCGCCTTCTGCAAAGGGCCATTCCGCTGCTGCCCCCGCAACGGTAAGCGAGTGTGGACGCGCCACCATGCCACTGGGTTCATCGCCTGGGAAGGCGGCGCGTCAAGACTTGCGAGCCCGGAGACCGGCCCGTGGCATCGAGCGGAAGTGCTACGGGGTGGTGGCGCTGGTCGTATCCGACCTGATGGTTCCTCCCGTGCGTTTCCAGTTTCAGCGCATTCCGGTATGCGGGGACGCCTGCCGGCGAGGAAACCATGCCTGCACCTCTTACGCCGCTGGCCGCGCTGCTGCCGGCTTTGCTGCTCGCTGCACCCGCTGCCGGGCAGCAGGTGGCGCTCCTCGACGACGTGGTCGTCACCGCGACCCGGTTCGTCGAAACCGGCGATTCGTCCGCCGCCGGTGTGACCGTCATTTCGCGCGAGGAAATCCGCTCGTCGGGCGCGCAGACCCTGCCCGAAGTGCTGAAGAACCAGGCCGGGCTGAACGTCGTGCCCCTTTACGGATCGATCGGAGCAGACACGTCGATCGACATGCGAGGTTTCGGCGAAGGCGCCCCCTCTCGTACGCTGGTTCTCCTGAACGGGCAACGCCTCAATTCGCTCGACAGCATCAACGTCGACTGGGGGCTCGTGCCGCTGGACAGCATCGAGCGGGTCGAGATCATCAACGGCAGCGGCAGCGTCCTGTACGGTGACAATGCCGTCGGCGGCGTCATCAACATCATCACCGCCGTGGAGCCGGATGCAGCGCACGCGAAGGCGGGCGCCGGCAGCTGGAACGCGAAGCAGGTTTCGGCAGGGTTTTCCAGGCGGATCGATGCGATCGAGACGAGTCTGTCGCTCGCTCATCAGCAAACCGATGGCTGGCGTCGCAACGACCGGCAGAAACGCGATCATGCGAGCGGGCGTCTCGGCGTCGGTTTCGACAAGGGGAAGGCTTTCGTCGACCTCGGCTGGTCGAATCTGCACACCGGCCTGCCGGGTTCGCTGACCAAAAGCCAGTACCAGGACGACCCCAGGCAGGCCGAAACGGACGACAGCTACAGCAAGCGGAACAATGCCTATCTGCGCCCCGGCGTCGAACTGGAGCTTGCCGATGCGCTGAAGTTCGCAGCAGAAATCGGCTACTCCCGGTCGGAGAACACCGTCTACACGTCGAACTACTGCATCTGGAGTTCGTGCTTCGAACGGCGCAACTCGCACGTTCTTTCGTTCACGCCCCGACTGCAGTGGCAACACGGTCTGGGGTCGCTGCCTTCGAAAACGACGATCGGCGCCGACTACTACGACGGCAGCCTGACGGCCGACAAATCGGCTTTCGACAACGGCCCGGTCAGCTCGTCCGTCCGGATCGACCAGTCGAGCCGCGCTCTCTACCTGCAGAACCAGACCGACCTGGCGTCCGGTCTCACGCTCACCGTCGGCGCGCGCCACCAGAAGATCGAGCAGTCTGCATCCGATTCGGCCGGACGCGAGTTCTCCAACGATCATGACAAGACCGTCGGTGAGCTGGGCCTGAGCTATGAGTTCGCCGCCAGCACGCGCGTCTATTCCCGCATCGGAACGACCTTCCGCAATCCGAACCTGGACGAACTGACCACCTTCACGGGATTCGTCAGCAAGCCCGTTCGTCCCGAGAAGGGAAGCTTCGTCGATCTCGGCATCGAGTCGAGCGCAGCCTCGTACGTGCTCAGGGCCGCGATCTACGACCTCGAGATGAAGGACGAGATCGCGTGGAACGGCAAGACGTACGAGAACGAGAACCTGGCCCGAACCCGGCACCAGGGAATCGAAGTCAGCGGGCGCTACCGTCTGGATGCGCAGTGGCAACTCGTGGCGGGCATCGATCTGCAGAAGGCCGAGTTCCGCGAAGGCGCCGACAGCGGACGGAAGATTCCGCTGGTGCCGGAGATCAAGGTCAACGCCGGTGTCGGTTTCAGGCCGATTCCTGCCGTCGCGCTGTCGTTGACGGCCAATTACGTCGGCGAACGCCATTTCGGCGGCGATACCGCGAACCGCGACGAAAAACTCGCTTCGTACACGGTTGCCGATTTCGTCGCGAGCTGGCAGCACTCGGACTGGATCGTGCGAGCCCGCGTGCTCAATCTGACGAACCGGAAGTACTCTCCGTTCGGCTACTACGGGTCCTACTATCCGGCAGACGGGCGATCGTTCTTCGTCGATCTGCGCTACGACTTCTGAACCCGGGTGCGCCGATGCGCGTCTTCGTCGCATCGCTGGCCGTCGCGCTGGTGGTTGCCCTGGCTGCCTTGCCCGCTGCGGCGCCTGCCCCCGCGTCCGCGCAAGCCGCTGACGGCAGCGGCTCGCCCCTTTCGCCGTTGCCCCTGCACGCGATCCGGCTCGTCGACGACGCCGGGCGAACGATCGTCCTTCCTCGTGCGCCTGCGCGGATCGTTTCGCTCGCGCCGCATGCCACCGAACTGTTGTTCGCCGTCGGCGCCGGCCCGCGCGTCGTGGCCGTCGATCGCAACAGCGACGAGCCGCGCTCCGTGCGTGCGCTGCCGAAGGTCTCGTCGTTTCCGCAGCCCGACGTCGAAGCGCTGCTCGCGCTTGCGCCCGAGCTGGTCGTCGCCTGGGGGCCGGGCGTTTCACCCGTGCAACTCGAGCGTCTCGATAAGCTCGGCATCCGCGTGTTCGTCTCGCAGCCGCATACGCTCGACGACGTTGCTTCGACGCTGCGTCGCTTTGCCCGGCTCGCACCGGATCCGTCGGTCGGTGTCGCCGCAGCCGAGCGCTTCGCCGCGCGGCTGGCGTCGATCCGCGCGCGCTACGCGCAACGGCGCCCGGTGCGCGTGTTCGTGCAGATCTGGTCGGCGCCGCTGATCACCGTCTCCGCTGCGGACCCGATCGGCGATGCCGTGCGCAGTTGCGGCGGCGTCAACGTGTTCGGCGACGTGAGCGTGGCCGCGCCGCAACCCGACGCCGAGGCGGTGCTCGCCCGACGCCCGGACCTGATCGTCGCCACCGATCCTTCGCCGTCGCCGCGTCGCTGGGCCGGATACGGGCTGCTCGCTCCGCAGGGGCCGGCGCACTTCGTCGCCTTCGATGCGTCGACCTTCGAGCGCCCCGGACCGCGCTCGCTGGACGCGCTCGAACGCCTGTGCGCGGCGATCGACGACGTGCGCCGCGCATTGCCCCGCTAGCGTTTGCTACCATCGCGCCGGCGCTTCGCGGCGCCCGAACGAAGAACACGCCCAGGAGGCTTTGCGCATGCCCGTCGTTGCCGTCGTCAACCCGAAAGGAGGCGTCGGAAAGACGACGCTCGCCACGAACCTCGCCGGTTATTTCGCGTCGAACGAACATCGGACGATGCTCGGCGACTTCGACGCGCAGCAATCCGCGCGGCACTGGCTCGGACTGCGCCCGGCGCAAGCCGCGTCGATCCAGACCTGGGAGGTCGACGACGGAATCGCGCGCCCGCCGCGCGGAGTCACGCACGTGGTGCTCGACACGCCGGCGCAGCTCGACGCACGCCGCCTGGCCGACGTGGTGCGCATCGCCGATCGCATCGTCGTGCCGCTGCAGCCGTCGATGTTCGACGTGATCGCCACCGGCCGGTTCCTCGCCGAGCTGCGCGCGGGCTTTCCGCGCCGGCGGCGATTCGAACAGACGGTGAGTCTGGTCGGCATGCGCGTCGATCCGCGCACGCGCGCGGCCGAGCAGCTCGCCCGCTTCGTCGGCGCACTGGGCCTGCCGGTCTCGGGATATCTGCGGGATACGCAGAACTACGTGCACCTGGCCGCGCACGGGTTGACCCTGTTCGACGTTGCGCCGCAGCGTGTCGATCGCGATCGCGCAACCTGGGAGCCGTTGCTGCATTGGCTGGAAAGCTGAGCAGCAGTCGACGGATCCGCCGTGCCCGCTCGTTGCACCCGGACACGCCGCGCCGTCGCTTCGAAGGACACGATCGCGTTTCCGTGCATGCCGTACCCCGGCGCGCGGGTTTCGCTGCGCGTCGTCGAGCACTCCAGCGAGTCGCTCGGCGTCGTGCGCGGCGTGCTGCAGCCGCCGGCGCTCGCCACCGATCGCGGCGCGATCCTCACGGTCTGGATCGGCGGCGAGGCGGGTTACTGCGCCACCGCCGACCTGTCGGCTCGTGGGCTGCGCGCAGCCGCCGAACGTGCCGCGCAATGGGCGCTGGCGGCGAAAGGGTGCGGGCTGTCGCTGGCCGGCGCCGCGCTTCCTTCGGTGTCCGACGCCGGTGCGGCGGCAACGTCGGGCACGGCCCCGTTGCGCTACGACAGCCCGCAGCGCGAGCCGCTCGCGCCGCGCGACGTGCTCGTCGCGATGCTGCACGACGAGGCGGCCGCGATGCGGCGCGATGCGCGCATCGTGCATTGGGCGGCGACGCTCGATGCGAGCGTCGAGCGGCAACGGCTGTGGATCGACGGGCAGGCGGTGTCGGAGCAGACCGCACGCTACGTCGTGCCGAACCTCGAGGCCACCGCCGCCGACGGCGCACGCGCACAGACGCGTACGCTGGCCGGGCAGTACAACGGCTTCTGTCGCCAGGGCGGGCTCGAAGTGATGCGCGATTCGGGCTTCCTCGGCGGCGGCGCGCAGGTTGCCGACGAAGCGCTCGAGTTGCTTCATGCACCGAACTGCCCGGACGGCGTGCGCGACCTGCTGCTGTCGCCCGACCAGATGATGCTGCAGATCCACGAGTCGATCGGCCATCCGCTCGAGCTCGACCGCATCCTCGGCGACGAGCGCAATTTCGCCGGAACCAGCTTCGTGACGCCCGCGATGTTCGGCAACTATCGCTACGGCTCGCCGCTGCTCGACGTGAGCTTCGACCCCGGCGTCGTCGGGCAGTTCGCCAGCTACGCTGCCGACGACGACGGCGAAGCGGCGCGCCGCGTCATGCTCATCGAGCGCGGCATCCTGCAGCGCGCGCTCGGCGGGGCGCTGTCGCGCGAACGCGCTCGCGCGCTTGGCGTCACGGTGGAAGGTGCGGCGAGCGCACGCGCCAGCGGCTGGCACCGCGCGCCGATCGACCGCATGGCGAACCTGAACGTCGAGCCGGGCGACGCGAGCTTCGAGTCGATGATCGCGTCCACCGAGCGCGGAATCTGGATGCGCACGAACGCATCGTGGTCGATCGACGACGCCCGCAACAAGTTCCAGTTCGGCTGCGAATGGGGCCGGCTGATCGAAAACGGACGGCTGACGCAGCTCGTGCGCAATCCGAACTATCGCGGCGTGTCGGCGACCTTCTGGCGCAGCCTCGCGGCCGTCGGCTCGCGCGAGACGATGCAGGTGCTCGGCACGCCGTTCTGCGGCAAGGGCGAGCCGGGGCAGATCATCCGCGTCGGCCACGCGTCGCCGGCCTGCCTGTTCCGCGCCGTCGACGTGTTCGGAGGCGACGCGTGAGCCGCGCGCCCGACTCCGGCGGCGTCGATTTCCACGCGCTGTTCGACTCGATCGCCTCGGCGCTTGTGCGCGAGGCCCGAGCGGGCGAAGTCGCGTTCGCGTACCTGCGCGCCGAGTGCAGCGACTTCGTGCGCGTGAACCGCGCCCGCGTGAGGCAGGCGGGAAGCGTCGAACGGGCGGTGCTCGCGCTGCGCCTGTTTCGCGCCGGCCGCCAGGCGCTGATGCGCTGCACGCTCGCTTCGCCGCGCACCGTGCGGGCGCGCGTGCGCGAGGCGCTCGGCGCGTTGCGCAGCGCGAGCGAAGCGCTGCCGGCCGATCCGTTCGCGTGCTTCGACCCGGACCCCGGCTGCAGCGAGCGCATCGTGCGGGCGCGCCCGCCGGCGCCCGGCGAGGTCGTCGGCGCGATCGTCGACGCCGGGGCGAACGCGGACCTGGTCGGCCTTTTCGCCGGCGGCGCCGTCGTGCGTGCGCTTGCGAGCACTCTCGGGCATCGTCACTATCACGAGACGGCGTGCACGAGCTTCGATTTCTCGATCCACTGTGCAGCCGGGCAGGCAACGAAGCACACGTGGAGCGCGCCGCACTGGGATGCCGACGGCTTGCGCGCGGCGATCGCGGCGGGAGTGCGGCAGGCGCGGATCCTCCGACGGCCCGCGCGGCGCGTCGAGCCCGGTACCTGGCGCGTGCTGCTCGGGCCGGCGGCGGTGGCCGATCTCGTTTCGCAACTCGGCGCGGGCGGGTTCTCGGAGCGCGCGCTGCGCAGCGGACAATCGCCGCTGGTGCAGGCGCAGGGCGGCGATGCGCGTTTCGATCCGTCGTTCGAGATCGTCGACGACCTCGATGCACTCGAAGTGCCGCGCTTCCAGTCCGAAGGCTTCCTTCGTCCCGCGCGCAGCGTGCTCGTCGAAGCGGGCACGCCGGCACGGCGACTCGTGTCGCCGCGCAGCGCCGTCGAGTTCGGTGTCGCCGGCAACGGCGCGCACGACGACGAACGCCCGCGCGCGGCCTGCGTGCGGGCAGGGGGGCTGGACGGCGCAAGCCTGCTCGATCGGCTCGGCACGGGCATCGCGATACCGAATCTCTGGTACCTGAACTGGTCCGACCGCCAGGCGTGCCGCGTCACCGGCATGACGCGCTTCGCGACACTGTGGATCGAGAACGGCGTTCCGGTCGCGCCGGTGGCGCCGATGCGCTTCGACGACAGCCTCTATCGCATGTTCGGCAGCGCGCTGCTCGGCCTGGGCGCGCAGGTCGAGACGATTCCCGAGACCGCGACCTGGGACGGACGCGAACCCGGCGGCGTGCGCGCGCCCGCGGCGCTGCTCGAAGCGCTGCGATTCACGCTGTAGCGGGCGCGCGGCGTGCGCCTCAGCGCGCCTTGCGCTCGGCGGGCGGCGCCGACGTGCGCGGATCGGTGACGAAGCCGATGCGCTCGATGCCGGCGCGCTGCGCGCTCGAGATCACGTCGGCGATGCGCTCGTAGCGCGTCGATCTTTCGGCGCGCAGGTGCAGCTCGGGCTGCGGCGTCGACGAGGCCGCCTGCGCAAGGCGCGCATCGAGCGCTGCGATGCCGTCGAGCGGCTCGTCGTTCCAGTGGACGACGCCCGCTGCGTCGATCGACACGCGGATCGTCTCCGGCTTCTCGGCTGCCGCCGGGGCCTGCGCTTCGGGCAGCTCGACGCGCAGCGCGTGCGTGAGCAGCGGCGCGGTGATAATGAACACGACGAGCAGCACCAGCATCACGTCGACCAGCGGCGTGGTGTTGATCTCCGCCATCGGCTGCGGCTGGCTGCCGGCATCGAATCCGCCGAAGGGCATCGCTGCGTTTCCCCGATTCGTCGCGGTGATTCAACGCACCACGGGACCGGCCGCCAGCGGCGCCGGGCCGCTGCGCAGCGCGTCGCCCTGCTCGCGCAGTCGATGGCCCGTGGTGACGAGCGCCAGCAGGTCGTGCGCGAAGCCGTCGAGCTCGGCGAGCACCACCCGATTGGCGCGCACGAAGGCGTTGTAGGCGAGCACTGCCGGGATCGCGACGGCGAGCCCGGCCGCCGTCATCACCAGCGCTTCGCCGACCGGGCCGGCCACGCGGTCGATCATGACCTGGCCGCTCGACGCGATGCTCAGCAGTGCGTGGTAGATGCCCCAGACGGTGCCGAACAGCCCGACGAAGGGAGCGGTGCTGCCCACCGAGGCGAGCAGCGCCAGTCCGCTCTCCAGGCGCGCCGAAACCTGCGTGATCTCGCCGCGCAGTGCGCGCGTGACGAGTTCGTCGCGATCGATCGACGCGGCGAGCGAGTTGTCGGGTTGCATCGCCGCCGCGGCGCGCGCCTTGTGCGCCAGCGGCGCGAACACGTGCTCGCGGTCGGCACGTTCGAGCGTGGCCAGCGCCTCGTCCATCGTGCGTGCGTTCCAGAACTGCTCGAGCGCGGCGTGCGCGCCGCGGCGCATCCGCCACGTGCTCCACGTCTTCGACAGAATGAAGTACCAGCTCACGACCGACATCGCCAGCAGCAGCCAGGCGACGGAATGCGTAATCGCATCGCCCGCCTGCCAGAAGTGCATGAGCCCGAGTTCCTGTGCCTGCATTCGCCTTTCCTTCAGCCTTCGAGCCGGAATACCCAGCGCCAGCCTTCATACCAGGCGGCGACCGGATGGCCGTCGACGGTAGCCGGGTCGAAGCGCCAGCGCTTCACGGTTTCGATCGCCGTGCGGTCGAGCAGCGGCGAGCCGCTCGATTGTCGCAGGCGGACGTCGAGCACGCTTCCGTCGGCGCCCACGTGCACGTCCAGGCGCACCTCGCCCTCGTCGCCCATCCGGCGTGCAGCGCCGGGGTAGGGCGGCGGACGGTTGCCGCGCCAACTCGCATCGACGCGCGGTGCGGTGCGGCGCGGGGCCGCGTCCGCCGGTGCGGCAGCCCGCGGCGACGAGTCCGTCGCGGCGGGGCCGTCGGCGTGCGTCGCCGCATCGGCGCTGCGCGACTCGGGTGCGGCGGACGCCGGGGGGGAAACCGACGCCGCTTGCGGCGGCGTTCGCTGCGCCCGGGATGGCGGTGCGCCGGGCGATGCAGAGTCCTCGCGCGCTGCCGACGGCGCTTCGGGTTCTGCAGGCGGCGTCCGGGGCGGCGGCGCGGCGGGGCGCGCGGTTTCCCGTGGCGTTTCGCGTGCCGATTCGCGCGGCGGCGGCCGCTGAAGCGTCGGTTTCTGGGGTTCCGGACGAGGCTGCTGCGCCGCGGCGACGGGTGGACGGGGCTCGGCGCGCGGTGCCGGCGCCGGCGGGGGCAACGGCGGGGGCGACGGGGCCGCGGGCGGCGCCTGCGTTTGCGCCGGACCGGCCGGCGGCGCCGGCGGCGGTCCCGACGGGGGCGGCTCCGCGGCGCCTGGCGGGGGTTCCGTCGGCGCCTGTGCCTGCTCCGACGGCTGTGCCCGATCCACCGGCGACGGGCTCTCGATCAGCGCGACTTCGATGGGTCGAACGGCTTGCGGCACGGAAACGTCGGCGACCCGAAGCGCGCCGACGATCACGGCCGCGTGCAGGGCCACCGCGCACGCCGCAGCCGCGAGCCTCGACAGGTCCATCGGCCCGATTATAGGAAAGCCGCTCGCGCGGCATGCCGATGCACCGGCGAACGCTGCACGGCGCCTGCCTGCGTGCCGCCGCCCTGCGCGCCCGTCCAAGCCCGAAACGTGTTACCCCTCGGGCCGGACGATCGACCGGAACGAAAAACGAATGAACGCCACCGTTCTCGAGCGGCCCGCGCAGCGCAAACCGGTTCGCCCGTGCGATCGCGCGCTACCGCGCCGGCCGGCGCGCGCGCGCCCGGGCAGCCGCGCGGCCGGCGTCGCGCGCCGACTCGCATCGGCATTGACCCTCGCCGCAGCAGTCGCCGGCTGCGCAGCGCCCAGCGGGGCGCGCGACGCCGCCGGCATCGCGCGCGACGCCGGCAGCACTGCGCGCGACGCCGCTTCCGTTGCGCTGCCGCCGGCGGCATTCGATGCCGATTTCGTCCTGCTCGGCGAAGTGCACGACAACGTCGTCCAGCACCGCTTGCGCCTGCACTGGCTCGCGACGCTCGCCGACGCGCATCCGTTTGCGCTCGCGCTCGAGCAGTTCGACGCCGACCGCCAGGCGGCGCTCGACCGCGCGCGCGCAGCCGACGTCGAAGAAGTCGCGCGAGGCACGCAGCCCGACCTGGCCACGCGTGCGCATCGCATCGCCGAATCGGCGGGCTTCGACTTCGACGGCTGGAACTGGGCGCTCTATCGCCCGGCGATCGAACTCGCGCTGCGCCGCGGCTTGCCGCTGTTCGCGGCGAATCTGTCGCCGGCCGACACGGCGCGCGTAGCGAGGGGCGCGACTGCGCCCGCGCCGCCTCCGCCCGGCTGGGCCGGGAAAGACGCCGAAGCGATGCGCGCATCGATTCGCGAAGGCCACTGCGGACTGCTGCCCGAGCGCGCGGTCGACGCGATGGCCCTCGCGCAGCGAACGCGCGATGCGCGCATCGCCCGCGCGCTGGTCGACGCGCACGAGCGCAGCGGCCTGCCCGTCGTGCTGCTCGCCGGAAACGGGCACCTGCGTCGCGACATCGGCGTGCCGCGCCACCTCGCCGCGCTGCGCCCGCACGATCGCATCGCGTCGATCGCGCTGCTCGAGCGTGTCGACTCCGCCGACGAGACCGAAAGTGCCGGGAGTGCCGTCGCCGATCCGGCCCGTCGGTCCTTCGACGTCGTGATCCGCACCGTCGCGCAGCCGCGCGTCGATCCCTGCGTGGCGCTGCGCGAGCGGATGCACGGTCGGCGCGATCCGTCGCCGCGCTGAGCCGCTTCGCGGGCCGTCGGCCGTCAGCTCGACCGCAGTCCGAGCACGTCGCGCATGTCGAACAGGCCGTTCTCGCGCGTGGCGAGGAAGCGGCAGGCGCGCAGCGCGCCGAGCGCGTAGGTGAGGCGACTGGACGACCGGTGCGTGATCTCGACGCGCTCGCCGGTGCCGGCGAACAGCACCGTGTGATCGCCGACGATGTCGCCGCCGCGTACGGTGGCGAAGCCGATGGTGTTCGCGTCGCGTTCGCCGGTGAAGCCCTCGCGGCCGTAGACGGCGACCTGGCCGAGATCGCGCCCGAGCGCCTCGGCGACGACCTCGCCCATCTTCAGTGCCGTGCCGGAAGGCGCGTCGACCTTGTGCCGGTGGTGCGCCTCGAGGATCTCGACGTCGTAGCCCGGCCCGAGGATGCGTGCCGCCGTGGCGAGCAGCTCCAGCACGACGTTCACGCCCACGCTCATGTTCGGCGCGAAGACGATCGGAATGCGCCGGGACGCTTCGGCGATCGCCGCGCGCCCGGCGTCGTCGAAGCCGGTGGTGCCGATGACCATTGCCGCGCCGTGCGCCGCGGCGGCGCGCAGGTGCGCCAGCGTTCCTTCCGGGCGCGTGAAGTCGATCAGGAACCGAGCGTCGGCCAGGCCGGCCTGCACGTCGTCGACGATCGGCACGCCGCTGTGGCGGCCGAGGAATTCGGCCGCATCGCGGCCGATCGCCGGGCTTGCGGCGACGTCGAGCGCGCCGGCCAGTTGCGCATCGGGTGCGTCGAGCACGGACTCGATCAGCATCCGCCCCATCCGGCCGCCGGCGCCGGCGACGGCGATTCGCATCGTCATTTCTCGTTCGCCGCGCTTGCGTCCGGCCGGTAACCGGGCAACGCCGGGTCGGAAGGATCTTCGCGTTGCGGCAACGGGTCGGCCTCGACCGCGACCACCCGGTCGTCGCTGAAGCGCACCGTGACCTTGCGCTGCTCGACGTCGCCGTTGGGGAACTGGTAGCGAAAGACGTAGTCCCAGCGATCGGGATGGAACACGTCGTGCAGCAGCGGCGAGCCCAGCACGAAACGGACCTGTTCGCGCGACATTCCCTGCTGCACGCGGTCGACGGTCTCCTGTGTCAGGTAGTTGCCCTGGGGAAGATCGATGCGGTAGGGCTGCAGCAGGCCGCTTCGATTCGGGTCGTTCAGCGAGCAGCCGGCGAGCAGCGCCGCGACGCCCAACGCCAACGCCAACGCCGTACGGTACGGGAACGGAATCATGGCTTCGAAGAACTCAGCCGTGCGATCGAAACCGCTATCATACGGGGCAGGCCCGCCGCGTGCGCTGGCGGGCCCGCCGCCTCGGAGCCGCAACGGTCCATCGCCATGTCGTCGTCGATCACTACCGAACTCAAGAGCATGGGGCTGAAGGCGACGGCGCCGCGCATGAAGATCCTCGAGGTCTTCCAGAACGGCAAGCAGCGTCACATGAGCGCCGAAGACGTCTATCGCGAGCTGCTCTCCGAGAACCAGGAGATCGGCCTGGCCACCGTCTACCGCGTGCTCACGCAATTCGAGCAGGCCGGCCTGCTCAAGCGCAGCAACTTCGAGGCGGGCAAGGCGGTCTTCGAGCTCGAGGAAGGCTCGCATCACGACCACCTCGTCTGCGTCGATTGCGGCCGCGTCGAGGAGTTCTACGACGCCGAGATCGAGCGGCGCCAGCAGATCGTGGCCGCCGAGCACGGCTTCAAGCTGCAGGATCACGCGCTGTCGCTGTACGGCACCTGCATCAAGGAAGACTGCCAGCACCGGCGCAACCGCGGATAGGCGGCTGCGCCCCGCGGCCAGGCCGCGGCGCCGGGCCCTGCGGCGGCACGCCGCGCGGCTGCAGGCCCTGCGGCGACCGGGCCGCGCGGCGCTGGCCTCAGCGGGACTGCGCGAGCATCTCGCGCGCGTGCCTGCGGGTGGTCGCGGTGATGTCGGCGCCGCCGAGCATGCGCGCGATCTCGTCGACGCGGGCGGTGCGCCCGAGCGGCTCGATCACGCTGACCGTCGTCGCGCCGACGGTGTTCTTCGTCACGCGCCAGTGCCGGTGGGCTTTCGCCGCGACCTGCGGCAGGTGGGTGACGCACAGCACCTGGCGCGACTGTCCGAGCGAGCGCATCAGCTCTCCGACCGCATCGGCCACGGCTCCGCCGACGCCGGCGTCGGCTTCGTCGAAGACGAGCGTCGGCACCGGGTCGGCCTGCGCCGCCACCGTCGTGATCGCCAGCGCGATGCGCGACAGCTCGCCGCCCGAGGCGATCTTCGCCAGCGCGCGCGGGGTGGATCCGGCGTGCGCGGCGACCTGGAACTCGACGTTGTCGGTGCCCGAGGCCGAAGCTTCGCCCGCTTCGATCACGACCTCGACGCGCCCGCCCTTCATTCCGAGCGTCGTGACGTGGCGGGTGACGCCTTCGGCCAGCCGCGTCGCCGCTTCGCGGCGCCGCTGCGTCAGCTGCGCGGCGAGCGCATCGTAGGCGCCACGCGCCTGCGCGGCGTGCTGGCGCAGCGCGTCGACGTCCTGCGCGGCGTCGAGCGCCTGCACGCGTTGACGCAACCGCAGGCATTCGTCGTGCAGCTCCTGCGGTGCAAGCCGCAGCTTGCGCGCGGCCGAGAACAGCGCACCCACGCGCGCGTCGACCTGGTCGAGGCGCTGCGGATCGAGGTCGACGCGAGAAGCGTATTCGCGCAGCGCCGACGCGGCCTCCGAGACCTGGATCGCCGCGCTGTCGAGCAGCGCGAGCGGCCCCGAGAGCGCGTCGTCGATCGCCGCCAGCGCACGCAGCCGCTGCACGCAGCGGTGCAACTGCGCGAGCAGCGCGTCGTCGCGGTCGGCCAGCGTTTCGGCGGCCGCGCCCGCGCCTTCGACCAGCGAGGCCGCGTGCGACAGTCGCTTCTGCTCGGCCTCGAGCGTCTCCCATTCGTCGCGTTCGACGCGCAGCGGCTCGAGCTCGCCGAGCTGCCATTCGAGCCGCTCGCGTTCGAGCGCCCGTTCGCGGGCGCCGTGCTCGGCGGCATCGACCGCGCGCAGCGCCGCGCGCCAGTCGGCGAAGGCCGCCGCCACCGAGTCGACGAGCGCGTCGAGGCCGCCGAAGCCGTCGAGCAGGCGCCGCTGGCCGTCGGCGCGCAGCAGCGCCTGCGATGCGTGCTGGCCGTGAATCTCCACCAGCCGCTCGCCGATCTCGCGCAGCAGCGCCGCCGTCGACGGATGGCCGTTGACGAAAGCGCGCGAGCGCCCGTCGGCGTCGACGACGCGACGAAGCAGCACGAGGCCTGCATCGCCCTGCAGCGCGCGCTCGCCGAGCCAGTCGTCCAGTGCCGCGTTGCTGCGGAATTCGGCTGCGATGTCGGCGCGCTCGCAGCCCTCGCGCACGACGCCGGCGTCGGCGCGGCCGCCGAGCGCGAGCAACAGCGCGTCGAGCAGGATCGACTTGCCGGCGCCGGTCTCGCCCGACAGCACGGTGAAGCCGTTTCCGAACGACAGCTCGGCCGAATCGACGATGACGAAGTTCTCGAGGCGAAGGCGCAGCAGCATCGGGACGAAGCGAAGGCGGCCGAGTTCAGCGCTGGATGTCGCGCAGCGTGGGCAGTTCGTGCCAGTTCAGCTTGCCGCGCAGCGTGGCGAAATAGCTGTAGTCGGGCGGATGCAGGAAGCGCGTGCGGAAGGGCGCGCGTTGCACGACGATGTCGTCGCCGACGTGCAGGTCGTTGAAGACCTGCATGTCGCCGGCCACGCGCGGCTCGCGTCCGTCGATCACGCGCACGGTGATCGTGACGTCGTCGGGCAGTACGATCGGCCGGTTCGACAGCGACTGCGGAGCCACCGGCACCAGCACGATTCCCTGCACCTGCGGATGCAGGATCGGCCCGTTCGCCGACAGCGCATAGGCGGTCGAGCCGGTGGGCGTGGCGATGATCAGCCCGTCGGCGCGCTGGCTGTACATGTAGTGGTCGTCGACGTGCACCTGCAGTTCGATCATGCCGGTGCGCGACGAGCGGTTGACGACGACGTCGTTCAGCGCCAGCTCGCTCCAGACGATTTCCTGGCCGCGCACCACGCGCGCGGTGAGCAGCGTGCGCTCCTCGGACGCGTAGTCGCCCTCGAGAATGGAAACGAGCGCCTGCCGCCAGCTGCCCAGGCCGATGTCGGTGATGAAGCCGAGCCGGCCCGCGTTGATGCCGACCAGCGGCACCTCGCGACGCGAGAGCGCGCGCGCTGCGCCGAGCATCGTCCCGTCGCCGCCGAGCGCGATGGCGAGGTCGGCTTCGTCGCCGATGCGCTCGATGCCGGCGACTTCGAAGTCGCGCGCGCCGCCGGCCGCCGCCGTGCGCTCCTCGACCAGCACGCAGACGTCGCGCGCACGCAGGAAGGCCGCGATGGCGAACAGCGCCTCGGCGACCTCCTCCGACTGCCAGCGCCCGATCAGCGCGACGCGTTCGAACGCATTCTTCATGCGTCGAATTAGAGCATAGCCCGCCAGGCGTGCGGCGCGCGCGACGCGGCGCCTGCGCATGGGCCGTACGGTCGAGTCGCGTCGGGCACCGGACTTGCAACGCCCGGCGCCGCCCATACAATGAAGGAATGCTCGACGATCGCGCCCGCATCCTCCTGAAGACGCTGATCGAGCGTTACATCGCCGACGGCCAGCCGGTGGGTTCGCGCACGTTGTCGCGTCACTCGGGGCTCGACCTGTCGCCGGCCACCGTGCGCAACGTGATGGCCGACCTCGAGGAAATGGGCCTGATCACCAGCCCGCACACGTCGGCCGGACGCATCCCGACGCCGCGCGGCTACCGTTTCTTCGTCGACACGCTGCTCGTGGTCGAGCCGCTGCCGGGCGACGAAGCCGAGCAGCTGCACGGCCGCCTGCACGCCGACGAGCCGCAGCGCGTGCTGTCGGTCGCCGCGTCGTTGCTGTCCAACCTGTCGCATTTCGCCGGCGTCGTCATGACGCCGCGGCGCGCCACCATGTTCCGCCAGATCGAGTTCCTGCGGCTGTCCGAGGGGCGCGTGCTGCTGATCATCGTGACGCCCGACGGCGGGGTGCAGAACAGCATCCTGGCGACGCATCGCGACTACTCGCGCGACGAGCTCTCCGAGGCGGCGAACTACATCAACGCGCGTTTTGCCGGCGTCGACTTCGACGAGATCCGGCGGCGCCTGCACTCCGAACTCGCGTCGCTGCGCGACGACATCACCGCGTTGATGCACAAGGCGGTCGAGGCGAGCACCCGCAGGCTCACCGAAGGCGACGACCCGCTCGTCATCTCGGGCGAGCGCAACCTGTTCGGGCTGGCCGACCTCAACGACACGTCACGGCTGCGCCGCCTGTTCGACCTGTTCGAGCGCAAGACGGGCTTGCTGCAGCTGCTCGACGCGTCCAGCCGCGCCGACGGCGTGCAGATCTTCATCGGCGGCGATTCCGAACTGCTGCCGGTGGACCAGCTCAGCGTCGTCGTCGCGCCCTACGAATCCGACGGCCGCATCATCGGCACGCTGGGCGTCATCGGGCCGAGCCGGATGGCTTACGAACGCGTGATCCCGATCGTCGACATCACCGCGAAGCTGGTGTCGTCGGCGCTCAGCCAGCACGGATAAGCGCCCGCGCGTGCCCGCCGCGTCTTCGGCCGAACGATCTTCCGGCGCCGCATGCACGGGCGTGCTGCTCGTGCAGCTGGGCACCCCCGACGCTCCGACGGCCCCGGCGCTGCGCCGCTACCTGCGCGAATTCCTCGGCGACCCGCGCGTCGTGGAGCTCCCGCGCATCGCCTGGACGCCGATCCTGTACGGCTTCGTGCTGCCGCTGCGGCCGGCCCGATCGGCGCGAAAGTACGCGGCGATCTGGACCGACGAAGGTTCGCCGCTGCTCGTCTACACGCGCCGGCAGGCGAGCCTGCTGCGCGGTGCGCTCGGCGAGCGCGGCCACGCGCTCGAGGTCGCGTTCGCGATGCGCTACGGCAATCCGTCGATCGCCTCGGTGTTGCGCGAGATGCGCGCCCGAGGTCTCGATCGCCTGCTCGTCGTGCCGATGTATCCGCAGTACTCGGCATCGACCACCGCCACCGCCTTCGACGCGATCGCGCGCGAGTTGCAGGGCTGGCGCGTGCAGCCGGCGCTGCGCTTCGTGCGCGATTTCCACGACGACGACGGCTACGTCGACGCGCTCGCCAGCCGTGTGCGCGCGCACTGGGAGCGCGAGGGCCGCGGCGAACGGCTGCTGATGAGCTTTCACGGCATTCCGCGTCGCGTCGTCGCGCTGGGCGACCCCTATGAGCGCCAGTGCCGCAGCACCGGCGAGCGTCTCGCCCGGCGCCTGCAGCTGGCCGACGACGAGTGGACGCTGACCTTCCAGTCGCGCTTCGGTCCGGCCGAATGGCTGCAGCCGTACACCGCGCCTACGCTGGTCGCGCTCGCGCAAGGCGGCACGCGCCGGGTCGACGTCATCTGTCCGGGCTTCGTCGCCGACTGCCTCGAGACGCTCGAGGAAATCTCGATCGAGGCGCGCAAGAGCTTCGTCGACGCCGGCGGTGAAGCCTTCGCGTACGTGCCCGCGCTGAACGACTCGCCGGGCTTCGTCGACGCGCTCGCGTCGATCGTCGAGCGCAACCTGCAGGGTTGGGCGACGATGCGCTGACGCCCGGGCAGCGGCCGGCTTCGGTCGCTATGCCTTCGGTGGAATGCGCAGCAACTGCCCCGGATAGATCTTGTCGGGATCCTCGAGCATCGGCCGGTTCGCCTCGAAGATCCGCTGGTACGCGTTGGCGTCGCCGTACTGCTCCTTCGCGATTTTCGAGAGCGTGTCGCCCTTGACGACCGTGTGGAACTTCGCTTCCGGCTCCGGATTCTTCACGGTCAACCGATCGACCACCTTCGCGACACCGGCGACGTTGCCGCAGCACAGCAGGATCTTCTCGCGCGTGGCCTGGTCGGCGACAGTGCCCGAGACGGTGACCGTCTCGTCGGCGCCGTCGAAGGCGACGTTCAGGTCTTCTGCGTCGAGCTTCATCGCGTGGATGTAATCGGTGATCGCCTGTGCGGCCTTGCGATCGTCCGCATCGGCGTCGCCCGACGCCGAAGCCGCTCGGGTCTCGCCGGCGCCGGCGGCTTTCGCTTCGCCGCGTCCGAACAATTTCTCGCCGGCTTCCCGGATGAAAGAAAGTACGCCCATGATCCTTCCCCTGCTTCGAAAGCGCCCACAGTACGCGGCGCGCACGCGCGCCGGGGCAAATCCCGACGCCCGCGGGGGGGCGGCGCGCGCTGCGGCGACCGGGCGGCGGATCGGCGCTGGCAATCGCGGGGCTTGAAATCGTTGCGGCGTGCCCCGAAATCGTCTTTTTGCCGGCCTGGTCGCTCACGCGGCCGTCTCGGCCTGCACGCATCCCGACACTGGAATTTCGCACTGGAGAATCCGGAGTGACACCCGATACGCCTGCGCGCACCGACGGCGACCTGCCGAAGCAGCCCTCGTCGCGCGACGACGACCGAACGAAAGCTGCGCTCGCCGCGGGCGAGCGCAGCGAAACCGAAGCCGCCGATCGCCCGCAACCGGGTGCCGATGCCGGCGCCGACGGCGAAGCGAGCCGGCGGGTGGCGGAGGCCGAGCGCAAGCTCGCCGAAACGCACGAACGGTATCTGCGCGCGGTCGCCGAGGTCGAGAACGTGCGCCGGCGCGCGCAGGAAGACGTCGCCCGCGCGCAGAAATTCGGCATCGAGGCGTTCGCCGAGAGCCTGCTGCCGGTGAAAGACAGCCTCGAACTGGCGCTGTCCGCCGATGCGCCCGACCTCGAGAACATGAAGGAGGGCGTCGGCGCCACGTTGCGCCTGCTGTCGAGCGCCTTCGAGAAGAATCGGCTGGTCGAGATCGACCCGCAGGGCGAGAAGTTCGACCCCAATCTGCATCAGGCGATCTCGACGGTTCCCGCCTCGGGTACGCAGCCGCCGGTGGCGCCCGGACACGTCGCTCACGTGCTGCAGAAGGGCTACCTGATCGCCGATCGCGTCCTGCGCCCGGCGCTCGTCACCGTCGTGCAGGACTGAGAACCCGCGCGGGGTCGGTCGCACGGGCGCTTGAATTCGACCTCGCACAGTCGCATCTACGTCAACGAACAATCTCTCATCGAGGAAATCGAAATGGCCAAGATCATCGGCATCGACCTGGGCACGACGAATTCGTGCGTCGCCATCATGGAAGGCAACAAGCCGAAGGTGATCGAGAATTCGGAAGGCGCCCGCACGACGCCGTCGATCGTCGCCTACCTGGAGGACGGCGAGATCCTTACCGGCGCGCCCGCCAAGCGGCAGGCGGTCACGAACCCGAAGAACACGCTGTTCGCGATCAAGCGCCTGATCGGCCGCAAGTTCGACGAGAAGGAAGTCCAGAAGGACATCCACCTGATGCCCTACCAGATCGTGCGCGCCGACAACGGCGACGCGTGGGTGCAGGTGCGCGACAAGAAACTCGCCCCGCCGCAGGTCTCGGCCGAGGTGCTGCGCAAGATGAAGAAAACCGCCGAGGACTATCTCGGCGAGACGGTCACCGAGGCGGTGATCACCGTTCCCGCGTACTTCAACGACAGCCAGCGCCAGGCCACGAAGGACGCCGGCCGCATCGCCGGGCTCGAAGTGCGCCGCATCATCAACGAGCCGACCGCGGCCGCGCTCGCCTTCGGTCTCGACAAGGGCGGCGGCAAGGATCGGAAAGTGGCGGTCTACGACCTCGGCGGCGGCACTTTCGACATCTCGATCATCGAGATGGCCGACGTCGACGGCGAGAAGCAGTTCGAAGTGCTGTCGACCAACGGCGACACGTTCCTCGGCGGCGAAGACTTCGACCAGCGCATCATCGACTACGTCATCGGCGAGTTCAAGAAGGACGCCGGCGTCGACCTGTCGAAAGACGTGCTCGCGCTGCAGCGGCTGAAGGAGGCCGCCGAGAAGGCCAAGATCGAACTGTCGTCGAGCCAGCAGACCGACCTGAACCTGCCGTACATCACGGCCGATGCCAGCGGTCCGAAACACCTGAACATGAAGCTCACGCGCGCCAAGCTCGAGGCGCTGGTCGAGGAGCTGATCGACCGCACGATCGAACCGTGCCGCGTCGCGCTGAAAGACGCCGGGCTGAAGGCGTCGGAAGTCGACGACGTCATCCTCGTCGGCGGCATGACGCGCATGCCGAAGGTGCAGGACAAGGTCCGCGAGTTCTTCGGCAAGGAAGCGCGCAAGGACGTCAACCCCGACGAGGCGGTGGCGGTGGGCGCGGCGATCCAGGGCTCGGTGCTCTCGGGCGAGCGCAAGGACGTGCTGCTGCTCGACGTCACGCCGCTGTCGCTGGGCATCGAGACGCTCGGCGGCGTGATGACGAAGATGATCCAGAAGAACACCACGATCCCGACGAAGTTCTCGCAGGTGTTCTCCACCGCCGACGACAACCAGCCGGCGGTCACCATCAAGGTGTTCCAGGGCGAGCGTGAAGTCGCGTCGGGCAACAAGCTGCTCGGCGAGTTCAACCTCGAGGGAATCCCGCCGGCGGCGCGCGGCACGCCGCAGATCGAGGTCACCTTCGACATCGACGCCAACGGCATCCTGCACGTGTCGGCCAAGGACAAGGCCACCGGCAAGGAGAACAAGATCACGATCAAGGCGAACTCGGGCCTCACCGAGGCCGAGATCGACAAGATGGTGCGCGACGCCGAGTCGCATGCCGCCGAGGACCACCAGCGCGTCGAGCTGACGAACGCGCGCAACCAGGCCGACGCGATGGTGCATTCGGTGAGAAAATCGCTCGCCGAGCACGGCGAGAAGATCGACGCTGCCGAGAAGTCGAAGATCGAGGACGCGATCGCGGCGGCCGAGGAGTCGTTGAAGTCCGACGACAAGGCCGACATCGAGGCGAAGACGCAGGCGCTGATGGCCGCATCGCAAAAGCTCGGCGAACTGATGTACGCGCAACAGCAGCCGGGCGGCCCGGCCGGCGGCGCCCAGTCCGCAGCGGAAGGCCAGCAGGCCGGCACCGGCCAGTCACGCGCGTCGGCCGACGACGACGTGGTCGATGCCGACTTCAAGGAAGTGAAGCGGGATTGAGGCGGCCCTTCATCCTTCACTCGATTCATGAAACGCGACTACTACGACATCCTCGGCGTATCCCGGACGGCCACCGACGACGAGCTGAAGAAGGCCTATCGCAAGCTCGCGATGAAGCACCACCCGGACCGCAATCCGGACAGCCGTGACGCCGAGGCGCGTTTCAAGGAGGCGAAGGAGGCCTACGAGATCCTTTCCGACCCGGCCAAGCGCGAAGCCTACGACCGTTTCGGACACGCCGGCGTCGATCCGAACGCCGGCGGCTTCGCCGGTGCGCAGGGTTTCGGCGGCTTCGCCGACGTGTTCGGCGACATCTTCGGCGACATCTTCGGCGGCGCGCAGCGCCCGGGCGGACGCAGCAACGTCTATCGCGGCGCCGACCTGCGCTATGCGATGGAGATCACGCTCGAGCAGGCCGCCTCGGGTTACACCTCCGAGATTCGCGTGCCGGGCTGGGAGAACTGCGAGACCTGCCACGGTTCGGGCGCCAAGCCGGGCACCCGGCCGAAGACCTGTCACAGCTGCGGCGGCCAGGGTTCGGTGCGCGTGCAGCAGGGCTTCTTCTCGATCCAGCAGACCTGCCCCACCTGTCGCGGAAGCGGACAGGTGATTCCCGACCCGTGCACTGCCTGCGACGGCGTCGGGCGCGTGAAGAAGAGCAAGACGCTCGAGGTGAAGATTCCCGCCGGCATCGACGACGGGATGCGCATCCGCTCGAGCGGCAACGGCGAGCCGGGAATCAACGGCGGGCCGCCGGGGGACCTCTACGTCGAGATTCGCGTCAAGGAGCACGACGTCTTCAAGCGCGACGGCGACGACCTGCACTGCGAAGTGCCGGTATCGGTGGCCACTGCCGCGCTCGGGGGCATCGTCGAAATCCCCACGCTCGACGGCGGCGCCGAGATCGAGCTGCCCGAAGGCACGCAGACCGGCAAGCAGTTCCGGCTGCGCGGCAAGGGCATCAAGGGGCTGCGCGCGAGCTACCCGGGCGATCTGTACGCGCACGTGCTCGTCGAGACGCCGGTGCGGCTCACCGAACGGCAAAAGGAGCTGATGCGCGAGCTCGACGCGTCGTTGAAGGACCCGAAGCACAGCCCGCAGACGAAGAACTGGATGGACCGGGTCAAGGAGTTCTTCCAGTGATCTCCCCGGCGTGAAGCTCGGCTTCCTCGGCGCAGCGGACACCGTCACCGGTTCGCGCTTCCTGCTCGAGACCGGTGAAGCGAAGCTGCTCGTCGACTGTGGCCTGTTCCAGGGCTTCAAGAAGCTGCGCCAGCGCAACTGGTCGGCGTTCCCGGTGGCGCCCGCGTCGATCGACGCGGTGGTGCTGACGCACGCGCACCTCGATCACTCCGGCTGGCTGCCCGCGCTGGTGCGCGAAGGCTTTCGCGGGCCGATCCACGCTACCGAGGGCACGCGCGAGCTCGCCGGGCTTTTGCTGCGCGACAGCGCGCGGCTGCAGGAGGAGGAGGCCGAGTTCGCGAACCGGCACGGCTTCTCCAGGCACAGTCCGGCGTTGCCGTTGTACGAGAGCGCCGACGTCGAGCGCGCGCTCGCGCGCTTCCACGTGCAGCGCTTCGGACCTGCCTTCGATCTGAACGGCGAGCTGCGCGCACGCTTCGTTGCGGCGGGCCATCTGCTCGGCGCGGCCAGCGTCGTCCTGCAGCGCGACGGCCGCACGCTCGTCTTCAGCGGCGACATCGGTCGCAACGAAGATTTCGTGATGCGCGCGCCGCAGGTGCCCGAGTTCGCCGACACGCTGGTCATCGAATCCACGTATGGCGACCGCCGGCACGCGTCGATCGACGAAGCGCTGGAGCAACTCGCCGCCGTGATCCGCGACACGGCCGCGCGCGGCGGCACCGTCCTGATCCCGTCCTTCGCGGTGGGCCGGGCCCAGTCGCTGCTCGTCGCGCTGCATCGACTGCGCGAGAACGGGTCGATTCCGAAGCTGCCGGTCTATCTCGACAGTCCGATGGCGATCGACGCGACGCGCCTGTACCGACGCTTCAACGCCGATCATCGGCTCGGCGACGCCGAGTGCGAGGCGATCTTTCGCGGCGTGCGTTTCGTGAACACGCCCGACGAGTCGAAGCGGCTTGCGCAGCTGCGCGTTCCCACGATCCTGCTTTCCGCCAGCGGCATGGCGACCGGCGGGCGCGTGCTGCATCATCTGAAGCGCCTGCTGCCCGATCCGGCGAACCACGTCGTCTTTGCCGGCTTCCAGGCGGGCGGAACGCGCGGCGCGCACCTGGTGGGCGGTGCGCGCGAGGTGAAGATCCACGGCGAATGGCATCCGGTGAATGCGTCGGTGACGCAACTCGACGGCTTCTCGGCGCACGCCGACGCCGACGAACTGCTCGACTGGATGCGGCGGCTGCGCCGCGCGCCCGGGCAGGTCTACGTCGTGCACGGCGAGCCCGAGGCGGCCGATCGGCTGCGGCATCGCATCGTCGAGGAACTCGGCTGGCGCGCGCGCGTGCCCGAGCACGGCGAGACGGTCGACGTGCCGCTCTGAATCGCGTCGCCCGCGGGCGGCCGGCGGCGGCCCGGATCTTTTCCGGTGCCCCCTTCGCTGCCCTTCGCCCGGCGCCGATGGACATCGCGGCGCTGGTACAGTCGGGGCGATGGAACCCGTCTCGTTTCGCCGCCCGGTGGGCCAGCGCAAAGGGCGCCAGGTGCAGCCCGAGGCGCGCGCGCGCCTCGATGCGCTGTTCGGCGACGCGCCGATGCAGCGCGAGCTGCTGATCGAGCACCTGCATCGGATCCAGGACGCCGAAGGCCACCTGCCGGCCGCGCTGCTGGCTGCGCTCGCCGAGCGAATGCGGCTGTCGCAGGCCGAGGTCTTCGAGGTGGCAAGCTTCTATCACCACTTCGATGTCGTGCTCGAAGGCGAGCCGGCGCCGGCGGCGCTCACGGTTCGCGTGTGCGAGTCGCTGTCGTGCGAGATGGCCGGCGCTCGTGCGCTGATCGACGCGCTGGCCGCGCGCAGCGGGCCACGGTTGCGCGTGCAGCCGGTGCCCTGCGTGGGCCGCTGCGCCGAAGCGCCGGTGGCGGTCGTCGGACAGCGACCGGTGGCGCCGGCCAGCGTCGAGCGCATCGAGGCGGCGATCGACGACGGCGAGCGAAGCTGCCCGGTGCCCGACCCCAGGCAAGGCGCGATTCCCGGCTTCGGCGACTATGCCGCCTATCGCGCGAACGGCGGCTACCGGCGGCTCGGGCTCGTGCTCGCCGAGTCTTCGCAGCGCGAGCGCGCGCTCGCCGAACTCGATTCGGCGGCGTTGCGAGGCCTGGGCGGCGCCGGATTCCCGGTCGCGCGCAAGTGGCGGGCGGTGGCAGCGCAGCCGGGCCCGCGCCTGCTCGTCGTCAACGCCGACGAGGGCGAACCGGGCACCTTCAAGGACCGCCATTACCTCGAGGGCGCACCGCACCGCGTGCTCGAGGGAATGCTGGTCGCCGCGGCGGTCGTCGGTTGCGACGCCTGCTACCTCTACCTGCGCGACGAATACGCCGGCGTACGCGCCTTGCTCGAGCGCGAGATCGACGCGCTGCGCGCCGACCCGCCGGTGCACGCAACGCTTCCCGCAATCCATTTGCGGCGCGGCGCCGGCGCCTACATCTGCGGCGAGGAGAGCGCGCTCATCGAGTCGATCGAGGGCAAGCGCGGGATGCCGCGGCTGCGTCCCCCCTACGTCGCCGAGGTCGGACTCTTCGGTCGCCCGACGCTCGTGCACAACGTCGAGACCTTGTACTGGGTTGCGACGATCGTCGAGCGCGGCGGCGCGTGGTTCGCCTCACACGGGCGGCGCGCACGGCGGGGCCTGCGCACGTTCTCGGTGTCGGGACGCGTGCGCGAACCGGGCGTGAAGCTGGCGCCGGCCGGCATCAGTCTGCGCGAACTGGTCGACGAGCACTGCGGCGGCATGGCGCCGGGTCACGAGTTGTACGCGTGGCTGCCCGGCGGCGCCTCCGGCGGCATCCTGCCGGCGGCGCTCGCCGACGAGCCGCTCGATTTCGACACGCTGCAGCCGCACGGCGCCTTCATCGGCTCGGCGGCGATCGTCGTGCTGTCGCAGCACGACTCGGCGGCCGACGCGGCGCGCAACCTGATGGCGTTCTTTCGCAGCGAGTCGTGCGGGCAGTGCACGCCGTGCCGCGTCGGCACCGCCAAGGCGCTCGAGCGCATGCGCCAGCCGCTTTGGGACGCGCCGCTGCTCGGCGAGCTTTCCGGCACGATGATCGACGCGTCGATCTGCGGCCTGGGCCAGGCGGCGCCGAATCCGATGCGCTCGGTGCTGCGCTGGTTCGCGCACGAGGTGCAGCACGCAGAGGCAGCCGCGAACGATCGTGCCGCCGACGAGCGGGGAATCGCGCCGTGACCGCGGGCCGAGCGTCGAGTCGCGCCCTGACCGCAAACGAAGGTGCGGCGATCGACTTCGAACTCGACGGTCGCGCGATCGACGCGCGCGCGGGCGAGACGATCTACGAGGCGGCCCGTCGGCACGGAACGACGATCCCGACGCTGTGCCGGCACGAAGGCTACCGGCCCGACGGCAACTGCCGCGCCTGCGTCGTCGAGATCGACGGCGAGCGCGTGCTCGCGCCGTCGTGCTGCCGCGCGCCGTCGGCCGGCATGAAGGTGCGCAGCGCCAGCACGCGCGCGCGCGCCGCGCAGCGGATGGTCGTCGAACTGCTGCTGGCCGATGCGCCGTCCGCGCCGCGTCGCGACGATTCCGAGCTCGCGCACTGGGCGCGCGAACTCGGCGTGACGCGTTCGCGCTTCGCCGCGCGCGAGCAGCCGCGCGCCGATTTCAGCCACCCCGCGATCGCCGTGCAACTCGATGCCTGCATCCAGTGCACGCGCTGCGTGCGCGCGTGCCGCGAGGAGCAGGCCAACGACGTCATCGGCTACGCCGGTCGCGGAGACGCCTCGCGCATCGTCTTCGATTTCGGCGACCCGATGGGCGCATCGACCTGTGTCGGCTGCGGCGAATGCGTGCAGGCTTGCCCGACCGGGGCGCTGATGCCGCGGCTGCTCGGCGAAGTCGACGCACCGGCGCGGCCCGGCGACGTCGCGCCGCGAGCGGCCGACCGTCGCGTCGATTCGCTGTGCCCGTTCTGCGGCGTGGGCTGCCAGCTCACGTACCACGTCTCGGGCAACCGCATCCGTTACGTCGAGGGCCGAAACGGCCCGGCCAACCACGGCCGGCTGTGCGTCAAAGGGCGATTCGGCTTCGATTACGCCGCCAGCCGCGAACGGCTCGACGTGCCGCTCGTGCGCCGCGAAGGTGCGCCGAAGAACGCCGACTTCGGCCGCGTGCCCTCCGACTGGCGCGACCAGTTCCGCGAGGCGACCTGGGACGAGGCGCTCGGGCGAGCCGCGACGGGCCTGGCGCACATCCGCGACGGCGTCGGCGCGAACGCGCTGGCCGGCTTCGGTTCGGCCAAGGGCAGCAACGAGGAGGCGTACCTGTTCCAGAAGCTCGTGCGCACCGGCTTCGGAACCAACAACGTCGATCATTGCACGCGCCTGTGCCATGCGTCGTCGGTGGCAGCGCTGCTCGAGGGCATCGGCTCGGGCGCGGTTTCGAATCCGGTCTGCGACGTGCTGAAGGCCGACTTCGTGCTCGTCATCGGCTCGAATCCCACGGTGAACCACCCGGTCGCGGCGACCTGGATCAAGAACGCGGCGCGTCGCGGAACCACGCTCGTCGTGGCCGATCCGAAGCGCAACGAACTCGCGCGGCATGCCTCCACCGTCCTGCAGTTCACGCCGGGCGCCGACGTCGCGTTGCTCGATGCGATGCTGCACGCGATCGTCTTCGGCGGCTTCGTCGATCGGGGGTTCGTCGCCGCGCGCACCGCCGACTTCGAGGCGCTGCGCGAGCGCCTGGCGCCGTTCAGTCCCGAGCGCATGGCGCCGCTTTGCGGCATCGATGCGCAAACGATCCGGGCGGTCGCACGGCAGTACGCGACGAGCCGCGCGTCGATGATCCTCTGGGGCATGGGCGTCTCGCAGCACGTGCACGGCACCGACAACGCGCGCTGCCTGATCGCGCTGGCGCTCGCCACCGGCCAGATCGGACGTCCCGGTGCCGGCCTGCACCCGTTGCGCGGACAGAACAATGTGCAGGGTGCCTCCGACGTCGGCCTCATCCCGATGATGCTGCCCGACTACGCCCGCGTCGACGACGAGCGCGTCGCCGAGCGCTTCGAGCGGCTGTGGGGCACGCGCATCGATCGCCGCCCGGGGCTGACCGTCGTCGAGATCCTGCAGGCCGCCGCCGAGCGGCGCATCCGCGGGCTGTACGTGATGGGCGAGAACCCGGCGATGTCCGATCCCGACCTGCGCCACGCACGGCAGGCGCTCGCCGCGCTCGAGCTGCTCGTCGTGCAGGACATCTTCCCGACCGAGACCGCGTACCTGGCCGACGTGATCCTGCCCGCTTCGGCCTTTCCCGAGAAGAGCGGAACCTTCACGAACACCGACCGGATGGTGCAGCTTGCCCGCAAGGCGATCGAGCCGCCCGGGCAGGCGCGCGCCGATCTCGACATCCTCGTGGCGATGGCGCGCGGCCTCGGGCTCGAATGGCGTTATTCGCATCCGCGCGAGGTGTTCGAGGAAATGCGCGCCTCGATGGACTCGATCCGGGGCATCGACTGGGATCGCCTCGAGCGCGAGGGCAGCGTCACCTATCCGTGCACGTGCGCCGACGATCCGGGCCAGCCGGTCGTGTTCCGCGAGCGCTTCCCCACGCCCAGCGGGCGCGGGCGCTTCGTTGCCGCGGCGCCCGGCGCGCCGGCCGAGTCGCCCGACGCCGACTTCCCGTTCGTGCTCACCACGGGCCGGCAGCTCGAGCACTGGCACACGGGGGCGATGACGCGGCGGGCGCAGGCGCTCGATTCGATCGAACCCGAAGCGACGGCGTCGATGCACCCGCACGACCTCGCTCGCCTGGGACTGCAGGCCGGAATGCGCGTGCGCATCGCCTCGCGGCGCGGCGAGATCGCGCTCGCCGTGCGCGAGGACGACGGCGTGGCTCCCGGTTGCGTGTTCGTGCCGTTCGCGTATGCGGAGGCGGCGGCCAACGTGCTGACGCACCCGCAACTGGATCCTTTCGGCAAGATCCCCGGCTTCAAGTACTGCGCCGTGGCGATCGAGCCGTTGTTCGAACGCGCGTAGCGCTGCCGGAGGATCGCGGCGTCGAGCCTCCACGCGACTTGGCCTTCGCGCTTCCAGTTCGCGCTTCCACTTCGCGCTTCCACTTCGCGCTTCCAGTATCCTCCTGCTGACCTGTCGTTTTCCCCATCGTGCGTCTTTCCATGGCCAGCAACACAACCGAATTCGCCCGTGCGTGCCGCGTGCTCGTCGGCGGCGTGAATTCCGCCGTGCGCGCGTTTCGCGCCGTCGGCGGCACGCCGCGCTTCATCGACCGCGCCGAGGGCGCCTACCTGTGGGATGTCGAGGGCAAGCGCTACATCGACTACCTCGGCTCCTGGGGTCCGATGATTGCCGGCCACGCGCATCCGCACGTCGTCGAGGCGGTCGAGCGCGCCGCGCGCCGCGGCCTGTCGTTCGGTGCGCCGAACGTGCTCGAGAGCGAGCTTGCCGAGCGCATCTGCGCGCTGTTCGCGCAGGTCGAGCGCGTGCGCTTCACCAGCTCGGGCACCGAGTCGACGATGTCGGCGCTGCGCCTGGCGCGCGGCTTCACCGGGCGCGACGAAATCGTCAAGTTCGAGGGCTGCTATCACGGCACCGGCGACAGCCTGCTCGTGAAAGCGGGCTCGGGCGCGCTCGCCTTCGGCACGCCGAGTTCCGCCGGCGTGCCCGACAGCGTCGCGCGGCACACGCTCGTGGCCACCTTCAACGACATCGACAGCGTCGCCGAACTCTTCGACACGCACCCGAACGCGATCGCCTGCGTCATCGTCGAACCGATCGCCGGCAACATGAACCTCGTGATGCCGCAGCCGGGCTTTCTCGAGGCGCTGCGCAAACTGTGCGACGACCACGGCGCGCTGCTGATCTTCGACGAGGTGATGAGCGGATTTCGCGTCGCGCACGGCGGTGCGCAGGCGCGCTGCGGCGTCGTCCCCGATCTGGTCACTTTCGGCAAGGTGATCGGCGGCGGCATGCCGGTCGGCGCGATCGGCGGACCGGCGCGCATCATGGAGCGCTTCTCGCCGATGGGGCCGGTCTACCAGGCCGGAACGCTGTCGGGCAATCCGATCGCGATGGCGGCAGGGCTCGCCACGCTCGACCTCGTTGCGCAACCGGGCTTCTACGAGCGCCTCGAGGCGCTGGGCGAGCGGCTCGTCGGCGGGCTGAACCAGGTCGCCCGCGAAGCCGGCGCGGCACTCAGCGCCCAGCATGTCGGCGCGCTCGCCGGCCTGTACCTGCTGCCGTCGCCGCCCACCGACTTCGCGCAGACGCAGACGCAGGACGTCGAGCGCTTCAAGCGCTTCTACCATGCGATGCTCGACGAAGGCGTCTACCTGCCTCCGTCGCCGGTCGAAGCGTTCTTCTTTTCCGGCGTGCACACCGACAGCGACATCGACGCGACGATCGCCGCCGCCCGTCGCGCACTCGCGGCGAGCGCCTGATCGTGTCCTCGCACGCCGCTTCGCGCTCGTCGTACCTCGGCGTGCTGTTCTTCGGCTGCGCGATCCTGGTGGTTTCCACCGGCGTTCGCTCGTCGTTCGGCCTTTTCCTGCCGGAGATGACGCAGGCGCGCGGCTGGTCGCGCGAGACCTTCTCGCTGGCGATCGCGCTGCAGAACCTGATGTGGGGATTGGGCGGCTCGTTTCTCGGCGCGATGGCCGACAAGTACGGCTCGATGCGTACGCTGCTGCTCGGCGGCGTGCTCTACGTCGTCGGCTTCCTCGGCATGGCGTGGGCCGAGACCGGCACCGGCCTGTCGCTGTCGGCCGGCGTCGTGATGGGCGTGGCGATCGGCGGCACCAGTTTCGGCATCGTGCTCGCGACGCTCGGTCGCGTCGTTCCGGCGCACCGGCGCAGCCTCGCCTTCGGCGTGGGCGTGGCCGCAGGCTCCTTCGGCCAGTTCCTGTTCCTGCCGCTCGCCGGACAACTGATCGTGCGCATCGGCTGGCAGCAGGCGCTGCTCGCGCACGCAGCGATCGCGGCGCTCATCGTCGTCCTCGCGCTGGGCGTGCGCGCCGAGGACGAGTCGCATGCGTCGCGCGCGCCGGTGCTCCTGGGCCAGTCGCTGCGCGGCGCGGTGGCCGACCGCAACTTTCACCTGCTGTTCTGGGGCTACTTCGTCTGCGGCCTGCAGGTCGTCTTCATCGCGCTGCATCTGCCGTCGTATCTGCTCGACAAGGGGATGAGCGTGAACGTCGGCGCCAACGCGGTTGCGCTGATCGGCCTGTTCAACGTCGTCGGCTCGCTCGCCTCGGGGGCGCTGGGCGAGCGCTATCCGAAGAAATGGCTGCTCGCGGGAATCTACGTCGTGCGTTCGATCGTCATCGGCCTGTTCCTGCTCGCACCGCTCACGGCGCTGTCGGTCTACGTGTTCAGCGCGGCGATGGGATTGCTGTGGCTGTCGACGGTGCCGCTGACGAACGCACTGGTCGGCCAGCGCTGGGGCGTTCGCGTGCTGGGTCTGCTCGGCGGCGTCGTGTTCTTCGGCCACCAGATCGGCAGCTTCCTCGGCGCGTGGCTCGGGGGCGTGTTCTTCGATCGCTTCGGCAACTACGACTACGCGTGGGCGATGGTGATCGCCTTCGGCTTGTTCGCCGCCGCGATGCACGCGCCGATCGACCAGCGGCCGGTGGGCGCGCCGCCCGCGCCGACGCCGGTGCCGGCATGACCTGAAGAGCCGCCGCGCACGCGGATTCACGCTCGGAATCCGCGCGCTGCGGCTCGTGGAACCGGTTCGACGCAGCAAACGGCTTCGATGTCGAGCGCAGAAGCCGGGTGCTTCGCTATTTCGCCTCGATCACGCCGCAAGCCACGCGCGGGCCTGCGTCGCCGGCCGGCTGCGAGCGGTAGTCGTCGCGGTTCGCATGGACGACGACCGCGCGGCCGACGAGGTTCGTCGCACCGCCACCGAGCGATGCGCCCCGGATCGTCGCGTTCAGGTGGGCGTTGCCGTTCGCGTCGGCGTGCAGCATCGGCATGTCGCCCACGTGATGCGGGCCTTCCATCGGCTTGCCGTGCGGCTGGTTGGTCGGGTTGAAGTGGCCGCCGGCACTCGTCGCGTCGGGTGCGCTGCAGTCGCCTTTCTCGTGAACGTGAAAGCCGTGGTCGCCCGGCGTCAGGCCTCTGAACGACGCGGAGACGACGACGTGGTCGCCGCGCTGCGTGAAGTCCACGGTGCCCGTGGCCGTGTGTCCCTGCGTCGGCTGGACGCGCGCCTGCGCACGCGCGTGCGAGCCGCCGCTCCAAGGCATCGACGAGCAGCCGCCGATCAGCGCAATTGCCGCGACGGCAACGGAAATCCGGATCACGTTCATCTGCCTCTCCTCGGATGACGGCACGAGCCGATGCCGCTGCACGTTTCGGGCCCGGGAAGAAGACGCGGGCGAGGCGAAGGACGCGAGCGTGCGCGCCGTTGCAGCGACGATCGGGGCGGCGACCGCCGCTGCGACGCCGGCGGTCGCGGCACGCGCCGCCGGCCGCCCCGACGCCGGGGGTCGCCGCACGCGCCGCCCGCGTCAGATCCGCTCGAACACCGCCGCGATTCCCTGGCCGCCGCCGATGCACATCGTCACCAGCGCGTAGCGTCCGCCCGTTCGCTGCAACTCGTGCACCGCCTTCACGCTGATCAGCGCACCGGTGGCGCCGATCGGGTGACCGATCGAAATGCCCGAGCCGTTCGGGTTCACGCGCGCCGGGTCGAGCTCGAGGTCGCGCGTGACCGCGATCGCCTGCGCGGCGAAGGCCTCGTTCGCCTCGACGACGTCGAGCTGGTCGGGGCGCAGCCCCGCACGCTCGAGCGCCTTGCGCGTCGCCGGCACCGGCCCGATGCCCATGTACTGCGGGTCGACGCCGGCGTGCCCCCAGGCAACGAGGCGGGCGAGGGCTTTCGCGCCGCGCGTCTCGGCGGTGCGCCGCTCCATCAGCACGAGCGCCGCCGCCGCGTCGTTGAGTCCGGAGGCGTTGCCTGCGGTGACCGTGCCCTGTTCCTTCAGGAAGGCAGGCCGCAGCTTCTTCATGTCGTCGATCGTCGCATCGTGGCGCACGTGCTCGTCGGTGTCGAAGCGCACCACGCCCTTGCGCGTCTTCGTCTCGATCGCGACGACCTGGCCGGCAAAGCGCCCGTCGCGGATCGCAGCCGAGGCGCGCCGGTGGCTTTCCAGCGCGAGCGCGTCCTGCTCGTCGCGTGTGATGCCCCATTTCCGGGCGATGTTCTCGGCGGTGATCCCCATGTGCACGTTCTCGAACGGGTCGTGCAGCGCGCCGAGCATCATGTCGAGCATTTTCGCGTCGCCCATGCGCGCGCCCCAGCGCATCGCGCTCGACACGTACGGTGCGCGGCTCATCACCTCGGCGCCACCGGCGACGGCGACGTCGGCTTCGCCGAGCAGGATCGCCTGCGCCGCCGACACGACCGCCTGCAGGCCCGAACCGCACAGCCGGTTCAGCGTGAGCGCCGGCACCGAATGCGCGAGCCCGCCTTCGATCGCGGCCACGCGCGCCAGGTACATGTCGCGCGGCTCGGTGTGGATGACGTTGCCGAAGACGACGTGGTGCACGTCTTCGCCGCCGACGCCGGCGCGCGCCGTGGCTTCGCGAACGACGGTGGCGGCCAGTTGCGTCGGCGCGAAGTCCTTCAGGCTGCCGCCGAAGTCGCCCACCGCCGTGCGCACAGCCGAGACGACGACGACTTCACGATTCGATGCGTTCATTGCGTTCCTTCCTTCGACGGGTTCTCAGTGCAGCAGGCGCTTGCTCGCGCACCGCGTGCGGCCGCGAAACAGCGTCCTGAATACGCGGGCGGTGCCGAGATTGATCATCGTCTGCCCGATCGAATGCGATTCGTCGGCGACGATGTCGAGCGTCACGTCCGATCCGGTCGCATGCAGCCCGCGGAATGCGCGTTCGGCGTGCACCGTCGGGACGACGCTGTCGAATTCGCCGTGCAGCAGGTGCACGGTGGGTCGAACCTGTTCGCCGGGCGCGATCGGTCGCGCCAGCTGCCCCGCGTACGAGACGACGATCGCCGCGGCGGCGGGTTGCTGGCGTGCCAGTGCCAGCGCGACGGTGGCGCCCTGCGAGAAACCGACCACGACGGTCTCGGCGGGCGCCAGCGACGTGTCGCGCTGCACGACGCGCAGGCGCTCGCCCAGTTCGACGCCGGCCGCGTCGATGCGAGCCGCGCGCTCGGCAGCCACGCCGTGCGCATCGAACCAGTCGCGGCCGCCGTCGCCCCGCGCGCACGGCCGCAGGCCCTCGACGATCGCGGCGGTCG
>JACDJB010000545.1_pt1 | contig 38820 bp, 31 predicted proteins | sample 7454121 | NCBI WGS metagenome assembly JACDJB01 (sample SAMN14253290, study PRJNA609438) | sludge metagenome | isolation source: sludge after 25d culture with pyrite | collected 2018-12-20
ACGTCTTCTGCGACGAGGGCGCCTTCACCCTGGCCGAGACGCGCCGCATCCTCGAGGCGGCGCTCACCTACGGGTTGAAGGTGAAGGCGCACGCCGAGCAACTCACCCACACGGGCGCGGCACGGCTGGTAGCGGAGCTGGGGGGCGTCTCGGCCGACCACCTGGAGCTGGCTACCGCCGAGGACCTGGCGGCACTCGCCGCTGCCGGCACCGTCGCGACGTTCTTGCCGGTGGCCGCACTGCTGCTCAAGCGCCCGGTGCCGGAGATCGCCACGGTGAGGGCCAGTGGTGTGAGGGTGGCGGTGGCGTCGGACCACAACCCGGGCTCCTCCCCGGTGTTCGGGCTGCTGCTCGTCCTACAGCTGGCCGTGGCGATCTGGGGGCTGAGCGTCGAGGAGGCGCTCGTGGCCGGAACCGCCAACGCCGGGCTCGCGCTGGACCGGCCCGAGTGGGGCAACCTCGCCGTGGGGTCCGTCGCCGACTACCTCGTGATCGACTCACCCAAGGCGCTCACTCCGCTCTACACGTGGGGGTCGCCGTCGCTCAAGGAGATGGTCATCGGCGGGCGCACCGTATGGCGCAAGGACGGCTGAGGACCCACACCGGCGTTCGTGGTCCGCGGCCCTCGTGGCGCCCGTCCCTCGTGGCGCCCGGCCTTCGTGGCGCCCGATCATTGTGGCGACCGGCCCTCGTCGCGTCCGGCCTCGGACGCTCGCCCAGCTACTTACGCGCCGGACTCGGCACGGACGCGCCACCACGCCTCCAGCGTCTCGGCCAACAGGCGGGCACTCAGGAGGGCGCTGCGCCCCGTGGGGTCGAGTTCCGGGGCCAGCTCCGCGAGGTCCACTCCGACCAGCTCGTTGCGCCGCACCGTGGCCACGACGAGGTCTCGCGCCTGTCCGTAGCTGAGGCCCTCGGGCTCGGGGCTGCCAGTGCCCGGCAACTCGGCCGCGTCGAGGGCGTCCACGTCGATGCTCAGGTAGACGTTCTCGCCCTTGGGGAGCCTGTCCACCACGTCGGTGATGGCGGCGTGCACGGCGCGGGCAGCTATCAGTTCGTGGCCCCTGGAGCGCGCAGCCGCGAACGCCTCGGGGTCGGCCCTCACACCGCGCAGCCCCACCACGGTCACGTGGACGAGTTCGGGTAGCGCCTCCACCGCCCGCCGGAACGGGCTCGAGTTGGCCCACCGGGTGGCGTTCCTCGAATCGGAGTAGTCCAAGTGGGCGTCCAACTGCACCACGTGCAGCCGACGCACCTCGTCGAAGGCACGCAACAAGGGGTAGCTCACGGAATGATCGCCGCCGACGAAGAGCGGTAGTGCCACGGCGGCCCGCAGCGCCCTGGCCGCGGCGCTGATCCGGTCATGGCTCTCCGCGGTCTCGAGTTGCGCCACGTCGACGTCTCCCGCGTCTACCAGCCGCGCGCCTCCCAGCGAATACGAGTCGGTCTCGAAGTCGTAGTAGCCGGAGGGCGGCACGGCGTACCGTCCGCTAGCGGCGCGCACCGCGGCTGGGGCGAAGCGCGCGCCCGGCCTGAAGCCGACCGCGAAGTCGAAGGGCACGCCCAGTATCCCCACGTCGAAGCGCCCGCCGGTGCGGTGGAGCTCTAGGGCCGGCACGTGGGGCGCCTTGAAGAACGTCGCGGGCCCGGTGAACGGCAGTTCGAGGTGCCGCCCGTCGCCGCTCACGTGAGCACCACGCCCGCCTGCGTGACGGCCGCCAGCAGGCTGCCGTCGACGATGGCACCGTGAACGGCCTCGATGTCGGGCTTCAGGTAGCGGTCGGCGCCCAGGTGCGGGACCCGCGAGCGGAGGTGCCGATGCGCCGCCGCCACGCCCTTCCCCGGCCTGAGCGGCGCCCTGAAGTCCAGGCCCTGCGCCGCCGCCAGCAGCTCGACGGCGAGCACGTAACGGACGTTGGCCAGCACGCTCAGGAGCTTGCGGCTGGCGTGCGCGCCCATCGACACGTGATCCTCCTGGTTGGCGCTGGTCGGGATCGAGTCCACCGAGGCGGGGTGGGCCAGCACCTTGTTCTCGCTCACCAGCGCTGCCGCCAGGTACTGCGCCACCATCAGCCCGGAGTTGAGGCCGCCGTGCTCCGTGAGGAAGCCCGGCAGGTTCGAGAGGGCGGGGTTGACGAGCTGTTCGACGCGCCGCTCCGACACGTTCGCGAGTTCGGCGAGCGCGATGGCCGCGAAGTCGGCGGCCAGCGCCAGCGGCTGGCCGTGGAAGTTGCCCGCACTGATGACCCGCGCCGCTCCCCCCGGCTCGTCCGTGATCACGAGCGGGTTGTCGGTCACCGACCGCAACTCGACGTCCACCACGCTGCGGACGTGCGCCACGGCGTCACGCGAGGCGCCATGCACTTGCGGCACGGCGCGCAACGAGTACGGGTCTTGCACGCGGCCGCAGTCGGCGTGCGAGGCGACCACCTCCGACTCCGCCAGCAACGCCCGCATGTTGGCGGACGTCGTGACGGCCCCGGGGTGCGGGCGCAGGCGCGTGACGGCCTGGTCGAAGGGCGCGTGGCTGCCGAGCAGGGCCTCCACGCTCATGGCGGCGGCTATCTCGGCCACGTTCAGCAGCCTACCCGCGTCCAGCACGGCCAGGCCCAGCAGGGCGGTCATGGCCTGAGTGCCGTTGATGAGCGCCAGGCCCTCCTTCGCCTCGAGCGTGATCGGGCTCAACCCGGCGCGCGTAAGCGCCTCGAGGCCGGGCAGCAACTCGCCGCCCAGCTCCGCCTCTCCCTCGCCGATGAGCACCAGGGCCATGTGAGCGAGGGGCGCGAGGTCGCCCGAGGCGCCGACGCTCCCCTGCGCCGGCACCAGCGGGTGCACTCCGCGCTCGAGCAGGCCGAGCAACGCCTCAACCAGTACGGGCCTCACGCCGGAGGCGCCCAGGGCGAGGGACTGCGCCCGCAGCAGCAGCATCGCGCGCACGACCTCGGTGGAGAGGGGCTCGCCGACGCCGACGGAATGCGACAGGAGCAGGTTGCGCTGCAACTCACGCACGTCCGCCGCGGCGATGCGCGTGGCGGCGAAGCGGCCGAAGCCCGTCGTCACCCCGTAGACGGTCTGGCCCTCTGCCAGCAGGCGCTCCACGAAGCCGCGGTTCTCCTCGAGGCGGGCCCTGACCTGCGCCGGCAGCGTGACCGCACCACCCCCTCGGGCCACGCGCTCGAGCGCCGCCAAGGTCAGTTCCGTCCCGAGCACGAACGGCTCTTCGCTCACCAGCTACCTCCCGTCGACCAGTTGGGCCAGCACGACCCTGGTGCGGGCGCTCACTTCCGCCGCCTCCGCGGCGCGTCGGCGCACCTCGGCCACGACCTCCGCGGGGGCGCTCGCGAGGAACTTCTCGTTCGCAAGCTTGCGCTCGGCGCGCTCCAGCTCGTCCAGCAGCTTCGCCAGGCGCTTCTCGAGCCGCGAGCGGTACTCGTCCAACGCCACCTGGCCGCTCAGCGGCAGCCGCACCTCCAGGCCCGGCAGCGTGAGGCTGATGCCCGGACCGCCGGCGGCCGCGGCCAGGTGCGCCCTGGCCAGCCCCTCGAAGACCGCCACCTCGCGCTCGATGAGCGCCGCCCCCTCGCCGCTTACCTCCACGCTCACCCACGCCGTGGGCGACAGGTCGGCCTCGCTGCGCAGGCTGCGCACCGCCCCGACGGCGGCCTGGAGCCGCGCGAAGTCGGCTTCGGCCTCTTCGTCGATCAGGCCTTCGGTGGCGGTGGGCCAGGCCTCGAGGGCGAGTTGCACCTCGTGCCCCAGGCCCTCGTACAGTTCCGAGGTCACGAACGGCATCAGGGGGTGAAGGAGCTTGAGGATCGTCTCCAGCACGTGTTTGAGGGTGGCCCGGGTGCCCGCGCCCTCCGTCTTCAGGGCGGGCTTGCTGGCTTCTAAGTACCAGTCGCAGAACTCCGACCACGTGAAGTCGTACACGAGGCGCGTGGCGGCACCCAGGTCGTAGGCGTCCAGGGCTGCCGTCACGTCACGGACTGTGCGCTGCAAGCGGCTCAAGATCCACCGGTCGGCCAGCCCCTCCGGCACCGCTTCGCCCTCGTCACCCTTCAGGTGGAGCATCGCGAAGCGCGCGGCGTTCCAGAGCTTGGTGGCGTAGTTGCGGCCCATCTCCACGCGGCGATCGTCCCAGCGCACGTCCTGCCCACCAGTGCTCACGTGGCCCATGGCGAAGCGCAGCGCGTCGGCGCCATGCTCCTCGATCACCGCCAGGGGATCGATGCCGTTGCCTTTCGACTTCGACATCTTCTGCCCGTTGGCGTCGAGTACGAGGCCGTGAAGCAGCACGTCGTCGAAGGGCCGCTGGCCCGTGAGCTGGTACGCGACCATCTGCATGCGCGCGACCCAGAAGAACAGGATGTCGTAGCCCGTCACCAGCACGCTCGTCGGGTAGAACTTCTTCAGGTAGGGATCGTCCTCGTCGGGCCACCCGAGGGTGCTGAAGGGCCACAGGTTCGAGGAGAACCAGGTGTCGAACACGTCCTCGTCTTGCACCAGGTTCTTCCCCGCGTAGCGGGGATCCTGCGGGGGGTCGAGGTCGGGGGCGTCCGGCGACGGCACGTAGATGTTGCCTTCCTCGTCGTACCAGGCGGGTATCCGGTGGCCCCACCAGAGCTGGCGGGAGATGGTCCAGTGGCGCATGTTGGCCAACCAGTCCTTGTTCACCTTGAGGTAACGCTCGGGATGAATGCGGATCTCGCCCGCGTCCAGCGCCTCGAGCACCCGCTTGGCCACCGAGTCGGTGTCGTAGAACCACTGTAAAGACAGGATCGGTTCCACGGGCTCACCCGTGCGCTGCGACAGTCCCAGGGCGACCGTGTGGTCGCGGACGCCGCGCAAGTAGCCCTCCGCCTCCAGGCGCCGCGTGACTGCCTCGCGGGCCTCGAAGCGGTCCATGCCGCGGAACTCCTCGGGAACGAGGTCGCCCACCAGCCTCGCGCTCAGGTCCAGGATGCTCGGGTGGGGAAGCCCGTGGCGCTGGCCGATCTCGAAGTCCGTCGGGTCGTGAGCCGGCGTGATCTTGAGCGCCCCGGTGCCGAAGCCCAACTCGACGGCCTCGTCGAGGATGACGGGCACGGAACGCCCGGTCAGCGGGATGATCACGCTCCGGCCCACCAGGGAGGTGGCGCGCGGGTCGCCTGGGTGCAGCGCGACGGCCACGTCGGCGAAGATGGTCTCCGGGCGCACGGTGGCGACGACGAGCTCGCCGCCGCCGTCCTCGAACGGGTAGGCCAGCTCGTAGAGCTTGCCGCGCCTCTCCTCCCGCTCGACCTCGAGGTCCGACAGCACGGTGCGGCTGACGGGATCCCAGTTCACGATGCGCTCGCCGCGGTAGACGAGGCCCGCGTGGTAGAGCTCCACGAACTGCCGCCTCACGGCGCGCGAAAGGCCCTCGTCCAGGGTGAAGCGGGTGCGCGTCCAGTCGGCGCTGGCCCCGAGGCGCTGCAGTTGCTCCAGGATGATGCCGCCGTAGCGCTCCTTCCACTCCCACGTACGCTCGACGAACTGCTCCCGTCCTAGTTCCTGGCGGCTTCCACCCTCCTCGCGGAGCGCGCGCTCGACCACCACCTGCGTGCTGATACCAGCGTGGTCGGTGCCCGGCTGGAAGAGGGTCTCGAACCCCTGCATGCGCTTGAAGCGGATGAGGACGTCGATGATCGTGTTGTCGAACGCATGGCCCAGGTGCAGGTTGCCCGTGACGTTGGGGGGCGGGATGACGATGCAGAAGGGTTCCTTGTCGCTATGGGGGTCCGCCACGAAAGGCTGCTCGGCCCACCTCCGGACCCAGCGCGACTCCAGGGCGGCGGGGTCGTAGCGGCTGGCCAGCTCGGCCGCGGCTTCTCCCTCGAATGGTGCTTCTCTGCTTGGCTCTCGCGTCATGCTCTCCTCCGGCGTTAGCGCCTTGGCGTCCGCCGGGAGGGTAGCAACGCAAAACGGCCCCGCCCGGCTGCTTGCGGACGAGGCTAGGACCCCGCGGTACCACCGCACTTCCCCCCTGCCCGGGGGGCGCTCTGGAAACCGCACTGTCGCGGCGGCCTGCGGGGGCTCTACTGGCCGGCCAAGCAGGGGCGCCGGCTTTCTGCCCCGGAGAGGCCCCGAAGGCCTCTCGGCGGGGGACGTTCGGCACCCGTACCCGGTTCGCGCTCACACCCGGCCACTAGCTCCGGCGCGAACTCTCTGGCGGGTACGGCGGCGCCTACTCTTCCCGCTGGGCGGATGATAGCACCGCGGCCCCTCGAACGGGGCCCACCGCACCGCTAACCCACCGCCGGCCGTTGCAAAGCCGTTGGGCCGCCGGTTACCCGGCCGCCACGCGCGCCCGCTAACCCACCACCGGGAGGGCGTTGACGGACTGGATGCTCACCTGGCCGGCCATCAGGCGCGCCGCGCGGCGCAACTCGATGGCGCTGGGGTCTTCGGGGTCGGCTATCACGAGCGGGGTGCCGCTGTCGCCGCTCTCGCGCAGGGCCCGGGTGATCGGCACCTGCGCCAGCAGGGGCAGGCGCTCGGCCTCGGCCCACCGGGTCGCGCCACCCTCACCGAAGATGTGATCCTTGGTGCCGTCTGGTAGGGCGTAATAGCTCATGTTCTCGATGACCCCGAGGACGGGGATGTGTGTCTTGCGCGCCATGGTGTAGGCGCGGCGCACGTCGACCAACGCCATGTCCTGCGGCGTCGTGACCAGCACCATGCCCGTCACGGGCACGAGCTGGGAGAGCGAGAGCTGCACGTCGCCCGTTCCCGGCGGCAGGTCGATGACCAGGTAGTCGAGCTCGCCCCAGACGGTCTGCTTCAGGAGTTGGGTGAGGGTGCCGTGGAGGATGGGGCCCCGCCAGGTGAGGGCCTGGCCGTCCTCTACCAGGTTGGCTATCGAGATGACCTTCACGCCGTGGTTGCGCAGCGGGAGGATGTGCTTCTCGTCGTCGGCCATCAGGCGCTTGCCCTCGACGCCGTACATCTTTCCCTGGCTGGGACCGTAGATGTCTGCGTCCAGCAGCCCGACTTTGGCGCCCTCCAAGCTCAGCGAGGCGGCAAGGTTGGCCGCGATGGTCGACTTCCCCACCCCGCCCTTGCCCGATCCCACGGCGATGACGTTGCGGATGCCCGGGAGCGGCATCTGTGACGGTCCGCGGACCTTGGAGCCGAACTCGATGTCGAGGTGAACCGCTCCGACGACCTGCTTGACCGCGGCCCGGATGTCGGCCTCGATCTTCGCCTTCAACGGGCACGCGGGAGTCGTCAGCGTGATCTCGAGCCTGACGTTGTCGCCGTCGATGTCGACGGAGTCGACCATTCCCAGCGTGACGAGGTCTTGGTGCAGTTCCGGGTCGTTGACGCCCTTGAGGGCCTCCAGTACGCGTTCTCGGGTGACTTCCATAAGTTGTTCAAGCGTAACAGCGCGCACCCCTACCGGCGTCGCGCTGGGTGACGGAGCGCGGTGTGCCGGGCCGCCGAATGGCATGCCGGAGTGGCAACCCGCGCCTTGTGGCGCCCCCGAAGGCTGGCTATACTCACATACGCGTGGACCAAAGCGGGCGTTTTCAGCGCAACCAGGAACTGAGGCACGACGGCCAGGTCGTGACCAGCATGGGAGTGGACGTCGTCACGGGCCTCTCGGTCCTCATCTACGACTTTCCCGGTGAGGCCCTGCTGAGCCAAGGCTCGCTCGACCTGGAGGGCGTCCCGACCGTGCTCGCGTCGTGGACCGAGGGCGAGAAGGGGACGGTGGTGGCGGCCTACCCGAGCGGCTCGACCCTGGTCGCGCCCGGCGAGGCCGTGGTGGACGATCAGTTCGTGCTGCAGACCCTGACCCTGCTGAGGGACGCGGCCCGCAAGGGACTCGCCCACGGCGGCATCGGTCCAGGCCGCTTCCTCCGGGCCGGGAAACGCCTCTACCTGGAGGGTTACGGCGTGCCCTGGCGGGCCGGTACGCCACCAGCGCCGGCGTCAGGCCAGGTGACGCCCAACCCCGCACTCGACGCCGCACTACGGGCCGACCTCACGGACGGCGTGAAGGCGCTGCTCGAGCTAGGCGCACAGGGGATCAGCACTGAGGTGGCCGCCGCGCTGCGCGCCTCGGTGACTGGCAAGAACGCCACCGACGTCGCGGCGCTGCAAGCCACCGTTCGGCGGCTTGCCGGCGGCGCCGTCACGGTCCCGTCCGCGGGCTTCGTCGACATCGTCCTGCCCACCACCCCGGAATCCACGAGCGTCGGGAGGGGGCCGCTCGACCTCGAGTCCCTCGAGTTCACCCCCGTGCCGCGCGCTCCCGAGGCCGGCATCGACTACGACCCGCACGACGTGGCCGGCACCATGGGCGCCTCACCCAGCGTCTCGGCCACTCGGACCGACATGCGCGTCGATCCCGACGAGCTGAAACCGCGGCCTTCCTCACCGCAACCGCCGCCCGGCGCGGCGAAGCGTCAGGAATCACCCCTCGAACCCGACCCCATCACGCTCGTGAGCGATCCCGGCGGCGGCACGTTGAGGACCGGCAAGCCCGACCACAAGGCCTCCGACCCCGGCTTCGTGAAGCACCTGCCGCCCGGCGCCACTTACCGGGCCGGAAGCTTGGACGACGCGCCGCGACCCGCGCCGATACGCATCGACGACGACGCGGACGACCAGGTAAGCCACCGTGCCTGGCGCGGGCCGGGGCTCCTCGTTCTGCTCGTTCTGGTTGTCGCCCTGGGGATCTTCCTGGCACTTCGCGCTCAGCGCAACTCCACGCTGTCGCAGGTGAGCCCGAGCACCGTCAGCCACCTGGTCGACGTGCGGGTGAGCCCCGGCAACCTCCCGCCAGTGAGCCTGGTGGTCGACCGCAGCCCGGACGGCTCGCGCTACGCGCGAGGCACCATAATCGGCACGGTCCCGCGACGCGTCGGTTTCGATGCGGCCGGCACCTGGGTCGTGCACGGTCTGTTCCAGGGGCGCTCCAGCGAGCCCGTCACCCTGCAGGTACCTGACGACACCGTCATCACCGTCGTGTTCCCCGAGACGCCGCCCGAGACCCCGTGACCGCCTAGGCCACCGCCAGCCAGGGAGCCGCATGCCCGAGTCCATCGTGGTCGTCGACTACGGTTCACAGTTCAGCCATCTGATCACCCGCCGCTTGCGCGAGCTGCGCGTGCTCTCCATCCTCGTGCCCGCCGGCAGCTCCCTGGACGAGATCCTTGCCCATGATCCGGCCGGGGTGATCCTGTCGGGCGGCCCGAACAGCGTCGACGACGTGGGCGCGCCCGGCCTCGCACCAGGGCTCCTCGAGCAGGGTCTCCCCGTCCTGGGAGTGTGTTACGGCATGCAGCTCATGGCCAAGGAACTTGGCGGCGCCGTCGGTACCGGCGGCGTGAAGGAGTACGGCAAGGTGGCGCTCTCTGGCCTCGGCGGGATGCTGTTCGAGGGGGTGGAGGGCGAGTTCATGGCCTGGATGAGCCACGGCGACAGCGTCACGCGGCTGCCCGCGGGCTTCACGGCCACGGCCACCACGGAGAGCGGCGCGCTGGCCGCCATGGAGGACGCCTCCAGGCGGCTCTACGGTCTGCAGTTTCACCCGGAGGTCCGGCACACGCCCAAGGGCATGACGCTGCTGGAGCGCTTCGTCGACGTCACCTCCGTCGCGCGCGACTGGACGCCCGCGGGCATCCTGGACTCGGCGGTGGCGCAGGTGCGCGAGCAGGTCGGCGCCGAACGAGTCCTTCTGGGGATCTCCGGCGGCGTCGACTCGACGACGCTCGGCCTCCTGCTGCACCGGGCCATCGGCGAGCAACTCGTGGCCGTCTTCGTGGATCACGGCCTGCTGCGGCTCGGCGAGGCCCTCGAGGTAGAGGGCGCCCTGCGCGCCCTAGGCGTGAACCTGCACGTGATCGACGCCTCGGCGCGTTTCGTGTCGGCCCTCGCTGGCGTCACCGACCCGGAAACCAAGCGCAAGATAATCGGCCGCGAGTTCATCGAACTCTTCTCGCGCGAGGCGCGCAACCTCCAGGCCGAGGCGGGACCCATCCGCTTCCTGGCGCAGGGCACGCTCTACCCCGACGTCATCGAATCGGCGGGCGTGCCGGGCGCCGCGAACATCAAGTCGCATCACAACGTGGGCGGCCTGCCTGCGGACCTGGAGTTCGAGCTGGTGGAACCCTTCAGGAAGCTGTTCAAGGACGAGGTGCGCGAGGTGGCGGAGCGGCTCGGCCTGCCGCCGCACCTGCGCGACCGCCATCCGTTCCCCGGCCCCGGCCTGGCAGTCCGCATCATCGGTGAGGTGACCAACGAGCGCCTCGACGTCCTCAGGCGCGTGGACGACCTGTTCATCTCGGCCCTGCGCGAGTTCGATCTGTACCACGATACTTGGCAGGCGTTCGCCGTACTCACGCCGCTCAAATCCGTGGGGGTCATGGGCGACGGCCGCACGTACGCCAACACGGTGGCGCTTCGGGCGGTATCCAGCGTGGACGGCATGACGGCGGACTGGACCCGGCTACCGCACGAGTTCCTCGCGACGGTGGCGAACCGCATCGTCAACAAGGTGCCCGAGGTCAACCGGGTCGTGTACGACATCACCAGCAAGCCGCCGGCCACCATCGAGTGGGAGTGAGGCCGATAGACTCGGGCATGGAACGTGCCTGGCTCATGAAATCCGAACCCGACAGCTACGCCTACGCCGACCTCGCGCGCGACGGGCGCACGGCCTGGGACGGGGTGCGCAACTATCAGGCGCGCAACTACATGCGTGACGACATGCGCGTGGGTGACCTCATCCTTTACTACCACTCGAGCACGAAGGTGCCGGCCGTGGTCGGGCTGGCGCGGGTCGCGTCCGAACCCTATCCGGACCCCACGCAGTTCGACCCGCGAAGCGGCTACCACGACGCCAAGGCCACGCGCGAGGCCCCCCGGTGGTTCCTGGTCGACATCGAGCCCGTGCGGGAGCTGGAGCGCCCGGTGACGCTCGCCGAGATGAAGGCCGACCCCGCACTTGCCGGCATGGCCCTGCTGGCGCGCGGTAACCGCCTCAGCGTGATGCCCGTGGAGCCCGAACACGCGCGGCACGTCCTGGCGCTGGCCGCGGGCTGAGCCGGCGCGGGAAGCCTTACGTCCCCGCCGGACGAGCGGTGGTACCATCGGCGTCATGAACGAGCGCCGCGCCCGCGTTCTCGACATGGTGGCGGAAGCGTACATAGCTACCGCGCACCCTGTCGCCTCCGCGCACATCGCCGCGCAGCTGGACGTGAGTCCGGCAACCGTGAGGTACGACTTCGGTTCGCTCGAGAGCGAAGGGTTGTTGCAACAGCCTCACACTTCCGCCGGCCGCATCCCCACGGCACTAGGGTTTCGCATGTACGCCTCCAGCTTCCTGCCGCCCCGGCCGCTCCCCGACGCGCAGCTCGACCAGCTCGACCGCCACTTGAAGGGCGCCGAGGGGGACGGTCTCTTCCACATCGCCTCACGGCTGGCGGCCGAGTTCTCGGGCTACGCGGTCATGGTGCGGCTACCCGCCGACGACACGCTTCAGATCCTCGAGATCCACCTCTCGCAGCTCGCCTCCAACCGGATGCTGGCGGTCGTGGTGCTCGAGAACGGGCTCGTCAGGCAACTCGGCGTGACGGTCGATCCCGTGCCCAGCGAGGACGTCATCGACGACGCCGAGCGCAACCTGCGCCAGCTCTCGCAACCGCTGGGCGAGGTCCCAGCGGCGCTCCTCGACATTGCCAAGCGGGCAGAGGCGGAGCTGGGCAGGACCCTCGTCGCCCTCGCCAAGGCCTGGGACGACCTGCAACCGCCCCGCGTCTTCCGGGAGGGGCTCCACCAGTTGCTGAGCGAACCCGAGGGGGCCGACCCGGCGTTCGTGCGCTCCGCGCTCGAACAGCTCGAGATGGAGGCGCCCGCCCCGGACCACGAGGGGGGTCTCGCGCTCGAACTCGACGACCACGTCGCGCGGGTAGCGTCGACGTTCTCGCTGGGGCGCTCGACCGGCAAGCTCATCCTGGTGGGTCCCTCACGCATGCGCTACCCGAACGCGCTCGCGGTGGCGCACGGACTCGCGGGCGCGCTTGCGCGTCCACGGCCGCGAGACGGGGCGCAACGGTGACTTGAGCGCGCGGCGGCGAGTCGTTGCCCAACGGAATATCTCACAACCCACAGGCCCGTCGCGGCACTATGCTCCGCATCGGGAAGCGGGAAGGAGGGGCATGCCTAACGACGTCTACAAGTACACGCACGAGGCACTATCGGCCCTGGTCTCTCCCCGCGTCGCGTCGACGGTGTTGGACGGGGCCCTGGCGGCCAAGGGCCAGGATCCGAACTCGGTCAGCACGCGCACCATGCGGCATCTGCTCGCTGGGGCGGTGCGCAAGGAACTCAGTGGTTCCTTGCCGAGGTCGGGCCTCACCCGTAGGCTGAAACGCCTGGCGGACGAACTGACGTTACTGCCCAACACGGCGAACCACGCCGAGCCTACCCCCGTGCTCCAGGCACTCATCGCCGAAGCGGACGCCGAACGCGCCCTCGTGAAACTCAGCTCCGAGAGGCTCCCCGCGGTTCCATTGGGCGCCTCACCGGTTTCCCTGGGCGACGCCGGAACCGCCGCACGAGGCTCAGGGGACGCCGTCCTCCCAGCGGCAACCGCGGCGCCGAATCACCTCGTCGCCCTCGCGGGCATGCCGTTCGCTCCTGCCTCCGGGCATGGGCGGCTTCCCGGCCGCGCGCCGGCGCTGCGCTCCCCCGACCGCCGCAGCAAGCCGCCGCACGAGGCTCAGGCGACGCGCAAGGAGATCACGCGCCTGAGCGAGCTCGCTGTCGCTTCAGCGCTCAGGCTCTTCGGCGACATCGAGACGGTCAGGCAGGTAGTCGTCGTGCGGGGCAACGAAGTACTGTTGCACCGGGGCCAAGGCGTCGACCCGGACCACCTGCCGAACCTCGTGCTCAGCTCTCGTGGGCTCTTGGCGCGCTCGGGCAACCTTCGCGCCTTTTCCGTGGAGCGCGCCGCGGGCGTGCTTTTCCTGTTCCCATTCGGTGAGGACTGCGTGGTCGTCGTCACTTTCCCCCACGTGAACATCGGTGCCGTCCTGAACGCGCGCGCCGCTCTTGAGGAGGCTGCATGATCCGGCGTCAACTGACCTTCGCCACCGGTGTTCTGGTGGTGTTCTTCTGCCTGAGTGGGGCCATGGCCCAGGAGGACTCCCTCCTACAACGCTACGACCTCGCCATCGAGAACCTCGAGATCGCCACGGCCAGCGTGCCGACCGACGGCGCCCAGGCGCGCGACGAGCTGGAGCGCGCCCTGAACGCCCTCCTCACGCTCTCTCGCGACGCGACCAGCACCAACCTGGTGCGCGCCATGGAGCGCACCTTCGAGCGCACTCGCGTGGCGGTGGAGAACCAGAGCCACACCGACATGGCGGTCCAGACCGCCGTGCTGGCCGGTGGCTTCAGCCGCCTGGTCATGGACTCCGCGTACCTGAACGCCAGCTCCGGTGACCTGGAGACCGCGCGCAACCGCCTGCTGCACCTCGCCGAACGCCTTGACTTCACGGCCGACGACGTGGCGGCCCTCACCGCCGCCGACGCGGGCCCGGCCCTCAGGTTCGCCTTCGAAGCCGGCGCGGCCGACGCCATCACCACCGAGCTTGCCTCCGCGCAAGACCTCATGGCCAGCGACCAGGACGCCGCCTACGTGAGCCTCGCAAAGGCCTACGGCGAGTCGCTCCTCGTCCAGGATTCGCCGCGGATCGACGCCTCGCTCAACCGTGACCTCGTGGGCGCCGCCCAGGCCGTCGTGAACGAGGACGCCGCAGCCCTGGACGCCGCGGCTAAGAGCGCCACGCTCACCCTCACGAGCCTGGCGAACGCCGCTCGGGCCGGCAGCGAGGGCACTCTAGCGCCGGGAGGGGCCCAGCAGGCACCCGCCCCGGAGTCACTGCCGGAGCTCGCCACGGCCCCCACACCAGCGACCACCGACGAGGCGACGACCGCCGAGGCCGACACGGCCGCGATGGCGGAGGCACCGCAGGCGGCGGAGGCCGCGGAGGCCGCGGAGGCCGCGGAGACCGCGGAGGCCGCGGAGACCCCGGCCCCCGGCGCCGTCGACCAGGACGCCGAAGCCGGCGGCCCCGCTCAGGCATCCGTCGCCGAGGAGGCCGCAGCGGCCGTCCCGGAAGCCACTCTCGAGGCGGCCGTAGCGGCACGCCTGGCACAGCAGGAGGCCGAGGCGCGCCAACTGAAGGTTGACGCCATCACGCGAAGGCTCGCGTCCGCCGGCCTGGGACCGAGCGTGGCCGCCACGAACGCCGAACGCCTCGTGAGCGCTGGGTTCGACGACTTGGACGACGTCTTCAACGGTCTCCAGGCCGCCACCGCGCGCGTCGTCGCCGGCGTGAGGCGCGGCGACCAGGCCGCGGCCCGCGCGGCCCTCGCCCAGGTCGACGCCTCCTACCGTCGCGACCTCGCACCCGCCCTCGCACAGCTCGATCCCACGGTGGACCAGGCGACCAGCGACCTCCTGACCAACCTGGCGAACCGCACGCACCTCACGCTGGCCGAAGCGGGCCTGCTCAGCGCCAGGTTGGACGTCGCGCTGGGCGCGTTCGAAGGCGCCGTCCCGGCCCTGGGTGACGACGTCGAGGCCTCCGTGGACGCCGTGTGGTCGGACATGACGCGCAGCGCGGTCTTCGTCATCCTCGGCATCCTCGCCATCTTCCCGCTCGTCCTGTTGAACATGGCGTTCGGGGGCGGCAACCGGAACTGGCGGCTCGTCGGTTGGGCCCTGTTCCTCCTACTCGTACCCGTCTTCTACCAGGCCGTCGCCGGGCTGTTCGACCTGCTGGGCCGCGTCATCGACGTGAGCTGGTTCCCGGACCTCGAGCGTTGGTCGATGTTCGACAGCGTCACGGGCCAGGCCGCCTGGGCCCTGCTCGTCTTCATCGCACTGATCCTCGCGATCATCGGGCTGCGCGGGATCTGCGTGCAGTTCGGACTCCTGGGGGCTAGCAAGAAGAGCGCGGTCGCCAAGCAGACCGCCACCGCCGCCAAGAGCGGAACCGGCCACACCACCATCGACTGGGACGAGGAGTTCTGATCGATGACGGGCCGGACCGAAGCCTGGACGCTCAGGACGACGTGAGGTGAGCGTTGTGGCCAACCCGGTCTACCAGACGGCCGTGACCGAGCTGGAGGCGGTGCTGTCACCGCGCATCGTCTCCAGGGCGCTCAAGGAAGGCCTGCGGCAACTTGGCCGCTCGCCCGAAGCCGCCGACGTCGGCGACCTCGAGAAGGTCCTGAAGTCACAGGTCTATCGCCAGCTGCAAGTGATGATGCCCGTAACGCAGGCCAAGGAGACCGTGGCCGGGATCCTCACGCGGCTGGAGGGGTCCGCGGCGGGAGGCGGCCAGCCCACGGGCGCCGGCGCCGGCGGGCTAGAGGCGCAGGCGGAGCGCCTCGCCACCTTGCAGCAGGAACTCAAGCCGTTCAACCTCTACTTCGAATGGCCCGAGGTCCAGAAGCTCAGGGCGCAGGTGCAGCTCGTCCACGACGATCATGCCGCGGGTCGCGAGGCACCCGCACTCCTGGCCGAGGCCGAGGCGCAGTTGGCCACCGTCAAGCAGAAGTTGGAGGACCAGCTCGTCCTGCAGGCACGAGACGCGGGCGAGCTGCAAGACACGCTCGAACTGGTGCGCTCTCTGGGCGGCACGCGGGTGCGTCGGCTCGAGACCCTCGTGAACCAGGTCCTCGCAGCGCAGGCCCAGCGCCAGTTGGCCCAGGCCGAGAAGGAGCGCGCGCACCGACTGGGCCACGAACTGCGCCGCGCGCTCGAGGGTGGTGACGACGCCACGCCGGTGGCGCCCGCACGAGACCTCGAGCAGCCGGAACCGGCCGCCCCGGCGGAGGCGCCAGTGGCAACGGGCGAGCCGACCCCAGAGCTCGCGGAGCCCGCGGCGGAGCCCTCAGCCGCCGCGGAGCCCTCAGCCGCCGCGCCGGACGAGGTGGGCGGCCGCGTTCACCGCCTCGAAATCGACGCCGAGCTCCACCAGCTGAGGGCCCTCGAGACCGAGTTCAGGAGCGTCCTCGAGTACCTCCCCGAGCTAGCCGCCCACTTGTCCGAGCTCCGCTCGGAGCTCGAGGCCGAGCGCTCCGTGGCTCCGGTCCTCAGCGCGATGCAAGGCGACCTGGAAGCGACCAGCGCAGCCTTGCGCGACGACCTGCGCGACGAGTTCGAGGAAGTGCTCGCATCGCTCGAGGCCTTGCGCCCCGACGTCGACAAGGCCGAGCTCGAGCAGGCCCTCAGGGTGACGCTCGGCATACTGACCTCCGCACTCCCGAGCCTCACCGACGTCGAGCACGTAAGGCGGCTGCATCAGCTGGCCAAGGAGCAAGCGGAGGTGTTGGACCGCGACGACGAGGCACAGCGCGCCGGGCTTCAGGCCCAGGCCGAACTCCTCGCCCGCCTGGAAGCCACCCTGCTCAGCCGCGAGGGCGACGACGGTCTGCACGACGAGGTCGAGCGGCTTCGTAGCGAGTTCGACCAGCTGCGCCTCGCGCAGTCGCAGATGTCGGTGGCCCACGAGCTCGTGTCGTCGGCGCGTGAGGCCGAGGAGGCGCTGGCACGCAGCCTGGCCGCCCGCGCCACCGAGGCCTCGGAGAAGCGATTGGCGCAGCTGACCGCGCTGCGAGCCAAACTCGAGCGGCTCCCGGTGACCGCTACCCTCACGGACCGCGCGGCCGCGCTGCACAACGAAGTGCAGCGCCTGATCCAGGAGCAGGAGAACGCCGCCGCGGTGGCGGCTCTGCTCCTCGATGACGTCACTGCCGGCCCGCCCGCGCTGCCCGAGTCCGAGCTCGACTCGCTCGGCACCGAGATCGAGACGCTGAAGCTGGAGCTGACCAGCAGCCTGCGAAACCGCCTGATGCGCTTGGCCGAAGAAGCCACGGAGCTCGGCAACCACCCGCTGATCGAGCACATCCAGCGGGCGCTCCTCGGCCTCGAACTCGACCGCTATCCCGACCTCGCGCAACTGCAGGCAGCGCTGCGCAACGAGCGCGAGGCGCGCCGCCAGGAGCAGGTCGACGAGCTCAAACGCCTGTCGCAGGCCGCCTCGCCCTTCGAGGGTTACGAGAGCGGAGCGGAACTGAAGGCGCTCCTCGCCGACGCCCGCGCCAAGATCGAGGCCGGTGAGCCCGCCACCACGCTGAGGCGGGTGGCCGAACTCATCGGCGTCCTGGAGCTCGATGCCGACGAGAAGCTGGCCAGCCTGCCCGCGCGGTTGAGCGCGGCGTTGGAGGCCCTCGAGCCCGTCTCGAAGCTCAACAGTGACGGCGTGATCACCGTGCGGCGGATCCTCTACCACCTGGATTCGCAGCGAGACGTACTCCCTCGCCTCTCCCGCGGCCTTCAGTTGCAACTCGAATCGGCGCTGAGCCAGGCCGAGCGCATGCTCGTGGAGTTGCGCAGCGAGTACGAGGCCACGCGGCTCGTGGCCGGCCAGGTCGTGAGCGGCGGCCTGCTGGACGACGTGCTTGGGATCTTCAAGACGCCGGGCGCGGCGGCAGACGAACCCACGGGCGCCGGTCCCGACAGGGCCGCAATGTTGGCCTCGTACCTCAGCGAGGATTACGTTCGAGCCGGTGCCTGGACGAGCGCCGACGGCACCCTCTTAGCAGGTGACGAAGGCGCGGCGCTCGCCGACCCGGGAGCGCTCGCCGCGGCGGCGGACGCCGCCTTGCCGGGCACCACCGCCACGTGCCTGCAGGCCAACGACGAGGCGCTCGTGATCGCCTGGCCGGGGAACGGCGAGCTGCTCACCTTGCACGTGACCGACCCCGACCTTGCCGGGCTGTTGGCGAGTCGGCTGCGCCGTGAGCTGGCCAATCGCGGCTCGGTAGCCCCATCTTCGTGACCACCGCAGGCGCCGCGTTCCCCGCGAACGCGCTGCCGTTAAGGACCCTCGACGACACCCTCGACCTGGCGCGCACTGCGCTGCAGGCGCTGCCCGCGGGGGCCCTTCTGCTCCTCTCCGGACCGCTGGGGGCCGGCAAGACCACCTTCACGCAGGCGTTGGGCAAGGCGTTGCGGGTCGTAGCGCCCGTCACCAGTCCCACCTACACCCTCGTGCACGAGTACCCGTCCCCAGGCGGCACGCTCGTGCACCTCGACGCCTACCGCCTGGGCAGCGCGGAGCCGTTGGCCGGCAGCATGCTCGACGATTACCTCGAGCGGGCCCGGCTCGTGGTCGTCGAGTGGGGTGAGCAACTGCTCGCCGCATACCCCGAAGCCTGGTGGCTGGAGTTCGGCTTCTTGGACCAGCCCGACGGGGCCGGCGACGAGGGGAACCGGCTGCGATACGCGCGCTGGCGAGTCACCCATCCCACATGAACCCAAGCGACGGCCTCACCCTCTGCATCGACGGTGCCACCAGCTACCTGGCGCTGGCGCTGGTCCGGCGCGCGGAAGCCTTGGGGAGCACGTCCGAGGACGTCGGCCGCGCCCACTCGGCCGTCATGATCGCCTCGCTGGGCGCCCTGCTCGAGCGGGCCGGGATAGAAGCCAGCGACGTGGCCCGGCTCGTGGTGGGCATCGGACCGGGTTCGTACACGGGCGTCCGAGTGGCCGTGGCTACCGCCAAGGGCCTGGCCCGCGCCTGGGGCGTGCCGCTTCACGGCGCGTCCTCGCTGCTGGCGCTGGCCGGGTCGCAGGTGGCGCCGGGCGAGGACGCCCTGGCCGTGGCGGACGCTCGTCGCGGCAACGTCTACGCACAGCACGTGAGGCGTCTCGCCTCGGAACCAGACGTGCTCCGCTACGAGGAGGTGGAGGGGCCCAGGAAGCTGCGCCGGGACTCCCTCGCCACGGAGTTCCCAGGGTTGCGCCTCGTGGAGGGCGCCCAACCGGACGCGGCGGCGCTCGCCTGGGCCGCGCGCGTCGACCAGGCCGCCGAGCCCTACTACCTGTGACTGGCGTTATACTGCCTCACCGCGAGACCACGGCGTCCTCGTGGACCGCACCCGCTCGCTCGGCCCGCGCGCACCGCGCCGGCCGCTCGAGGGTCGGCCCGTGAGCCGCCGTTGGGTCGCGAGCCCCTTCGGGCGGGAGTGAGTATGTTCTTCAGACTTGGCCAAGAGATGGGGGTCGACCTGGGCACGGCGACCGTCCTCATCTACGTGAAAGGCAAGGGCATCATGTTACGCGAACCGTCGGTGATCGCGATGGTGCGCGACACCGGCGAGGTCAAGGCCGTGGGCGAGGAGGCCTACCTCATGCTTGGCCGCACCCCCGGCAACATCGTCGCGGTGCGCCCCATGCGCGACGGGGTCATCGCCGACTACGACCTCACGGAGAAGATGCTGCAGGCGTTCGTGCGCAAGGTGCTCACCGGCCCCAGCCGGCTCTTCAAGCCGCAGATCATGGTCTGCGTGCCGTCGGGCGTGACGGAGGTCGAGCGCCGCGCCGTGCTGCAAGCGACGCGCGAGGTCGGTGCCCGCAAGGCCTACCTGATCGAGGAGCCGCTGGCGGCGGCCATCGGCGCCGGGGTCAAGATCGCCGAGCCCACCGGCTCGATGATCGTCGACGTGGGCGGCGGCACGACCGACATAGCCATCATCTCGCTGGGCGGCATCGTCGTATCCGAAAGCCTCCGCATAGCGGGCAACGAGTTCGACGAGTCGATAATCCGCTACATCCGCCACAAGGAGAACCTCCTGATAGGCGACCGCACGGCCGAGTCCGTGAAGACGCGCGTGGGCGCCGCCATGCTGCGCGGGCCGGCGGACGACCTCGACATGGAGGTCCGCGGCCGCGACCTCATCAACGGCCTGCCGAAGAGCATCACCGTGACGTCCAAGGAGATAGTGGAGGCCCTCAAGGAGCCGATCGCGAAGATCGCCGACGGCGTCCGCAGGGTGCTGGAGCAGGCCCCGCCGGAACTGGTGAGCGACGTGATCGACCGGGGCATCATCATGACGGGCGGCGGGTCGCTGCTGCGTAACTTCGACGAACTGCTGCGCGAGACCACGGGCATCCCCGTCATGGTGGCGGAGAACGCCACCGACTCCGTGGCGCTGGGCACCGGGATGGCCCTCGACATGCTCCACGTCTTGCAAGACGCGCTGATCTCAGATCATTTCCTGAGGCGCTGACCGTGGCGGCGCACACGCGCGCCGCGCGCCTCCCACGCAGCGCCACGGTCGTGCGTGCCCGGGGCCGACGTCTCCTGCTGGCGGTGTGCCTCGCGGCTGCCCTGGGCGTGGCCCTGGCGCAGCGGCCCCAGGGCCCGATACAGGACATGGCCGTCGAGGCCGTGGTCGTCGGCGACAAGGGCCATGCGGTCACCGCCGGCGCCGACAACCGACTGGAGCGCTTCCCGGTGGAGGTGGTGGGCGTCTTGTGGGAAGGCGGCAACGGCTTCCCACTCGTGATCGTCCGGGCCGGCGGCCCTTTCATCGAAGCCACCGGGGGCGTCGCGGCGGGCATGAGCGGCAGTCCCGTCTACATCGCCACCGAGGCCGGCGACGCCCTCCTCGGCGCCATCGGTTACGTGTTCCCGCGGGCCGATCACGACCTCGCGCTCGTCACGCCCATCGCGGTGATGCGCCAAGCGCTGCCCGAGAACGCCCGGGCCGGCCGCGTCCCCGCAACCGCCTTCGTCCCGGGGCTCGGCCCGGCCGAGCCAGTGGCCACACCCGTGCTGATGACCGGAGTCTCGGCGCGCGCCCTGGAGTTCCTGGAACCCCTCTTCAAGGACGCGAGCGTGAGACCGTTCCCGGTGCAGGGCGGCGGCACGGGCCCGGCGCCCGCTGCCCCGAACGAACCGTTGGTTCCCGGCTCGCCCCTCGCCGTGGCCCTCGCCTGGGGCGACGTGAGCCTGCAGGCGGTGGGGACCGTCACGACGGTCGATGACGGAGCGCTGCTCGCCTTCGGGCACCCCTTCCTGGGCCTCGGCGACGTCGACTTCCCCATCTCCCCGGCGCGCATCGCGGCCGTGGTGCCCAGTTCGGAAGTGCCCTTCAAGCTTGCCAACGTGGGCTCGGCGATCTTGGGCATCATCGAACAGGACCGCCCCGGCGCCGTGGCGGGCCGCCTCGGCGTCGAGCCGCGAAGCGTGCGCGTCGAGCTCAGCCTCCTTGGCATGGGGCCCTCGGCCTCCTACACCTTCGAGACAGCCGCCGACGACCGGCTGTACCCGAGCATCGTCGGCACCGGTGTCCTATCCCTGCTCGACCGCTATCTGGGCGCCACCAGTGGCGGCTACGCCGAGGTGGCCTGGGAGATACTGCTCGCCAGCGGCGAGCGCGTGAACGTCCTGGAGGAGGCGAACGACGTCGCCGACATAGCCTACGAGGCGGCGGTCCTGGCGCTCACGCCACTGGCGATCCTGGCCTCGAACGAGTTCCAGGAGAGCGGCGTGACGCAGGTCTCGCTGGCCATCCGTCTCGACGGCCGGCAGCGCGTGGCCACGCTCGAGGAGGCCGTGGCCGAGGAGGACGTCGTGAAGGCGGGCGAGAACGCCCTGGTTCACCTACGATTGCAGCCTTACCGCCAGAACGCCATAGTCCGCACCGTGAGCGTGCCCATCCCCGCCGACATGGATGGCGAGCTGACGCTGTACCTCCGCGGCGGCGACGTTGCGCGCGACACCGGGGACGCCCACGTCGATGACAAGGAGGTCGACCGGCCCCGCTCCTTCGCCGAGCTCCTGGACGCGCTCAGGCAGCAGGTGCAAGCCAACGAGCTCGTGGTGGAAGTGGTCACCAAGGACGGCGACGTCCTCAGGCTCATGCGCACGCCCTTCGCGTTCGTGGTCGCCGGCAACGAGCGCGTGACGCTGAAGGTAGAGGCGGCGAACGACGAGGCGCCGCAGGCCGACCCGGCGGCGCCGGCCGAGCAGGAGGACGCCGGTGACTGACCAGGTCGGTTGCACCGTAGCCGAACTACTTACCGAGATCGGCGCAGAGCTCGGTTCGGGCGGCGGGGAGCAGGTGGGGGCGCGGCGCCTGACGCGGCTGATCGACGCCGGCATGCTCGCCAGTGAAGGAGTGGCCGCAGACGACTGCCTGTGCGTTATGAGCCCGCGCGAGGCGTCCATGGGCCCGCCCGCGAGCCCACCCGGGCTGCTGCTGGTGCCGCCAGCGACCAGCTGGCTGGCCGACTACCCGGGCGCGGCGGCCGAGGTGCCCGACGCCCGCCTGGCGCTGGCGATCGCCAGCCGCAGGTTCGCGCGCCCCCACCTGCCGCCAAGGGGGGTCCACCCCGACGCCACCGTTCACCCCTCTGCGCGCCTGGGCGCGGGCGTGCGCGTGGCGGCCGGTGCCGTCATCGGAGACCTCGCCGTCCTGGACGACGACTGCAGCGTCGGGGAGGGCGCCGTGGTGGGGGCCGGCGCCAGGCTCGGTGCCGGCTGCACCGTTCACCCCAACGCCGTGCTCTACCCGGGCGTCAAGCTCGGCCGCCGCGTGATCGTGCATGCAGGTGCCGTGATCGGCGCCGACGGGTTCGGTTACGCCGCCTCGCCGGGCGGCGCCGTGAAGGTGCATCACCTCGGCGGCGTAGTCCTGGAAGACGACGTCGAGGTCGGTGCGAACAGCTGCATCGACCGCGGCACCATCCAAGACACGGTGGTGGGTCGGCGCACCAAGCTCGACAACCACTGCCAGGTGGGGCACAACGTGATCATCGGCTCCGACACGCTCATCGCTGCCATGGCGGGCATCGGTGGCAGCACCACGATAGGGTCCGGGGTCATCCTCGGCGGTTACGTGGCCGTTACCGACCACGTGTCCATCGGCGATGGCGCGCGCGTTGCGGGCCGCAGCGGGGTCACGAAGGACGTGCCCGCGGGCGCCACCTGGGCCGGGTTCCCGGCGCGGCCCCACCGGCAGTTCGTCCGCGAGCTTTACCTCCTGGGCAAGCTCGAGGAGCTGTGGCGCCGAGCCAAGGCGGGAGAAGGGTCGGAGTGACGCTCGTGACGGGCCGCGCGGTTCATAGCGGCGCGATCACGCGGGTGACGCTCCACCGCGCCGCCGGCGCCACCCGCTTCTTGCGGGCCGGCACGCAGGTGCCCGCGGACCTGGACCACGTGATCGGCGCCGAGCGGGCCACCAGCCTCGGGGCCGGCAACGCACGGGTTCACCTCGTCGAGCACCTGCTCGCCGCCCTGCGAGTGGCAGGGTTCTACTCCGGGGTGCTGGTCGAGACCAGCGCGGACGAGCTGCCCATACTCGACGGCTCCGCGGCGCCCTGGGCAGCTGCCATCGCGGAGTTAGGCGAGCCGCCCCCTCCCCCGCCGCCCATCGTCGTCCGGACCCCGCTCGAGGTCGCGCTGCGCGGCGGCGTGGCGCGCGCCGCGCCCGGGCTAGAACGTCTCAGCTACTCCATCGACTTCGTACACCCGGCCATCGGCATTCAAGCCTGGGAAGGCGGACCGGACGCCTACGGCGACCTGCTGCCCGCCCGGACCTTCGGCTTCGAGGCCGACTGGGAGGCCCTGAAGGCACGCGGTCTCGCCCTGGGAGCGCGCGAGGAGCATGTTATCGTCTTCGCAATGGACGGGCCCACACGTCCCCTTCGCCACCCACAGGAACCCGTACGCCACAAAGCGTTAGACGCCCTGGGCGACCTGGTGCTGCTCGGCAGGCCGGTCGCGGGTCACCTGAGCATCCACCGGGGGTCACACGCCCTCCACCACGAGCTGGCGCGGGCGATCCGGCGCACTTCGGAAACCGTGTGAGCGCCTCGGGGGGGTCGCCGCGAACACTGCGCGTCGCCGTGGTCGGCGCCGGCGTCATGGGGCGCCACCACGCCACCAACTACATGACCCTCCCACAGGTAAGGCTCGTCGCCGTGGTCGACGTCGACCCCGAGAAGCGCGCCGAGGCCCGCAGGGCCTACGGCTGCGCTACCTACGCGACCGTCGAGGAGATGCTCGGCCGCGAGGTGATCGACGCGGCGAGCGTGGCCGTCCCGACCAGCCTGCACTTCGCCGTCACGCGTATGCTGCTGGACGCGGGCGTCCACGTTCTCGTGGAGAAGCCGGTGGCCACCGAGGTAGCCCAGGCGACCGCTCTCGCGAACCTCTCCAGCGAGCGCGGCCTGGTGCTCCAGGTTGGTCACATCACACGCTTCTACGGCGCCGTGCAGCTCCTGGCCCGTGAGGTGAAGGAGCCCTACCTCATCGAGGCGCGCCGCCTCTCGCCCTCGCAGCGGGTGAAGGACGTCGGCGTCGTCCTCGACCTGATGATCCACGACATCGACATCCTGCTGGGTCTGGTGCACAGCGCGGTGGTCGACGTGGCGGCGTCCGGGCTGCCCCTCAACGGTTCTCCGCTCGAGGACCTGGCCGCCACCCAGATCCGCTTCGAGAACGGCTGCGTGGCCCGGCTGTTGGCGAGCCGCGTCTCGCCCGACCCGGAGCGCACCATGCTGATAATCGAGCGCGACAAGATGGTGCGCATCGACTTCGCGAAGGAGCCTTACAGCGAGGTGCAGTTCTTCCGCTCGCCCGGCGCCGCCCGCAGCGCGGGCCACGTGACGCTCGACCGCCACATGGTCCACGACGAGAACCCGCTGCGCAAGGAGCTCGAGCACTTCCTGGCCCGCATCGAGAGCAAGGCCGATCCCATCGGCACGCTCGCCGACGACATGCGCTCGCTCCAGCTCGCCACCAGGATCCTCGACGTCATGCGCGCCCCGCGGCTCGTGCCTGTACACTGACGGGCATGGCCGTAGACATCCGCGGCATCCTCCCGCACCGTTACCCGTTCTTGCTGGTCGACGCCTTCGTGAGCCAAGAGGGCGACGCCTTCGAGTGCCTCAAGAACGTGAGCCACAACGAGCCGTTCTTCGCCGGCCACTTCCCCGACGAGCCCATCATGCCGGGTGTCTTGATCATCGAGGCGCTGGCACAGGCGGCGGCCGTGGGCCTGGCCGTGCGTGAGGGCCGCACCGCTTCTCAGGGGGCCGGCTACCTGGCCGGCATCGCTGCGGCGAAGTTCCGCCGCAAGGTGGTCCCAGGCGACCAACTACGCCTCACCGGCACCATCGTCCTCTTCAGGCGGGGCCTATGCAAGGTGGAGGCGCGGGCTCTCGTCGGTGACGAGGTGGCCGCGGAGGCGGACCTGTCGTTCATGTACGCCCGCTGATGGCCGGCGGCAGCGCTGTGGTATCTCCCGCCGCGCGCTTAGGAGACGGCGTCGAGATCGGTCCCTTCGTCGTCATCGAGGACGACGTCGAGGTGGGCGCCGGCACGCGCCTGCTGGCCGGCACCGTGCTCCACCCCGGGAGCCGCATCGGCGCTGGTTGCAGCCTGGGGCCGTACGCGGTGGTCGGGGGTGAACCCATGGACGCGGGCTTCAAGGGGGAGCCCACGCTCGCGATCATCGAGGACGGGGTGACGCTTCGCGACTTCGTGACGGTGCATAGGGCTACCGGCGAAGGGAACGTGACGCGCGTCGGCAGGGACACGCTCGTGATGAGCTACGCCCACCTGTCTCACAACTGCAGCGTGGGACAGCACTGCACCATCACGACCGCGGTCCAGCTCGGTGGGCACGTGAGTGTCGGCGATCATGCCGTGATCGGCTCCGGTGCGCTGCTACACCAGTTCACGCGGGTCGGCGTCTTCGCGATGTTCGGAGCCGCGAGCGCGGCCAACCAGGACGTATTACCTTTCAGCATGGCGCGCGGCAACCCGGTCAGACACTACCGGCTCAACGGCGTCGGCCTCAAGCGCAACGGCATCGACGGCCAGCGCTACCGCGAGATCGAGCGGGCGCTGCGCCACGTGCGCCACAAGGAGCACGAGGCACTCGCCGCCTTGGCGGCCACCAACGCCGACGCCCGTGAGCTGGTCGACTTCATCGCCAGCAGCAGGCGCGGCGTTGCGCGCTTCGTGTCGGGCGGCAGATGACCACCGCCGCCGCGCCGGACGGCTACCAGGTCGTGCTCGTCAGCAACGGCCCCGGCGAACTCTACACCTGGGTGCGACCGGTCCTGGACGAGCTGCGGCGCGCCGCGCCCGGCGTCAGGACGGCGATCAGCCTGGTCCCGTGCCAGTTCGCCGGCGGTAACGAGGCGAGCATCGCGCAGACGTTCGAGCCCGACGTGCTCACCACGCCCGCGCAGTACATCCGGGGCGCCGCCCTGGGGCTGGCGCCGGAAGGCCTGCAGCCGCTCGAGGCGCCGGGGCGCGGGGCCGTCGTCGGCCTGGGCGGCAACGCGGCGCTGGCCGTGGCCCTCGGCAAGCGCCTCGGTTATCCGGCCTATCGTTACAGCTTCGAGCCGAACTGGCACCGCGGCCTGGAGGCCCTCCTCGTGCCCGACGATCACACCAGGCAGCGGGCGGTGCGAGGCGGCGCCCCGGCCGAGCGCGTGCGCGTGGTCGGCAACCTGGTGGCAGACGCGGTCGGCGACGCCAGCCCCGCCCGAGATCCCGGCTCACCCCACGTGCTGCTCTTCGCCGGGAGCCGCGACGCCTTCGCCACACATCTCATCCCGCTGTTCATCGCGGTGGTCGACCGCCTGGCACCTTCGATGCCGGGTGCGCGCTTCGTCTGGCCCGTCAGCAGCCTGCTGCTGCCGGGCACCCTGGCCGATGGCGTGGCGGGCAAGCACGCCAAGACGCTGGGGGGCGTGGCGGGCAGCCTGGTGGACGGCGCCGGCGGCAGGTTCATCGAGACCCCCGGCGGCGGCCGGCTCGAACTCGTGCCGGAGGAGGAGCGTTACGCCCACATGCGCGCGGCAGACCTGGCCCTCACCATCCCGGGCACGAACACCCTCGAGCTCGGCATCGCAGGCGTGCCCGCCCTCGTCCTGTTGCCCCTCAACCGTCCGGAGCTCATCCCCTTGGAGGGAGCCGGTCACTGGTTGGGGGTGGTTCCCCTCGTCGGCAAGTACTTGAAGCGCCACGCCGTCAGGCTCTTCGTCAGCGGCCTCAAGGTGCCGGTCTCGCTGCCGAACCGCTTGAGCGGCGAGGAGCTGATGGTCGAGATGAGTGGCCACGTCGACCCCGGACGCGTGGCCGGGGCGGTCGCCGAGCTCCTGGCGGACCCGCCCGGGTTGGAGCGCCGGCGTGAGAGGTTGCGCGCGACGATGCCCGCCAGAGGCGCCGCCGCGCGCCTGCTGAGCGAGGTGATCAAGACGGCCGCTCCTCGAGGGCCCGAGGCGTGAGCGCGCCGCGAGGGGCGCGGCCGGCAGCCCTGCTCTGGCCCCGTTCCGTGAGCGCCTGGTTGGGGGTGGCCGCCGCCCTCTTGAACGCCGGTTTGCGCGTCGCCATCGTGCCACTCTTCGTCACCCCGCTCTTCGACGACGTGCTGCAGGCGCAAGACGTCTCGGCCCTGCCGAAGGTGCTGCTCACGGCGGGCCTCGTCGCCCTGGGCGGCAGCCTGGCGCTGTGGGCGCAGGACGCGCTGCTCGGGCTGGCCGCGGCGAAGCTCGCGGAGAAGTGGCGCGAGCGCATCTACGACAAGCTGCTGGCCTCCCCGCCAGGCAGCCTTCCCGGCACCAGTGGGGCCCTGGCGGGCCGCGTGGTGAGCGACCTCCGCGAAGTCGAGACGTACTTCCGCTACGGCCTCGGGACCCTGGTGGCGGAGAGCGCAACCCTGGCCCTGATCCTAGTCCTGCTCGTGCGCGCCGACGCGCGGGGCGCAGTCGCCCTCGTCGCCCTCGCCCTGCCGGCGGTGGTGGTGTCGAGGTTGCTGGGGCGCTGGCTAGAGGGCGCGACGCGGGGCGCGCTGGAAGGCACCGAGGAGTTAGGTCACCACCTGCAAGAAGGGCTCAAGCACCACGAGCTGGTGCGCGCGTTCGGTGCCCGCCGCGCCATGCTGCGCCGCTTCGAGGGCGCCAACCGCCGGACCGCCAAGGCCTCGGCCCGGCGCAGCCTCATCGCGGGCCTGCAGGCGCCCCTCACGCAGGTGGTCGTGTTCACGGCGGTCGGGGTCTTGGTCGTCATCCTGGTCGGCGCCACCCAGCGCGGCGCGCTCTCGGTCGGTGACGTGGTGTCGTTCCTCACCCTGGTGGCGCTGGCCGCGGGACCCTCGCAGCTCTTGCCCCAGGGCTACGCGATGTACCGCCAGGCGCGGGCCGCGGCCACACGCCTGAGCGCGCTTTACGAGGGCGAGCCGGGGCGCCCCGAAGACCCGGCGGCTGCCGAGGACGCCGCGAGCGCCACGGCGTTCAGGACCGTCTCGCAGGGTCCCCCGCTGACTGCGAGGCCGCTGATCGAGTTGCACGGCGTGGCCTTCGGTTACCGGCCCGGCCACAACGTGGTGGCGGGGGTCGACCTCGAGCTACCCAGCCGCGGCCTGGTGGTCCTCGGCGGTCCCAGCGGTAGCGGCAAGACCACCCTGCTCAAGCTGCTCTTGCGGTTCGCGCCCCCGTCCTCGGGGAGGATCCTGCTGGACGGCGAGGACCTGGCCGGCGTCGACGAGACGGCGCTGCGTTCTCGGCTCGCGTACGTACCACAGGGCCACGAGCTGCTCTCGGGCGAGCTCAAGGCGGCGTTGGCCATGGGCCGCGAGGTTAGCGACGATGAGGTCTGGTGGGCGCTGGAGGCGGTGGGGATGGCGGCCGCCGTCCGCGCCCAACAGCTCGGCCTGGCCACCCGCCTAGGTGAGGACGGCGGCGGCTTCTCGGGCGGCCAGCGGCAGCGCTTGGCCATCGCACGCGCCCTGCTGGGCAGGCCCGACGCCCTGTTGTTCGACGAGCCCACCTCCAACCTGGACGACGCCACGGAGGCCGAGATCGTCGCCCTGCTCGGGCGCCTCGCCGCGGAGCGGCTGGTGCTGGCGGTCACTCACCGCCCGGCGCTCGCGCAGGCGGCCGACGTGCTGGTGATAGCCGAGGAGGGGGTGGTGAGGACGTGATCTACGACGACGATCCGGCGCTCTACGACCTGCAGTACGCCGCGTACCGCGACGACATCCCGTTCTACCTGCGCCTGGCCGACGAGCTCGGGGGGCCCGTGCTCGAGCTCGGTGCCGGCACGGGCCGCGTCACGGAGGCGTTGGCCCGAGCGGGTCACCAGGTGGTGGCCGTGGACGTGTCCGCCGCCATGCTGGGTCGCGCCGAGGAGCGTCTGGGGGACCTGGACGGTCTGGAGTTCGTGTTGGCTGACATGCGCAGCCTGGACCTCGGCCGCGAGTTCCCACTCGTCTTGGCCCCGTTCAACACCCTCATGCACGCCTACTTAGTGGCCGACCAGGACCGGGTGCTCGCCGCAGTGAGGGGCCACCTGGCGGCCGGGGGCACGTTCGCCTTCGACGTGTTCCAACCGCACCTGGGGCCTCTGGGGGTGATGCGGCGGGAGCCGACCTGGGCCGAGCTTGGAGCGGGCGCAGAGCTCTTCCTGGTTCAGCACCACGACCCCGAGGCGCAGCTAGTCGAGAGCCTCTACTACCTGGACGAGCGGCGCCCCGACGGCACGCTGAGGCGCCGCCAAGCGCGGCTGGTCCAGAGGTACTTCAACCGCTACGAGCTCGAACGGGCGTTGGCGCAGGCGGGCTTCGGCACCGTCAGGCTGTTCGGCGGGTTCGACAAGTCGCGGCTTCTGGCCTCTAGCCCCATGATCGTTGCCCTGGCGCGGCCCTGAGACCTGGGACCGGGAGTGGTCCGGAGGCCCGGACGTGGGACTCACCCGTCGAGCGCCAGCCGCTCCACTATGGTCCACGTCTCGCGCCGCACCACGATGGCCTCGGGCATCCGCAGTGACTCCCAGAACTTGAACGGGTCCAGGCCGTTCGGTTCGGCCAGGGCGAGGGCGATGACGGTGCCGTGCGAGACGAGCGCCAGACGCTTGCCGGGCAGCGAGGCCATCGTCTCGTCGACGCCCCTCTTGAAGCGAGCCAGCGCCTCGGAGGCGGTCTCGCTGCCGAACACCAGTACGTCCTGGCGCCCGAAGAAGCGCCTCATGGTGCGCCCGAACTCGGCGTCGTCCAGGAGGAGGTTGCCGCGATGGTGTTCCTCGAGGTGGCGAGACGTCGTGGTCGGCACCCCGAGGACGAGGCCGAGCGTCTTGGCCGTCGCCACCGCCTTGGCCTCGTGGCTGCTGACCACGGCGTCGATGGGACCGGGCCTGGCCGCCTCACCCGGGGCGCCGAGCTTCACCTTCGCGAGCCCCATCGCGAGGGCCGCCGTGAGCTCCATGGCCCCCGGCGCCAACCGCCAGTCGGCCGGGTTCGTGCCGGGTGAGCGAGCCGTCGGCGCATGCCTCACCAGGACGAGGTCGCCGTGACCGGGCGAGCTCAAGCCTCGCCCGCCAGCGCCCGTAGGGCGGCGGGCACGGCCACCCCCTTCGGGGTATCCGCGTCCACGTCGTGGAGCGCGTCTTCGAGAAGCTGCGCGGCCGCTACGGCGTCGTAACGGTCCGCGTAACCGAGCAGGGAGGGCCTGATGATGGTTCCGGCCAGTTCGCCCTGGCCGCCCGCCAGCGTGGCGCCGCGGGCGCGCGCCGCGCTAAGCACCGCGCGCGCGCCGATACCCTCGGGCACGACCAGCGCCGCCACGGCCGGGCTCGGGCGAGCGGCGAACTGCCGCAGTCCGAGCGCCCCGCCCGCTGCCAGCAGGGCGGCGTTCAGGCCGGCGCGACGGCGCCACACGTTCTCCAACCCCTCGTCCAGGAGCATCCCGAGGGCCACGTCGAGCCCGGCCACCAGCGAGACCGCGGGTGTGAAGGCCGTCTGGCCGCCGGCCTGCTTCGCGCGCTCGCGGTGCAGGTCGAGGTAGTAGCTCCCAGCCCGTCCCGCCCCCTCGGACCGTTGCCACGCGCGCTCCGACAGCCACACGAACGCCAGGCCCGGGGGCGTCATCACGCCCTTCTGCGAACCCGAGACCACGGCGTCCAGGCCCCACTCGAGCGGCCTGAGTTCGGCGCAGGCCAGGCTGGTGACGGCGTCCACGAGGACGAGCGCCTCGGGCCTGACGCGGCGCACGAGTTCCGCCACCGCGCGCACGTCGTGCAGCGCGCCGGTCGACGTCTCGCTATGGACCAACGTCACCGCGGCGAGCTGCGAGGTGGCGTCCAGTCTCTCTGCCACCTCCGACAGGTCGAACTCCGCGCCCGGCGCCGCCTCGAGATGCTCGACCTGGTAGCCGAGGCTCTCGGCCATCGCCGCCCAACGCTCCCCGAACCTGCCGGCGTGCAGGGCCAACACGCGGTCACCCGCGGGAACGGCGCTGACGAGGGCCGCCTCGAAACCCGCTGTGCCGCTGCCGGTAACGATCAGCACGTCGTCGCCTGGTACGGAGAAGACCGTTGCCAGGCGTTCGCGTGCACGCAGGAAGGTCTCGCGGAAGGCGGGCGCGCGGTGGTGCGTCACGGGCCGCGCCAAGGCCTCGAGAACGGCCGGCGGCACCTCGACGGGGCCAGGGGCCAGCAGCCGCGGTTTGAAGAACGCGGCGCTCACAGCCGCACCGGCCTGAGGCTGCGGATGACGTCGCTGAGGCCCGCCAGCACCTCGAGGACGTCGTCGCCGGGTGCGGAGTCGAGGGTCAGCACGAACATGGCGACGCCGCCCTCGCCGACCCTGGAGAGCTGCATGCTGTTGATGTTCACCCCGGCGTCGCCGAGGACGGTGCCCACGCGGCCCACCGCGCCGGGCCGGTCGTAGTTGGTGCACACGAGCATGGCGCCCTCGGGGCGGATCTCGAGGTTGTACCCGTCGATGCTGGTGACGCGCGGCTGACCGGCCAGCACGGTGCCGCCCACGCGGGTTCGCCCTTCGGTGCCGGCGACGCTGACGAGCACGTGCGACGTGTAGCCGTGGCTCCTCGCCGAGCTGACCTTGCTGACGCGGATGTCGCGGTCCTTCGCCAGCGACAGGGCGTTCACGTAGCTGGGCGGCGTGTCGAGGAAGGGCTCCATCAGGCCCTTTATCACTGCTGTGGCGATGGGGTCGGGGTCGAGCGGGAAGTCGCCGGAGAACTCGACCTCGACCTCGTGCACGCGCCCTTGCGCCAGTTGCGCGGCCATGCTGCCCAGCCGCTCTCCCAGCGTGAGGTGCACGCCGAGGGCGGACATGACCTCGGGCGCCAGCGCCGGGGCGTTGACGATGCCCACGGAGTAGTCGCCCGCCAGGGCGGAAAGCGTCCGGTCGAGGATCTGCGTGCCCACCCTGCGCTGCGCCTCGCGCGTGTTGGCGCCCAAGTGTGCCGTGAGGACGACGTCGTCGCGGCGCAGGAGGGGGTGGTCGGCGCGGGGCGGCTCGAGCGTGAACACGTCCAGTCCGGCGCCGAAGAGCTTGCCCGCTTCCAGCGCGGCGAGTAGCGCGTCCTCCTGGATGATGCCGCCGCGGGCTGCGTTCACCACCACCGCCCCGTCGGGCAGCGCGGCCAGTTCGCCCTGCCCGATCATCCCGATCGTCTCTTCCGTCAGCGGCGTGTGCACGGTCAAGAAGTCGGACCTGGCCAGCATCTCGTGGAGGTCGTCGAACAGCTCGACCTTGAGCTCGTCCGCGCGCCGGCGGTTGATGTAGGGATCGTAGGCCGCCACGTGCATGCCCAGGCCCTGGGCGCGGCGCGACACCAGCGAGCCGATGCGCCCAAGACCCACGACCCCCAACCGGGCGCCCTCGACCTCGCGGCCGAGGTAGGCGCGCTCCCACTTGCCGTTCCTCACGAGCCGGTCGGAGCGGGCCACGCCGCGGGCGGCGGCGAGCATGAGGGCCAGTGCCAACTCGGCTGCCGAGACGTTGTTGGCCTCGGGGGCGTTCACGACCAGGATCTCACGGCGGCTCGCTGCGTCAAGGTCGATGTTGTCTACGCCGACGCCCGCCCTCCCGACGACCTTGAGGCGCGTGGCCGCAGCCAGCAGCTCCTCGTCCACCTGCGTGCGGCTGCGCGTGATGATGGCGTCGTACGTCCCGATGATGGCGAGGAGTTCCTCGCGGCCGATGCCGGGTCGATCGTCGAGGCTGACCGCAGGGTCTTTCGGCTCGCCTAGTTGGATGGAGTCAGTGACGAGAATACGCGTCATAGAGCGCGACTGTAGCACCCACCGACCGCTACTGCCCCGACCCGGCCGCACCGACCCGGAAGCGAGGAGCGCGCGGGCGCGCTGCGGGCCCCCGCCACGCGCGCCGGCCTCAACGCACGAAGCCGGTTACCGACCAGCCGCCGGGCACCGGGAAGCTGTCGACGCCGAGAACGTCCATGAACAGCTCGCCCTCCAGCCGGACGAGCGTGGTGTAGCCGGCGAGCGTGGCCTCGAGCGACAGGCGTGCCTCGTCGGGAAGCTCCTTCAGGTTGGGGTAGAAGAGGATGTCGATGCGTGAGCTCTGCCCGGCCGCGAGCGGCACCGGGCTCATGTCCTCCGTGGCCATGGGCCAGTTGCCGAGCGTGAGCGCCAGGTCCTTGCCGTAGAGGAAGTAGCCGATGTCGCCGGGGTTCACGGCCTGAAGCACCAGCTGCACCACCGGCACGTCGGGCCTGAGCATGAAGATCCTGCTTTCGGCCTCCGTAAGCCGCAAGAGCGGCGCCTGGACCGTCTGACGCGCCAGGGTGGCGCCGCTTACCAGCACCTTGTTGCGCGTCTCGTACACGTGGGTGGCGGTCGCGAAGCGGAGCGTGCCCTCGACGCGGAACTGCAGGGGCCTGTCGGCGAACGCCCGGGCGGCGGCCTTGAGCAAGTCGGCTTGGCCGGCCAGGCTGGTCGAGATGTCGAAGCGCAGCGGCGCGGTGGCGCCGCTCTCGAGGTAGATGTCGGGTGCGAGGGCGCCCCTCACGACCGACTTGCCCTCCAGGTAGACGACGTAGGTGACGTTCTGCAGGCGCACCCCGAACTCGTTTGGGTTCCGGGCCAGCGTGCCGACGGTGAGCTCGAGCCGCCCGCCCGCCCCGGGGGGGTCGAAGCGCTCGATGCTCGTCTGCCCGGGCACCAGCTCGAACTCGACCGCCAGGGTGGTACCGATCGCCTCGACCGTGCGGACTTCCGTCCGTGGGGCGCAAGCCACCAGCGCCGCTGCGAGGGCCGCCAGCAGGAGCGCGTGGCGAGGAAGCTTTGGGCCTCGTCGGTGCACGACCAGAGTCTACTACCCAGGCCCGCCCGGGAGCCGGGGCGGCCCGGAGACCCGCTCGCCGAAGGCGAACGGCACGAGCAGCGCGGCGGCGAACAGGCTGGCCAGGCCGTAGACGGCTCCGGCGACCGCGTCGGGCGCGTACGCGTGCGCCTCCCAAGCCGGAGTGAGGAGCAGGGTCGCGACGATGGCGTAGAGCACGGCGACCCCGAGCGGCACCAGGACCGTCAACCACGGCCGGGAGGTGCTCCACGCCCGCCCCAGCATCACCCCCAGAAGCAGTAGGACCAGCGCCGTGCCAGCGAAGGCAGCCGTGGGCAACGTCGACAACCCGGCGCGCCCGGCAAGCACGAGCAGGTAAGTCGCGTGCAGCGCCAGCGGCACCAGCGCGAGGCCCGCCAGCAGCGCGAAGCGCCGCCGGCCCAGGCTCACGCGCAGCACCAGCCCGACAGCCAGGCCGAGCAGCGCGGCGAAGATCCCGAATCGCAGTAACAGCCTCACGCGCGGGCCGCCCTTCCCTGATGCGCGTCCGGCATGCCGGCGGCCGGACCTGGTAGCCAGCCTAGCGCAGGCACGTCAGATGACCTCACGCACCATCACCGCCCGGCTGCGGCGGCGTAGCTCGGTCACCAGACGCGCCGCCCACGGGGCCTCGAGTTCCGGGTCGGCGGCAAGCATGCGCTGCGCGAGAGCACGCGCGGCCTCGATGATCTCACCGTCGTTCAAGACGTCGCCTATCGTCAGCTCGGGGAGCCCCGACTGGCGCGTGCCCCTGAGGTCCCCAGGCCCGCGCAGCCGCAGGTCCATCTCGGCGATGGTGAAGCCGTCCGCGTGCTTGACCAGCACCCCGAGCCTCGCGCGCGTCTTGCGGCCGGCGTCGCCCGCCACCAGGACGCAGTGGCTGGCGTGGGCGCCGCGCCCGACCCGGCCGCGCAGCTGGTGCAGTTGGGCCAGCCCGAAGCGCTCGGCGTTCTCGATGATCATGACCGTGGCGTTCTGAACGTCCACGCCGACCTCTATGACGGTGGTAGACACGAGCACGTCGAGCCGGTGATCGCGGAACGCGGCCATCACGCCGTCCTTCTCGGCGGGTGACTGCCGGCCGTGAAGCAGCCCTATCCGCGCGGCCTCGGGCAGTATCTGCCGCAGGTCCGCCTCGAGCGTGGTGGCGGCGAGCACCTCGTCCAGGGCCTCCGAGTCCTCGATCAGCGGCGTGACCACGTAGACCTGCCGCCCCTGCTTGACCTGCTCCCAGGCGAAGCGGTAGACGTCGAGCCGCTTCGTTGCCGGTACCAGCAGCGTCTTGACCGGCAGGCGGCCGGGGGGCAACCCCTCGATGGTGGTGAGGTCGAGGTCGCCGTAGCTCGTGAGTGCCAGCGACCGGGGGATGGGCGTTGCGCTCATGACCAAGACGTCGGGCATGTCCTTGATGAGGCTCCGCCGCTGGTCGACCCCGAACCGGTGCTCCTCGTCGATCACGGCCAACCCGAGGTCGGCGAACTCGACGCCCTCCTGGATGAGCGCGTGCGTGCCCACCACGAACTCGGCCTCCCCCGTGGCTATCCGGGCCTTGGCGCTCCGGCGCTCGCCGGCGGTCATGGCCCCGATCAGCAGCTCCATCCGCACCCCCAAGGGGAAGAGGTAGCGCTGCAGGTTGAGGAAGTGCTGCCGGGCGAGGATCTCGGTCGGCGCCATCAGGGCCGCCTGCGAGCCGTTCTTGACCACCACGTAAACGGCGGCGGCGGCGACCGCCGTCTTGCCCGACCCCACGTCGCCCTGCAGCAACCGCGCCATCTGCCTGGGCGCCGCCAGGTCGGCAAGGATCTCGTTCAAGGCGCGCTCCTGGTAGGGCGTGAGCGCGAAGGGCAGGCTGGAGGCGAACTCCTCCAACTGTTCCCGGCGCACGTCGAAGCTGCGCGCCACCCTGCCGGGGTCCCGGCTCCGCAGCAGCGCCAGCTGGAGGAAGAGGAAGTCGTCGAACTTGAGCCGCTTCAGCGCGGCCTGGAGCGCCTCCTCACTCTCCGGGAAGTGAGCCGCGCGCATGGCCCGGTCGAGGGACAGCAGGTCGTTGGTCTCGAGGATCGAGCGCTGCAGGTGATCGGGCAGCGTCGGCAGGGCGTCGAGCAGCCGCTTCACGGCGCGCCGCAGGTACGCCTGGCTGAGCCCGGGAGTGCTGGGGTAGATGCCCACGATGCGGTTGAACGACAGCGACTCCGTGTCGTCATCGACCTCGAAGCCCTGGACGGCTACCTCCAGCTTGCGGCCGAGGCGCTTCACTCGGCCCGTGAGGATGAGCCTGACGCCGGGGAAGATCTGCCGCTCGAGCCATGGCTGGTTGAACCAGACGGCCGTCACGCGTTGACCCTGCCCGCCTTCGAGGCTCGCGCGCATGACGTGCAGGCCGCGGCGCGTGCGGTTGCCGACGCGGCTCATCACCCGTCCCGATATCGTGGCCGTCTGCCCGTCCGTCAGGTTGGCGAAATCTGGCAGGGCCCGCCTGTCCTCGTAGCGCCGCGGCAGGTAACCGAGGAGGTCGCGGTAAGTCCCGATACCTACCTCGGCGAGTTTGCTCGGGGCCTGTGCCCCCAGGTCGACCGCCTTGGAGGCAACCGGCGCGTCCAGGTCGAGGACCGTGCTCATGCTGCGTAAGTGTACGCCGGGCACTTACTTCTTCTTAACCGTCGGGCGACTCCCGAAGGTACTCTGTTGCAAGAGCCCGCGGCGCGCGCTTATGCTCGCGTGGTCGGCATTACTCATAGGTGAGCGCCCGCGGCGCTCAAGCGGAGGTTGCAAATGAAGCGGTTACTCTCAAGCCTGGTGGTACTCGCCCTCGCCCTCGCCGGGACGATGGCGTTGGCGCAAACGCCCGATCTCGGCGGTCGCACGATCATCGTCGGCTCCGACACCACCTACCCACCGTTCGAAACGGTTGATCAGAACGGCAACATCGTCGGCTTCGACGTCGACGTGGTCAACGCCATCTGCGAGCGCGTCAACTGCGTCGCCAAGTTCCAGACCACTGCCTGGGACGGCATCTTCGCGGCCCTCGCCAACGGCGAGTTCGACATGATCGCCTCGGGCATCAGCATCACCGCCGAACGCGCCAAGGTCGTCGAGTTCACCGAGCCGTACCACGAGGTCAACCAGGCCGTCGCCGTGCGCACCGAGGACTCGAACCTGACCCTCGCCGACTTCACCGACGGCAAGCTCATCCTAGGCGCCCAGAACGGCACCACCAACGCGGACCTCGCCCAGGAGCTCGTCGGCCGCGACCGCGTGCGCATCTACGACGACTTCAACGCCGCCATCCTGGCGCTCATCAACGGTGACGTCGACGGCGTGATGATCGACGACTCCTCGGCCGACGCCTTCGTGCAGCAGTACGCCGGCCAGATCGCCGCGCCCATCCGCAACGTCGAGTCCGGCGACAAGCTCGGCTTCGCGGTGCAGCAGGGCAACGAGCTGGTGGACGCCCTCAACGCCGGCATCGAGATGATCAAGGCCGACGGCACCCTCGCGGCGCTCGGCGCCAAGTGGTTCACTGGCGAAGAAGCCCCGTAAGGGCTAGTTCCGCCAAGTTCATGAAACGTCATCGGCGCCGGGTCAGGCACGTCGAGGGGCCCAGGTGAACCCCTCGCCCACGGCCCGGCGCCGCGGCGTTCTCAGCAACATCAGGCCGAGTTACCTGATCCTGCTGACGGCGCTCCCGTTCGTCGTCTACCTCTTCGCCTCGTCGGACCGCTACCAAGACGCGCTCAAGTTCCTCGTCCCAGGCATCGGGACCACGGTGTTCGTCACCGTGGTCGCCTACCTGGCGGCCTCTGCGCTGGGCCTGGTGCTGGCGGGCCTGCAGCTCCTGAAGCTGGGCGAACACACCGTGCGCAACTTCCTGATCGGCTCGGCCGTCCTGCTGATCGGGGCGGCCGCGCTGTTGACGAGGCCGCACGAGCAGTACGTCCTCATCGGCAACACGGAGGGGCGCGTGGCCATCCTTCAAGGCACCCCGGCCAGCGCCTCCGACCCCGTGAAGCGTGGGCAGTACCCGGGCGCCGAGGGTTCCCAGGCGGTCCGCGCCGTGGTCGATTCCGCGGCCGCCCTCGAGCGCCTCGAGTCCGGTCAGGTGACCGCGGCGCTCCTGCCGGTGGCAGACGTGCCGGCCGGCGCCAACGTCTTGTGGCGCACGTCGTTCCTCACGCCGGCGCTGCAACGCCCGGCGATGCTGCTGCTGTTCCTGGGCGGTCTGGGCCTGTCGCTCACCTTTGCCAGCTGGCAGAGCGGCTCCCACCCACTCAGGCTCGTTTCCGAGCTCTACGTCGACGTGCTCCGCGGGATACCCATGCTGGTCGTGATCCTCTACGTCGGCTTCCCGCTTCAGGGCGCCATCCGTGACGCCACGGGCGGCTTCATCGACATGTCGCGCGTCACGCGCGGCATCGTGGGCATCAGCCTCGGCTACGCGGCCTACATGGCCGAGATCTTCCGGGCCGGCATCGAGGCCATCGGCAGGGGCCAGACGGAGGCGGCCCGCAGCCTCGGCCTGAGCACCTGGCAGACGGCGCGCTTCGTCGTGCTGCCGCAAGCCTTGCGCATCGTGGTTCCGCCCCTGGGCAACGAGTTCATCGCCATGCTCAAGGACACTTCGCTCCTCTCGGTGCTCTCGGTGCGAGACATCACGCAGCGCGCGAGGGAGTTCCAGGCGGCCAACTTCGAGGTGTTTCCGCCGTTCAACACGGTGGCGATCCTCTACATAATCCTCACCCTCATGGCGTCCTCCGTGGCCAAGACGGCCGAGCGGCGCACCAGTTGGACCCGCTGAGGGCGCTCGTCCCGGAAACC
>JACDJB010000546.1_pt1 | contig 38658 bp, 31 predicted proteins | sample 7454121 | NCBI WGS metagenome assembly JACDJB01 (sample SAMN14253290, study PRJNA609438) | sludge metagenome | isolation source: sludge after 25d culture with pyrite | collected 2018-12-20
CACATAAATTAATGCAGGATGTGAATTTTATACTAAATGTTTTTATAACACTGTTCCACAATAAAATGTCCTGACCGGACATAATATCATCTAATCATAAGAGAAACATTCAATTTATGTCTATCTTTTACAGATTATTCATCGGAATTTTTATCATCTCCTGGGGATCCATACTCGTTCGATGGGTTGGCGATGTTTCTCCTGTACTCATTGCATTTTACCGCCTGTTTTTCAGCATTATTGTCCTTATTCCGGTATTATTAATCCGCAAAGAAACAATTAAAATTGAATCAAAAAAATCACGTTTTTATTTTGTTGCGGCAGGATTGTTGCTCGCCGGTCACTTTTACACCTGGATATATTCACTGCAGCTAACCACTGTCGCTAATTCGATTTTTCTGGAAAGCACACATCCCATATTCGGGTGGATATTATCGGTCATTTTTTTAAAGGAAAAAGGTACGCGCCTGATTGCAGTGGGAATGATTTCCGGCCTGATCGGTATGTATCTGATTATTTCAGGTGACATCAGTCAATCATCCGGCGCGATTTTGGGCGATTTAATGGCTGTATTATCCGCTTTCTGTCTTGCGGCTTATTTGTTAATCGCGCGAATGATGACGTCTAAAACCTTACTGATTCCATATCTGTTGTGGGTTTATGGAACGGCCGCGTTCTTTTTATTGCTGACAGGAATTATTACCGATCTTAATTTTGCCGGATTTGGGTGGGAAAGCTGGCTGTTTTTGCTGCTTCTCGCGTTGGGTCCGAATCTGATCGGACATTCACTGCTTAACTGGGCATCAAGAAAGATTGAAATATTTAAAATCAACATCGCGCTGCTTGCAGAGCCGGTTCTGGCGACAATTTACGCGGTATTTTTTTTCAAAGAATATCCTGATCTCACTTTTTTTATCGGGGCGCTGTTCATACTTAGCAGTATACTTACTATATTTTCCTATGAGCGAAACACACTCTGACTAAGTCCGGGACCTGATTGTATCGGCCCGTCGGGACTTCCTTCCACAAATTGTCTGACTGCCGGCTCACGCGTAGTCTGAAGTTCATTAACACTTCCGTTGAACATGATGATCCCGTCATGCAGCATCACGACACGATCAGCCACTTTAGCGACACTCTGCATATCATGTGTGACGACAATTGATGTTACGTTCAATTTTTCGCTTAACTCCTTTATCAGCTTATCAATATTAGCGGCCATAATCGGATCAAGCCCGGTCGTGGGTTCATCGTATAAAATATATTTTGGATCCATAATGATTGCTCTGGCCAGCCCTACTCTTTTTTTCATTCCCCCCGATAATTCTGCAGGCTTAAGATTTTCGATGCCCGGCAAGCCGACAAGATCAAGTTTTTCCGCGACTTTTACACGCATTTCATTTAGCGACATTTTTGTATGCTCGACCAGAGGCAGGCAAATGTTCTCGGCAACGGTCATGGAATCAAATAAAGCGGCTCCCTGAAAAAGGAATCCAAATTGTTTCCGTAGCTTGAATAAATCTGTCTGTCCAACCTTTTTTATCGCGATATCATCCACCAGTATGTACCCGTTATCGGGCTTCAATAAATTGAGTATCAGCTTTAAGAGAACACTTTTGCCGCATCCGCTTTGTCCGATAATTACGAGTTTTTCGCCGTCAAGGATATCGAGATTCACACCCCGAAGGACAGATTTTTCTTCAAAACTTTTTACTATTTCTCTTATTATTATCATTTTATCAGAACAAAATTACTGAAAGGATATAATCATTTAATAAAATTAAAGCAGATGACAACACAAAAGCCCGTATCGTAGCCTTTCCCACGCCTTCAGCGCCACCTATCGTGTTAAATCCGACGTAACACCCGATGATGGCGGTAATTCCTCCGAAAAAGAAGGCTTTAATCAAACCGGACATCACGTTAAGTATAGAAAAAAATTCTTTTACACTGCCAAAAAATATTTCCGGCGGAAGATCCAGATTGATATAAGCGACGGCATATGCTCCCAGTACCCCCACAAAATCGGCAATGATGGTCAATATCGGAATCATAATAAATCCGCTAAAAATACGGGGCATAGCCAGATAACGAATGGGATCAATGGCGAGTGCTTCCAGGGCATCAATCTGCTCGGTGACTTTCATCGTTCCGATTTCAGCCGCGATGGACGCTCCCACTCTCCCCGCAATAACCAGGGCCGTAAGTACCGGACCTAATTCAATAAAAATCGCGACACTCGTCGCCGCGCCGAGGTAATTATAGGAAATATACCCCTTTAGCTGATATGCTGTCTGCACTGATGCCACTGCTCCCGCAAAGACACCGACGAAGATTACCAGCGGAATCGAATTAACTCCAATTTCGAGCATCTGATCAAATACAAGCCGACGGTTAGACCAAAGACGGGAAAAATAGCCGGCTGTTTTGAATACTAAAATAAAAACAGCGCCTGTCTGTTGCAGAAAAAATATTGCCCGCCTGCCAAGAACACTAATTGCTTGAACCATTTTTAGAAGTCGATACCCAGCGAAATATAATGTTTTGGTTTACTCGATGACTGAAGATCCCATCTCCAGGCAAGATCGTATTTAAGTAATAATCCCAGGAAATATAAGCGCGCGCCGGTACCATATCCAACAACTAAATCTTTTGTCCGGTTACTACCGAATTCGTCTTTAGCCACCCCCTTGTAGGGCTCATCTGATGACCACGCGGATCCGACATCTGTGTAGAGCACTCCCATGATGTTTCCCAGACTGATGGGCGGAAAACCCAATTGCATGAACGGGATCAAGGGAAATCTGAATTCCACGTTTGTTAGCGCAAAATTATTTCCAACTTTCTCATAAAAATCCGCGCCTCTTAATGGCGTGACAAATTCTGAAAAATAAACATCCCTGATTGAATTTATCCGGATACCATCCTTGTAATGCCTGTTAAGCCAGTTCGACACGCCGCCGAGATAGAACTGCTGTGGATCCGAACCGCGGCTTGCGCCGGCATAAAGCCTTAACGCGAAGCTGTATCCGTTTGTTATCTTATGATATTTTCGCAGATCCGCTTTCACCGTTGTAAATTCCAGGCTTTCGTTTGAATATTTTGGGCTTGATGTTAAGCTGAGAGCCCCACGGAAGCCATCCTGCGGCCCCGTATACCACCATTCTGCGGTATCATATACTAACTGAATCCCCGGCAATATACTTTGGACGGTTTCTGTTGGTATATCATACTCAAGGTATTCCAGGCTTGCATTCAGGAAATACAATGAAAAATCTACTCTTGAGAATTTGTTAAACGGCCGTGATGCTATCGCGAAAAGTCCGTAATTTCTGAATCTTTGTAAGCCGTTTGTAGATGAATAATATGTATTGGAATAATGAAACAGGCTGGCGCCGTAATCAATCCGTTTCGGAAGATACCAATACTGGGCGTTTATATAGCTATTTCTCAGGTCAAAAACAAGATTCGTACCCATATAAATTTTGTGATTACCGAGAACATCGCTATAGGCAATTGATGTATACCCCTGAAATCCCCATAGCGTGTTATATTGTGCCGCGCCGTTTACAATATCAGGGGAAAATTTAACTTTGTAATTTCTAACCTTGTAGTGACCGTCTTCAAGTTTATAATGGTCTTCATCAAGCGCAACATCTTTAATTTCCGTGGTGGTCCGTCGTTCAAGATCAGCAAAAACATAATTACTATAGTCTATGGCGCGCGGTATTTTGACCACTCTCTCAGATGTATCCGCCTCAACTTTTTGATTGGGATTGATAGCCAGGATTTCGTTCAGATCCTGCTTTTCAAGTTTTTTATAAAACACTGTTTTATCAATACTTACTTCAGGCAATTCAAACGGATTCCGGATCGTGAACAAATCCCAGCCACCTTCTGAAAAGGATGAGAAAGCAAGAGTATTGCCATCCTTGTCAGTCGTAAGCTGAAACGCTCCTGTTAACAAATTGGTGATGGGATAGCTTTCGTTTGTGGTTAAATCATGTCTGTACATATTGTAAATTCCGGACCGATCACTTACATAAAGAAGTTTTTGTCCGTCCGGAGAGAAAACCGGATCCGATTCCCGGTCATTAGTGTCGGTGATCCTGGTCAGACCGGACCCGTCCCGATTAATAATATAGATATCCGTATTTTCAAAATTATGGTGGGCAATGTTAAAGCCCTCCGGTATCAGATCTTTACTGATGTACTTACTTCTGTCTGAAACAAAAGCCAGCCTTTCTCCGTCTGCTGACCAGGTAGGATCGCTGTCTGAAAAAATATCATTTGTAATATTTTCCAGTTTTTTTGATTTAACGTTATATACATAAATATCGCTGGCCCCATCGATATTGCCGATAAAAGCTATCTCATCCCCTTTGGGAGACCATGCCGCCGAAAAAATTCCGTCAAGCCCGAATTTAAACTGTTCAATCTTTTCGCCGGCAATAGTATAAACATAGAGCGCGTCCTGATCTCCGGCCTTGGCTGAAAAACTGATTTTATTGCCATCAGGCGACCAGCTCATACCCGGACTAAGCCAATGTAACTCTTCGAAATCAACGCTTGTTTGTCCCTTAATCAGCTTTTTTATAATTTTATTTTCCATTATATCCATGAGATAAATGGACTGTTTACCGTCCATATCTGAGAGAAAAACAATTTTATCTCCGTTTGGTGAAAGAGCGGGGCTTATGTTCAGATAGTTTCTTTTTTCCTTATGATCCGTGATGGCTCTGGCAATATCCTTAGTTTCCTTTCTGTCTGCAATATCCGGCCAGTACTCCTTTCTCATCTCCTTTCGCCAGTTGTCAGAGAGCTCATCAAGTTCAATTCCCAGCGCTGATTTGAATGCGGCTTCAAATCTCAGGCTGCCCTTTATCTTTCCGATTATTTCACTGATTTTTTCATTTCCGTATTTCTCGGCAATATATCTGAACAGACTGTTTCCACCCTGATAAGCAAGATAGTAATTAAGGTAATTTATCGGCGGAAGGTAGCCGCTTATAGTCGCGTCTCTCAGAATCATATCCGTTCTGGTATTCCATCTTACTGAAAGATACTCCGCGAGCCCTTCTGAAAACCATAAAGGGACAGGCGCCACCTGCCCGGACACGAGTGACTGCACCGATCCGCCATATAACATATCATTCATAACCGCGTGGACAAGTTCATGGTGGATGACATGCCTGAACTGCGAGAACGACCCTTCATAGGGAATGACAACACGATTTTTGTAAAGTTCTGTGACGCCCCCAATGCCTTCGGTAAGATATACATCAATAACATTTGTTTGCTGAAAATCATTGTGGGATTTATAAACAATCAGAGAAACGCGTTTTGTCAGCTCATAACGGAGATCATTTTTCAGGGATACATATGATGATTCTGCTATATTTGCAGTAAAAACAGCTATATCATATCCGCCGGAATAGAAATAAACATCAAAATGCTCCGACTGTAGATAATGCCAGTCAAACTCACGATATTGGACTTTATTTTTACCAAAACCCTGTCCAAAAACAGAATTACAGGAAAAAACTAAAATCAACAGGAGCAGTGAAAATGTATGCTTCAAGCTGGACATGTGTAGCCTCCAAAAACTTTTAACTAAAATAAACCATTAGCAAAATCCAGTCAAGCCTATTAAACAGACAAATAATTGCTAATTCTTACATAATTTTATTAAATTCATGACACAATCAATCAAAAACGGTAAATTAATGAATATGAATTTCAAAAAAATTAATTATGTCTTTTTAGGGTTAACGATTTTTTTTACGATTTTCCTCTCAACTTGTTCATCTGAACCCAAAAAAAACTTGTCAAAGGATAAATTCAGCTCAATTTTAGCAGAACTATCAATCATTGAAAACCTCGCCGTTGAAGATACTGAAAAATTGGCATTAATAAAAAAACTCTTTCAAAAATACAACACAACTACGGATGAATTTATTCGCACAATTGAATCGAATAAGAAAAACAGCGAGTACTGGATCGATATATACAAAAGAACTTCAGTAAAAATTAAAGAAAAAAGTGATCCTGAATAAATGTTTAATGCCACAATTTATATATATATTTAATCAATCAATAGATTTTTCTATCTACACAATAATTCGTTATGGACATTGAGTTAAAAATTTTTAATTTTTAATTCACCGGGGAAGTGTAAAGAATTTATGTTTTCAAAAATAATTCAGCTAAAATGGATCGCGGCATCGGGAATTTATCTTCTATTTATCATCTACGGCACAACTATTCCTTTTAGATTTACATTATCTCCTGAAATTGTTAATTCAAATATTCATCGTAGTCTTGAAATATTTCACGGAAGATTTTTTCTCTCTCCGGATGATAAAGCGGATGCCGTCGCGAATATTTTGTTTTTTCTCCCATTCGGTTTTTTCCTTCTAAGCGCGTCAATTCAGAAGAATTTTACAAATTTTGAGCTTAGTTCTTTATTTAAAATAACACTTGCAGGTTTGTTTGTTAGTTTTTTTGTGGAATCTGTACAGGTATTTACTCCAAACCGCTCCGCGTCATTTCTCGATGTTATCACAAATACAGCCGGTACATTTATCGGGGCGCTGATCGCGTACTTTTTAATAAAGAAAAAAATTTATATTCGGGTGTACCGGTTCGCTGAAAAATGGATTAAAGATCCTGATATGCTTATCATCGGATTTTACCTGTCACTGCTTCTGATATCGGGACTTGCTCCGTACAATTTTACACTATCCCCTTCTATTCTATCCAGACAAGTTAGACTTATGTCGGATATAAAAACTGGAATCCCGGCCAGCCCGATCGATCTTTTCAACCTCATATTTATTTTTGGTACCGGAGGGTATCTGTTTGCCAGAACCATCAGAAAATATTTCATCCACCTGACGCATGTGGGTCAGACGATTCTGAGTCTTAGCGTTGGATTCTTTGTTTGTGCCAGTATCGAGACTATGCAAATTTTTGTTGCTTCCAGATTTTTTTCGTGGGCAGATCTCCTGGTGGGATCTATTGGTATTATTTATGGCACTGCCACATATCAGGTTCTTCATCCGAATTTATTTGGAAGAAATATTCATATCGACTGGAAATCAGATGACAATAACGTCAGACTCATCATCTTCTTCACGATTAACTATGCCCTTTTTCTCATATATAAATTTTCCTACCCGTTCATATTCAGCGCTGAACCGGCCTACATTATGAAGAAAATTAACTTTTTATTATTCAATGTGCATTCGTTCATTCCATCATCAAAAGCCTTTGATATTTTCCTTCTCTTTACAAAGTATCTGGTCTTGTTTGCGCCGGCAGGGGTGATATATTATGAAATCCGGAATATAAAGCATAAAGTTATATTTATGCTAATGGCTTTACTTTTTATTTTCATGTTGAAAACCCTGCAACTGTTTAATACCGACCAGGCGCCGATGTTAATAGATTTTACGGGTATTTTTATCGGAATTTTGGCAGGATACTATTTCTGGAGAGAATTCCGGAATCTTTTGTTGAGCGCCAAATAGATTTCCTTGTTAAGAACCGAGTACTTTTTCCAACCTGTAATATGCCCATACCACACCCGCGAGCGCCGGGGTGTAATCGGCAATCCCCTGCTGTTTGATATACCCGTTGGTGTTGACTGCTTCCGGAATATATCCAAGCAGCCCATTTTGACGGAGCTCAAGGATAGGCTTGAAATATCTTTCGAGTTTTACTGCCAGGTCTTTTGAATTCCCGGACAGCTTCATCACCGTTTCGACATAAAGACCAACCGTCCATGGCCAGATTGTTCCATTATAATATTCCGGAACAGAACGGTCCAGATATTCAAAAGGGCTTTTTAAAATAAAGGCGTCGTCATTTTTTGATAGCGATCTTAAGCCGTAAGGCGTTAAAAGTTCACTGCCGATTCTTAAAAGTATACTCTGAGCGATTTTTTCATCAACAAGGTCATAAGGGAGCAATAGTGGAATGATTTGGTTGATTCTGAAATCTTTATTTACAGTTTCACTGTTGATAAAATCATTAAATTGATTGGCCCCGGAATCGACAAACATTTTATTAAAATTTTTGTTAACTTTGTCCGCTAATCCACCGTACCTGGACGCCCAACGCTTTTTATTAATTTTTTTACTTATGGATTCCATCGACCTTAACGCGTTGTACCACAGAGCATTAATTTCCAGCAATTTTCCGTACCTTAATGCCTGGCCACCTTTATCTCTAAGCGGAATCCAGCTAACGGAACTAGCTTTATCTCCTGCAAATACCAGATCATCCTTGTCGCAATAAATATTAAATAAGGTACCTTTTCTATATTTTTCAATTATTGAATTATAGGCGTTTAAAACATCATCTTTAAAAAAATCTGTATCACCGGTTTTCTTTAAATAGTGATCTCCAAAGATAATATACAACAAGCTTAAATCCGCGCAACCATAGAACATATTTTCTTTAGAGCCGTTTTCCACTAACGGAAGTAGTCCGTTTTTAATTTTTGGCAGCAGAGACAAATAATATTCCCTGAAAAAATCCTGGTTCTCGTTAATAAAAAACAATCCTGGTATGGAAACCATCATATCGCGAAGGTTATGAATATTTTCGATGGTCGAAATACTAATGGTCGGCAGGTTATTAATCCTGTTTACGGCATTCTCAAGGTTTGCATTGAGACTTTTTACATCATCATTTTTAATGATCTGCCTTTCGAACCTGCTCTTGTGGTCAGCATTTTCACTCCGGTAAATATCTTCGAAGCATAGATTTGATCCTGTCTGTAATTCACGGGTTGAAATAAACAAATCTATTGTATCATAAGGCTTCAGTGTTATTTGGAAGAATCCCGGATTAAAAAGATCCTCACTGTTCAGGTTGTGTCTGCCGTTATCATTCGGATAATAAAAATTATGATACCACAAGGAAGCGGAAATAAATTCACCGGTACTATAATATACATAGAGTTCAGGCATGGTGGCTCTCGGGGCCCATCGTACAAACCTGTGTCCCTGATAACTGTCAGTATTCAGTCCCTGTATTTCAGTTGATAAATCAGTATTGTATCTGTCCGCGAGAAACGGTTTGAGAACCAGGACAATGGGTTTTCCCTGATTCCTCAGCTCATATCTTACAACCAGAACAGGCTGATCGGACATAAGAAACATGGTCTTTCTCAGCAGCCGGTCTTCAATTTTGTAATCAAAGGATGGAAACGGATTTTTAGTAAATTTTTCCAGATAATTATATCCGGCGGGATGGATGCTTCCTATAAACTGATTCGTAGAAATTTCATGAACACGGTTTTCAATAAAAACCGATTCTTCAAATTTTGAAAGCACAACAATTTTTTTTTCGGAATTCTTATCAGGAACGACGAGCAATCCATGCTCTCTCCTTGTATTCATCCCTATACTCGATGATGATGCATAAACTCCAATTTTATTGCGTTCCAGCCACTCATATTCGGAAGCAATTTTCAAATTAGTCAGCGCTTCCCTTTCCAGACAATAGTACATAACCCATCCAAATCCATTTATGACAGTCAGAATATTAAATTATCGAGGAACTTTTTTGTGAAAATATTAACTGATTATAATAAGCTTCATTGTGATGAAAATCAAACTTATTTCCCCGCATTTCAATTATTTAATCGGATTTGTGTTATCAGCATACCAATCAGACCACCATATCTCTCTTCTCACCGGATGATCATTTTATTCAGATAGAAAAGACTGTCGTTTATCACGGGGAAACTGAATATTTTCTGCAGCCTGCCGATATCCGCTGTGAACCGGACTACTTCAATGGATCTGGGCGGATCAACAATGACTTTTTGTTTTGCGCCGGACAGCTCCATTATACGGTTTGCAAGATCGAATAGGGTCGTACTTTTTCCACTGCCGACGTTTGTAGGTCCTTGCGGCGCCTTATCATTCTCCAATGATTGCAAAAGAATGTCAATAACAGCATCTATGGAAATAAAATCTATTATCTGATCTCCACCGTAAACATGCAGATCTTTGCTATCGGCCACATTTTTCAGAAATATAGGAATAACCCTGTCAAAATCCCGCTCACCATATACATTGGCAAAACGTAATATCACCACTTCCATGTTGCTCATATTTTGAAATACTTCACAATATTTTTCCCCTGCTACCTTACTCGCTCCGTAGGTATTTTTTGACGATAAAGGGTGTTTTTCATCCACAGGTAGATACTCCGCCTCTCCATAAGCCTCTCTGGACGAAGAAAAGATTAATCTTCTCGCGCCTGATTCTTGTGATGCTTTTAGAACATTAAATGTACCGACCACATTTGTTGAGAACGAATAGTCCAGGTCACTAACAGCGCCCATAACATTTGATTGAGCGGCAAGATGGTATATTGTATCACAGTTATAAACGGCTCTCTTTACCGCGTCGAAATCGCGAATATCCCCATTGATGAATTCAACCTTACCCATATCAATATGATTCTGTATATTTTCCGTTTTTCCCCGGTGAAGATTATCGAGAACAACAACCTTAAAGTCATTTTGTACCAGTCTGTCCACCAAATGACTCCCTATAAAACCGGCTCCTCCGGTAACGAGTACTTTCATTTAATATCCTTTTATCTTGTTGTGAATCTCCGATTCGAATCTCTCATTAAACAAAAAAACACGCATTTCTCATCGATCATACCTTTTAATCATTTTAACAATTTTTCTTCCCCGCCCGCGTCAACACAAACTCTTCCGGAAACATCTTTTTTTCTTCCATCTTTTTTCTTTTATCCTTTTTCTTTTATCTTTTTTCCCCCGATACCCGCGACGATAAAACTCAGTATTGTAATCAGGATACTCAATTTCCCTGCCCAGTCACCAAATTGCGTAAAAAATGTAAATTTTTGTCTAAGAGGCAATATAGCGTGACCTAATTTTATTTCACCCGATTTTGATGATACGGTTTCTCTGCCCCAGGGATCAATAAAAACAGAAATACCCGTATTAGCACTTCTAACAATCGGGATCCGGTTTTCAACTGCCCTCAAAATTGCAGACCTTGAATGCTGGTACGGTCCTGAAGAACCTTCAAACCATCCGTCATTTGTGATTATGGCTAACAATTCCGCTCCATTGCGAACAAATTCTCTCACATGCCCGGGAAATACCGCTTCGAAACAGATTAAGGTACTTAATAAACCGTTGCGAACCTGTGGGGTTGAAGGCTGCTTAATTTGCCAATGAGAGTCCTTCAGAATGATCTCTTCGGCCATGTAGCGCATGTTAAAAACGGTATAAATTTCACCTTTTTCATAGAACTGATTTTGTCCTGAAAAATATTTGAGAAATCCAAAATACTTCTTATAGGGTATGGTCTCGGTGATGGGTACAAGATGTATCTTATTATAAATCTGTGATGAATCATCCCCTGATGGATCAAAATAAAATGCTGAATTAAACAGCCTGCGCTTCCCGTTTATCTCTTTTACATGCATTGCGCCGACAAGCAAATTGGCGCCCGAGCCGGATGCGGCATCCTTTAGTTTGCTTAGTAATTCAGGATAGTCATCCAGGTATATCGGAATCGCCGTTTCCGGCCAGACAATCAGATCCGGTTTGCTCAATGCGGCTTCGCCGGTCAAATCAAACAAAATTTTAACATTTTCATCCAGAAACTCCGGTTTCCATTTGTTTTTGGAATCAATATTCGGTTGAATATAGGCGATCTTGACACCTTCAGATTCAGTAGATTCAGAGAGCTTATAATATCCATAACCCAATGAACCCGCTATGATCAAAATGGTGGCAGAAACCGGCAATATTAAATTTTTTCTGATATTCCGGGAAGAAATGACTGAGTATCCCAGCTGGTTTAATATCAATACGATCAAAGTCAGACCGGAATATCCGGTAAATTCTATAAATTGAATAAAAGGCAAAAAGTATGTCTGGGAATGAGCGAGGTTCAACCAGTTATACCCCAGATCGGTAAATTCACGGGAAAAATCAATTGCAGTCCAGATAAAAGGATTTATATACGGGAATAATTTGCCCAAACGCTTTTTTAGAATGACGTACAAATATCCGTACAAGCCGAACTGCAGGGGATTTAGAATCAATATGGCTAAAAATCCTGATACGGAATAGAGAGAAATCCAATATAAAGTCCCCGCGTTTACCAGGAGGCCAATAAGATAACCTGTCCTGAAGCCCTCTTTTGCGTTTAAATCGTCTAAAACCATAAAAAAGGGTATGAATGCAAACCATGCCAGGAAACCCGTTGGAAATGGAGGATAGGCAGCAATCAAAAGCAGGCCGCTTAGGAGAATATTCAAATGATAAGATGACGCAAAGAGACTATTCCAGGCTAATCTCTGCGCCTGTTTTGGCAGATTCATATAAGGCATCCAGGATTTGCATTACGTACACTGCATCGCCCGCCGAAGACATGTTTTTTGCGTCTCCGTTAATAACATCGACAAAATGCACCAGTTCGTTTTCATATGCTTTTTTAAATTGATCAATATTCTGCTCCACCAGCATCGGTGTAACGTTAACAAGATTCCCATGCAATTCCTTGTTGATTCTCAGCGGATTCAAATACGCGGAACCCTGTTTTCCAAATATATGGGTGTAAATAGTATCCCTCTCGAGATGCATTCGCCAGCTAACCTCAATCGTTATTGATATTCGCGATTCTGTTTCGATGACTGCCAGCGCGGCATCTTCCACATTTATTTCGGGATTTAGCCGGTAATCGAATAAACGTACCTTTTTAATTTTTGGAAGATTTAAAAGAAACATTGCCAAATCGATCAGCTGAATGCCGATATCTATCAGTACACCGCCTCCCGCAAAACTTTTTTTCGCGTGCCAGCCGGGGACAATGTTTCGGGTCCATTTTTTCAACCATCCGGTTTTTATGTAAAAAATATCACCCAGTTCACTATTGTTTAAAAAATCTTTTAGTATTTTGACATCATCCCGGAAGCGGTTATGCATCCCCACCATCAGAGTCAGTTTTTTTTCTTCGGCCAGTTTTGAGAGTTTTAAAGCGTCCCGGTGATTAAGCGCGACCGGTTTTTCAATAAAAACATTCACTCCGTTGCTCAGCGCGAGGTAAGCCATGGGGTAATGATAAAGACTCGGTGTGCAGATATGTATAGCATCAAGTTTTTCATTACTGATCATTTCATCAATAAGATAATACCATCTTGGGATATTAAATTTCTGTGTAAGAAAACTGACCTTACCCTGATCCACATCGCAAATGGCGACTAATTCCACATTTTCGAGCTTTTTCAATAAGGGGATATGAACAATCTGAGCAATGCTGCCTGTTCCGACGACTGCCACTTTTAGTTTTTCCATTCTAAGACTCCCTGATATAAGCGTCGTAATTTATGGATTTCATTATCCTGACGGCATCTTCGGCTTCCGGGAAAGTTGAAAATGAGAGACGGAAGACTCCGCCTTCTTTTTCCCGGATCTTTAACAATTCTATATCACGAATATCGATATTTTTTTCATATAAAGCATTAGAAATTTTTGAAATCACCCCAAGTTCATCATTCACATAAACAAAAACTTCTGTGAGAGGCGACAGAAACCCTTTATTCACATTTGGAATTTTATGACGATAGATATTTGCGCTGTTAAAGGCTTCATAAAGGCTTCCAAGTTGATCTTTCTCTGACCGTATTAGTGCTATGAGTTCATCCAACACCGTTTTGATATTGGTTTGATTCGAATTGACAATGTCCTGCCATATATTTATGGAGCTTGAGGCAATCCGGGTCAAATCCCTGAATCCACCGGCGGCCAGCTCAAAGTAAGGAGAACCCAATTCATTTTTACGGCCTACAAGATTTACAAGCGCCACAGCAAGTAACTGTGGAACATGACTAATCGCGGCCATGATCTGATCATGCGTCTCTGAATCGATAATAAGTACACGGGCTTTTAACGCTTCTAGCACGGGTAATAATTTTTGTTTCAGGACCGGGGTTTCTAAGGAGGTGATACCTGTTAAAACATAAAGGGCATTTTCATAAAGCAAGGGGTTTGACGCGGTCAGCCCTGTTTTCTCGGTGCCTGTCATTGGATGTCCACCGACATAGATTCCATTAAAATTCAACTCGCGGACAAATTTTTCCAGTTCTGACTTTGTACTTCCCATATCAGTTACAACCGTCTCCGGGCTCACCACATCCGCAAGCTGGTCTAACTGTTCTTTGATAACATGCAGAGGTGTAGCCAAAACTATGATATCGGCATCAGCGCATTCATCAGGCCAAACCGTTATTTTCCGGTCAATGATATTTTTCTGGATCGCCATATCCATAATTTCGGGCAGATCATACCCGATAATTGTGAGATTTGTTAAACGTTGCTTTAATGCGCGCGCCATCGACGCGCCCATCACGCCTAAACCTGAAATAACAATTTTCATCATCAACGGACTTTTTCAGCTTTATTCGAGATCTTTCTGCCTATTACTTCAGCAATGACCCGGATCTGGTCCATTAACTCTTCAAACTGATCGGGGTAAAGTGATTGCGCGCCGTCAGAAAGCGCTTTTTCTGGTTCCGGATGTACTTCAATCATAAGGCCGTCAGCACCGGCGGCAATCGCCGCGCGAGCCATAGGAATCACTTTGTCCCGTAATCCCGTTCCATGAGAAGGATCGGCAAATATCGGAAGGTGGCTTAATTTTTTCACCACCGGAATCGCGCTGATATCCAGCGTGTTTCGGGTATAGGTTTCAAAGGTGCGGATGCCTCTCTCACACAGGATTACATCCTTATTGCCTCCGGACAATATATACTCGGCTGACATCAGCCATTCTTCGATCGTGGCGGAGATGCCTCTTTTAAGAAATATCGGTTTTTTCACTGTCCCTAAGGCCTTGATAAAGGAAAAATTCTGCATATTTCTTGCGCCAACCTGTATGATATCGGTATACTCGCTGACAAGCGGAATCTGATCTTTGTCCATCACTTCGGTAACAACGAGCATATTAAATTTATCAGCCGCCTCACGTAAATATTTTAAGCCCTGTTCACCCAAGCCCTGGAATGAATATGGCGAACTTCTCGGCTTGAAGGCGCCTCCGCGTAATATCTTCGCGCCGGCTGCCGAGACACGCTCTGCTACGACTAATGTCTGTTCACCCGACTCAACTGAGCATGGGCCCGCAATAATTACAGCTTCAGGACCGCCGATTTTTATGCCTTTTATATCGATCACCGTATTGCTGTGTTTAAATTCCCGGCTCACCAGCTTGTAAGGAGCAGAAATCCGGTACGCGTCGCTGACTCCGGGTAATATTTGCATATCCCGGACATCAATTTTTGACGTATTGCCGATCACGCCAAGAAGGGTGTGATCCACACCGGTGGACCGGTGAACATCAAATCCAAGCGAATCCAGCCGCTCTATCACGTACTCAATTTGCTTTTCGTCAACCCCCTTCTCCATTATAATAACCATGGATCATACTCCTATATTAAAATTTATTTTTATCCAAAAAAGTCTGCAGAATAAAGACTGCCGCAATCTGGTCCACTTTTTCCTTGTTTCGGCTTGGTTTTTTCCCGACGGCATGAAGTGATTGATGGGCCATCTGTGTCGTCATGCGTTCATCTATCCTGATGATCTCTACATCAAGTAAGGTAGATAACTGATCTGCTATACCTGATATTTCAGTTGTTTTTTTTGACGATGTTCCCTTCATTGTAAAGGGTATCCCGATAACAACCCGATCTACATTCTGTTCGCCGATTATCATTTTTAGTTCTGCCGCGAGGTGTTGTACACCTTTCCATTGAAGGGTTTTCAGCGGATGAGCAAACATGCCAATTCCGTCACTGATAGCTACTCCGACACGGCGTTCTCCCAAATCAAGACCTAATATTTTTTTCATATACCTGCTTTCAGTTTACAAATACAATAATCAAGCGCATAAGATAATTAATTTAGTCAACTTTTCAAAATATGAAGTGGGGAGTATTATCTCGCGTTGGCATTATGTTAGTATGGAGGATCACGAATTTTTGTAACAGATGATACCAATAAAAAAAGGGATTATCCAATCCCCTTTTTATCTATTAAATTTCGTAGTATATTTTTAAAAAATCATATCCATGAGAAATTACTATTTCATTTTATCAATAGGATTTTTTAAAACGTCTTTTAATAGCTTACCGGCCTTAAAGTGTGTTTTTCGTCTTGCGGGAACATAGATGATGTCGCCGGTTCTGGGATTCCGCGCTTTTGGCTTTGGCTTGGTTTTTTTGACTTCGAAAACGCCAAAATCTCTGATTTCAATCCTGATTTCCGGATCGGCTTCGCTCAGTATTTTTCTTAAAACCGTAAAGACGGCATCAACAAATTTCTCAGCAGTATAGATTTTCTCATTCAGTTCCTGAGCAGTCCGTTTAGCGACGTCTTTTTTCGTAACCGTCCTCATCCACACGTCCTCCATACGACAAAAAGCAGTTAAATTGACTTAATTACTTAATTAATATAAACATACAACTTCAAAATATGCAAATCAAGAACTAAGTTTAATAATCTATAATAGATATTAGACTTATGCTACTTTTTTGATGGTTAAAGAACATTTATAAATCCGATCACTTATATTATTCGGCTTCTAATTGACAATCTTTATCAAATTATTTATAAGTGGAATATTCACCTGCATTTATGTTCTCTCTTTCATCAGCCGTTTTAATTCATCCAGTTTTCTCAGTGCTTCCATCGGCGTCATATTGTCAAGATCCATCTTTTTTAATTCTTTTTCAACTTTTGATGGCTGAAGATCGGCAAAAAGAGTCAGCTGGTTGGTATCGACATCTCTGCCGCTTTGCCGCTTTGCCAGACGAGGTTTTCTTGAATGCGGTGTCAGCTCATTTGCCTCCAGATTTGTCAGAATTTCCCGCGCTCGTTCAATAAGAGCTGAGGGAAGCCCCGCCATTTGAGCGACATATATACCGTATGAATTATCTGTCCCGCCGGGAATAATCTTTCTTAGAAAAACGACCTGATCTTCCCACTCTTCCACGGCAACATTGTAATTTTTTATGCGTGGATATATCAATGCGAGTTCTGTCAGCTCGTGATAGTGAGTCGCGAAAAGCGTCTTTGAGTGAATTTTCTCATTGTTAGTGATATATTCAGCGACTGCCCAGGCAATTGAAAGGCCGTCGAAGGTACTGGTGCCCCTGCCGATCTCATCAAGAAGAATCAGGCTTTTTGGAGTTGCGTTGTTTAATATGTTGGCCGTCTCATTCATTTCGACAAGAAACGTACTTTCTCCTCTCGCGAGATTATCCGAGGCGCCCACCCGTGTAAAGATTCTGTCTACAATTCCCAGGGATGCCTTTTCCGCGGGTACAAAAGAGCCTATCTGCCCCATCAGCACTATTAATCCAACCTGCCGGATAAATGTGGACTTACCTGACATATTTGGACCCGTAATGACCCATAGCTGTTCATTTTCTGTATCCAGATTTGTATCGTTCGAGATAAAATCACCGCCCGGAGGAAGATTCTTTTCGACAACCGGATGGCGGCCCGCGGTAATCCTGATTTCCCTGCTGTCATTGATAATGGGTCGAATGTAATTGTTATTAAAAGCGGCGGTGGCAAAGCTCAGATAACAGTCCAGTTCGGATATCAGACGGCTGTTCCTCTGAATCGGTTCTATATAACCGGATACACCGGAACGGATTTCCTGAAAAAGTTTGTATTCAAGCTCATTTATTTTTTCCTCAGCGCCAAGGATTTTATCCTCCCACTCCTTTAGCTCAGGAGTAATGTATCGCTCCGCGTTTACCAGCGTTTGCTTGCGTATAAAGGTTTCCGGAACTTTATCCTTGTGCGCGTTGGTGACTTCAAGATAGTAGCCAAAAACTTTATTATAATTTATCTTAAGTGAAGGGATTTTGGTCTTTTTTCGTTCATCCTCCTGGTACCTGATCAGCCAGTCTTTTCCGTGTTCGGAAATATCCCGAAGTTCATCAAGTTCCTTGTTATATCCGCTCTTGATCAGACCGCCTTCCTGAATCGTGAGCGGCGGATTCTCTGTAATGGCAGCATCGATGATATCTGATAATTCTTTCAGAGGTTCCAGGGAAACGAATGTTTTTTCAATTTTTTTTAAACCGCTTCCATCTATGATATCCTTCACCGGTGAAATTGTCTCCAGTGAACTTTTCAGATTGAGAAGGTCTCTGCCGTTTGCCCTGCCGGTAACAATTTTTCCTAACAACCGTTCCATGTCATGAATTCTTTTTAATTCCGCGGTCAGATCATCTCGAACTTCACGGTGATCAAATAATTCACTGACAATATCATGACGATTTGAAATTTCCTTTTTTTCCAATAAGGGCTGCTGAAGCCATTGTTTAAAGAGTCTGGCGCCCATTGGTGTGACGGTATGATCCAGAATCGTCAACAGAGTATTTCCCTTGCCGGTACCGGTCATCGACTCGGCAAGCTCAAGGTTCCGCCTGGTGCTTTCATCAAGCACCATATATTTTGAAAGATTTGAGACCTGCAGCTGAATAAAGTGTTCGAGTCTGGTCTTATAATTTTCCTGGAGATAATGTATGACCGCCCCGGCCGCTGTCACTCCCACGGTCATCTCATCGCAACCGAATCCTTTTAGAGAGTGTGTTTTAAAATGATTTATCAAAATATCATAAGCGTAATCGCGTGAAAATATCCAGTCATCGCGTTTTGTATACAGCGATGAGAGATGATGATTTGTCAACTGAAATATTGTCTCATAATTTTTATAGGATATCAATATTTCCTTGGGCTGGAATCGTATAAGCTGCTCGAGCAGAGTATTTTTATTAAACTCACTCACCATGAAAGTTCCGGTTGAAACGTCCGCGATTGCCAGTCCGCAGTCATCTTCTGAAAAATCGACGGCTATCAGGAAATTATTTTTTTTGCTGTCAAGTAACTTATCCGATAAGGTTGCTCCGGGAGAAGCGATCTCAACAACTTCCCTCTTAACGATTCCTTTCGCGAGTTTCGGATCTTCCACCTGTTCACAAATCGCCACCCGCAGACCGGCATTCAGCAATCTTGGAAGATAGTTATCCAGAGCATGATATGGGAATCCCGCGAGAGGAACATCCGCGGCTTTCCCGTGAGCTCTTTTGGTGAGAGCAATTCCGAGAGTTTTTGCAAGCACTTTTGCGTCATCGTAAAAGGTCTCGTAAAAATCACCCATGCGATAAAGCAAAAGTATATCTTTATATTCCGCTTTGATGCTCAGATATTGATCCATCAAAGGGGTTGTTTTTACATTTTTTTTTGCCATTTGATTCTGATCGATTAATTGTGAAGGGATACAATCGGCAGACTAAAATAAAAGGTACTTCCTTTGCCCGGAGTGCTGTTGAACCAAACTTCACCTTTATGCAAAGATATAATTTCTTTGCAGATCGCCAGACCAAGTCCGGTGCCTTTTAGTGAGGCGTCTTTTCCCGCTTCGGTTTGTTCATACTTGTTGAACACCTTATTTTGCTCTTCAACCGGTATTCCAACTCCATGATCTTTCACCCATACCTGTACTTCTGTCTCACCTTCTCCCGTAAGCTCATTGTGTTTTTTACCAAGCTTGCTGCCAATCTCAATTTTTCCGCCCATATCCGTAAATTTCAGCGCATTGCTGATATAATTTGAAATCACCTGTTCGATACGCAGTTTATCAAATTTCATGAGTGAAATATTTGGATCAAGATTCAGTTTCATTTCAATATTTTTGTTCTCCGCGAGGACAAGATGCTGAGCATATACTGACTCAATCAACATATTGAGTGACTGTACTTCATTCTGTAATTTAAATTTACCCGCTTCAAGTTTTGACGCTGTCAGAAAATTATCAATAAGCTTGAGTACCTTGTACACATTTTCTCTGGCGATGGTCAGAAGCTCTTCCTGCTCTGATGTAATTTTACCGACCACCTGGTTTCGCACAATATCGATATACCCCTGGATAATATTTAACGGGGACCGCAGGTCATGTACAACCATAGAATTAAAATCAGCTTTAAGACGCTCGAGTCTTCTTTGCGGCCTCAGATCGGATAAAACACCAAGAAAACCCACTTTTTTTGAGAGCTGATAATAAGGAGTCATATAAATTCTGAGAGGGATAAATTCATTATTGTTATCAAGCAGTTCGATTTCGATACCGGATACGCTAATTTGAGATAATTTTCCCGATCCGTTTTCATCCGAGTTAAGGATTGCGAGAATATTTTTTTCCAATTCACCCGTTGTTTTATCAGAGCAGAGATCAACAATATTCTGACCGGTGAGATTTTCTATCTTTTTGTATTTTAATAATTTCACAAAACTCTTATTGGTATATAATATCTCACCCTTCATATTACATGTAATCAAACCCATCGTCATTGTTTCGGCCAATAATCTATATTTCAACTCGGATGATTTTAAATTCTCGTATAATTCGGCATTTTCAAGAGCTACAGCGGCCTGATTGGCAAAATATTCCAGACTCCTGACTTTATCTTCTGTGGGCCTGAGTCTTTCAACGGGATCGTTAACCGCTATCACCCCAAGCTCCCTGCCTCTGCTTAGAATAGGAATGAAAAGCCAGTCGAGATCATTCCATTCCTTACCGATAGTCATATCAAAATGTCTGCTCAAAGAAGGACGGATTCTGTCATCATCATAATTATGATCATAAAAATATGAATTACTGATTTCAAAACAACGATCCCTTAAGGCGGAAAACATGGAATCCGGATATTCTTCCTTCAGCTTTTTTTGAGCATTTTCCTGAAGTCCGAATATACAGGCAGTCTCATATCTTCCCTGGTACGGATCCTTTCTGTCAAGCACAATAATATTCCAGCCGAGAGTTCGTCTGATAGCAGAAGCTATATTCGTAAGTAATTCGTTTATGTCTTTTTCCAGAGTGAGCTCTTTACCGAGTTCAAACACCCTGTCAAGCTGCTTTATTGTTTGCTGGGCATGTCGGATCAACCTGCTTTCCATGAGAACATCAGTTGCTTTCTGAATAAGCTGCTCCGCGTCACGGATCGAAGTTCCCGTGAATTTTCTAACGGGATTTTCATCTCCGACCAGGAAAAATCCTTTTATCTCATTTCCTATCTTCAAAGTAAACAACACAATAGATTTGTATTTTCCTCCTCCGAGAGAAGCCATATTTTCCAAATCCGGCGCCACTGTCTCGCTTAGATTATAGGAGGCATTCATCTCCTTATCTTGCAGATATTTTTCAAATGTCGGATAGTCCTTCACGAGCAGAACGGGAGGTTTATCATTTTCAAAAAGATTATTCTCGTTTTGCTTGGTATAACAATATTGTGGATATAAGAAACGGAAGCCTTCATTATAATTTAAATAAATGCACATGTTCGCATTCAATTGTTTCACTAACTGTCGACTCATATAGTTGAAGATTTCATTCTCATTGAGTCTTTGAAAAAGATTCTGAATATCCGCTGTGGTTTCCCTTTGCGGCGCTCTTCCCGAGAATAATTTTCTCAAGTTAAGTATTCTGAAAGCAAGCGAGGTGCTAAGATTGGCTATCTGATCAAAGCGAGTATCACTCAAAGAATTTTTTTCATTGACACCGATCAGTGTTAACCCAACCTGCCTTTCCAAAGCGCGATGGGGAAATTGATAAAATATTGCAGACTTCAATCCAACCGTCATAAAAAAGTTAAGAATATACTGATCGGAAATGCGGTCCGCGGCTATTCCGGGGTTTGAAAAGAAATATTGCTGCCAGATAGGATGATCAAATAAGGATTTATCAATATCGGCGTCCCCGGTATTCTTAGGTATAATATTTTTAAAATCGTATTGCTTCGTAGTTGAATTAAAAATTAGAGTGATAACAAAATCAGGTTGCAGGGTGCCCATTATAAAGTCATCATAAAGTTCGCACAACCGGTTCAAATCCTGAGTGATGATCAGATTATGCTGCAGTTCCGCAATATTTTGGAGGCCCTTGACTTCACGGTTGTAGCGTTTTAGACGGCGGCTGTTATTAAGATGAAACCTGATTTTTGCTTTTAAATCTACAAGGCTTCCCGAATCACCCGCTATTTCACTGATTCCGTTTTTTTCAATCTCTATCCGGTCATATAATTCAAGATCACTGATCAGCGCGATTATGGGTATTTCTGAACCCACGGAAGCGGATTGTATTTTTCTGATGATCGCTTTTGATTGAGAAGATAAGGATTCCCCCCACAGAATAATGTCCGGCTTCATGCTGCGGGTTAGATCATAGGAAGTTTCCGTATTGCTTGCCATGATAACAGCGAACCCTGTTTCACGCAGATATTCTGTTATTCGCTCACGGACAATCGGATTTTTATGAAGGATTAATACCTTATCTTTATAAATCATAGCTCACTTTAAATATTTTTTGCTTTCCTGTTTCTATAATATATTTCTGCTATGCCCTCTAGGCTTAAATAAGGATCCACAATGTCGATCGAATCAGTTCTTTTGCTTATCACCGTGGAAAGACCTCCTGTGGCAATAACTTTTGTATCGCTTCCTAACTCTGCTTTAAGTTGTCTGGTCAATCCTTCAATGATATGCACCGTGCCATATAAAATTCCAATCTGTATGCTCTCTTCTGTCGTACTGCCTATCACTTTTTCCGGAAACTGAAGTTCAACCCGCGGCAGCTTTGCGGCCCGAAGATGCAGGGCATTTATAGATGTCTCAATACCGGGTGAAATAACACCGCCAACATAATCACCATTGGAATCGATACAGTCAAAGGTCGTTGCGGTGCCAAAATCGATAATAATTAATGGTTTGCCGTACTTATGGATTCCCGCCACAGCATTGCTCAGCCGGTCGGCGCCGACAGTACTCGGATCACGGTATCTAACTTTTATCCCCAAATCGAGTGTCGCGTCAATAATGAGCGGTTTAGTCTTGAGGTATCTGTGACTCATTTCAGCATATATTGAAGTCAGATCGGGCACGACAGATGAAATGCAAACCCCTTCAACTTCATCTGTTTTGTAGCCTTTCTGATTAAAAAAGAAACTTAACAGGCCGCCGATTTCATCCTCAGTGCGCATTAAATTAGAAGTAATCCGCCAATGGTAAACCAATTTCTTTTCGTGGATGAGCCCAACAACAGTATGGGTGTTCCCGATATCAATGACTAAGATCATGCCTTAAGAATTTCTCCGCTGTGAAGAGTTTTATAATTCCCGTTTTGCAATCTGTAAATTAATAGACCGTTTTCGTCAATGTCATGAAAAACACTTTCAGTTGTTCCATCAAGTGTTTTAATTTTTATTGTATGACCAAACTGTTTGCAATGTTTTTTCCATTCAGATACCACATGAGTATAATTGGTTCGCTCCAATTCGAGATATCTTTTTTCGAATAGATTTAAAAAATGACTGATAAAATCTTCAATTTGAATCGTTTTTTTTGTGTTTTCTATGAGCGAAGTGGCAATATTTCGTATCTCAACCGGCATTTTTTCAGGCGTTGAGTTGATATTCAATCCAAAACCGATGACGAGCGTTTCCACCTTCTTATCTCGTAACACAGATTCCGCCAGTATTCCTGCTAATTTTTTGCCCTGTACGAGCAAATCATTCGGCCATTTAACTTCTATATCCGGAATCAAAATTTTATGCGATTTTAGGTATGATTGAATTGCTTCGATAAGAATAACAGCCGAGGCAAGAGTAATTTTCTGCACAGAATCAATCAGCATTTCCGGTCTGACAACTATACTCAAAAGCATATTTTCTCCCGGATTTGCTAGCCATTGCCGATCGAACCGTCCTTTTCCGCCTGTCTGGTACCCTGTGCAAACAACCGTCCCGTCGGGAGCCCCCTCCTTCGCTAATTTTAACGCGTATTTATTGGTTGATTCTGTTTCATCCAGGAAAACAAAATTCTCACCGACAATTCCTGTAGTGAGATTCTTTTTTATACGGTCTGCGTCAAGCATGATTTCTCCGAATCAATCCTTCCCGGATTGGCTCTGATTTCATTTTTTAATTTAATATAAATATCATAAATAACAATAGCTAAATTTATAAACCAATTCAATTTAGATCAATTAATTTATAAATTTCGGCGACTATAAATATTCCATGTTCTTTAAAATCGAACTGCTGAATCGGGCTCAATAAAAAAGAGAATGACCTCGATTGGAACCGTCCGAAAAATATTATGTATGGAGTATCAAACTTATCATCAACTCTTTTCAATCAAGGGTAAATTTAGTTTTGCCTATTTCCATAACTCTTCGAAAGTGATTTAGCAATGGAACTTAATAATTATCATGTTATACTGTTTTATTTACCGCGCAATGATGGAACCGGCCAGAGAAACCGTCCATTTTTGAGATAACTCTCAATTTGCCGGATACTTTGTTCGGCTTTTCTTTCTACCGATTCTCTCGTATTAAAAGCATTATGCGGCGTTAAAATTACATTCTCAAAATTTGCCAGATCAAGTATGGCATCTACCTCAGGATTATCACTTTTTTTCTTATTCCTTAGTGTGAATGCCAGAGCGCTTTCATGATTGTACACATCAAGAGCTACTCCTCCCAGGTGATTTTCTCCCATTAACCGGATGATATCACCGACAGGGGATAATTCTCCTCTTGCCACATTCACAAATATAACACCCCGTTTTGATTTCTTCATCAATGAATAATTAAAATAACCCCTGTTTTGCTCTGTCAAATTCATAGCGCTTACGATTATGTCTGCTTTATCGATCCCGTCCGGGATTTCTATGTACGATACATCATCATGTTTTTTTACGATATCCACACCCAATACATTCATACCGAGTCCACGGCCTATGCGAACCACTTCATAACCGATATTTCCCACACCAACGACCAGCAGTGTTTTATTCTCACATTCATAACCGGTCAGGCCGTCACGATGAAAACTCTTAAACTGCCTCATTTGAAGCGGTAATTTCCGCAGGAGAGACATCCACAGGAGCATGGCCTGCTCTGCAACAGCCCGGTTGCAATAAAGTGGCAAATAGCCGAAATCGGCGCTCGATTCCGATTTAACCTTATAATCTGTTAAATGATCGTAACCTGTACTTCTGGAGAGTATCGCTTTCAGTGCCGGCGCCCAGGAAACCGGTATAACCGATTGCGTTCGAATACTTATTATCGGAGCCGCGGGCATTGTTTGACCGTATTCCTGAATGGTTTTCCACGTAAAACCGGCCTTGATATCCGGATTCAGATATTGTTTTATTGCTTCGGCTTCCTCTTCAAACGCTTCGTAAAAAATAACATCCACTTCATTTCCCCACAGTTCAGTCGCTTCCGCCTATTGATAACAAATATAAATTTAATCATGAGAACATATTGGATTCAAACATTCTTGAATGAAAATCTGCTAAAACCTTTAACCCCACGGTCTTGTCCTGACTTAACCGTAAATTTTGATCATTAGAATTATTAGAACTGTGAGTGATCTGATTGGATGACCGGTAATCTCACATTGTAGATCAGATATCATACGCAGATATCCATTTGATTCTAAAAAACAGTCCACATAAGTTTACTCATCACAAGTTCCGAACATATTTTTTTGATATTTACCAGCTTAAATAGTTTTAATTAGGTCAAGGAATCGTTTATACGGAATGGCGGTCAGACTCTCTGCTTTTACCGCCCCTTTGCTCATTGTAATCATTGAGACTTTGGCAGCGATCTCTTCATTGGGAGCTTCATAAATATCCATAAAATCATACGGCCCGAGCAAGGCGTAATGATCAATCCATTTCACTTCAGGACATTTCTCGTTTACGGTGTGAATCCAGTCACGGCCAATAGATTCGCGGCTTTTTGAATCCCCCAGAACCTGGGGCGCAAGTTTGGTCAATAAAACATAAGTAGGCATAGCCCGCCTCCTTTTTGTTTAAGGATACCCGGCTAAGACCTCCCTGTTCAATCAGTCTTCCATGCTTCGATGAAATGCCGATTATATATCTATATCATGAAACTAATCTGTTTAATCTAACAAGGCAAAATAAAACTTAATTAGGTTTATACCGCCCTGCGGGAATCATTTTTTAAGAGAGTTTTCAAATAATTTGAGCAGATAATCCGCCGCGGCGGCAGGCGGAATATTTCCCGCCATTACATCATCTTCCATTTTTCTCATCACTTTTTCCACTTCAGGATCATGAAGGAACAGATTCTTAAGCTGTTCCTGAACCAAAGAGTTCATCCAGTCCCTTGCCTGCAAACGGCGCCGTCTTCCAAAAACACCTGAAGCATTTGTGACTTTTTGAAATTCTTCAACCATATCCCAGATTTCAGCGATTCCACCGCCAGTCAACGCCGAACATGTTTGAACTCTTGCTTCCCACCCCTCTGTTGCCGGTTCCTGATAATGCAGCGCCATAGCAAAATCCTGCTTCGCCGCCTCGGCCCGGGACTTATTGTCGCCGTCAGCCTTATTTATTAAGACGGCATCAGCAATCTCCATGACTCCTTTTTTGATGCCCTGAAGCTCATCGCCTGCCCCCGCGATTTGCATCAACAGGAAAAAATCGACCATTGAGCGTACGGTGATTTCACTTTGACCGATCCCAACGGTTTCAATGAGTAGGACATCATATCCGGCTGCTTCACAAACAAGCATCGTTTCACGTGTTTTTCCGGCCACACCACCCAGAGTTCCTCCGGAAGGTGACGGACGAATAAAACTATTCTGATTCCTTGACAGCTTTTCCATTCTGGTTTTGTCACCGAGAATACTGCCTTTTTTAATGCTGCTGCTTGGATCAATCGCCAAAACAGCTACCCGGAAACCTTTTTCAATCAGATATATTCCAAGTGATTCAATGAATGTGCTTTTTCCGGAACCGGGGACACCGGAAATGCCCATACGAATTGAATTTCCTGTATGGGGAAGCAATTGTTTTAAGACTTCTCTCGCCTGCTCTTTATGGATTTGCGCGTTACTTTCAACCAGTGTAATCGCCCGGCCCAGGATAGTTCTGTCACCATTAAGAACGCCTTTGACATAGTCTTCCGTATTCAGGGATTTACGGGCCTGAGCCGCATTCGCGTTTATTGAATCCGAATTTCGCGACATTCCGTCATGTCCGCCTTCAACACCCCCGACTACGTTTGAAGCAAACGATTCATCCGGATTTACAGGAGCCCATTCCGGTTTTTGCTTTTTTGGAGTCATTGGCTTTCGCCTTCTATCTCGTTGTAAGATGAAATTATACTTTGATTAATGTAAGATCACTAAAAAAATCCAACAAATCAATCTTTACGAACCGGAATTTTGATTGAAATGCGCTATTAACCGATATATAAGCAAAAAGGCGAACTATTGTCCACCTTTTATGAAACCTACATAATACTATGACAATTTTACCGGATTCGCCTGAATAATTCATCCAGGACTTTTTGCGCGGCAACCGGAACGATCGTTCCGGGGCCGAAAATTGCCGAAGCGCCGTTTTCCCTCAGAAACTCATAATCCTGGGCAGGAATAACTCCGCCCGCGACAACCATGATATCTTCCCGTCCAAGTTTTTTTAATTCTGCCATCAGCTGCGGCAGAAGGGTTTTATGCCCCCCGGCCAGAGAGCTCATTCCAATTAAATGGACGTCATTTTCAATTGCCTGCCGGGCTGTTTCTTCAGGTGTCTGAAACAACGGCCCGATATCCACATCAAAACCAAGATCGGCAAAGGCGGTGGCAATCACTTTCGCGCCACGGTCATGTCCGTCCTGCCCCATCTTTGCGATCAGTATCCTTGGACGCCGGCCCTCAATTTTTTCAAACTCATCTGCTGAGTCGCGTACTTTTTTCACATCATCCTCTTCTGAATATTCTTTACTGTAAACACCTGAAATTGATCTGATTGTTGCTTTATGCCGGCCGAAAGCTTTTTCCATCGCGTCCGAAATTTCCCCAAGTGTAGCTCTGGCGCACGCGGCTTTAATCGAAAGTTCAAGCAGATTGCCATCGCCTGTTTCAGCGCATTTAGCAAGTGAATCAAGCGCTCGAATTGTCTCAGTTTCATCCCGTTCGGATTTCAGCTTCTGAAGCCTCTTGATTTGCGTTTTACGAACGGCTGTGTTGTCAATTTCGAGTATCTCTATCGGGTCTTCTTTTTCCAAACGATACTTATTAACACCGACAATAGTTTCCCTGCCGGAGTCGATATGCGCCTGTTTTCTCGCCGCGGCTTCCTCAATTCTCATCTTTGGAATACCTGTTTCTATCGCTTTGGCCATCCCGCCGAGAGATTCGATTTCATCAATATGATCAAGAGCTCTCTGCATCAACGCGTCTGTCAGCGCTTCAACATAATACGAACCTCCCCAGGGATCAATCACCCGGCAGATTCCTGTTTCTTCCTGCAGATATAACTGGGTATTTCTTGCTATCCTGGCAGAAAAATCGGTCGGTAAAGCGATTGCTTCATCCAGGGAATTGGTATGCAGGGATTGCGTATGTCCCATCACGGCTGCCATGGCTTCAATACAGGTGCGTACCACATTATTATACGGATCCTGCTCCGTAAGCGTCCATCCGGATGTTTGGGAATGGGTTCGAAGGGCCATGGATTTCGGGTCCTTCGGATTAAATTGTTTAATTAATTTCGCCCAGATCAGCCGCGCGGCTCTCATTTTTGCGATTTCCATAAAATAATTCATTCCCTGCGCCCAGAAGAATGACAAACGCGGAGCGAATGCATCCACATCGATTCCCGCCTTTATTCCCGTCTTGACATACTCAAGTCCGTCGGCGAGCGTGTAGGCCATTTCCAGATCCGCTGTAGCGCCGGCCTCCTGCATATGGTATCCCGAAATGCTGATACTGTTAAATTTCGGCATATTCTTCGAAGTAAAAGAAAAAATATCGGCAATGATCTTCATCGAGTGTTCGGGAGGATAAATATAAGTATTCCGGACCATGTATTCCTTCAGGATGTCATTCTGGATCGTACCGGAAAGCTGATCCATTTTTACACCCTGCTCTTCCGCCGTCACTATATAATACGCCAGAATCGGAAGTACGGCGCCATTCATAGTCATAGATACCGAGATCTTATCCAGAGGGATGCTGTCAAACAGAATTTTCATATCAAGAATCGAATCAACGGCGACACCTGCTTTCCCCACATCGCCCATCACTCTGGGATGATCCGAATCATACCCGCGGTGCGTCGCGAGATCAAACGCGACAGACAATCCCCTTTGTCCCGCCGCTAAATTTCGCCGGTAAAAAGCATTACTTTCCTCAGCGGTGGAAAAACCGGCATATTGTCGAACAGTCCATGGACGCATCGCATACATTGTGGCATAAGGGCCTCTCAGAAATGGAGCGATGCCGGCAACATAATCCTTGTGCTCCAGAGCTTTAATATCATTATGGGAGTAAAGAGGTTTTACGGGAATTTGTTCATTGGTCTGCCAGACAAGCTCATCGAGGCTTTTACCGGTTTCTTTTTCAATTTTCCCTCGCCATATTTTTTCATCTGTATCAGCAGCGTCAAACTTAAAATCTATTTTAGCAAAATCAGGCATCCGGCTCATTCAATGACTCCTAATTTTTTCTGTAAGTCCAGCAATATCTCATAGACATTTGAACGAATATGGATGAAGACATCCACCCCGGCCAGCTTATATTGATCTATTTGATCTTTCGGGTATCCGGCAAGGACAACAATTTTCTCAGGCGCGGCTGTTTTTATTTTTTCCGTCAGCGGAGGGACAAATTCCGGATATTTTTCATCCGATGAACAAATTACAATTACACCGGCCCCTGACCCGAGAGCCATTTCCGCGGCTTCTTCTGATGTTTGATAGCCTTGCCTGTTTATAATCCCAAATCCGCCGGTTTCAAAAAATCCCGCCGAGAAATCGGATCTGGCTTTGTACGAGGAGAGAGCGCCCATATTCGCGAGAAAAACTTTGGAAACCTGTCCGGTAATCTTTTTGTAGTTTTCCATATTCAGTCTGAGTTGTTCAAACATTTCAGCGCCGCGGAATGTTTCAACGGGAATGATTTCAGGGAATTGATCGTCTCCTTCGCGCAGGGATGACCGGATCTCGCCAATCGTCGCGCTGGAAAGAACGGCATCGATCGCGGCATCCATGACTTTTTCAGAAGTCGCTTTTTGTATTTCAACAAGTTTTTCAAGAGGGAGTATATGTTTTTTCACATCTCCGGTCGTTCTGTATCGGTTAAGATATTCCACTCTTTCATCATATATTATTTGAGAATCAGATATCTTATGTTCGATATTCTTTTCATTAAGATCCGGATAGACATTAGTCCCAATAATTTTATCTTTCCGGACAGCGATATTTTGAAGACGCCTGTCCGCGATTTCTTTGACCTGATCCTGCGGGAATCCTTTTTCCAGCGCGGTCTGCATTCCTCCCAACTGTTCTATTTCCTGAAAAAGCTTCCAGGATTTTTCGGCTATCTCTTTTGTAAGGTTTTCTATGAAATACGATCCGCCGGCCGGATCAATTATGCGATCCAGGTGACTTTCTTCCATCAGAATAATTTGCGTATTTCTGGCAATCCGGCGCGAAAAGTCATCCGGTTCCCGGAAAAGTTCATCAAAAGCGCCCACATGCAGACTGTCAATTCCGCCGATGATCCCAGCGAACGCTTCCGTAGTGTTCCTTAATACGTTCACAAACGGATCATGACAAGTTTTATTCGAGAATGAAGTTTCCGCGTGGATATGCATTTTTCCGGAAAGATCATTCCCATCGAGAACTTGAATAATTCTGTTCCATAATGTACGCGCTGCCCTTAGCTTGGCTATTTCCATGAAAAAATTTGAACCCTGCACAAAATTAAACCGTATCCGGGGCGCGATTTCATCTATCGTAAAATTCTTCTCCAGCATCTGCCGTATATACTCGACGGCCGTTCCAACAGCAAAAGCCAGTTCCTGTACCGCGCTGCATCCCCCGTGTCGATACGGAGATGTGTGGATTCCGATGGTCTGCAAATGAGGAGCATTCCCGATTGCCCACGCGGTCAGACGCGCCATTTCGTCATAAGACATTTTCATAGAAACCGAAAGACGTCCGTTTTTTGCGAGTTCTCCGAGCGGATCCGTTTGAATGGCTCCTGTAAGAATTTTTGTGGAGACGCCTTTTTTATGAAGAAGGGACGCAAGAAATACACCCATCATCATACCCGAAGAATAGGCTTCTATAAATATGGGAGTTGATTTAAAATCTACACCGTTTAGCGCCGTCTCAATATCTTCAAGGGTTGAAAGGGCAACTCCATCCTGACCAACTTCCCCAGATTTGCCGTAATCGGAATCAAGACAGGAAATAGTTATTTTGTCCGGAGTCAGATATACAGCCGTTTGCCCCAGTTGCAGATCCTTTACCAATGAATGATTGAAGCGCTCAGGCAATCCATTAGGCAGGCGCTGTGCAATTTCCCAGCCGTTAAGTACAGAGCCATAGGACTCAATTGCCCTGTCATAAGGCGGGAAGCCGGGAAAATGGTTTTTCACGGTCATCCAGTCAACATCGTCCTTCAGATACAACGGTTTTAATCTGATATCTTCATATGTATCAGTCATCATGATTTTATCGAAAGACGCGCCTTTAAGCAATTTATCAACCTCCAGGCGCCATTCATCATAGGTGGGTATCGGAAAATCTTCCGACAGAAATCCAATTCTTCGTTTTGATTTATTAACTTGTTCTTTTGCTCTCATGGAATTGCTCCGGTTTTAACTTTCCGCTTCCACTGAAACCCAAATTAAGTCGATATTTAGTCCTGAAACAAGAATTTAGGATATAGAAAATATGGGCGCAAAGATTTTTTTTAATATTTTGATATATTTTTCACATAGTTTTGGTAATCTGCAATTACCCGGATTTAACGGGGAATTATTTGAGGGATTTAATCTTAATGAGAACCTGACCTTGCTGAACTGTTGTATTTTCCTTGACGGCCACCTCTGTCACCTGACAATTATAAGGCGCTTTGATTATATTTTCCATTTTCATCGCTTCCAGAACGAGCAGACCGTCTCCGCTCATAACTTCCTGTCCAGCCTTCACATTCACTTTTACGACAAGACCCGGAATCGGCGCTTTGATTACCTGTCCGGCAGGGGCGCCCGCGGATTTTTCGACCAATTCTTTTACTTTTCGGACCCGTTCATCTTCCACGCGAACATCAAATAAATCTCCGAGAACATGGACGTGATAGCTATCTTCTTTTTTGATCAAATGAACAAGATATGATTTATTCTCCTTTATCAGAGAATAGCGGCCGTCACCGAGTGAGACCATATCATATGTAATTTCCGTCCCGTTTTTTATCACAATTTGATCATCCTCTTTCAGAAATGACTCAAATTCAAATTTATTTTTTTTGGTGTCGGCAAATATTTTCATCATTTCCCCAGATTATTTTTTCTGTTTTTCATTTTCCATGAAGAAACGCATTTTGCGGCATGATTATTTGATATCATATTAATACGGCTTTTTTCGTACAGCTGATCCAGAACCGCGGCAAAACTGGCGATCTCCGCTCCGACACTGTCTTCAGATAATAGTTGTTCTTTATTTTCCTCTATAAATTTTGTCGTAAACTTTCCCTTTTTGAATAAACGGTTCTCAAGAACTCGTATCAGAAATGGAATCGTCGTGTGAATACCAAGAATTTCATATTCTTTCAGCGCGCGCAGCATCCTGTTTATTGCATGTTCCCGGTTGCTTCCCCAGGCGATCAATTTTGATATCATCGGATCATAATACAGCGATATCTCACTTCCCTGCGTGACTCCGCTGTCTTCCCTGATACCCGGACCATCCGCGGATTTTAAAAATATGATTTTCCCGGGGGAAGGTGAAAAATTATTGGCAGGATCTTCTGCGTAAAGCCGGCATTCTATCGCGTGGCCCCAGAACTTTTTAAGACTGGATTTTACCGTCATCTTTTTACCGGCGGCAATTCGGATTTGCTGTTCAACAAGATCCAGACCGCTGACCATCTCAGTTACGGGATGTTCAACCTGTAAACGTGTATTCATTTCCAAAAAATAAAAACTCAAATGCTTATCTACCAGAAACTCTATCGTCCCCGCACTGACATAACCACATGATTTTGCGGCTTTTATCGCTGCTTCACCCATTTTTTCACGAAGCTCTTCAGTGAGAAGCGACGACGGTGATTCTTCGATCACTTTTTGATGACGACGCTGGATGGAACATTCCCGCTCACCGAGATGAACAACCTTTCCAAACGTATCCGCCAGTATCTGAAATTCAATATGCCGCGGCTCTTCTACGAATTTTTCAATATAGACTGATTCATCGTTAAAGGCGGATTTTGCTTCTCTCGCAGCCCCTTCAATCGCTTCAATAATTTGAGAATCGTCCTCAACCAGCCGCATCCCCTTACCGCCACCGCCGGCCGCCGCTTTTATTAGGACGGGATAGCCGATTTTTTTAGCTATGATTCTTGCCTTTTGTACATCGGTGATGGCATCTTCCGTTCCGGGAACGGTGGGCACTCCGTTGGCGATCATCAATTTTCGCGCTTCGGTCTTGTTTCCCATGAGACGGATCGCGGATGGTGGCGGTCCGATAAACACTAAACCGGCCTTTTCAACCGCCTCCGCGAATTCAGCGTTTTCTGATAAAAATCCATATCCTGGGTGAATGGCTTCAGCGCCGCTTTCGATCGCTATTTCAATGATCTTCTGCCATTTCAGATAACTTTCCTGGGAGGTCGTGCCTCCAAGAGCATACGCCTCATCGGCATAATACGTAAAGGGGCTTTTTCGGTCAATATCGGAAAATACGGCAACAGAGGATATTCCCATCTCACGACACGTGCGCATAATTCTCAGAGCAATTTCGCCACGATTGGCGATCAGAATCTTTTTAAACATAAAATATTCTCATTCATTTCTGGAGGTTAATCGTAAAATATATGTTTTTGAGATATTAAAAGCAATCACTTTGCTGATGTCATGAATGATTCATTTCTCTTGATTATTCGGATATGGAGCATAAAATGATATAGCCGAACAGATAAATTAACAATTATTTTATCATTTTAAGAATGTACTCCAGTCTAAAAACGCTCAGTTTATCAATTTGAGAAAAATTAATGGCAGCACGGAACACATTTTATCAATTTGATAATTATTTGCACAATTTAAGGATATCAAAAATTTATATCTCATTTAAATTCAACAACTTAGAGAATTCCACATCCTTGGCACACCCTTTGTAATCATATTTTCAGCCTTTAACAAATAGGAGGAAACATGAAATCTAAGGCATTTATTATATCCCTATCTTTAATTGTATTAGTAGGGTTGCTTACAAGTTGCTCTGAGGCTCCTCAGACTTTAATTGACGAAACAAAAGCTGCTTTTGATGCCGCGAATCAGGCTGAAGTAAATCGCTATTTACCGGAACTGTATAATGAAGCGCAAAGTAAAATGGACTCAGCCATGACTGAAATCGAATCTCAAAATTCGAAATTTTCATTGATGCGCAGTTATTCCAAGGCCACTGCTTTATTGCAGTCAGCTTCAGAAACCGCCGGAAAATCGGTTGAAGCGGTAGCATTGAGGAAACGGGAAATTCAAAAGGAAACCGAAACTTTGTTTCAGGATTTAGACAAATCAATGAAAGAATCCGGAATTTTGATTTCTAAAGCTCCTAAGGGTAAAGAGGGGCGCGCGGCTCTTGAAAGTATTCAAAATGAGCTGAAAATTGTCGAAACGGTTGTTAACGAAGCAAAATCAGCTCAAAACGGTAATGATTTCCTTACTGCCCGTGATAAAGCCAGAGCAGCGTTGGACAAGGTTAATTCACTAAATGCTGAACTGCAGACCGCGATTGCGAAAAAAATGGCGCTCCAGGGAAAAAGGTAATCCTTTTCTTAACAATTTTAATTCATTAATTTGCGTTCCGCCGCAGATGTGTACGTGGCGGAACGTTTTTTTTAATTATCTGAATTTTAACAGATTTACTAAGCGATGTTTATTAAAAGAAAAACAAAAAAAAACATTTATATCAAGATTATACTGGCGGCCGCGGGAATCTTACTTACAACCCTGTTTATTTTTTTTGCGTTCTATAGAATAAATAAACCACCCGTAAGCGCGTTTATAAAAATGGATACCGCCGTAAATCAGGCCAGAAAAACCGGATCGGATCGATATACCCCGCTCCATTGGCAAAAATTAATCGCCGACCAGACAAAAGCAAGACGATCCTGGGACGCGGAAAATCTTAAACCGGTCTTTCTTCGCAATTACAGGGATGCTCTGTTAATGGCGGACCAGACCGTTATTGACGCTATAAATCTAACTTTGCTGGTACACGCGAAGAGCGACTCCATAAAAAATTCATTGACCATAGGGATACCATATCTCAAAAACATCCTCCGCGATTATAAAAACAGGTTTTCGCATCTGCCTGTTTCAAAGAGTTCCCAACATGAAACCATCACCGGTGAGTTGCTCCTTTTGGAAAGCGAATACGCCGCGGAAAGAGGCGATTATATTCTTGCCTCAAAAAAAATGAATCAGGCAGCAGGAAAAATTGAGAATGCAAAATCAACCATTTCCGGAATAATAACCGAATATCTGGCCGGAATGCCTGTCTGGCAAAAATGGGTCGAAGAAGCGTTAACAGAATCAAGGAAAGAAAAGGCAACATTAATTGTAATTGAAAAACTTGAACATTTTTGCACCGTTTATACATCAGGAAAATTAAGTGACCAATATAAAATTGAATTAGGCCCTAACTGGATTGGGCCAAAAAGCTTCAGCGGCGATAAAGCTACCCCGGAAGGAATTTATAGAATAATCAAAAAGAAATTACCGCCGCAGACAAAATATTATAAGGCGCTTGAATTAAATTATCCCAACGATACAGACCGGCAGCGATTTGAATCAGGGATTAAAAACGGGACCCTTCCGGCGTTCTCTCAAATCGGGGGATTGATTGAAATACACGGCGGAGGAGGCCAGGGTTTTAACTGGACAGACGGATGTATCGCCCTGAACAACAGCGACATGGATAAAATGTATAATTCAGTTGAAACAAATGCAAAGGTAATCATAGTTGGATCACTAAAGCTGCAGCATCATCTGCTATATGATCCATACCTGTCAAAATAATTAGTAGTGAACATCGAATAAAAATGAAAAATAATATGGATAAAACATCACCCAATGCTGAAAACGCGAATGGTGAACATAAAAAAACCGGTCTCACAGGCCGCTTTTTTAAAAGGGACGGGTTTATTTTGGGCCTCTTTCTCTCAATCATTATTATGATCATTTCTCCGGACCTGAGAGAATTTTATTACACCCTTGCCAATCGTTTTAACCAATCTGTTCCGGCTGAATTATCAGGTCAGGAAGCAATAAAACTTAAAAGAAACATTGAAAACCTTAAGCACCGGTACAATCGGTTAATCCCCTACTCGCCCTATATGATCGTTAATACATCCGGGAATGAATTTTATCTCAAAAAAGGTTTGAAAGAATTATACAGGGGAGTTTGTTCAACAGGAAGCTATACTCTGCTAAAAGCCCGGGACGAAAGGCAGTGGATCTTCAAAACGCCAAGAGGTATGTTCCGTGTTCAGACCAAACTTGTTGCTCCGGTGTGGAAAATGCCCGACTGGGCGTTTATCGAAGAGGGCCTGCCCGTTCCCCCTCCCAATGCCTCTGAAAGATTTGAATATGGTGTTCTCGGGGACTATGCCCTGTCATTCGGAAAAGGCTATCTTGTTCACGGCACTTTGTACAAAAGAATGCTGGGAATGCCTGTGACACACGGCTGTATCAGGCTTGACGACGAGGAATTAAAACAAACGTATCAAACACTTGAATTAGGTTCGAGGATTTTTATATACTGATATGAAAAATAATATATTAGAAATCATTGTGACATTAAAGTCGAAATTCAGATCGTACTATGCTGAATTAAAAAAAGATAATCGTACGCTCCGGAAATTCCTGATCAGTCTCTTTTCACCCGTGATTATCGTTATACTACTCTTTCTTATCTTGCCGCTGACATGCGCATATAATGAATCCCCTTCGCCGGAAACTTCTGCTAAAGATAAGAAATCTGTTAAAAAGTCCGAAGCAAATTTGGGAGAATTGGAAACAGAAGAACATTTCTGGAAGAATCGTATTAAGCTGGCAAAGGATGATTCAATTTATCTGGTGATTAATCTCAGGGACAGCCTGGCGATTCTCGAAATAAAAGGCGTACCTCTTAGAGAAAGCAGGATTATCACATATGACAAAAGCAGCCTGTTGACCGCCGGGGACAGATTCAGGCAAGTAGAATCCCCTTATACGCTTCAGAATGACTGGGCGACGGTCACAAAAGCTCCTATAAAAGTGAAAATAGCCCCCAGGGATACCATTGAAGCCGGAAAAGCAGAGCAGCAACAGATTTACAATGAGGAGAGTGATGTCAGTTATACGCTTCTTTTTGACCATGATATGAGAGTCGAAATCAGGCAATCCGATGAATCATTTATTCACAAACGACTGCATTTTATGTATTACCATTTGAAATCCGTATATTTTCAATTAAGCGGGGATTTAAAAGAATTAGCGCGCTTAAGACCCCCCAAAACCCAAATATGGCTTGAATTGGATCTCGCGAAGGATGACGCGAAAGCTATTTATCGCGCCCTGCCTGTGAACGCGAAAATGCTGATTTATTTATAGATTGAAATTCAGGAAATGTTTGAGATGATAAAGATACTGTCCCAAAAGCAAGTGGACAGTATCTTTGTCTGAAAGTCGTGTCACGCGAATCCCGCGATTGAAATCGTGGGTTATTAAGGCAACAGTATTAGTCTGTTAACCCATGAGCCTTTTTTGAAGCTGATTGATCTATTTCCAGGTCACCCTGTATATCAGATACTGCCGAATGGAGACCTCTTTTAAATTCATTTACGCTGCTTCCAAGAGCTTTGGCCATTTCCGGCAGCCTTTTTGATCCGAAAAACAGCAAGATCACTAAAAATATGACCATCAGCTCTCCAAATCCGATGCTCCCTAACATTTCTTCCTCACTTTTTTTTAATATTTTTTCAAAAAAGTAAATTTATGTATTTTATTTAGCCCGGATTTGATTAAGATCCGGGCATATCAGATAGTTCAACACATTTGATATCCAATCTGATCACAATAATAGGTTTCACTTTTAAATGAATACCTGATGACCAAATCAGGCCTTTTTTAATCTTTTCACATTTTTTACGGGTGGAAGATCATTTGGTTTATTTTTCTTAGTGTCGGATGTTAATCCGATATAAAACACATAGACCATCAGACCAAATAACGCGGCGCCCATCGTAACCACCAGGGCTATATCAATAATATCCTTCATTGGGATACTCCTTTAATTGATTGCAAAAACTCAAAACACCTGTTTTATCAAGCATTCTTAAAATCAGAATGTAAAATTAAAACGACTTTTGAGAGCGCACTCAACCATCAGAAGTATGGAGAGCTAACGGAAGTTTATAAATAATAAACGGGGAATTTTTAAATAGAACATTGTTCTGCAGGTAGTCGCGGATGCTTTC